>Ga0208694_1004801_pt1 | contig 11942 bp, 11 predicted proteins | sample AD_UKC078_MetaG_FD_184442 | JGI IMG/M metagenome (GOLD analysis project Ga0208694, IMG submission 184442) | Active sludge microbial communities of municipal wastewater-treating anaerobic digesters from USA - AD_UKC078_MetaG (SPAdes) (version 2) | ecosystem: Engineered > Bioreactor > Anaerobic >...
AGACAATGGTTTATACTCTTTTTGAGGTTAAAGAAGTAACCGGTAATATTATTTTGTCCAATGACGGTGCGGAATATATTGAGAAGTATATGTTATCAGCAAGTAATTAGAACCACAACAAAAATCTTAAGTATTATCACTTGATTTTACAAACAAATAGATAATGATTACTTGCACCTAATAATTCTTCTTTGTCACAATGAGCAAGGTGCCAGTCAATATATCTTTCATAAGATAGGTCACTCATATTATCAATCTGTTTTTGTAACAATTCAGAAAATCCACTGGTAGCAATTTTTCTAATGATTGTAAGATTTTCCATTTCAAGCATTTCTATACATTCTGATAAGGTAAAGAATATAAAAGGTCTGTTAATAAGTCTTTGTGTGTTAGGGTTATATCCTTCTGTTCCAAAATAATTTGCTTCATAAACCATTTCCGTCATTGGAATCATATCATGGTTGATAAAGGATACTAGGATATAACCTCCATCCCTAAGGACACGCTTTGCTTCTTTAATTGTTCGTTTTCTATCTTCTTCCTTAGACAAGTGATACATCGGACCAAAAAGCAGGACCAAGTCAAAATAGTTATCCCTTAGTTCTGTCATGTCTAGTGAACTTTTATTTTCAACTGTAACATTATGAAATTTATTATTTTTAATTTTTTCTTTTAATTGTTTATAGTTATTAGTTGCAGGTTCGTAAGCGACAACTTCATTTACTCTTTCAGATAGAGGAATAGTATAAACTCCAGTCCCCGCTCCAACATCTAAAATTTTTGAATCTTGATTAATAAGATTAGAAATTTCTTTTAATGTTGTAATCTTTTCAACTTGCCCTGATTTACTAAAAAGTCTTTTTTCTTCATCAAAAAATTTATATAACTCCTCATTCCTTTTTAAATCATCATCTATTTTTGCAATTTCTTTAAAATCCATATCATACTCCTTTTATTTTTTTGCAGAGTGTCCTGAAACACAGTATCCATCGTTACTATCTGCCGTTGTCATAATTATGACACGAAACCCGGGTGAAAAGTCTTAAAATAAAACTTTTTTGTTCAAACCGGTATCACTCCAAGAAAACATATATGCATTTTTAATAGGATTAGATTTAATCACATAAAATTCATAATTATCCCAAACAATCGCTACTTGATTTTCTATTGCAATCGCATCTGTTATCTGTCCGGAATAGAAATCATCAAAGCCTGCTCTTTCAGGCTCATCATAATGAGGACAATGTAAATAAGGAATGATGCCCAAACCTTTAACCCATTTATGTTCTGGATTTTCGATATCTTCTATAAACTCACTATCACTATGGCCTGCGATAAACCAGCATATAGAACCTGCACTTAATCCTGATAGTATTTTGCCACTTTTATAAGCATTGATTAATGCTTTGTCCACACTATACTTCCTCCAAACTTCCATCATATAAGCAGTGTTTCCACCACCTACATAAATGATATCCGCACATTCAATCTTTTCATTAACTTCTCCAATATTTACATCAGTATTACACAAATATAAGATGTCTGTTTTACATCTTAATTTTTCATATAAATCATTAATTGTTTGAATATATATCTCATCATCTTTACTTGCTGTAGGGATAAATAAGAAGTTCGGTTTTTCTTTTTTTGATGACTCAACAATAAATTTATCTATGTCATAAGTTTCATTTTCGGATACTTCTCCGCCACCGATTGCTACAATCATTTACATTCTCCAATTATAAAAATTTATTTTTTTGACAAAAAGTATCTTTTCACATAATTCGCTTAATTTATTTCTTTAGTATTTAACTTGAAACCCGGTCACCTTCGTTACTATCTGCCATTTTCGTAATTATAACATAACCCACAAGAAAAATCTTATAGTAAAATCAATGGTTTTACATTGATAAATAATCGTACTGAAATTATTTTTTCTCAATTCAAATAATATCTCCTTTTCAACCCGACATTTAATCAGATATCTCTATTTCAACACTTCCCATACCGGATTCTATTTAGAGCCGACTCGCCTGATATAACCCTTCTCTATAAGAGAATTGAGTGCTCTTTGAACCGTTCTGACAGTTTTAGAAATATTATCGGCTATCTCTTCTCTTAAAGAATCCGATTTTTGTTTTAAAATAGCATAAACCGCTTTTTCTGTTCCGTTCAAAGTGACACTTATGTCACTTAGAATTATTCAGTCGGATGGCGTCTGCAATCGGTGCTATAATCAGTGTCACTTTATGGCACCGATTTATAATTGTGCAGTATTTTTTGAATTTAAACTTTGTGGAAGCTCTGAAACCCTTTTAGTTACTGCGTTTTTCCCCTTTAGCATTATTATAACATCCTCCCAGGAGAAGAAGTCATAAATAAAACGCTCTTTTTGACTGTTTTTACATTCATAAAACCTCGTAAAATCAACCTTTTCAATCTGTAGCATTTGTTTGACATCATGGGTTTTCTTAAGTTCAGGTACAAAAAATTGGAATTTGTGTGTATCCGACAAACTGAAATTTAGCTGTCTCTTTATATCATTTACGGAAAGTCGTTTCCCAGTCAGCCCTTGAAATATCCTTCTACTGTGTCGAAGAGCTGATTGTCTGTTCTATAAATACCCTCATACGGAATCTCAATATATGCCTGATTACCTTCCATGTATATGAAATAGTGATATTCTCTGTCTGATCCGGCAACCTCAATGGCGTAATAGACTTTTGCGACAGGACGATCATTTATGCTCATCTTTCTTGTGGGCTGTGTTTTTGCGATATTCTGCAAGAGCTGTCCAAATTCTGCTGTAGCAACATCAACAGAACTCCTGTCATTTCGCACTATGGAAACTGTCTCAACATTTCCTATATCAGGAGTGTTTATAGCTACTGCTTTAGGAAAAATATGGTCAATAATAGCATAAGCACCGATGAGAACCACGACCAGTACAGTAATCACAATAATCGGTTTCCATTTCATATTGATTGCCTCCACAAATTCTAATTTGTTATTCTAATATTTAAACAAATAGAATCCCCATATGCAGTTACTAAATTCACCCGCAACAAAACTATGAGATTCTCCATCAATATTCACAGTATACACCGGAAACTTGAACTCCTGATGATATATGGGGTCTTCTACCAAAACACTTTCACCGGTATTGTTCCATTCATATTCAAATATATTTTTCCCAAACAGAATTACATTACCGTCAATACCGGAAACTTCAAACTGCCAAGTTTTTGATTTATACATTTTCATCACCACACCTTTTCTATCAAATTCTTATTTATATACCTAACCTTATTTCAACACTTCCCATACCGGATTCTGTTTAGAGCCGACTCGACTGATACAACCCTTCTCTACAAGAGAATTGAGTGCTCTTTGAACCGTTCTTACAGTTTTAGAAATCTTATCAGCTATTTCTTCTCTTGAAGAATCCGTTTTTTGTTTTAAAAAGTATTTTTAATGGTCGACTTTACTCTCTCCTTTTTTATACACAATGTTATCTAACTTCATCCCGCCTTTTTTACTATCGGTCTTGATTGAAGAATATATAATTTATCATTATCAAATATCCATTCAATATCTTGCACATCTCCAAAAAGGTCTTCCAATTTTATAGCATTTTTTAATAGCTCATTTATATGATATTGACTCAATGAATAGTTTAATTGATAGTTTTCAGGTGTATTTTCTTCACATAATTTTCCGTCAACAATCTTAGCCATAATCTTTTTATGCCCGATCTCTTTTTTAACAATGTAACCGTTTTTCCTATTTATTTCATAATAATCGGGAGTTATTTTTCCGGATGTCACTGTAGTATTCAATCCGAGCGTAGATTCTATAATTATATTATTATCATTTGATATCGGATTTTGAGTAAACATTACACCGGAAGGAGAACCGTTTATTACATTTTGAAGAATCAAAGATATATCGAATATATCTTTGTCTTTATTAGAAGTCTTCATCTTTGATAAATATTCTTTTGCAGAAGAATGTAAAGGTGCACACAATAATTTTGCCAATATATGTCTTAGTTCGTTTATTTCTATATCGCATGAAATAAACTCGGATTTATAGATACCCGCAAAAGACATATCTTTGCAATCCTCAATATGCGCTGATGAACGCAATATTGCAGATATATATGGTGCGTCATTTTTAAACTGTTTCAAGACATCGATAATATTTGATATTAATAATGTATCTATTCCGCATGCGATAATCTTTTCCAATCTATTTATATCCGTCGACGAATCGCTTCCTGTCAATTCGGGTATTATTTTATCAATACTGAAAAAATTAATAAAATAAGTATGCGGAATATTAAATCCCTGTTGACTTATTTTATACAAATTTGCTGCTTTATTTCCCCTTAAATAAGAAGGATTTGAAATATTATTTAAATTAATGATTTCACCGTTTATATGCAAAGACATCATTTATTTCCTTCTTCTTCCCATATTTTCGGAATAATATTATCTTCCAGATAGTCAATCAATTTCCATGATTCATATTTGGTATCTTCGTCTAACGGTAATTTGTTTATAGACTCTAATAAATCCCATACTATGCCCCTAATCTCCACTATTAACGGTGATGCAATTTCATTGTTTATATAACTGAATCGGATTTCCCATTTTTTATGCTGTGATAATCCTTCTTTAAGGTAATTCAATTTTAATCTGTCTTGCAAATCCAATAAACTTAAAATCTTTTTATATTCATTTTCGTATTCACCGTTATCAATGTCGACTATATATTTATTGCTTGTTGTTTTATCCAATATAGATAAAATTTGCAAATATGACATATTCAATTTACCTGAAATATCGGAAAGATCATCCATCATTATTTTTACAAACAGACCTTTATTTAATATTGCGTTATAGATTATTCGATCTGTTTGTGCATCGATAAATATACTCTTATAAACTGATGTTATTAACAGAAGATACTTGTTAATATTTTCATTTGTTACTTTATCAATTTTTATATCCTCTAATATTTTTTTATAGCTCTTCATCGCTCCCTTATATTTTGCAACTGCTGAACTATAATTTTTCTCAAACTCGAATTCATGAGAACTCAACATCTCCCAGATGTTCCTACATTGTGCATCAAGAGAAGGAACTCTTTTTACCATCCATTGATAGAGTTCTTCGTAAAGCGGATCAAATTCGCTTATCAGATTAAGTATAGATTTCATATATTTCGCCTTTTTCTCCATCTATTCTTACTTTTTGTCCTTCCGTTAATATGTCCAGAGCATCTTTAGCACCGACAATACACGGTATTCCCAATTCTCTTGAAATGCACGCTGCGTGTGAAAGAATTCCACCCTCCGCAGTTATAATTCCAATTATATTATCATGCAATGATTGTATAGTCGGGGGTATGAATTCAGATACAAGAATAGTGTTTTGGTGGAAATCCTGCGATTCTTCCTGATTGAAAAAAGCTATTGTTCCAATCGCAACACCTGCCGAAGCTCCTCTCCCTGAAATAATCAGAGCGTCTTGACATTCACGCATGTTAAATCCTCCTAAATAACTATAATTCTAACCGTCAGCTTTACTTTTTACTTTCTTATATACCTTTCTGTTAACATTATATATTAATAATTGCTTTTCTTCCGTTGTTTCTTTGCATGTTGTCCCGATGAATTTAAAAGCAACTCTTTATTTATCTTCTCGGCAATTATATGCTTTGTCTCTTTGAGCCATTCCAAATCGGGAGTATAACCCATGCTTCTGGAAAACGAGTAATACAAGTCCAGACATTTGTAGTAGTCCTCCAGTGCATCCAAAGTATAGGAGATTATTACCGGTTTAAATATCGGTTGCGAGTAGGAAAACAGTAAAGTATACTCCTTAAAAAGCTCCATTACCTGCCTGTTCTCTTCATCAAAAGGTATTGATGCCAGTTTCAGTAATTCTCTCTTACCGAAATCTTTATAAATCTTTCTAATCTGATCGCATAAGTTCAATGTCCTGGAAATATCCTGCTTAACATAGAAACCGCCGGTAGGAATGGATTTCCATACTCTCAATGCCTGCGTTATATCACATTCAATATCTAAAAGTATATCGGAGTATCCTAAATAGGCATATTCAACGGTGGCATTGGGAACGGTAAGATTGTGTTTAACCAGATTTGTATCACTTACTGTGGACACATATCCTTTTTCATATATTCCTCTTCTTCCCGCACGCCCGGCTATCTGCTTTACTTCCCAGGGAACTAAAGGTCTGATGACAGTTCCGTCAAACTTTTCCGTTTCCAGAAACACTATCCTTTGTATCGGAAGATTAAGTCCCATGCCTATTGCATCGGTTGCAACCACCACATCGGTTTTGCCTTCCAGAAACAAGCCGAGTTGCTTTTTTCTGGTCTGATAAGGCAATGCTCCGTATATTATGCTGGCTTTTTTATTGTAGCGGGATAACTCGTCCGCAACTCTTAATACACTTTTTCTGGAAAAAACCACTAAAGCATCACCTTTTTGCGTATTCTTCAGAGAAAAAGGCTGTTCGGAAAAGATAAGTTCGGTATTCCTCTTGTGTCGGATAATATCATATTCCTCTTCACAGTCTTCAATTATTTTCACAAGAATCTGTTCCGCTTCCGGGGCACAGCAAAGATGAATAGTTTGTGCTTTTATACCTAAAATAGCTTTTGTCCAATAGCAGCCTCTTGCTTCGTCCTGAATAAGCTGACATTCATCAATTACCGCTACATCATAATTTTGACTGAAATCCGCCTTTTCCACCGTTGAGGATATGTGCTTTGCACCTTCCACTATATCCTCTTCTTCCCCTGTGAGCATACTGCATAACACACCTTCCTGCATAAGACGTTCCTGAACTTCCAGAGCCAACAGTCTCAGCGGCGAAAGATATGCACCGCTTTTTCCCTCTTTTAACGCGTTTAGGGCATGATATGTCTTACCTGTATTGGTCAGTCCGGAATGAATAACAAAGTATCTTTTCATTTTTCTTGTTTCGCAAAACTCATCTTTGGGATTTTGGGGAATAAGTTTGAGAATCTGTTCTTTAGCCATTTTCTTAAGATATCTTTCCATATATATCGAAAGAACGGTATTGTTTTTTAACTGAAATACATTACCGGTATCCTCAAACAGTGTAAACATATCGGGCATTTGACCGTTTTCTTTGTTGTACCTGTTAAACAGATACAACTCACATGTCGCCATTTTTTTGTATATCTCATCAAAACAGTTATCACTTATCGTTAATTTATTCCTATGAGGTAATGCGGTATTAAGAATATTTCTGTTCCTTTTCAGATACATTTCGGCATTATTTTTGGTCAATCGCTGCTTTGAAGAATAACTTAAATCGGAAGACATCTTAATCAGTTGTTTTTTTGAAGGGGTCTTTCTTTTTCTTGGTAAAATTCTCTCAAATACCGTCTTTAACAGCGAATACAGATATATCGCCTCGGGCGAATTGTTCCATTCAAGATATTTCTTGCTCACTTATTCTGATTATCCTTAATTGCTTTATTTGCAAGCCTGTCACATCTGTTGTTATATTCATTATCACTGTGACCTTTTACTTTAACCCACTTTATGTTATGTTTTTTATTCATTTCATAAAGAGATTGCCACAGCTCAAGATTCTTAATTTCTTCGTTTTTCCCTCTTGTCCAGTTGTTACTCTTCCAGGAATCTATCCAGCCCTGATTAAAAGCATTGATAAGGTATGCGGAATCGGAATAAACCGTAACATCACAACTCTTTTTAAGCTGTGCCAGCCCCTCCAATGCGGCTGTAAGCTCCATTTCATTGTTGGTTGTATCTTCTTTATACCCCGATATCTCTTTTTCCTTATTTCCGTACAGAAGAATAGCGGCATATCCTCCCGGACCGGGGTTGTAAAGACAAGCACCGTCGGTATAAATTCTTACACTTTTACCGTTTATCTTCTCTTTTTTGTCTCCGCTCATCTCTATTGAGCGTTTTTTTGCCGCAATTACCGCTGCTTCTACAATCTTTTCAAAATTCTTCGCTTTAAGCACTTTTACGCCTTCAACCGTTGTGCCGTTGGGAGAACATATACTTTGTATAAGGGTTTCCATGTCGGCATCCTGTTGCATTACGTATTTTGCCGAACCTTCAACAGTCTGACATGCCAAAAGCTTTGCATCTTCCGGTGAAATGCCGTTCTTTACCGCCGTATCTATGAGGGATTTTATAAACAGGAAAACGAAAGCAGGTCCCGATCCGGCAACCGCCGTGGTTATATTCATCAAAAACTCCTCTTTTACCACAAGCGTTTCTCCGACATATTTAAGGTACATCACCGCTTTCAACAAATCGGCTTTTGTTGCATTGTTTCCCTTGTATATCGTAGCCATTCCGCTGCCTATTGCCATAGGCATATTGGGCATTACCCGTATAAACCTGCCTTCTTTTATTATATTTTCGTAAAACTCCATTGTTTTCCCCGCCGCTATGGTTATCAACAGTATGTCTTTTACCGCTTTATATGCTTTAATCTGCTCCAGCAATTCCGCCATCCCGTCGGGTTTAACGCACAAGAACACTATATTGCACTTTTTAAGTAACTCCTCAACACTTTTAACAAGTTTGGTCGAAGCATCGATAAGATAATCGGCCTTTCCTCTCTGCTGCTCGTATATAAATATCTTTGCTTTACTTGCCTTAATGCCTTTTATAAGTGCGGAACCCATATTACCCGCTCCGATAAAACCTATTGTATCAGTCATTGTCCACCTCTTTTTATAATAATGGTATCTTTTTCCACCGGTATATCTGTTTTAAGATAGTATTTCATTGCCGGATGATGTGCTTTATCTATCGGCTGCATATCTTCATCATAAAGTTTTATTACTTTTTGTTCAAAAGTGTTTATATGCGGAGACATCAGAATAACCGTATCGTCAATATATACAGGGTTCAGTTCATGAACTTGTGCAAGACCAAGCTCTTTGTTATAGTCCTCCACTATCCCGCAATAGGTATACTCCCTGATATAGTTGGAATTTGAGTATGTCATGGATTCATTTGTCTTATTCACAAAGTCCTCATATCCCAGATTATATGCCGTTGTGAACGGTCTGTGGCTTGCCATGGAGACAATCTCGTTATACTCCTCCAGTGAAGATAAATACTTTTGCTTATCCCTGATACAATCATCAAATGCCATGCGGTATGCTTTGGTAACGGTAGCCACATAAAAGGCACTCTTCATACGTCCCTCAATCTTAAAACTGTCGGCTTTGCACTCTAAAAGTTCGGGAATATGATTTATCATGTTCAAATCGTCGGAATTGAGAATATATGAACCCAAATCATCTTCATGTATGGGAAAATATTGACCGGGACGCTTTTCTTCCATCAGAGCATATTTCCATCTGCACGGTTGAGCGCAATCCCCCTGATTTGCGTCTCTTCCTATCATATATGAACTTAAAAGACATCTTCCCGAGTAGGATATACACATGGCTCCGTGAATGAATATCTCAATCTCATGCTCTGCTCCTACGGCATCCTTTATTTGAGCCACATCGGAAAGCGACAACTCTCTGCCTAAGATAAGGCGTTTGGCACCTAACCTGCAAAATGCTTTTGCACTTTCTTTGTTTAATATGTTGGCCTGTGTACTTATATGTATATCAATGTTTTTGGCATGCTTCTTTGCCAACTCAATAAGCCCTATGTCGGCAATGATTATTGCGTCGGGCTTAATATCGGATAATCGGTTGAAGGTACATATAATCTCGTCCAAATCCTTGTTTTTCGGCAGTATATTAACCGTGACATATATTCTCTTTCCGAGAGATCTTGCATAGGCTACAGCATGTTCCAGTTCCTCATAACTGAAATTATCCGCTTTATCGCGTAAACTGAACTTATTTAAGCCCAGATATACCGCATCCGCTCCGTATGCATATGCAATTCTTAATTTTTCCATATTTCCGGCCGGTGCCAGAAGTTCTATCGCTCTCATTTCTTTACCGAAACCGATAATCCGTCTCCTACGGATAATATCGATGTGCAAAACCTTTCATCCTTTGTAATCTTATCCAGATATCTATGCAATCTTTCCACCAGTGTTTTCTGTCTGTGAGGTATTTTATCGCCTTTGGCAACCATTCCCCTGTATAAGACATTATCGGAAAAGATTATGCCGTTTTCATTGACAAGGTTTGAACATATATCAAAATATTCTTCATAATGCCCTTTTGCAGCATCTATGAATATAATATCATACTTTTTATGGATGTTTTTTAAGTAGTCGCATGCTTCCGCATATATGACATTTATATTCTTATCGGGTGCCATCTCCTTTATATTCTCTCGTGCTCTTTTTACCATTTCCAAATCATTTTCCACGGTATCAATATAACCGTTATCTTTGAGATATTCGGAAAAGAAAATACTTGTAAAACCAGTTGCGGTGCCCAGTTCAAGTAATGAATACGGTTTTTTAAGAATAAGGTAGGTTTCCAGTACTCTTAAGACTTCCAATCGCACAACCGGAACACCGTTTTTTAAAGCGTTCACATACATCACTTGCAGATTGTCCCTAAGCGGTGCTAATGTGTCTTGTATATATTTTTCCACATCGTTATTGACTATGTTGAAGCGTTTTTCCATGGCTATTTCTGATATAACTTAACATAATAGTTATGCTGTTCAAGGGTGGTGGCATATGCATGAGCATCGGTTCCGTCATTTTTCGCCACATAATAGAAGTAATTATGAGTTTCGGGATATAAAGCGGCCGCTATACTGGCTAAAGAAGGATTGCATATCGGTCCCGGAGGCAGTCCTTTGTACATGTAGGTGTTGTAACTGTTCATTATCTCATGATCTTCGTTGGTCAATTGCTCCTTAAGTTTTCCCGTCTCATTGAGGTAAATATACTGTATCGTTGCATCCACCTGAAGATAATTGAGATATGTCTCTTTAGAATTCATCCTGTTGTAAAGCACACCCGCTATCATTGCCCTTTCATCCATTGTAGATGCTTCTTTTTCCAGCAGCGATGCTATAATCACCACTTCATCTATTGTATATCCCAAAGCTTGTGCTTTTGCTCTGTAGGTCTCATTAAATTTGCTGTTGAAGTTATCCAGCATCTTTTTAATATCCTCTTCGGCATTGACGGTAACATCGAAAATATATGTGTCGGGGAATAAATAGCCTTCCAGACGGTTGGTACGCCTGGAATCCTTAGGTATCTGCTTTACAAAATCATATTCGAACTCATAATTATTGCAGACCTCATAGAACTCTTCCTTTGTGCGTATGTCGTTTTCCGTAAATTTCTCCACTGTCTGTGCCATTGTAAGACCTTCGGTAAAGAAAATCTTCTTGGAGGGATTGGGAACACTGTCCGAAGAGAGAATGTAAATAAGCATTTCATATCCCTGAGCCGTAACAATATCTATACTTCCCGAGTCATAAGTGACCGAAGCATCAAAAATGTGATTGCCGGATTTATAGTTGCCGTCATTACCCATTAACAACGAATAAACCCAGAAATAAGTATCGTTGATGATAATTCCTTCATTGACAAGTATTTTCGCTATTTCTTTCGTATTTGCACCCTTGGGTATGTTTACTACTTTTTTATTGCTTTCTTCTATAGTGCCTATTGCCGCCTTGGCATCAAATACGTTAACCTCTTTAACAAGGGTGTTCGTGAATGTATATCCTTTGTAGAAAACAAATCCCAATGTAAACAGAAAGCCCAACCACAACATCAACGATATAAACTTCCTGAATTGAGACTTGGGTTTATATACAACTATTTTAATCTTTTTATTCTTTTTTCTTTCTCTTCGCTTTTCCGCTTGTTCTTTGGTGAAAAATTGCCAGATACCGTCGATAAAAGTAAGTATCTTACTCTGCTTCTTTTCTATACCCTGCT
>Ga0208694_1004802_pt1 | contig 11941 bp, 9 predicted proteins | sample AD_UKC078_MetaG_FD_184442 | JGI IMG/M metagenome (GOLD analysis project Ga0208694, IMG submission 184442) | Active sludge microbial communities of municipal wastewater-treating anaerobic digesters from USA - AD_UKC078_MetaG (SPAdes) (version 2) | ecosystem: Engineered > Bioreactor > Anaerobic >...
CACTAAAATAGATAAATATGGCACCCTCAAGACAAAATACTGCACTAAAAGCCAGTAATCGCTTTCGTATTTTAAAAGACGTGGCAAGCGATCAAATATATCAATGACGATAAACATTGCCATAAATGATATTAGTATAATAACAAAAGTCCCTAAATACTGCTTTAAAATATATTTATCTAATAGTCTCATGTCCTAAGTCCTTCACTATGAAAAGCGACTCATCAGCTTTTTAATTCTATTGTTCAATCGATCAAGGTCAATTAAGCTCTTCTCTTTATAGCTTGTATATGTTACAATCATGCCTAAAACAAGAAAGATAATGTTGGGTATCCACATTGACAGGGCAGGTGACAAAAGCCCTCTATCGCCCAATTGTTCACCACCCACAATCATCACATAAAAGATCAAGAATATCACAGCAGAGACAGAAAATGCCATACCAATGCCACTTGTTTTTGTCATCATTCCTATAGGAGCGCCAATCAAGAAGAAAACAAAACAAGCAAAAGCCAAGGCGTATTTCTTGTGCATTTCGACCTGATAAACGCGTATTGTCTTTTCAATCTCATCTTTTTCTGCCACTTTTAGTTTGATCATATTGTTCAGCTTTTTATGTTCTATATAAACTTCTTGATCTTCAAGATTAGTCGGCAGCTCTTGCAAGCTCTCTCTTAAAGGTTTTAGCTCATTTTCCAGCCTATCAATATCCTTTTTCCTTGATTCTACCATGCTCATAATCTGTTTAGAGTTCATTTCTCTATCGCCACGATAACTGGTAGGGCTATTGTCAATTTGAAAGCCTAAATCAGACTTTATCAATGAGTAATGCTTAAAGTATCTGATTTGATATTTATCTTGTTCATGGGCATCTTTCTCATGCATCTCGCCGTCATAGAGATCAATGCGCACCTTATTGGCATTGTTTTCTATAGAAATAGTTCCCTTGCTTGCTGTAATGGTCGTAGGAAAACTCGAGGACTCGCGATTATAGATAATCACGCCGTGTAATTCCTCTCCTACTGCCTCTTTTGCATAGACAGAGATATTTTCAAAAGATGTAAATGTGCCAGGTTTTATAGCATTGATCGGCTTGCGATAGGTGACTTTAATCATCAAATTCTTCAAGACATGATTTGTATCAGGGAGTATGAAATCATTAAAATAAGCCATCCCTCCTGCAAGGAAAAGAGCGATGATATATAATAAGGTCATTTTCTTATAAATATTAACGCCACATGCCTTAACAGCTGTCAACTCTTGATCAACAGCCATACGTCCAAAACTCATAATCGAAGAGGTCAACACAGCTATGGGCACAGATAAGGCAAGGATAAAGGGTAAACTCAGTGAAAATAGGCTGATGATTGTTAAAAAGTCGAGCTGTTTTTCAATTATTACATTTAATAAATCTATTAATCTATCGAGCATCATTACAAATGTGATTACTACAAGGGAAAGCAAAAATGGCTTTATGTTCTCCCAAAAAAAGTATCTCTCAAGTATCTTCATTCAACTCCCTATTTTATCATATTTAAGAATTCATCTTCACTTATTATTTTAATTGAACCTATCTTCTGTGCCTTATCGAGCTTTGAACCAGCAGATTCGCCAACAATAAGATAATCTAAATTCTTGCTCACAGCAGAAATCAACAAACCGCCATTTTGCTCGATCAATGCATGGATCTCATTGCGTGTATGATGCTGTAATGTACCTGTCACAAGAAACTTTTTATTGCTAATAATAGTGTCTCTTACAGCTGTTTTTGAGTTAATAAAGTTTAGCCCTAAAGCTTGCAACTTCCTCACTAATTGCAGGTTTTCTTCCTGTTTAAAAAAGTCTAATATTGAAAGTGCAATCTTCTCACCAATCTCAGGAATAGTCTGCAATTCATCTTGATTTACTTTAATTAATTGCTCAATATCTTGAAAGCTGCTACACAATATTTTGGCTGTCTTTGCTCCAACAAAGCGAATGCCAAGAGCAAAGAGTAGCTTATAAAAGTCTTGCTGCTTTGATTTTTCTATTGCTTCTTTAAGATTATCGACAGACTTCTGCCCCATTCTTTCCAGAGTGAGTATCTTATCAAAGTCAAGTTTATAAATATCCTCTATTCCGCTGAGCAAACCATTATCAATAAAGAGCTTTATATTGGCAGGACCAAGCCCTTCGATATCCATTGCATCACGCGAGGTAAAATGCTCAAGACGCCTCTGCAATTGCGCAGGACAAGCACTATTTATACAGTATGTAATAACCCCATTTTCTTCCTTATACAGTTTATGCTCACAGACAGGGCAATTCTCAGGAAACTGAACCTTCAAATGAGTATCTGGTCTATTCTCTTCCACCACTCCTAAAAGTTTGGGAATGATCTCTCCAGATTTAATAATGCGCACTCTATCACCTATCCTCAGGTCGAGCCTTTCAATCTCATCAATATTATGCAAGGTGGCTCTGGAAACTGTTGTGCTCGCTATTGTGACAGGTTTGAGAATAGCAACAGGCGTCACTGCGCCAGTTCTGCCAACTTGAAAATGCACATCAAGCAGCTCGCTAATCTTCTCTTCTGCTTTAAACTTATAGGCAATTGCCCATTTCGGGCTCTTTGCTGTATTGCCAAGCTCATCCTGCAAAGCAAGATTATCTACTTTTACCACAATGCCGTCTGTCTCATACTCCAGATTATAACGCTCTTTGTCCCAATAATTGCAAAAGTCGGCAAGTTCTTGGTAAGAGCTCAACTTTTTATAATGAGGATTTATAGGAAAGTCCCATTCTTTCAACTTACATAGTATCTCAGTTTGTGCCTGCGCTATTGGTTCACTCACAAAGCCCACAGCATAAATAAATGCCTTTAGTCGTCTATTTTTTACTTCTTCGCTATTTTTTAATTTAATCGAGCCTGACGCAGCGTTTCTGGGGTTTGCAAAGGTCTTCAAGCCTTCCAGCTCTCTCTCTTCATTGATGCGTTCAAACTCATTAATTGGCAGATAAATCTCGCCTCTAATCTCTATCTCCCCTTGAAAAGGTATGCTGAGAGGCAATTCGCTAATAGTCTTAATATTCTCGGTCACCAGTTCGCCAACATAGCCATCGCCCCTGGTTGTTGCATATTGCAAAGCCCCATTCTGGTAAAAAAGATTAATGGAAAAGCCATCAATCTTCTGCTCGCAACACAAAGTTAAAGATGCCGTTTGCAATTCAGTTTTGCTTTTAAACAAGAAGTTCTCTATCTCTTGCAAAGAATAGGCATTTTCCAGACTATACATTCTTTGTCGATGAGGAATATTCTTTTGGTTGGTCAGCAGGTCAGAGCCAACCCGCTGAGTAGGGCTATCTTGCTTAGCAAATTGAGGGTATTGTTTTTCCAAGCTCTCCAGCTCTTTCAGTAGTAAATCATATTCATAATCACTAATTTCTGGTATGCTTTTTTCATAATACAGCTGATTGTGTCGCTGAATTTCTTTAGTAAGATAATTGATTCTCTCTGAGATTTGTTCAAATGAGTTCATTGTTTCTCCTCATATTCAAAAAGTTAGTTTCAGGGCTAAATTTTACTATTCTGATCTTTTCTATCTTTCTACTCGTCACCTGCAAGATTTCAAGTTGAAAGTCTGCTTCGCTAATAATGCAGCCACGAGCAGGAATTCTCTCTAATTTATCAATCACATAGCCAGCAATTGAGACATAATCCCCTTTTGGTATATCGATATCATAGTCATCAATCAGAGTGTTTACTTCGACGTCTGCCTGCACAATAAGTGTGTTTTTATTGATAATTTCGATTTCGCGCTCTTCTTCGTCATATTCATCTTCAAAATCACCAACCAATTCTTCGATAATATCTTCAATGGTAGCAATCCCAGCGGTACCTCCATATGAGTCTACAACCACTGCCATGCTACGCTTATTGGTTTGCATTTCTTGCAACATATTTGTAATATTCATTGTTTCAGGGGCAAAGAAAACTTCTCTCTGCAATTCTTTTGCAGTCAACTCTTTATTATCCATTTTGGAGATTAAATCATAAATAATCAAAACACCAGTTATCTCATCCAAGTTTGTATGGTAAACAGGATAACGAGTATATCCTTCTTCGCGTGCCATAGCGAGTATTTCGTCCACTTTCATGGTATCTTCAATGGCAATAATTTCTGTTCTTGGTATCATAATACTCTTTGCTAAAAGCTGATTAAATTCCAGTGCATCTTCGAGCATTTCTTTTTGTGCATTCTCTTCAATGCCCTCATAATCGGCTGTCTCTGCGAGAATTAATGCCACATCATCCTTTGTAAAAAAGTGATAAGATTCATACTCTGCAATATTGAATCTTCTTTTCAAAAAATCATTGAACAAAGAAACTAAATATACCAAAGGTTTTAACAGTATATAAATTAAGTTAAACAGAGGGTAAAATAAGTAAACAAGCTTCTCGGCATAATCTCTAAAAATAGTTTTGGGAATAAGCTCACCAAAAATCAAAACCAAAACAGTGACGATAATGGTACCTGTTTTGGCACTAATAATGCCTGACTCTTTGAACAAAACAGTTGCTAATGATGCTATGATAACATTTGAAATATTATTCCCTATAAGCACAGTGCCAAAAATACGATCAGAATTTTGTATATATTCTAATAATCCCTTTTTTCTTTTATCATTCTTAGACTCTTGTTCCAGCTTGAATCTATCCAAAGTCACAAAGCCCGTTTCTATCCCTGAGAAAAAGAAAGAAATCAAGAAAAATATAATTAACAGAATATAGATCACACTAATCCCCTTTTATAGCTTTAGCATGTTTAAGATTGTCCTAATCTCTCATTTTTATAAGCAATCTTTAATGCATCGATAAACTCGTCTAATTCGCCATCAAGAATGCCGCTCAACCTATATGACGTAAGGTTTATTCGATGATCGGTTATTCTTGATTGAGGGAAATTATAAGTGCGTATCTTTGCACTGCGATCGCCGGTTCCAACTTGTGACTTGCGGCTTTGGGAGATCTCTGCTTCTTGTTTTGATATCTCTGCATCGAGTAATCTTGATTTTAAAATAGTTAAAGCTTTTGCTTTATTTTTATGTTGCGACTTTTCATCTTGACAGGTCACCACAATTCCAGAGGGTATATGAGTTATACGCACAGCTGAGTCGGTGGTATTAACGCTCTGTCCCCCATTACCTGAAGAACGATAAACATCGATTCTCAAATCATTTTCTTCTATTTGAACGTCAATGTCTTCTGCTTCTGGCAGAACGGCAACAGATATAGCAGAAGTATGGATTCGCCCATTTGCCTCTGTGTCTGGTATTCGTTGAACACGGTGAACGCCGCTTTCAAAGCGCATTTTGCCATATACATTATCGCCAGACAATAAGAAGATTATTTCTTTAAAACCGCCCAGTCCTGTAGGGTTTGAAGTAATAATCTCAATTTTCCACTTATTTATTTCTGCAAAACGTGTATACATGCGATAAAGGTCTGATACAAAGAGTGCAGCTTCCTCGCCGCCAGTCCCTGCTCTGATCTCCACGATAGCATTTTTATCATCATTTGGGTCTTTGGGAGCCAATAAGTCTTTGAGCTCTTCACTAACTAAGCTGTGCTCTTTTTCTTTTTCTTCCAATTCTTCTTTTGCCATCAAAACGAGCTCTTCATCGCTTTCATTGTGGATCATATCTTTACTATCTATTATCTCTTGTTCGACACTCTTTAATCTATAATATGTTGTTAAAATGGCATTTATCTCATTAAAGTGACGAGATAACTTTTTAAATGATCGCTGATCACTCATCAGAGATGGATCAATCACTTTTTCTTTTAACTCATCATATTCAGTTTGTAGCGCTTTAAGTCGTGTTTCTGGTATCATAAATCTTTGTTCCTCTGCAAATTAATCTTTTGTATCTTTTTCAACAAATCTTATATTCTCATATTCGCTTAAGTCAAGCTCTAATGCTGCTTTTAATGCAATTATTGCTACTTCCAATTGCTCTTTATCTGGCTCTTGAGTTGTAATCTTTTGCATTGCCATACCAGGTACCGTCATCAGCTTTACTATGGGGTGATCGAGCTTTTTCTCTGACATTTTTAATACTTCGTAAGAAATACCTGAAACCAAAGGCAAAAGCAATAAATGATAGCCTAAGCGGACAAATATCGTTGGGGTACCGATATAACGGCTCACAAGGCTGTCAACAATAGAAAACACGAGTATTGAAATCAAGAGAACAAAAAACATAAAGCTTGTTCCACAGCGTGGATGAATAGTTGTGTATTTCTCTGTATTTTCGACATTTAATACTGGCTCATGATCATATGCATGAACGCTTTTATGCTCTGCACCATGATATTCAAAAACACGATGAATATCTTTGAGTTTGCTAATTATCCAAATATAAAGCACGAAAAAGACGATTCTAATCGCACCAGCAAAGATATTAAAGAGCCAATTATCTTTACTCAAATTTATCCAACTTGATAACTGGTAAGGCAAATAGCCAAACAAGCCAAAAGCCAAAGCTAATGAAAAGATAATCGTTAAATACTCACCTAATTTACTTAAGAAAGTGTTTGTCTCTTTTTCTGTTTTTTCACCCTCAACATAGTCCAACTCGGCTCTTTGTGCTGAAAAGGTAAGCGTTCCAAAGCCTATTATCATCATTTCAATAAGAGAAACAAAGCCTCTGATAATCGGCTGTTTAAAGAATAAATGAGTCTTTGTCTTGGTGACGAATTTCTCTTTCAAGATCTCAATCTGACCACTTTTTCTTCTTATTGCTGTAGCACAAAAAGCAGGTCCGCGCATCATCACGCCTTCAATTACTGCTTGCCCACCAACTTGTATTTGTTGTTTTTCCATATAATATCCTTTAAATAGAAAAATTGCATTGTACGAGACTTTTATTTAAAAAAGTGTACAATGCAATAAAATTTCTAATTGTCGCTGTTTAAATTGTATTTTTTGTTGAATTTTTCTACTCTACCAGCAGTATCAAGAATCTTTTGTTTTCCTGTATAAAAAGGATGGCATTCTGAGCAAATATCTACTACAAGTTTGCTGTTGGTAGAGCCTGTTTCAAATGTATTTCCGCAAGCACATTTAACAGTAACTTTTTCGTATTTAGGATGGATTCCGTCTTTCATTTATATCTCCTTAAATTATTATTACTATGTAAAAGCATAAAATATTGATTACTTTTTTTTGTCAAATGATTTTTTCATTTTAAGAAAAAAACATCTGTAATGTTTAAAGCTTCTCTCTTGAATGAGAGCCTTGAACAAAAAATCAATGCTAACTGAAAAAAAACAACTTGAAAACTACCTTATTTTCCAATAAACAGCAGCTCAAAAATCGAGCAAATATTCCTATTTACAGGTCCTGTTTTTTCTCTATTCAAGATTGTATATGACTATTTATCTGATATATGTCTTTATGATTCCTTTTGCATTCCCCTTGCTATCTTGGAGAATGAACGGTGGTCTTATAGGAATCTAAAGAGAATGTAAAGGAGGTTTTAGAGAAAAAAACGAGCTTAAATAATTAAGCTCGTTTTAAAAATATTAGGTATATTGCAATCGATAGAGATCGTAATACAAGCCTTCTTTTTGTAGCAATTCTTGGTGTGAGCCTTCTTCAACGATTTCGCCTTTATGCAATACCAAAATCCTGTCCACGTGCTGAACGGTTGATAAACGATGGGCGATAATCATAGAGGTACGATTCTCCATTAATTTCTGTAAAGCATCTTGAATAAGGATCTCTGTTTCTGTATCGATATTTGCGGTAGCCTCATCAAGAATAAAGATTGAAGGATTGTATGCAAGCACGCGTGCAAAGGAAATGAGCTGCCTTTGCCCAACGGACAAAGTGGAGCCTCTCTCCATCACAGGCTCATCAAAGCCATTTTCCATCTTTTCAATAAAGGGCATGACATTGACATATTTACTTATTCTTTCCAAGTCTGCTTCTGATAAATCTGGATTATTTAAAGCTATATTGTCTCTAATTGTACCAGAAAAGAGGAAGACATCTTGCTGAACCATGCCGATTCTTGATCTTAAGTCTCCAAGTCTAAAACTCTCTAATGGCTTATTATCTATAAGTATCTCGCCTTTCTGATAGGGGTACATGCCAAGTATCAGATTGACAATTGAGGTTTTACCTGAGCCAGTATGCCCGACAAGAGCGATTTTCTCTCCAGCTTTTACTTTAAATGAAACATTCTTTAAAACAAAATCTTCATCTTTATAATCTGCCTCATTTTCTTTTAGTGTATAAGATAAAGATAAGTTTTTGAACTCAATATCGCCTTTAATATCGTCGATTGCAAGCTCATTTTCACGATAATCTGCTTGCTCATTGTCCATTAAGTCGAAAATTCTTTCAGCACCAGCCATTGCACCTTGCAAGATATTAAACTTTTCTGAGAACTCACTTATAGGCGCATAAAGCCTCTCAATATAGGTTACAAAAGCCATGAAAGCACCTATTGTGAGTGCATTTTGCAATATCTGACCACCAGCATACCAAAGCATAATTGCCACAGCTATTTGGCTACTGACTCTAATGGTTGGTCTAAACATAGCAAAGAGTTTTAATTGACGCATAGATTCAAGAAAATATGATTGATTGATCTCTTCAAACTGCCCTCTTTTGATATGTGATTGATTGAATAATTGGATAATTTTCATACCTGAAATATGCTCAGAGAGCATTGAGTTGACAGCAGCAAGTCTTTTTCTCACTTCACGATAAGTGACACGAGTCTTATCTTTAAAAACCTTTATTAATAAGATAACAAATGGTAACAAAATAAAGCTGATTAAAGCGAGTTCCCAATTGATAATTAACATAATGACAATGATAGCGGCGATCATAGCCACATTTTGGATAATAGTTAGGACACCATCGCTGAGCATTTCATCGATAGCCCGCACATCGTTAGTGGCGCGTGTAACCAAGCGACCAACAGGGTTCTTATCAAAAAAAGACACGGGTAATCTTTGGATATGGTTGAAAAGCTGAGAACGTAAATCATTAGTTGCCTTTTGAGAAAAAGTGGTTGTAATTACTAATTGAAAGAATTGTATAACTGTTTTGATAATAGTAAATAACAGAAAAGCTATACCATACCAAACGACAATTTTGAGGGATTCTTTGCGAACAATAATCTTTTCTTTGATATCCAGCTTCGATAAAACATTAGAAGGGACAGCCATGCTACCGTTTTGCATTTTAATAAGGTCCGTTTCATAAGGCTGTAATATAGCGTTAATCTCGTCATTAGGTTTAATAAACACATATTTATCTGCGCTAATAAGATCTTTTTGGGTATAATAAGCCATATCTTCTTTAGAGATATATTTACTATTCTTGGTCGTTACAATGATATAATTCATTTCGGACACTTGGAAACTTTTGAACCTACCGTCTTTATGCACTGATTCAAAATGAGCATAGTCCGTGCCCTCAAGTTTTAATAATCTTTTGTCAGACATAATGTGATTATCCACGGCGCTTTTAGTCAAAAGAGGCATTAATAATTCAAAACCTGCGGTGACAGCGAGTAATAACATAGCTGCAATCACCCATTTGAGATAAGGTCTTAAATAACTTAATAGTCTGGTATATAGTTTTTTATCATATATTTTGCCAAGAATTTCATCTGCTTGCATTTCAAAATGTTGACTCATTCTTTACCCTCTAATCTTTCTTGGATTTTTTGCTTTTCATATAAGTCATGATAAGCGCCATTTAAAGCTAATAACTCATCATGTGAGCCCGACTCAACAATGGTTTGCTTTTGCAATACCAATATCTTGTCAGCTTGATGCAATGCAGATATACGATGCGCAATAATAATCGTGGTCTTGCCAGAGCGCACATTGATCAAGTGATTCAAGATTTGATTTTCTGTCTTTGTATCGACAGCGGATAATGCATCGTCAAGAATCAATATTTCGGGGTCTGTAACGAGAGAACGAGCAATAGCCACACGCTGTTTTTGTCCGCCAGAAAGCGTCACGCCACGTTCGCCGACAATAGTATCAAAGCCTTGATTAAACTCCAGTATTTCATCATAAATAGCGGCATATTTAGCAGCATTATGTATCTCTTCGAGAGATGCATTTGGTTTGCCCAAGGCGATATTATTAGCAATTGTATCAGAAAAGAGAAAAACATCTTGTGGGACCATGACAATAGACTTTCTGAGCAATTCTAAAGGTATATTGTAAATCTCTTGACCGTCGATAAATATAGCGCCTTTGGGCGGATTATACACTCTGACAAGCAAGTCAACAATAGAGCTTTTACCGCTGGCAGTACGCCCGCAAATAGCTAAAGTCTTGCCCTTTTCTATCTCAAAATTTATATCTCTGAGAATAACAGGACCCTTTTCATTATACTGAAAATTAAGCCCTTTAACTTCAATACTACCAGCTAGTTCTTTTAATGAAAAGTCTGCCGTTTCTTCATCATATATCTCAGGTTGTGTTTCCCAAATCTCATTTAAACGGTTTAAAGATGCAGTACCTCTTTGATACATGCTCACAATAAAACCTGTCGCTATCATGGGCCAAACAAGCATACCGAGATAAGAGAAGAAAGCAATAAACTCACCAATTGTTATCTCGCCTTTAATCGCTGCATGACCACCAAGAATCAGCACTAAAACCATAGAAAAGCTGATTATCAAGTCGATCATTGGATGAAACACACCAGAGACTTTTGCAGCAGTGATATTTGCTTTAACATACTGTTTTGAAAAGCTTTCCATCTTGTCTAATTCAGGTTTTTCTTGTGCAAATGCTTTAATAACTCTCACGCCAGAAATACTCTCTTGAATCATTCCGCTCAATTTGGCAAATGTTTCTTGTACACGATGAAAACTCTTGCGTAAAAGAGGACCCACAAAGACCATAATGATAGTGATTAATGGCATTGGAATTACTGCATAGAGTGTTAATTTGAGATTGATTGTTGCCATAAACACGAAAGAAGCAGTTGCCATCAGAATTATGTCGGCGCCAGCAATAAAACCCATGCCGAAGAGCATTCTCACCGCATTTAGGTCATTAGTTGCCAATGCCATTAAGTCTCCAATTTTTGACTTATTGAAAAAATTACGAGACAAAAGTAGCAGATGATCGTAATATTTTTGCCTTAATCCTCGTTCAATTACCCAGGAATTTCCGACGATAAGCATACGCCAGATGTATCTCATTACGACCATACCCGCTGCTAAAGCCACGATAATCAATGATGATTTGAGTATGTCTGATTGAGTATAGCCCTCTAAACCTATGCTATCAATCGTTTTTTGGATAACCTTTGGGATAATCACCTGCAAACCATCAACAATAACTAAAACGAATAAACCAACAGATATTCGTTTCCAGCTACTTTTCAAGTAAGGAATTACCGCATCAAATGTACGCATGATTCTCCTTTATTATTCTTTTTTTTAAATATATACAATGCAAAACTTATGCCACACTATTTTCACTTGTATTAAATATATATGAGGCTTATTTTGTCAAATGATTTATTCTGAAGATATAGATTAATGCATAAATCAGGCTTACGGACTTAAATAATACTGAAAACTGAGATTTGAGAAATGAAGTGTAATTGAGCTGAGCCAATTCAGAATAATTGTTGGTAGAAAAAAAATCATCTCTAAACCCGCATGTAGTGTGCATCTGCTGATTTGGGTGAAAATAGTTTTCGAAAAACGAGACTTTTGATTTAGAAATTTACAAAAAAAGTGAGAGTATAATACCCTAATTTAAGCTAAATCTGTACTTTTTTGTCAGAAATCTATGTATTTTGGAGCTTTTTTACCTCCCTTTTGTTGGTCTATCCAAAATTTGGACAGACCTCTCCTATGCACTAAGCAAAACAAACAAATTTAAGGCTCCTTACAACATTAT
>Ga0208694_1004803_pt1 | contig 11941 bp, 10 predicted proteins | sample AD_UKC078_MetaG_FD_184442 | JGI IMG/M metagenome (GOLD analysis project Ga0208694, IMG submission 184442) | Active sludge microbial communities of municipal wastewater-treating anaerobic digesters from USA - AD_UKC078_MetaG (SPAdes) (version 2) | ecosystem: Engineered > Bioreactor > Anaerobic >...
ACAATGGTAAAGAAATAGGAGACCGTTTAGGAAATAAGGCCATAGCTTTGATTTGTCTTTTAGTGTTAAATGAGAGAAGATATTTAAGCAGGGAGAAAATTATCGGATACTTGTGGCCGGATAGCAACATCGAGGCAGCAAAGTATAACTTGCGTTATAATTTATGGCTTATAAAGAAAAATATAGCTGAGGATAAAAATCACAACCTATTTTTGAAGGTGGACAATGACTGTTGCAGTATAAACAATAATTATGAATTTAATTGTGATATTATTGATATTATGAAATTTAAACCAAGCAGAGAGGATTCTGTAGAAAGCTTACTAAAGCTTAAGAAACTTTTTCGCGGAGACTTATTGGAAGGTTGCTATTTTAACAAGTGTGATGAATTTAATGACCTCATTATATACGAAAGAATAAATTTTGAGCAGCGCAAGGTAAGGATACTTCAGCGTTTAGTTGAAGTTTATGAAAATGATAAAAGATATGATGACTGTATTGAAATATTATATGAGATAATGGAAATTGAGCCTTATGATGAAAAAATAGCATTAAAACTTATGGATATTTACCAGAAAAGCGGGAAACGTGCAGTTGCAATAAATTATTTCAATAAATTCAGCTATAGTCTATCCTGTGACCTTGGTATAAATCCCTCTAATGAACTTAAAAATAAATATAATGAAATCAAAATGGCTGTTTCAGGTGACGAATTTAATGATGAAACTAATTATAATGTGATTAATAAAGATACCAATCTAAAAATTGTTTCCTATTGTATCAAGAATGTAGAATATTTTTGGATGGCTGATGTAATTGATAAAATTATTGATTCAGGTGTAGAAGATTGTATTCAACAATTGAGTCAAAAACAATTGTTAGATTTAAGCTCTATACAAAGCAGTATATCAAAATTTTGCAATGACAATATTGATATAATCAATTATAGAAGAGAAATAATGGATGTGTGTATTATAAATTCTTTTATAAAGCTGATGGAAGCCGTCTGTCGTAAAAGAAATGTGACTATATCGATTTTAAACTATTGTGACATAGATGAAATTTCGGCAAATGTTGTTGAATATCTTAGAAAAATTAAAATTAAGGGACTAGATATAATTGAATAATTATTATAAGCTGCAGTTCAGTTGAATGCAGCTATAATTTTATTATATACGTTTTTTGTTGAACGAGTTTACCTTCCGAAATGCAAATCTTTTTTAAACTTATTTATATTAATATTTGCATTAGAAATTGCAAGGCCTGTTAAAATAACTATGAATCCTATCCACTGCAATGGTGACAACTGCTCCGTAAGAATAATTCTTGCCGACAATAATGCCACTATGGGAACCAAAAGGGAAATTGGGGCAACCTTATTCAGAGGGTAGGATGAAATTAATATGCTCCAAATACCATATCCGATTAATGTTGCACCATAAGCTAAATATAGTGCCGCAAATATTGAGATGCCGCTTATGTTTGTCAATATACCAAGAAGGGTTTCCGGTGTGTCAAACATGAGTGCCAAACCCAACATCGGAATTGGCGGAATCAGTCCCGACCATACAACCATACTTATCATATTCAGCTTTTCACCCTTTGCAGCTGCTTTGTCAGAAGCAATTCTTGCAATAATATTTGAAACAGCCCAAAATGTAGGTGCCGCTAACATCAGAATAAAAGCTAAGAAAGGTACATTATTTATACCGTCTCCGATAGAAGCCATTAATATAAATATCAACCCTATGGCTGATACTATAAATCCAACTATTTGCTTTGAATTTAACTTTTCATTCAAAAATATCATAGCAAAAACAGGCGATATAAAAGCTTGAGTTTGAAGTACAACGGAAGCTATGCCTGCGGGCATTCCGATTTGCATCGCATAAAACAAGCATGAAAATTGCCCTACACCTACCGTTAGCCCGTATAACACAATATATTTCATTTCTGTTTTTGGCTTTTCTATAAAAAATATTGCCGGAAATGTTGAAAGCAAATATCTCATTGAAACTAAAAGCATTGACGGAACTCCGCTTAAGCCTAATTTAATAACGGTAAAATTCACACCCCACAAAAATACTATTAATATTGACAGCAATATATCTTTTTTCTTCATTTAGTTACTCCTAATGTTGATATTTCGATTATAACATAGTTTAAAATATTTGGATATATTTTAAATTAAAATTAGTTGTTAGGTTTTAATAATTATAGCCGAAATTCCGAAATTTCTCTGATATAATGTAGTAATTATTACTGATTTGCGGTATAATATCATGAATATATTATTGATATTATTATACATTATAGAATATAGATGGAGGGTAAAATGGCTGAAATTAAGTATGAAATAACCGAAGAATTAGCTGTGCTTTCTGAATCATCAAGAGGTTGGACAAAGGAATTAAACATGGTCAGTTGGAACGATAGGGAACCTAAGTTTGACATAAGAGAATGGGCACCGAATCATGAAAGAATGGGAAAAGGAGTTACACTAAACAGAGAAGAAATGAAAAAAATCAAGGATATACTAAATGAAATTGACCTTTAGTCAAGATATAAGTTAACCGGTTTTTCTTGTATAAAGGAAAGGCTCATTCTAAAGCAGAATGAGCCTTTGTATGCATTAGAGCGCCTTATTTACCGTTCAGTACTCTTACAATAAAGCTGTCTGCAGGCAATATTAAAGTTTTTTCGCCCTTCATTGTTACCTTAAGTGCTTCCAAACTTCTGATAAATTCGTAATAATTCATTCTGTCTTCCGTTGAGTAAGCTTCGGCAATAATTTTCATATATTCGCTTTCGCCTTGGCCTTTAAGCTCCTCTGCTCTTGCAGAAGCTTTAGACAGCAGTATTGCCACTTCCTTATCTGTTTCATTAACTATCTTGCTGGCTTCCAAATTACCTTCTGCTCTGAAGCTTTCCGCCATTTGTGTTCTTTCGGAAATCATTCTGTTATATACGGCGGATTCATTGTCTTCCGGCAGGTCAAATCTTTTAATTTCAACGGCTACCGTAGATACACCGTAGTTTTTCAGCTGAGTATTAACTAATTCCGTTATTTTATTATTAACGTCGTCAATTGAGCTGTTATCTGAATTTATAATTGCAGTTTGGTCCATTGTTCCCAATGTGTTTTTAACTGCATTGTATACTATCGCATCAATACGATTTTCCATTTCAGATATCCTTGATACGGTTCTCATAAATGTGTAGGGGTCATCTATCTGCCATACCGTAAAATTATCTACCACCAATGTTTTTTTGTCACCGGTCAGTACTTCTGAAGGAGGTATGTCATACATCATTCTATACTGAGGTATTTTCTCTATTTTATCCAAGAGGGGAAGCTTGAAATGCAATCCTGCAGTATCTTGAATTTTTACAAATTTTGAAAATCTGGTTACATAAGCATATTCGTTTTCTCTGACAATATAGGCTGCGCTGGTAATTGATATTACCAATAAAATAAATATTATTAACTTTACAAGAAATCCTAATTTGCGTTTCTTTTTAGTATCCTGCATTAATTTTCACCCCCGTTGCTTGAATTTATATTAAAGCTTTCCAAAGGCAGTAATTTTTGTACTCCGCCTTCTGATGAATCAATATATACTTTTACGCCGGGAAGAATTTCTTCTATAGTTTCCAAATACATTCGGGTTTTTGTTATATCCTTGTTTTTGGCATATTCTGTATACATTGCATTGAATCGTGCCACATCACCTTTTGCTTCATTAATTTTGGATTCCCTGTAAGATTCAGCTTCTCTGATTAATTTATCTGCTCTGCTTTCAGCCGCAGGCAGAGTTTTATTTCTGTAAGCCAAAGCTTCGTTAATCCTTGTTTCCTTTTCCTGTTTTGCTGTTTCTACTTCTTTAAAAGCTTGTATTACTTCTTCTGTGGGAGGCTCACTGTCTTGAATTTTAACATCTAAGAGCTGAATTCCCAAATCATAGCTTTCAAGTTTATCAACTATTTTTTCTTTAATCTCCGCCTGGATTATTGATTTTTCAGTTGTCAAAACACCATCTACACCTTTTGAGCCAATTATGCTTCTTGCTGATGATTGTGATACCATTTTTAATATTTGCGCCGGCTCATCTGAATTATATAAAAATTTTACAGGGTCTGAGATTTTCCATTCAATAAAAAAGTCAATGTTTACAATGTTAAAGTCTCCTGTTATCATTTTTGCTTCGTCCGGTATTGATGTAGAAAAATAGCTGGCAGCTTCACTCTCGTTTGAGTAACCTATCTGTAATTTTTGTGTTTTATTTACCGCTACCTTTGTTACTGACTGTATGGGGTAGGGCAGCTTAAAGTGCAATCCTGCCGACTCCACGCTTGTTACCTTGCCAAGGGTTGTTACTACTGCTTGTTCTGTTTCCTCTACCGTGTACTGACAAGAAAGTATTACGGCAGCTGCAACTATCAGTACGGGTAAAATCAACAAAAACTTAAACTTCCCGGGTTTTGACGGAGGTTTATTCTTAGCCTGAAAGTCTTGATTATTGAAATCATAATTTTGAAAATCTTGAAAGTCATTAGGTTTCTTAACCATTCTAAACAAATTAGTAATTAGATTTCTAAAATTCATATTTACTCCTTTACTATTCAATTGAATTATCTTTCTTAATTTTATCATTAGTGCAAGCCGCAAAATCGGCTTGCTTCACACCGATACAATGAATACATCGGTGCAAAGACCAAAGTCTTTGCTTCATTGATTGTATTCATTATATCACATTTATCAAATCATAAAAAGATAATATATTCTTATATGAATTAATTAACAGAATATTTTTTTGTTTAAGATGGAATGTTAGATATGTATATTACATTATAATTATGAGACAGAGGTAATTATGCATCTTAAACAAAAGAAGTTAAATTTAAACAAGACTGATGACGAAATTAAATTATTGTTGTTATATGAAATAAATAATCATATTTTGCTGGATGAACAGCCGTCAATTTTTCTAAATTCAATAGTAAACACTAATATATTTAAAGAATATCCCTTCTATATGCTTTACAAGCTTACAGAAACTGAACAATCACCAATTTATCATCCTGAGGGCAATGCTTGGAATCACACAATGCTGGTAGTTGACGAAGCAGCTAAGCTGAGAAATAAGAGCAGAGATGAAAGAGTATTTATGTGGGCAGCGCTGTTACACGATATAGGAAAGGCTGAAACAACCAAAAATAAAAAGGGAAAAATCACGGCTTACAATCATGAAACAGTGGGAGCTGATTTATGCGTTAAATTTCTTCAGGAATTTACTACGGACGATACATTTATTCAAAAGGTCAAAGGACTTGTCAGATGGCATATGCAGATACTTCATGTGGTAAAGGATATGCCTTTTGCTGATATTAAGTCTATGAAGGAAGAAACGGATATAAGAGAAGTTGCATTATTAGGTTTTTGTGACAGGATGGGAAGAACAAATGTAGATAAAATAAAAGAAAAAAACAATATTATTCTGTTTTTGGAAAAGTGTAAACTATAATCATTGAGGCGCCGCTTCATAGGCAGAATTTCGCAAATTTATTGACTTAATCAGGTACAAGCTGTATTATTATTTCATAACAATATATGAGGTGCACTATGCCAAATGTCACGGCTTTCTTGTCTTATGTTATTATAACAACTTTTACACCGGGACCTAATAATATAATGGCTATGTCTAATGCAAGCAGATACGGATTTAAAAAGAGTATTAGGTTTAATGCCGGAGTGTTTTTCGGCTTTTTCATTATTATGGTATTAAGCAGTTTTTTGAGCATAACATTATATAATATAATACCATCAATAAAGCCTCTTATGACTTTTATAGGTGCTTCATATATATTATGGCTTGCTTGGAAAATATATAAAAGTAAGCCCCATGCCGACGATGAAAGTAAGACTACAAGCTCTTTTACCGCCGGAATGATGCTGCAGTTTGTTAACGTAAAGGTTATTATATACAGCATTACCATAGTATCTACATTTATAGCCCCATATTATAATTCTGTTTTTGCCCTAAGTATGTTCTCATTGTTTTTGGCATCTGTCAGTTTTATGTCTACCTGCAGTTGGGCAATGTTTGGAGCAATATTTCAGAAATTCTTATTTAAAAACGAAAGAACTGTCAATATTATAATGGCACTGTTGTTGGTATATACCGCCTTGTCATTTTATATATAGGTGACAAGGGGACGGGTGTAGCGGAAATATAATCAGTTTAAAAAATTAACAAGGAGGGAATATGTGGGAAAGGGCAGAACTTAAGGCTAGAGCAAAACAAGTATTAAAGGAAAATTATTGGAAGTCATTTTTAATTAGTTTAGTTTTACTATTATCTGGTGCAGATAGCCGGGGCGGAGGGTCATCCGGCAGAGGTGCCGGGGAAAGAATCGGCGAATGGATTGATTATTCTGAATATTTGATAATTATTATTGCCGTTGTAATTCTTGTAATTGCTTTCAGAGTGTTAATAGGTTATGCATTGGAAATAGGCTCAAGAAAATTCTTTGTACAGTCGGCTCAATATAAGAACGATAAGGGCTGCTATAATTTCGCTTTTGATACAGGGAATTTTAAAGGTATAATTTCAACAATGTTTTTAAGGGATATATATAACTTTCTTTGGACATTGTTATTGATAATACCGGGAATAATAAAATCTTATTCATATCGAATGGTTCCCTACATTTTGGCTGACAATCCTAATTTTGGTGCAGATAATGCCATAACCTTAAGCAGGAAAATGATGGACGGAAATAAATTTGCATTATTTGTCTTGGAATTGTCTTTTCTTGGTTGGTTCTTACTCGGTTTGTTAGCTTTTGGAGTCGGAATTCTATTTGTAAATCCTTATGTCTATGCAACTGAGGCTCAGCTTTATCTGGTACTAAGGGATACAGCCATAGACCAAGGATACTGCACTGCCGAAGATTTAAATCTTTATAATGATTTTGTAAAACATGATGGTTATTATTGGGAAGAATAAAGCATAAAATACCCCCTGTGTGTATATACTAACACATAGGGGGTGTTTCCTTTGAATCCAATTGAAGTACATTATAAGAACAGCTTTGCAAAAATTAAAATAGGAAATTTTTTGGCAGAGCATATGAATAATGCAGCAATAGTATGTATAGGAACGGATAAATGCATAATAGACAGCTTAGGACCCTTAACAGGTACTTTACTGATGAAAGAAAATATAAAAATTGATGTTTACGGAACTTTGGAAAAACCTGTTCACGCAATGAATATTAACGAGTATATAAAAAACTTAAGAAGCAAGAATTATGACTGCATAATAGCGGTGGATGCCTGCTTAAGCAATAAGAAAAGTCAAGGAATTATAGAAGTTATTGAGGGCTCAATCACACCGGGAAAGGGTATAGGGAAATTCCTTCCTGAAATCGGGGATATATCTATAATAGGGATTGTAAATTCCAGCGATAAGGAGTTTCACGATTTGGTTCAGGATACAAGACTTTCTCTTATTTATGAGATGGCAGAAACGATCTGCGGAGGAATATTAAATGCTTGCAGCATGAATATATCAGAAAGTTTTGACCAGGCTTCAATAAGCAGAGTATAAGGTATGGGGACACACCTCTTCTTTAGGGAAAGTCTTTGAAGTAAGAGGAATGTCCCCAGTTTTTGTTATTTTAATGCTTCGATGGCAGCCTTCAGCTGTAAATCTTCTAAATTGCTTTCCATGTGTTTTATCAATGCATTGTATAGTGCATCTTGAGTAGCAAAATCAATTGTTCCGTATGGGTATAATAAATTGTCTTCCTGGAATTTTCTAACTTGTTCAAATGATTGTATGTCGTAAACTCCATCCGGTTGGTTTATTTCATAACCTAATTCCATAAGTATCATTTCAGCAGCTAATACATCAAGGCTGACATTTCCCAACTCGGGTTTTTGTTCCTTGCTGAACTTCGGATATTCAGAAATATCGGTTTTTTCGTTTTCTACTGCAATATCCGGTGTTATTCCTATTTTATGTACGGGTATTCTATCTACTGAAAAATATTCCGCTGTGGTAAATTTTACTCCGCTTCCATCGGTTAAATGATACAGAGATTGAACAACTCCTTTTCCGTAAGAGTTTGTTCCTATAATAATTCCTTCATTTTTATACTTTACTGCCCCTGCAAATATTTCTGTTGCGCTGGCACTTCCTTCGTTTATCAATACGGCAATTTCATATTTTTTATCTTTAAGTTTGCTTTCATAAATATCTTCCTTGCCGGCTGCATATTTTACATATACCACAGGTCCTTCCGTAACAAATAAATTCAACAAGTCAACCGCAGACTGCAATGTTCCACCGCCATTGTTACGCATATCTATTATAATTTTTTTTACGTTTTTTTCATCGAATAATTCTAATTCTTTTTCTACAAGTTCCGCTGTGTTGTCGGAAAAACCGGTAACTTTTAAATATCCTATATTATCTTCCAATATTTTTCCTTCAACATTATTTATTACTATAGCCCTCCTTATTAAATTAAAGGTCAGATTTTCCTTTCCGCGTAAAATTCCAATTTTAACAGGAGTACCTTCTTCTCCCCTTATAAGAAGAGATGCCTGACTTGAAGTAACTCCGGTAATGTCATAATGGTCAACAGTCTTTATTATATCACCTGCTTTAATTCCTGCTTCAATTGCAGGTGAGCCGGGCAGAGGAGTTACTACCACAACTTGTCCGTTTATATCCATTATTTGAACGCCTATGCCTGAAAATTCTCCTGCTGTGTCTTCAAGCAGAGCCTGGTATTCCTTGGGTGTATAGTAAGTGCTGTAGTCATCCAAAACACTGAAAAACCCGTCATAAAGACCATTTATAATATCTTCCTGGCTTACTTCGTACTGATATTTGTCAAGCACAAAATATATTACTTTTTTCATGAATTCAATATCTTGGTCAAATTTATCTTCATCGATTTCTATTGCCCATGCGGAAGTAAATGATAAAATTACCATTAGAACTACAATTAACAAGCTGATTCTCTTTTTCATAAAGCACCTCGTTTTCTTTAGAATTATCATAGGGCGGACACACCATGAACGGATATGTTTCTTAACTATGAGTGGACATACCTATGTTAGCACTTATTAATTATAACATCAAGTATAACTTCGTCTGTATGGTCCATGCCTATATTTGAAACCTGTGCTAAATTTTGAATTGTTTTTTCTGCTGTACATCCTAAGATACCGTTATCTTCCGGAATATATATTTTTTCCAAGGCCATTTTTGCAGCATCAACAGCGGCATCAACTGATATTGACAGTTTGTAGGCGCAGCCTAACTTTGCCCCGTCACAGAGCATGCCGGAAATTCCCGCTATCATATTGTTTATTGAGCCTTTAATCTGCTCATTGTCTCCTCCTAACATGTATGTGAGACCTGCTGCACAACCAACTCCTGCTGCAACTCCGCAGCCGCAAACCGGCGAAAGTGCTCCTAAATATACTTTTACAAAAATTGTAATCAAATGACTTAAGGTTACAGAGCGCAAAATTCTTTCGTTTGAAATTTTATTTTCCCGACCTATATAGGATATGGGAATTACCGCCACCAAACCGTGATTGCCTGAACCGGCACTGCTCATTACGGGTAAAGGGTATCCGGACATTCTTGCTTCCGAAGCGGCAGCAGTATATGCCTTAGCCATTGTAAAAACATCCCCTGCTTTATTATACAGATAATTGCTCAAACCGACACCGGGAGTTTCTTTTAATCCTGCATCGGCAATTCTTAAATTCATATCGATTCCGTTTTGAATAAAAGAAATATTTTCTATGAGAACATTATTTACATAATCAATAAGCTCATCAATAGTAAAGTTTTTTATTTCAAATTTTATGTTATTTGCTTTCTTTTCGGTAATATCACCCCTGTCAAACAAAACAAGATCATTTTTTCTTTCAAAAATAATATTCGTATGAGCATCCCGAATAATAACCGTAGCACTATCTTTATCCCCGATTGCTTCTGCTTTTATATACAATCCTTGAACATGGGAATTGAGTCTTAGGTCTATTATATTTGAATCAACTATTTCCAATGCCCTATCGATGCTTTCCTTATCGACATCTTTCAGAACTTCCAGTGCATATTCTGATTTGCCTATTACTAATGAGAGAGCAGCCGCAAATATTATACCGTGCTCCTCTGTCCCCGGGATACCTACGCTGAATCCGTTTTTTAATATGTTTTTATCAACCTCTATATTAAGCTTTTTAACTTCGGAGTCTAATATTTCTTTTGCTCTTGCAACCGCATAAGCAACTGCTCCGGGCTCAGTGCATCCTAATGCGGGAGTAACCTGATCTTTCAATATATTTGTCAATAGATTAGTCTTCATATGCATCTCCTCTTTTATTTTATTTAACCTGATACTGCAAGTACAAGTGAGTTTCTCGTCTTTAATAATTTATATGCATGAATCATGCCAATGCCTAATTTTAAGAATTGATTGAAAAATAGACCTTTAGTCAAAGAATGATCTAAGAAAATTATCAAAAATGATAAATAAATTATAAAGGAATTTATAAGTTTGCATAATTTGAATCTTACAAACGTTTTATCAGTTTTGCGCAAGAATTATCAAAAATGATAAATATTTTGAAAATTTCAAATTAAAGTATAGTATTAATAAGCATCTTGTATTATAATATATTATAATGAGGCAAATATCCTTTAAGCGGGGTAGAGGTTAAATGAATATTTTAATGAATATTAAGCATGAACTTCAGCATATTATTGAAGCAATGCATGCAGTAACAAATGTAGATATCACCATAGTTGATGAATCTCTTCAGAGGATTGCAACCACTGTTAATGAGGAATACAGCCTTGGAGCAAAGGCTCCTATTTATTCTGCCTTCCACAAATGCATTATGACCGGTGAGCAATATTTTCTGGAAAACCCCAAGGAAAACCCCATATGTTTTGATTGTGAAAATGTTCAAAGCTGCAAGGAATTAGTCGAGCTATGCATTCCCATTAAGTTTAACGGAAAAATATTAGGTGTAATCGGCATGTGTGCTTATGATGAGAAAGCAAGACAAAATCTATTGATGAATCGTGAAAGCTTCATGAATTTAGAAAGCCAATTAGTTAATATAATATCTACCGTTATCAGTGAAAAGAAGATTATGAAGATGCTGGAATATTCATCATCTGAATTGATGACGCTGATTAATTCATTAAATGAAGGAATTATTATTATAAATAATAATTATGAAATTATAAATACCAACAATTATGCTAACGAAAAATTAAATATTAACACCTCAAAAATTCCCGATTTGTGGAACCTGCTATCAGAAAAACTTTATAATAATTTAATTTCCAAGAATTTTATTGGAGAAGTGGGTCCTGTCAAGCTTAATAACACTGAATTCGTAATAAATGCCTACCCCATCATGGTAAAGGATGAAAGGGAAGGAACAGTATTGGTATTGTCTGACTTTAACAAAATGAAGGAATCGGTAATTGAATCCAACAGGAAGAAAGACATAGTTACATTTGATGATATTGTAGGCGAAAGCGAGGCCTTGAAACAGGCAAGGAGAGAAGCAATACAAGTGGCCGACAGCGATGCTTCTATTTTAATACTCGGTGAAACAGGTACAGGAAAGGAAGTTTTTGCTCGAGCAATACATAATTTAAGCTATAGAAAAAATGAAGTGTTCATGGCTATAAACTGTGGAGCAATTCCTGAAAATTTAATTGAAAGCGAGCTTTTCGGATACGAAAAGGGCTCATTTACAGGTGCCAGTGTAACCGGCAATCCGGGCAAATTTGAAATTTGCAAGGATGGTACATTGTTTTTGGATGAAATAGGTGAGCTTCCTTTATCAATGCAGGTAAAATTAAACAGGGCCCTTGAAGAAAAAGAAATA
>Ga0208694_1004809_pt1 | contig 11929 bp, 12 predicted proteins | sample AD_UKC078_MetaG_FD_184442 | JGI IMG/M metagenome (GOLD analysis project Ga0208694, IMG submission 184442) | Active sludge microbial communities of municipal wastewater-treating anaerobic digesters from USA - AD_UKC078_MetaG (SPAdes) (version 2) | ecosystem: Engineered > Bioreactor > Anaerobic >...
AGGGTAATTCGAACCTCGGCTTTCGGCTCCGGATAAATTCTAATTTTATTTAGATTTTTAGACTCATTGCATAATGAATGGAGGGGGTTGCCAGTGAACATTTCGATCAAGATCGAGGGGTTGGACACCGTCCGGCGCACGCTCAATGACCTCGAAAAGAAACAGTTGCCCTACGCGACCGCGCTGGCCCTGACCAGGACGGCCCAGGACGTGAAGAAGGATCTCGAGGCGGAGATCGCGCGGGTATTCGACCGTCCGACTCCCTACACGCTCAACAGCCTCTACGTAAAGCCGGCAACGAGGGCCGCCCTCATGGCCATGGTCTATCTCCGGGAGTTTGCGGGGAAGGGAACGCCGGCGACGAAATACATGAGCCCTAATATATTCGGCCAGGATCGCAACGTGAAGCGATTCGAGCGGGCCCTGCAGCGGATCGGCGTTTTGCCTGCCGGGCAGTACGTAGCGCCGGGCGAGGGGGCCGACGTGGACGCCTGGGGCAATTTGTCCAGAGGGCAGATCGTTCAGGTCCTCTCCTATTTCCAGGCGTTCGGCGAGCAGGGGTACAAGGCCAACATGTCGACAGCTGGCAAGGAGAGGCTGCTGAGGGGCAGCCGGCGCAAAGGCACGATGGGCTTTTCCTATTTTGTAGCCCGCCAGGGCGGCCATCTCAAGCCCGGGATTTACAAGCGCGTGGGGTTCTCGAAGGGGTCGGCCATCAAACCGATCATGATGTTTGTCCGAAAGCCCGCATACCGGAGTATCTTCCGATTCTACGAGATCGCCCAGAAGACCATTGACCGGGTATGGCGGCAGAATTTCCGCAGCGCCTTTCAGGAGGCCGTGCGGACAGCGAGGTGAAATGACGACCGAAGCCACGACAACGCCCGCATGTCCGGGCTGCTCCGGCACCTCGTGCTTGCGCTGGGGGCGCGGAGCGGCCGGTCGGCAGAAGTATCGCTGTCGGGGCTGCGGTCGCCAGTTCGTTGAGGGGTCGGATCATCTCATCGACCCGGAGACAAAGGCCATCGTCACGCGCCTGTTGCTGGCCGGGGTCGCTCCGAAGCAGGTCAAGGAGGCCGTGCCGAACATCTCCCTGCGCTGGATTTACTACCTGAAAAAGCAGGTTAATCCGTGAGCGATATAGACGACATCAAAAAGCAGGTTCAGGACCGGGTGGACAAAGAGGCTTCCGGCCCCGAGGGTCCGAAAGGGCCGGATGACCGGGACGGGGAGATCACCAGCGGGTTCATCCAGGAGTGCCTTGCAGCGAATGAGCTGGGCGACAGTCGGCTCTATGCGACCCTGTTCCGGGACCAGTTTGTCTTCTGCAAGAACCGTCAGGAGTGGTTCGAGTGGCAGGGGCACGTCTGGAAGCGGGACGTGATGAACCGCTCTCTTGCCGTCGTGGAGCGGGTCGTTGACCTCTATCAGCGGGAGCAAAAGGAGGTCAACGCCAAAATCATCGAGACGCAAGACGACCCGGAGAAGGTTCTCCAGCTCAAGAAACGGCGGAACGCTCTCGAAAAGCGGGTCCAGCAGCTCCGGGCGGAGAAGCGGCGTTCCTCCTGCCTGAAATTCGCGCACACGATAGAAAATCCCCTCGCCATCACGGGCGACGAGTTCGATGAAAAGCCGATGCTGTTTCCCTGCGCGAACGGCGTCATCGACCTGGAGACTGGCCGGCTCGGCGCCGGCCGGCCCCGGGACTACCTCTCGCTCTCCAGTCCGGTCGAGTTCCTGGGCATCGACGAGCCCGCCCCGCTCTGGCAGAAAACGATCCTCGAGATCCTGAACGGCAACGAGGACCTCGTCGCGTATGTCCAGCGCCTGTTCGGCTACGCGATGACGGGCCTAGTCGAAGAAAAGATTTTCCCTGTGCTCTATGGAAAAACAGGATGGAACGGCCGGAGCCTCCTCGTGGAGTCCATTTCCTACGTCATGGGTGATCTCGCGGGATCGATCCCCTCCGAAATGCTCCTGTCGATGAAGTATGTAAAGAGTTCGTCCGGGCCTTCCCCGGACATCATGAGCCTGAAGGGAATCCGGATGGCTTTCGCCTCAGAAGTGGACGAGGGGCAGCGGTTCAGCGCATCAAAGGTGAAATGGCTCACGGGCAAGGACGAGCTAAACGGACGCAACCCGCATGACAAGTACCCGACGCGCTTCCGGCCCACGCATAAGCTGTTCTTAATGACCAACACCCAGCCCCAGGCCCCGCCGAACGATAAGGCGTTTTGGGAGCGCCTTCACCTGATCCCGTTTCTCATCAGTTTCGTCAACCGCGAACCGCAGGAATCCTACGAGCGGCGAGCTGTCCTGAACCTCGACCGGCAGGTTCTGCAGGAAGCGCCGGGGATCCTGGCTTGGCTCGTCCGCGGGTGCTTGCTCTGGCAGAAGCACGGCCTCAAGCCCCCTCGGGAGGTGACGGATGCGACGGAGAACTATCGCCGGAATGAGGACCTCCTCGCTGATTACCTCGATGAGTGTTGCATCCGGGAGCCTGGGGCCAAGGACAAGGGCGCACCTCTCTATCAGCGGTTCGTGATTTGGTACGAGGACAACGTCGGCAAAAACCCGCCGAGCGGGACGTGGTTCGGAAAGCAGCTCTCTCAGAAGTACCAAAAGAGCAAGGCCACGGGTTGCGTCATGTATCACGGCATCATGCTCACCCCGGAGAGCAATGACGTTCTACTCGAGAGGGGAAAGTCCAAGTTCTGATGGTCTGAGGGTTTATCGGGAGATAAGCCCGATTTTTGAAAAATTAGAAGTTGAAGGTAGAACCTATGAAAAAGTGTCAGAGCCTCCCCGGAAAGCATGGAGGGTTTAGAATCGCGGCGATTTCCGGCGCAATCGGTGCAAGTGGCCGGAATTATTCAGTGACCGTCGTTGATAGTCTGGACAGAATCATCCGGACGGGGAGGGTTAGTGCTAATTTGGAGGTTTTTTTTGTCGTAAGATTTTCAATTTTCTAGCGCGGCTAAATATACATAAAACTGTCCAACTATCAGAACGGGGGGGATTTTATAAGTTTTATTTGTCAAATGAATAATGAAAACAAGGAGATAAAAAAAGGGGAGGGTAGAAAGCGAAGTGAACGTGCTGGATCTGGCGCAAAGGCGAGTGAAGCTCAGAAAGGTGTCCGGGACCTACGGCGGGGAGTGGCAGGGCCCATGCCCCAGCTGTGGCGGTCAGGATCGCTTTCATGTCTGGCCGAGTCAGCACGACGGGACGGGGAGCTACTGGTGCAGAGGTTGCGACAAATCGGGCGATAATATCCAATTTCTGATCGAGTTTGAGAATATGTCGTTCAAGGAGGCCTGCGCCGAGCTTCGAATCAGCGTTCCGGACAGGCCGGCATCCTGGCGCCCTGCGCTTCCGCATCAGGCTAAGCCCGAATTTAAGCCCAGCAGCCACGCCCCGCCCGCGGATCTGTGGCAGGAGAAGGCCGAAAAGTTCATCACCTGGTCCCAGGAGAACCTCGACAAGAACCCCGAGGCTCTCCGGTGGCTCGCGGAGAGGGGCATCGGAGGGGAACAGGCAAGGAATCATCGGCTCGGCTGGAATCCGGGCGAGAACGGAAAGGACATCTTTCGCCCCCGGAGCGCCTGGGGGCTGCCGGACATCGAAAGAGAGGACGGCAAGAAAAAAGTGCTGTGGATTCCCCAGGGCCTTGTCATTCCCTACATCCGCGACGGGATCATCAGCCGAATCCGGATTCGTCGTCCTGAGGGAGAGCCCCGCTACTATGTCGTGCCGGGCTCCTCGATGGCGACGATGATCCTGGAGCTGGGCCGGCGGGCCTTCGTGGTCGTGGAGTCGGAGCTCGATGCGATCGCGGTCGTGGCGAACAATGCCCTCGCTGGGGCCGTGGGTCTGGGGTCGGTCAGCACAAAGCCGGACGCCGAGGCCTTCCAGATCCTGACGCACGCCCTGCAGGTCCTCGTGGCGATCGATTACGACGAGGCGGGCAAGAAGGCGATGGCGTGGTGGAAGGAGCATTTTGCCCGATGCGAACGGTGGCCGGTCCCGCAAGGGAAGGACCCGGGCGAAGCATACCGGATGGGGACGGATCTTGGAAAGTGGATTCGCGCGGGGTTGCCGCCGGCCTTGACGATCAGCGGGCCGGAGACGGAGCAGAGAGCCCGCCCGGAGTCCGCGCCGGCGCCTGTCGAGGAAGAGCTGCTGCGCGGCGAGATCCCGGGGCCGTTGCTCGAGCTGCGCGACCTGCTGCGGAAGAACCCCGGCGTGAAGATCATCAACACGCCGGAGCGGTTCGCGGTCCTGCGGGACGGGAAGTATGTGGGAGGGCGGATCAACCGCCTGGTCTTCCGCGAACCGTTGGTGCGGGATTATCTATTGAGCCATCCATCGGCAGAGATCGGATGGGAAAATCTGATTCGATGAGCGTGCGCCCGGCGGCAGAAGAAGAGTCAACAAAATTGTCGACCGTCGACCAGGTCGTGGAGTACCTGGGCGACACAGGCTGGATCGCCAAGCGATCGACGGTATTCCTGCATTGCAAGCAAGGCAAGCTTCTTCCGAAAGCCGATGGTCTGTATCACCAGAAGGACGTCGACCGCTACGCGAAGACATGGCTGAAGCGGCAGTCGACGCGTAAAAAGCTCCAGGAGCCGGAGGATGAACTGCAGCGGAAAATCCTCGAGTCGGAGCTGAGCATCAAAGAGGAGGAACTCAAGCGCAAGCGCCGCCTGAATGAAATCGAGGAAGGCAAATACATAGAAAAAGAAAGAATGGCGGAGGAGCTGGCGGCGCGGGCGGGGGTCCTCGAGGCGGGCCTCAAGCACTGGGTGCAATCCAGGGCCGCCGACTGGATCCGCATCGCCGGCGGCGACGTGAAGCAGGCCGGAGAGCTGATCAACGCGATGATCCGGGACCTCGACGAGCACATCAACGGCTATGCGCAGGCGAAGGAATTCGAGGTGGTGATTGATGGGGAAGATGAAGATGTATCGGTACAAATGGAAGAACAATGAAAAGCGCCGGGATATGTATGGCAGGCGCTGCCGGGTTTTGGCCCGGATGCGGATGAACAGCGCCCTTGTGCGGTTCGAGGATGGCCAGGAGGAAGTGGTGAGCCGCAACGCGTTGAGGAAAGAATCATAAATGCCCGGCGCCGTTCGCATAGACCGCTCCCGCCCCTGGCTGCCGGAGGCCATCCGGACGGCAGCCGGTACGGTGCGGCTGAAGATTGTATTCAGCGAGGCGGAGAAGAAGGTCTTCCGCAAGCACAAGCGGATCCCCGTGTCGCGCTGGGCCGAGCGGTACCGCTACGTGACGATGTCCGTCCTGCCGGGCAGGTGGAAGAACGAGATCACGCCCTACCTGGCCGGCATCATGGATGCCTCATGGCACCCCGCGGTGCAGACGGTCATCCTGTGCAAGTCGCCCCAGGTGGGCGGCACCGAGGCCATGCTCAACTGCCTCGGCTATGCGATCGACCGCGACCCGGGCCCGGCCCTGTGCATCTACCCCGACGAGCTGACGGGCAAGGAGAACAGCCAGGACCGCATCCAGCCCATGATCAAGGGCAGCCCCCGGCTGCGGGGATACCTGACGGGCGTGGACGACGACAGCACGTCGCTGCGGATCAACCTGAAGCACATGCCCATCTACATCGCCTGGGCCCGTTCGGCGGCACGGCTGGCCAACAAGCCGATCCGATACCTGCTTTTCGACGAGGTCGACAAATACCCCGCGACGGCGGGAAAGAGGGAGACGGACCCCATCTCCCTGGGCGAGGCCCGCACGATCACCTACCGGTTCAACCGCAAGATCTGGAAAATCAGCACACCCACGACGGAGACGGGAAACATCTGGCGGGCGCTCACAACGGAGGCGCAGCTCGTGTTCGACTTCTGGGTCCGCTGCCCGGCGTGCGGCGCCGACCAGAAGATGGAGTTCAAGCAGATCAAGTGGCCGCGAGCGGCCGAGCCGGGGCCCGACGGCAAGCATCATTCCGAAGACCCCGCCGCGATAGAGGCCGAGAAGATGGCCTGGTACGAGTGCCCGGGCTGTCTGGCGCAGTGGAACGACTATGAGCGCGATGTGGCCGTGCGCGCCGGCGGTTGGAGGGACCGGGCGTCGGGCCTGAAGCTGTTCGAGGCCCTGGGCCGCAAGCGGCCGGCCAAGATCGGGTTTCACCTGCCGAGCTGGCTCTCTCCGTTCGTGTCGCTCTCGGAGATCGCCGCCGCTTTTCTGCGGGGCCTGTCCGACATCAACAAATTCAAGGACTTTCATAACCGGCACCTGGCGGAGCCGTGGAAGCTGACGGTCATCTCGGGCAGCGCGGAGCAGGTTCTGGCCGCGCGTTGTCCCCTGCCGGCCCAGGTCGTCCCGGAGGAAGCGATCCGGCTGACCTGCGGGATCGACGTGCAGCAGCACGGGTTCTGGTTCGTCGTGAAGGCGTGGTCCGGCAACGGCACGAACTGGACGATTCATTACGGGTTTCTCTTGACGTGGGAAGATGTCGAGACGCTGGTCTTCGAGACGGCCTGGCCGGTCGGCGAGACGGGACGCACCATGAAGATTTTCCGGTGCTGCGTCGACACGGGCGGCGGCGAGAAGTACGAGGACATGACGATGACGGAGGAAACGTATCTCTGGCTCCTCAAGAACCGAGGCCGCGGCGGCGTGGCCCTCTGGGGCACGAAGGGATCCAGCACCACACTGCCCGGCATGCTGCGGCTCGGCAACGAGATCTTGGCGACGCCGCGGGGCAGGAAGCTTCCCGCGGGGCTGCGAATCCTGTCGGTCGACACGGCGAAGGCGAAAGACCAGTTTCACTACAGGCTCAAGATCGCCGCAAACCCGGAAACGAGGGAGCTGCCCGGCGCGATGTTTCTGCACAAGGACACGGGCATGGATTACACGGCGCAGATCCTGGCCGAGGAGAAGCAACTCGACGACCGCGGCCGCGAGGAGTGGGTGAACGTCCATCATCGCCCCAACCATCTCTTGGACGCCGAGATCCTGGCGGCGGCGTGTGTCGAGATGGAGTTCCCCGGCGGCGGCCTGCGGCTGCTGGCCGAGCACAAGCGGACGCCGCCCGCGAGACCCCCCGATACGCCGAGGCCGTCCGCACCGGGCGGCTGGATGAAGAGGGCAGGGGGCTGGATGCGATGAGCGGCACGCCGAGAAGCGAGAAGATCCTCATCACGGCGCAAGCCATCGCCGATTACATCGGCATTTCGAAACCGCTGCTTTACGACCTGTTGAAGGAAGGGCTCCCCGCCGCGATCATCGGCCGGCGCATGGTGGCGCATGCCGCGAACATCGAGGAGTTCATGCAGAAGCGCACCCGCGGGAGGGTGGCCGAAATGCCCCAGGATGCAGAGTAGAAAAAACCTGTCAAGAAATTTTTGAGTAAAAGTTGATAGGGATTTCAGTAAAAGTAACCCGGGATTTCAGTAAAAGTAACCTAAAACGCCCCTCCTGAAAAAAAATCCCGTGCTATGGTTCTCTCGTCTCTGTCATCTACCTCTCTCCCGGGCGGGGGCCGGTGATCGGCCGGCCCCCCGCCCGAAAAGGATGACGCATGAGTCGGGAGCCGTCCATCATCCACAGGGGCGAGACGCTGGGCTGGAAGCGCGCCGCGTCGCAGACGACGTACGTCGACGCCGACGGGGCGACGATCGAGTGCTCCGCCCCCGAGTGGACCCTCAAGTACAAATTTGCCGGACCGTCCGGCGCGTTCGACATTACGGCCGTGGCGGACGGGACGGACTTCTCGGCCTCTGCGTCGGCCACTGTGACGGGCGCCTATCCCGTCGGCGAGTACTCCTGGATTGCGACCGTCGAAAAGGGCTCGGGCGGGACCCTGGAGCGGCACATCGTCGATTCGGGGGTTTGCACCGTGGCAGAGGGGCCCGCCGAATATGTCTCCGGCCTGGACAAGCGCAGCCACGTCAAGAAGGTCCTCGACGCGATCGAGGCGGTCATTCTGGGCCGCGCCACGACCGACCAGTTGTCCTACTCGATCAACGGACGATCCCTGCAGAAGACCCCGCTTCCCGACCTGCTGAAACTCCGTTCCCAGTACCGCGGTGAATATGAGCGCGAGCTTCGCGCCGAGAGGATCCGCAAGGGGCTCGACGGAGGCGGAAACGTCTACGTGAGGTTCTGATGATCGAACGCATCATGAAGAAATTCGGATACCGCAGGGTCGGGAAGCGCAGCACGACGGGCTTCGCCGCTGCGCGCACCGATCGCATCGTATCCTCCTGGAACCCCGCGAACCTGACAATGGACGCCGTCCTGCGCGCCCAGCTTCCGCGGATCCGTGCGCGGTCGCGCGATCTCTCGATCAACAATCCTTACATGAAGAAATTCATCGGCATGGTTTCCGTCAACGTGCTGGGGCCCGGCGGGATTTCGTTCCAGAGCAAGCTGAAGCTGAAGGACGGCAACCTGGACGAGAAGGCGAACCGGGCCGTCGAGACCGCCTGGAAGGAGTGGGGCCGCCGCCGCCATTCGCCGGACGTCACCGGGAAACTCTCCTGGGTCCGCCTTCAGGACCTCTGCCTGCGGACGGTGGCGCGGGACGGCGAAATCTTCATCCGCCAGGTGCGAAACTTCGAAAACGCGCACAGGTATTCCCTCCAGCTCATCGAGGCCGACAGCGTCGATGAATCCTTCAACGCGGATCTCGGGCAAGGATACAGGATCATCATGGGGATCGAGATCGACCCGTGGGGCCGGCCGGTGGCATATCACGTGGCCCGGAGGGCCGCAAACGACTATTCCGACCCCGTGTCGTATCGGCAGCGCGAGCGGATCCCGGCGGAGGACATGATCCACCTGTTCGTCCCGTTCCGGGTCAACCAGCGCCGGGGCGTGCCCTGGGCCTTTGCAGTCATGGCCAAGACGAACGTGCTGGACGGCTACGAGGAGGCCGAGCTGGTGGCCGCACGCATCGCCGCCGCGAAGATGGGGTTCATCGAGACGGCCGACGGCATGTTCCAGGGTGACGACCGGGACGCCGACGGGCGGCAATACATCGAGGCCGAGCCCGGCTCTTTCCCCGTCCTGCCCCCCGGCACGACGATGAACATGTTCGACCCGCAGCACCCGACGACATCCTACCGGGATTTCGTCAAGCAGGTCCTGCGCGCCATCGCCTGCGGCCTCGAGGTGTCCTACAACAGCCTCGGCGCCGACCTGGAGAGCGTCAATTACAGCTCCATCCGCTCCGGCACCCTCGAGGAACGCGACGGCTGGAAGGCGATTCAGGCATGGCTGATCGAGGACCTCTGCGAGCAGGTCTTCGAGGGCTGGCTCCGGATGCAGGTCCTGGCGCGCACGCTCGATTTCGAGCCGGCAGACATCGACCGGATCTGCGGCGCGGCCGTCTGGCGCGGCCGGTCCTGGTCCTGGGTGGATCCCCTCAAGGACGGCAAGGCGAACACGGAATCGCTCGCATCCGGCATGGCCACGCGGACGGATCTCCTGGCGGAGCAGGGGAAGGATTTCGAGGAGCACATCGACCAGCTCGTCTACGAGCAGGAATACATGCGCCGCAAGGGACTGACGCCTGATGCTGCGGCGAAGACGGATTCGGGCCAAAGCGACGGGGACGAGGCTGACGGCGGGGAAGGGAAGAACAAGAACGGCGGCAACGGCCGCTGGAAGGAGACGCAGCATGGATCCGAAACTCAGGCAGCTCATTGACGAGATCAACGGGGGCAAGGCGGGCGGCCGCCTGTCCCGCCATGTCGACATGGAGTGCCGGGCCGCCGAAGGGAGGGAGGGCATCTACGAGCTGTCCTTCTCGAGCGAGACGCCGGTCGAGCGCTGGTGGGGGATCGAGATCCTGGACCACAGCCGAGGCTCCGTGCGGTTGGACCGGCTCAATTCCGCCGGCAGCCTTTTGTTCAACCACAACCGCGACCTGCTGATCGGCGCGATCGAGAGCGCCCGCATCGACGAGAGAGCGCGGCGCGGCCGTGCGGAAGTGCGGTTCTCCCCGTCGGCCGTCGGCCAGGAGAAGCGGGCGGAGGTCGACGCCGGCGTGCTGCGGACGACATCCGTGTCCTACCTCATCCACGCCATGGTCCTCGAGAAGGAAGAGGACGGCGTGCAGACCTATCGCGTCACCGACTGGGAGCCCCTCGAGGTCTCCCTCGTCACGATCCCGGCCGACCCCGGCGTGGGTGTCGGCCGTGCGCGGCAGATCCCCGCCGGCCAGGGCGTCGGCGTGAAAACCAATCCTGACAAGGAGGAAACGAAGATGGACGAGAAAGAGATTCAGAAGCGAATCGACGACGCCCGCAAGCAGGGCGGCGACGAGGAGTCCGCCCGGGTCAAGGCGATCCTGGGACTCGTGAGGGATGGCGACAACCAGCGCTTCGCCGACGTGGCCCTGCGCTACGTGGAAACCGGCGCGAGCCCCGATGAATTCAAGCGGGCCCTCGAGGAACTCAAGCGGCTCAACCCGAAGCCGGTCGTCGACCCGGATCCCGCCATCGGCCTGTCCGATCGCGACATCCGGCAGTTCTCGATCGTGCGCGCAATCCGCGCCCTGTCCGAGGGCAACCGCGGCTTGGCCGCCTTCGAGTTCGAGTGCTCGGAGGCCGTGGCCAAACGGCTGCACAAGTCGCCCCAGGGGTTCTTCGTCCCCTATGACGTCCTGCGGGAGAAACGCGACCTGACGAAGGGAACCCCCACGGCCGGCGGCCACCTCGTGGCGACGGAGCTCCTGGCGGCCTCCTTCATCGAGCTGCTCCGCAACAAGATGCTGCTTCGCCGTCTCGGGGCCCAGGTGCTCGGCGGGCTCGTGGGCGACATCGCCATCCCGAAGCAGACGGGCGGCGCGACGGCCTACTGGGTCGGCGAGAACGCCAACGTGACCGAAAGCCAGCAGAAATTCGGGCAGGTCGCCATGTCTCCCCGTACGGTCGGCACCTTCACGGACCTCTCCCGGAAGCTCCTCATTCAGGCCTCGCTCGATGTCGAGGCCTTCGTCCGCAACGACCTGGCCACGGTGCTGGCCCTGGCGATCGACTACGCCGGGATCAACGGCCTGGGGTCCGGCTCCAGCCAGCCGCTGGGCATCCTGCAGACCTCCGGCATCGGGGCCGTCGCCATCGGCACCGACGGAGGCGCCCCGACCTGGGGGCACATCGTCGACCTCGAGACCGAGGTGTCCATCGACAACGCGGACATCGGCTCGCTCGCCTACCTGACCAACGCGAAGGTGCGCGGCAAGCTCAAGAAGACCTTCACCAACGCCACCTACGGCGAGATCCCCGTGTGGGGGAAGGGAGAGGAGCCCGGGTTCGGCGAGCTCAACGGCTACCGGGCCGGCGTCTCCAACCAGGTCCCGAGCAACCTGACCAAGAACGCGGGGTCGAACCTCTCGGCCATCATCTTCGGAAACTTCTCCGACTACATCATCGGCGAGTGGGGCGCCATCGACATCCTGATCGATCCCTACACGGGAGGCGCCGCCGGGACGGTCCGCGTCCGGGTGCTCCAGGACGTCGACGGGGCCTGCCGCAGGGCCGAGTCCTTCGCGGCCATCGTCGACGCATCGACCACCTGATAACCACTGATATCCCGGGGCGGCCTTCCTCGTGCCGCCCCGGGAGAATCGACAAAGGAGCAATCCCATGAAGATCATGGTGTTGAGAAATGTCTTCATCGGCGGCAAGGTCTTTGCCGAAGGGGAACGTCCGGACGTGACGGAAAAGGACGCCAAGACCCTCATCGCGATGAAGAAGGCCCGGGCCCTGACGGCCGGGGACGCCGAGGCGATCGAGAAGGCCCTCCGGGAGGATTCCGAGAAGGCCCTCGCGGGGAAGCTGATCGACGCTTCGGAGGACAAAGGAGGAAAAAAGAAATGATCGGCGACATCCAGAACTACGACGTCAAGCAGGTCCTGCCGCTCGCGGTGCGCGGCGCAACCTACGGG
>Ga0208694_1004810_pt1 | contig 11928 bp, 23 predicted proteins | sample AD_UKC078_MetaG_FD_184442 | JGI IMG/M metagenome (GOLD analysis project Ga0208694, IMG submission 184442) | Active sludge microbial communities of municipal wastewater-treating anaerobic digesters from USA - AD_UKC078_MetaG (SPAdes) (version 2) | ecosystem: Engineered > Bioreactor > Anaerobic >...
AGGACAATGTATAATGCACACAATAGCATATGAAATAAGTTTAATACGAGGAAATTGAATGACACAAACACCATTCATCCAAAAATGGACACAAAAAACAACACCAGATAGAATCAGACAACTACTACCAAACTACAACGGAGAAGATCTTATTTTTATACCACACAACACAAAACAAAAATTCAAAATAACTGGAAAATATCCATTAGAATACACTGAAATAGACATACATATAGACGGATTCAATTATACACTGTCACCTGGATTCATATTCAAATGCGAAAAACTGGAAATAACATTCGACAACAAAGAGCAAGAGATAGAGTAATGACACTCACAGATGAACAAAAGCAAGAATACATCAGATCAAATGGTGTAATATGCCCATATTGCAGACAAACAGATCAAGTAGATGCAGATATGGTACAACTGGAAAACGACAACCTTGTAGCAACAGTACGATGCTACAGATGCAATAAAGCGTGGAAAGACATCTATAAAATAGCAGATGTGGAAGAGATAGAGTGAAAAACAATGTCATGGACTATAATCTACAAACACGCAAAACTCCTTCTAGCAATATACTGGAGGAGATTAAAACGATTTTTAGGGAAAAATGAACTTGAAGAATTAGAAAAATGGTATGACAATATATATTTAGGAGAAAAACAATTTGAACAAACTGATTTCACAAATGAATGGTGGGAAGGAAGTTTCACAACAATACCACTAATATCGACAAGAGATAGAAGAAACGAAATAGAATTCACAATGTCAACTAAAGGACAACACCTAGATTGGAAACCATTTAACCAAGAATTATTAAACAAACTACCAAGAACACCGATGCGCAAAGGAAGATTAGGATTCATAAAAACGAAAGCACACGAAACAGAACAAGAAAAAGCAATGCACAAATGGCAAAAAGAACACGAAAACAATCCACCAAAATACAACTTCGGAGAATGAAACATGTACATCTTAATCACGACAGAAAACTGCCCGAATTGCAGAAAACTGAGAAACAAACTGAACGCGACTGGACTAGAATTCGTCGAACTGAAGATAGAAGAAAACAACGCACCAGAAATAATAACCAAACTTCGAACATCGGGAATCTTCAAAACCGAAATGCCGATCCTGGTAAAAGAGATAGGCGATGAATGGGAGGAAGTAAAATGCGAGTGATTTTATGGGGAGACGAGAAAAGAACGAACATTGCAGATGAACTAAGTTCAAATGGGATAAGCGTAAATATTCATTTCAACGTACAAAAACACGAAGAAAAACGTCTGGTAAACAAAATAAGAAGACATCGAGATTGGATAGGAACAGATACGAGAATAAAAGGACATAAGATAAACTGGACATACGATGAACTAAAGAAACCACCGATCCTAGAACTAGAAGGAAAAATAACATATCCAGCACAATTCCTAGAGAATCTAGATGAATTTGGAATGCAAATACTAATAAACGACATCTTACAATTACAAGAAAGAACAACACAAACAAAAACACTAAAACTGAAGATCAAGAACAGATGGAAGAAATCAAACACAATCAACATCTCACTAGAATCACAAGCACGCATAAACGTCACAATGCTAAGATTGGTGAATGGAGTGGACATTTACTCAATAATGAAAGGGTGGGGAGAAAATGAAAAAGCAGCAGCATTGATTACATGGAGATTAGCACAACACAATAAAGCAAATGATTTCCGACTGATGGCAGAAATGATGGAAAACAGAGCAAAAGATGCTGATCCTTATGTCAATCGACAGACTAATAGAACTTGATCAATGGGTTTTATGGAAAAAAGTAACACACAAAGAATCAAAAAGCGGAGAAACGAAAGTCCCGGTAGGCGCGAACGGACGAGCAACCTCGATAATGAACAAAAAGTGTTTCAAATCATTCGAACGCGCCTATAACTCATATATAAACAATCAAGATCTTTTCGATGGAATAGGATTCATCTTCACGGAAGATGATCCATTCGTGGGAATCGACCTGGATTCATGTCATCGATGGAACGGTTGGCAAGAAATAGTGAAAAAATGCGCAAGCTACGCGGAGATATCACCATCGAAGACAGGAATTCATATCATAATGGAGGGAATAACACCAGGAGAAAGTCATTCATTTAAGATCGGATCACATCGAAATGGCGGCATTGAAATCTACGATGCAAAACGATACCTAACAATGAGTTTAGATCCACTAGAAAACTTCACGGAGGTGATAAACAACCAAAATGCAATAGATTGGATAGTAAAAACATGCAACGACCACTCTGTTTTCGCTAGAATAGCGAAAACAGAATATTCGAAAAAGGTGGAATCGCTATTCACAGGAAATTGGAGCGGCCTTGGATATGCCAGCCAATCGGAGGCAGATCTGGCCCTTTGCAGGATCTTGGGCAACATTGGTTGCCCTATGCACCAAATTGATCGCATCTTCAGACAGAGCAAATTGATGCGACCAAAGTGGAACGAGAGAAGAGGAAAATCGACATACGGAAAAGACACTCTAAATTTGGCACTAAGTGACCGCAAAGAATAAATACCAAAAAATTAACCGAGAAACAGGTGAGGAAATGAAAGGGACATTATTGCAAAACACGTTCGGAATAAAACACCTAAACGATAAAACAAAGGTAGTATTGTTAAGATTTAGACCATCGATAAGAAACACAGAAAAAATGTTAACAATGGCACCAAAACTGAAACACATATGGATGAGTTCAAGTGAAAACCTAAGAAAAACGTCACCAAAAACAATCGCAATGATAAGAAACAAAGGAATAGAACTGGAATACATAGGAAACAGACCAGTAAAAATTCTAAGATACATCGGAGACGCAAAAGAAATAGAAATATTGGAGAGTGAATAAATGACGAAGGCAGAATCGTTTGAAATCCTGAAGGAGCATGTGCTGAAAACAAACAAAACCGCATACGACGCAGTACCAGCCGAAACAGCAGACAGAATCATAAAGGAAACCCAAGAAGAATACTCGAAATATTCAGTTCAAACAGCCGCATCGTTCGCACTGAAGCGCCTGAAAAAAGCGAAAGAAGACGAAAGCGCAACAGAAATCAAGGGGATCATAGTAGGCGCAAGACAACTCGGCACGAACGGGAAAATCGTGAATGCGTTATTCACAGGAAGAACAGGAATCGAAATTCAGACGTGGAGAGGAGAAGTGGACACTGGAGATAAAAAGATAAGACTTCCAGTAAACTCGATCGCCCAGTTGAGAATAATCCAATATGAATACAACGGGAGAAGGTATTGGGAAGTTGCAAACGTCATAGGAAGAAAAACACTAACAGAAAAAGAAATGCTAGAAAACATCAGAAAGATCACATTCGATATTGAAGACGCGAGAAAGGTACTGAAACTAGGAGAATATAACCCACCAAAGACAATTGCAATGCGATGCGCACTGGCAGGCGCGAACGCAATGAAAGAATTCAACAAAGAAGACAAAATGCCAATATGGAAAAAAGTTCTAACTAAGGATGGGGAAATCTCAGCCGAGGGGGCACAAATCTCACTGAGAACCAGAAACAGCAAGTCAAAGAATATGGCCTGGATAAGAGTGAACGCACCTGGGTTGATGGCAGGCAGAACACCAATCGACATCGAAGATTTCAACGAACTTGCACAGGAAGCAGTAGAGAGATTCGAAAACCCGGAAGATCAAGCAGCATACGTGGCATCATCGATAGAAGATAGACCAGTAATTGTAATCGGATCTGTGTCGAGATTCCTGGGAGACGACGAGAACGGCTACACAATGAATATCAATGCACTCGCATTGATGGAAGCGGAATTCGAGCCAGATGAAGTGTTACAGGGACAACAGCAGCTTCCGAAGAAAGAAACCGTCGCAACCGAAGTAATCGAGGAAACGCCAACCGAGAAAGAAAAGCCAATCGAAGATGCGCCAGAATTGGAAGAGGAAACACCAGAAGCAACACCAGAAACAGTAGCACCAGAAGCAACATCAGAGATAGATGAAACCACTTTAAAAGAAGTAGAAAAGAAGATGCTATTCCACGCATCAATCATGAGAAAGGTAAAACAAACCGCAGCAAGATCAGAAAAGATCAAGGCACTAAAAACAGTGAGCATGGAAGACCTGAAGAAGACTAAATTGATCCCAACATATAGCGAAGCAGTAGTACAGACAGTATATGACTACCTGTTAGCAGAACTAGAGACGAATGAGTGAGGAAAACGAAATGACAGCAGAAATACCAGAACATCTAAGACACATAAAATTTCAACCTTGGCACTTCTGGTCGAATACATACAATGGAAAAACAACATACGCACTGAATGACAACTTCAACGACGAAGTGATGGTACAGCTTGGATTGACATACGACGCAGAAGTGTCAATACATGACTACACAGAAAACGAAAAACTCATATTGGCGTCAGTAATAGTAAAGGATGACAAAAAAAGAACGCCTGGATTCGCATCAGTAACAAGAATGCCACGGACGGACGGACAAACGTCATTCGCCCAACTAGCGGTAACAAGAGCATTAAGTGTTGCACTTCAACGACATATCGGAATAAGCAACCACGATGTTATATCAATCGTCGAAGCACTTGGTATCAAACCTGAAGTGATGCAAACAAGAGAGTATTCAAGCACAACCGTGGAAGAAGCAACAGAACTGCCAACCGAAGACGTTGGATTGGACTTAAACATATGAACTAAAGAGAGAAAAAAACATGAACGACAGTGAATACGATAAAAGAGTGATAGGCGCGATTGCATTTATTGTAATAATCGCACTTGTTGCAATTTTTGGAGTGTACCCATATTACAACGTATGGGCATCCGAAAAGAGTGGAGAAGCCGCATACATGAGAGCAACACAGGACAGAAACATACAGATATTAGAAGCAACTGCAAAAGAGGAAGCAGCAAAACACAATTACAACGTAACAGTGATAGACGCGAAAGCGCACGCAGAATCAATAAGAATAATCGGAGAAGAACTAGAGAGAAACAAAGATTACCTAACATACATGTGGATACAAGATACAGGTGATGCAGGAGACGAGACATACATATACATTCCATCTGGAAAATACGGAATGCCAATACAAGAAGCAACAAGATTGAATAAAGAGACAGAAATAACAATACAGTAAGAATAAACAATATTTTTTTGTGTGGAGTTTTTATGAAAACTGGAAAATGCGCATACATGAACACATACACTATACCAATGGTAATACACTGTAACAACAAAGTGTGGTGCTCAGAATGTAATGATAGATGTGAAGAATACACAGAAAACCAAAAGAAATTCTTTGAAATAATTATAGAAAAACAAAAACAACAAAGAGAGGAGAAAACAAAGATGACAAAACAAGACACGATGGAAATACACATAACACCTGGAATGATACCAACAACAGAAGAAGACGACGAACTAACTGAAATGGGAGAATTACAAGAAACAATAAACATGCTAGGAGAAACAATAACCGAATTAGAAGAAGACGAAGAATTAAAAAAACTGATAGAAAAGGTAGAAAAAGCACAAAAGAAAGTAGACGAGAAGAGAAAAGAACTAAGAATACCAGATATAGAAGAAGAAAAGGCAGAATACACATCACTATTAAACACAAGAGTAAACGAATTCGCATCATCTATCGATGATGCAAGATGGGGACCAAACCAATTCACAAAAGGAAAAAAGAAGGAATTCTCAAGTAAAAATGGGCACGTGTCGATACTAAAGAGCACACGAACCGTGAGAAAAATAAACACAAAGAAACTGCTAGACATAAATCCACTATTCATTCAGAAACTAGCAGAGGAAGGTAGACTTGGAGTAACAATAGCCGAAGCAGAAAAGGACATGTCTAAGAATGAGATAGACGAAGTGGCAGATAAAACAGTAACAGCAACATATGAACTATATGTAAAAACATATAACAGGTGATAAACGTAAAAATAGTAATTAAAGGACACAAAGATGCATTTGAGGCCGCTTGCATCAAGAGATTGCAGGAGGCCGCGAGCCTGATGGAGCAGGAGGAGAGAGAATGACGATTCCAAAAGATGACCCGTTTTATAAGATAATTGATTATCTCAACGAAAACGGAATGCAAGGAGAGACAACCTATTGGAAAATGCCAGACGGTGTTATGGAAGTGTATTGGCATCTTGGCTGGAATAAGAGAATGCTGCATGTTCGAGAATTGCCTGAGGAGTCTCAGCCATGACGCCGGAAGAGCAGATAGAATCCATCAGATGTGATTTGAGAAAAGGAGGACTGTATAAAGAGGAATTGCGGGCTCGATGCGAGTTATTGCTTGCTCACATCGATGCCAAGGCAGCTCAGATCGAGGCCCTGAAGGAGAAGCTGATAACAGAGACAGCATATCACCTATATTATAAGTGTCAAGGCGATTGCGGTAGAACGATCTGCTCCGCAGGTTCCCACAAGGAGAAGGCACGCCAACAGCTCAAGACCGATCCAGATTTGCAGAGGGTGGGGGTGGAATGGTGATTAATTTTAGACCAGACTGCAAGCATCTGGCTTATCTCTATGCCAACGACAGAACGCATTTTGACAAGCCTGGATGCTTAAAGGGACACGGATCGTGGCCAAATGACTGGGAATGTGATAAGTGCTGCTATGAATTCCAGAAGAACCCAAAAAGTTGAGGCGATGAAATGAAGACTGCTAAACAGCTACTCATCGATGGCCTGAAAGCGATGGCAGCAGACGGACTCTGCAATGACGAGGGAGATCCTTTTTGCGGATGTGGCCTAGATGACTTGGCCCCATGCGAGGCATCACGTGAGGGCGGCATAAGCCTTGATGGTTGCTGTCCAGCAAAGCGGGAAGGTAACAATTTCTATCCTATGGAGGAGCAATGAGCGATATCCTGAAACTGGTAAAGGCTGTAAATGAAAAATGCCAATCGAAGGACGGATCGATAGATCATAGGTACTGGGCATTTCGCTCAGTCGAATTGCTGCCTGAGCTTATCGCCGAGATCGAGCGGCTACAAGGTCTAATAGACAAGCCACCAGAAGAAGCCGATTGGGTGGCAGACTATCATCTATTGCAATCTGCGCTCGATGGTCCGATAATCGATGCTGCGAGGAAATGGCACGCTGCATATCGAAAGGCTCAGAACAGCAATCTGATGAGGACGAAAGAGGTCAAGCGGCTACGATCTAAGTTGGAAGAATATCAAATCAAATATGGTGTAGATATAGCCTCCACCGATTTGCACTGGCAAGATGAGATCGCCGCCAAGGATACCCGGATCAAGGAGCTGGAAGCCGCCGTTGTTGATGGCCGGGCACAATATCTGCTATTACTAGATTGTAACAAAGATTGCACCGCATGGAATTTTGACGAACTGTTCGAGGAAGATCAGAATACTCTCCGGCGGCTGGCCTGGATAAGCCTGAAAATGGAAGAGCCGTGGGTTTATGTCCAACTTCGAGAAGCCAGAGAGCAAGTCAAACTGCTTGAGGCGGCTTTCCTGAAAGCAGAAAAGGCAAATCTCATGCACCACATGGATGCTGATTATGCTGACGAGAATGCCCGCGAGGCGCTAGAGAGAATTAAGGAGGGCGGAAAGGATATGCCATCCTAACCATGTATGTCTAACATGCGGTAATTATCTGACAAAGACTGAATTAGGATACCAGGAGACGAAGCAGGAATGAATAATTTCGATAAACAGACAAATCCACAGGAAGCAGCAATAGTAAACGATCAATCGAATTTTTATGGAAAATTCGGAGAAATCGTAGAAGAAACCGACATCGGGTATAGAATAAAACTGAACGAATCAACAAGTGTGATATACTTTCTGAAAGAGGAAGTGGAAACATTCGAATAGAAGCACATAAACACGAATCACGCCCTGTCATCATAATCGACTCAAAACTTTCACCACATATATTTTCCATCATAGACAAAGCTACAAGCTACAAGATCAAAAACGCAGAACACATCGACAACCGGATGTGGTCTTGCAAGAAATGTGGCTGGTGGAAACTTCAATCTAAAGCGACTTCGGACTACTGCAAGCGATGTGGAGAGAAATGTGCACCTGCGTTGTGGGATTGCACAATAAGGCTACTGAGCAAAATGCGAAACGGCCAATACTACTTCCCGATGGGATTGCTTGAGTCAGTGAGAGAAATTCTAAAACCGATAGGAGTAGAACTACGTGTCTCAGGATGGCCTTCAGCGCCTCATAACAGCACTTTGTTAGACGACATAACTTGGATAGGTTATGATCTTCGATCTCATCAGGATGAGGCCGTGGTGAAGGCACTCCCTAGATTATGGGATGGGCTTGGGACAATCTTGATGATGCCAACAGGATCGGGGAAATCTCTATTGGCTATGTACCTGATCAACGAGCTTAGAGTAAAAACACTGATACTTGTACACAAGAAAAACCTGATGGAACAATGGCAAAACGGAATACAAAAGACACTGGACTATGAACCAGGAATTTATGGAGATGGTATAAAAGAAATTAAGCCAATTACAATAGGAATGGTCCAAACAATAGCAAAAGATAAAAGATTCGATATAAATTACTTCGACTTCATCGTGGTAGACGAAGTACACCACCTTCCAGCAGATCAGACATATGACATAGTGATGAAATCAAACGCATACTACAAATTAGGCTTATCGGCGACACCAACACGCGAAGATGGCAACGAAATGAAAATGTTCGCTGCAATGGGACCAATTGTAAAAGTAGCGACAATAAAGGAGTTGATACAATCGGGAGTTCTAGCAAAACCAAAGATAGAATACATGAATGCGCCACCGGGGCCAGGGGGAAACACATATGCGATGATGTACAAGAACAATATTACAATGAACACAATGCGAAATCAAATGATTGCGCAAAAGGCGCAATCATTAGAGAAAAAAGGACTTTCAGTGCTTATAACAGTGAACCAGATACGACATGGAAAAACTCTTGAGGCGATGATAGCTGGTTCAAAATTTGTTCATGGACAAACACCAAAAGAAGAACGACACAAAGCAATGGAAGAATTTGAAAACGGTGATCTAAGAGTGATGATAAGCACTCTTCTGAACGAAGGCAGTGATATACCATGTCTAGATGCAATTTTACTCGCAAGCGGGGGAAAGAGCGAAAGCGCACAAATCCAAAAGATAGGAAGGGCACTGAGAACAACAGATACCAAAAAACACGCACTGATAATTGATGTGCTAGATCAAGGTAAATGGTTGCGTGATCACGCACAACAACGCATTAAGTTATACAGCGAGGTGTTTGGATAAATGTCTACAATACAATTAATATGGCACTTGCCAGACATTGGAATGATATGTGGTGGATTCGCACTTATCATTTTAGGATTAATTAGAACAGACGATATACCAATGAAAATCGCATTGATATTATTAGGTATATCAATAATCGTTGTTATGATTGCTACGTGGGACAGTGTGACCGATGAAGAAATTGAAAGAATGTCAGACTACTGGTAAATACAACCAACTAGATCAATGTCAAATAAACACAGCAAAGGAGAACGAGAAATGAGAACAGACGTGATGCTAATTAAAATATTATGCATATTAATGTGGATTTTTTGTGTGTGGTTATTCATAACAGGGATATTGAACATAGTAAATGCAGAATCAATCAACGAGTCTATACTAATAGCACTAAACAACAGCACAGATTGGAGAACAAACTTGAGCACATGTTGTGATTGGATGGGATGAAGATGACATTTTCACAAATATACACTATAGAATCAACGAACTTCAACAATGCGTGGTTTAAAGCAATTCAAAATGTATTGAAACAACCACAAACCAAGCTGGTGTTTGGATCAAAAGATTACAGCAAGAATGCACTAGACTCGATCCAAACGATCATCCTAACAGGAACACTTTCATCACAAGCAATAGGACAGATAGAAAACAAACAAACACATCCGCAATACAAATTCGGAGGAAAGCGACTAGAAGAATATTGCAAGGAGTTCACCGCCGACGCGGTGAATAAGTGGAGAAACGAAAAACGCGACGACGAAGGACACTTCGACTACTTGTACGCAGAAAGAATGTGGGAACAAATGCCAATCGCGATGGAAACACTAGAAACAGTAATAAAAACGCAGGTGAAATCAAATTTCATGCAATTAACAACATGGAACGAAGAAGTCGATGGCACATATGTGACATCATCGCCATGCCTACAACGAATCTGGTGGCAATGGTATGAAGGAAACTATATAGATCTGCACTTTGACTGGAGAAGCAGAGACTTATTTGGAGCATGGCAAAGCAACTTAATCACACTAGTAGATATGCTAAACAGAGAAATATTCAAACCAACGAACTGCCACATAGAGAGAATAGTAGACAGAAACGACTCATTGCATATATACGAATACGATTTAATTGACGCAATGAATGTGAAACCGGTAGCAACATTTCATGGAGTATGATATGACATGATAGACGAACGAATACAGATGATAACAAAATTATTTCGCATGATAAAGATGAGGGTAGTGAATAACGAGGTATCACCAAGCGAAATACGACATGAAATAAAGAATAGCGATGAACTGACATTAGACGAAAAAATTGAAATGACATTTATACTAGGACAAATGGACTCGCAGATAAAATTAGTGGAAAATCCATGCGAGGAATACGATAACGCAAAAGTGATAACAGACATGATATTCCACATACCTATGAGTGAAATATACGAAGCAGCAGATGAAGCGAGAGAGGAACTAAATGAAGGCTAACTACGGCAAAATACTGAAGATGCACGAAAAGGACAATCCTTCACCTTTTTGCAGAGCATCGTACCTAATATCAAACATGGGAGACATGATAAAGTGTTATGGACGCATGTTGAGATTTCCAGATGATGCGCACATCTACCAAAAAGAGATGGAACTTGCAATGGGCGACGTGATAATGCAATGTAGACTGATTCAAGTAGAAAACAACATAGAAGAATTTGATCCACAACAAGAAATAAGAATACTATCAGACACACCAATAGAATACTTCATCACAAAAACCTTGCAATGCGGAACAGATGTGATGATAGAATTAAAACTAGACAACAAAAACCGATTAAAAGAAAACATACGAGACACATTGACAGGAATATACATAATTTGCAACGCATTGGAGATAGACTTCAACGAAATTCAACACCTCGGTTTCATTCACACAATAGAGAGATTCGAGGAATTCGAGAGGAGAGGATGGCAATGAATTAAATACGGGGGGAAAGAAGATTGAATATGCAAAAGCTAGAACCAATCAAAATATACAGTCTGCTGATCCAATCGCAAGTAAAATTGAGCAATCTTGGACAACCAAATTCACTCAACTATTTTCAAGAATGCTTTTCGATAACAGGTGACATGAAATGGGATGCAATGATGATAAGACAGACTATTCAAGTGACTCAACCAGAAGCATATCAAGAACATGTCCAGAAATTCACTGGGCGGATTGGTTTAATTCCACCGTTTCCAGGGACATAACACCGGTGGGGATATAAAGCGAGCCAGCTTCGCTGGCTCGCGTCATGTCCACACGAAATCATGCAATCTTCCAAGAAGAACAAGAACAAATGTGACGTATCCATCCAACACAGATAGTGCGACAGCGCCAAGAGCAACAGAAACTATTTTATTATTTTTTATAAAAGTGCGAATGTGACAAGCACTCCAATAAGAAGCATCAAAGATTTTCAGTTTTTCTTCAATTCCACTAAGACGAAGATCAACAGAGTCTATACGAGAAGCTATAGCCATGTCCTCCGCACGCGCCGCGGAGGCGGCGTTTCCTTCCGCTTCGGCCTTCGCCCTAAGAATAT
>Ga0208694_1004812_pt1 | contig 11927 bp, 3 predicted proteins | sample AD_UKC078_MetaG_FD_184442 | JGI IMG/M metagenome (GOLD analysis project Ga0208694, IMG submission 184442) | Active sludge microbial communities of municipal wastewater-treating anaerobic digesters from USA - AD_UKC078_MetaG (SPAdes) (version 2) | ecosystem: Engineered > Bioreactor > Anaerobic >...
AATCGATCCAAGCACAGTCACTGCCCGCACTTAAAGAACTATCTTTCACATATTCCCATTTGTAAATATGAACACCTGCATTTACTGCAAACTCTGTTTCTGCCCATGGTACATTGCCAGACCATTCCCCTTTTAAAATACCATCAACATAAAACTTTAATAAATCATTATTCTCTTCTGAGCTAACTTTATAGGCAAATTTAACTGTGCCCGCTGTAGATGCTGTGTCAACAACAGAGATTGCTGATAAAGAATTAGCTATCATATTATTTGATTTAACTGAAAACATTCCATCATATGCCTCTGTGCTGGTAATTGTCCAAGGTATGCTTGATGAATTGATCCAGAAATGCCCACCAAAGCCATTTTCAAAGCTCTCATATTTCAAACCAACAGGTACAACCACATTGATCTGTTTTTCCAAGTCGCCGAGCTGTGCGAAAATACCAAGAGTCGTTGCAGAACCAGCTGTCATTTCAGGAGATGCAGTTACACCCACTTCTATATATGCTGTCTCTTGACCTGCCAAAGCCTCAATCTCACTACTAATACGATCCAAAGTTACTAATGGATTTGTAGAAGCAAGGTTCAATATGCCAGCTTCTGAATTTGCATGACCGATATTCTCAAGAGGAATAGAGAGTACAACTGTCTCGCCTGGATCGAGGAATCCATTATTATTGCCATTTGCATCATCGACAATCAGCGTACCAATATTGAGTCTTGGCGCATTTGTCATGATATTAAATGTGACTTCCCAACTATGATCCTCATCTGCACTGACCACAAGCTTCATCAGATTGGCTTGTTCATCTGGGCTATTTGCAGATGCTGAAATGGTAAATGCATTATTAATTGTAAAATAATCTTCCGCTGGAATGTTATTGATAGTGAAAATTGAATCTATCACAGTGATAAATGGACTACCTGTACTGAGCTTAGCTGTAAGGTTTTGTCCGCCTTCTGTACCAACATTATAAAGGTCCACAGACACTGTTGATGTGCTATTATAATCAATTGAATTATCACCAGTTGACTCAACACTCACATTATCATAAATAATATAAATGCCTTCACTTGGTATTACAGAAATATCTTTGGTAAAAGTCACTGCATTTGGAGCTGTAACTGTTAAAAGTAATGTTTCTGGAATAGTACGTGGATCAAAGCTAAGTGAAATATTGCCATTTGAGTTTGCATAGCCAGAAGCTACTATTTCGCTTGTTTCTGGGCTATAAAGGCTCACTAAAGCATCAGGAGTATTTGTCTGTACATCAAAATAATCAAGCCCAATAAAGAGGTTGTCCATTGAGTTTACAGTCTGTGCAACAGGCGCTTGATTTCTTGCGATCAAAGATGCATCACCAAAGATAATCCATGTATTAATTGTCTCTACCGCACTACTATTATTATTATATCCATCGAGCATTCCACACGATCCATTAAAGTACAGCCCGCCAATTGAGAACTTGCTTTGGCTTACCATCAAGTCGATAATTATGTCTTGCCCTCTCATTGGTTCTTTCCATGCCTGATTAACAGAGGACATATAGGTTGCCACAGCTCCAGTAGGTGCGCCGGTAGCACTATTTGTTGCTCTCAACCATGCTTCAGCAAAACAAGTTGTCGATACGAAGTTTCCATTCACACAAGCAACTGAAATAATAAAAGGCAATTTATAATCATTGCTCAATTGATTCACATTACTGTTTGAAAAACCAGATGTTACCCATGTAGTATTACTGCCGTGCCCTGTGTAGTTTGCAATGCCACGACCTTCATTAAAATAAGTCACCAATTGTGACGCTGTAATACTTGGTTGATATGCCTGATCAACTGCTGTATAACCAAAATCTAAGAGTTTATTGCGAATCACATTTTGGTGTTGGATATCAGATTCGCCGTTATCGCCTTGCCCTGCACCCTCATTGGAAGCAATGCCTGTCCCTTTTTGTATCCAGCTTGCATCGGTTGCTAAAATATCTCTCTCATACCAAATTGAGCGTAGTACTTGAGTCTCAACCTGCGCTACGTTTTCAGCTGAAAAACGACCAATAAAAGCCTCTGGATAGCTATCATTTCCTACCAACATTACATACATTGGATCTGCACCGCCACCACCATAAGAGAGGGTTGGCACTTGAGCTGCATCACCGACCAATTGGATATAAGCCAAGTTTGGATTTTGCTGATAATAAGTTTGAATATAAGACTTGATCTGGTTTGCAGTCACGCTTGTGCCAATATCAGTGGTCATAATAATTTCTGTATGAATGCCCTTTTGTCTTTTCCATTCCACATATGGCATCACAGCATCGACAAATGCAGGATAAGAAATCACTAAAATGCTGCCTTCTTCTTCGATTGGTACATAGCGACCTTGCATCTGATTGAAGTTTAAAAAGTGGTTTTCATAAACTTGTTTAAAATCGCGAGTAATCGCATTTCTATTATTATCAAACACGTTTTCTGTGTCGATGCCAGTATTCATAACCTTAACTACCATATGATGATAAACGCGTAAGGTCTGAGTAGCTGCATTGTATTGCATAGGGGAGAAGCCGACAGTAATACCGCGATAATCTCTCATAATATATGGGTTGCCCAAACTTGCAATATTGCTTGGGTAAAATTCGTTTTTATTGTAAATATTTGCAAAGGTATATGCTACATGATCAGGATTTACATCACGCTTCAAGCTACCCTTTGAAGGTGCAACAAGCATCTGATAATCGGTATAGCTTGATTCTATAACGCTAATCTGCATCTTTGCATAGTTTGGGATAATGATACTTCTGCCTACGAATGGCAATTCTGGATAGCCTTCTTCCAAAAGCATACCCTCTTTGCCGAGGCTGATATGATTGTATTCTTTACCCTCGATCATGACGGGTGTCTTCTCAAAAGAAGAAAAATTTAACTCTAATTCTGTCGCATAATCATCTGAATTATTGACACTTATAGAGAACATTGCATTGTTCGCTGAATTTATTTTTACATTTTCTGCAAATAAATTGAAACATACCAACATCATTGTAGTTATAATAGCAGTAATAATTAGTTTTTTCATTTTATTCACTCCTTTCTTTTATTTGTAAGGCGGTCACGAAGACCGCCTATTTCTATTTTATTTCATTAATAACATTTTCTTGGTGCCTGCATAGCTCTTGCTCTGCATTCTGTAGAAGTAAACGCCGCTGGATACTGATTTATTATTATCATCTCGACCGTTCCACATAATGCTATGTCTGCCTGCTGGCATGATTTCATTTACTAATTGTTTGACCAATTGTCCCTTAATATTATAAATATCGATATTTACAGCGCCTTTTTCACTCAAAGAAAATGCGATATTTGTCTCTGGATTGAATGGATTAGGATAATTATTCTCAAGCTTTGTTACGAGAGGAATAACGATGTCATTTGAGCTTGGAATGCTTGTTCCGCTGAGTGCAATATTAAATGAATAATGTGCGGGATCATTTGTTGTGATAGTGAGCTCGCCAGTAAAATCGCCCTCTTCGGTTGGTGCAAAGGTGATTGGAATTTCCATATAACCATCTGGACTAACACTAAAGGTGTAAATTGATGAACTAAATTCGCCAGTAATACTCAATTGACCGACCAACATTAATTGACCAAAGTTGACCACTCTTAGATTTTGCTCAGCGGTTGTATTGATTTCTACATCACCAAATTCTATTGGATCTGTGTTCATATAGGCAAAAGCTGTATTTCCACTGCCACCACCAGCTTCATTTGGAAAGACGATATAATCAACCCAAGCACAGTCTGATCCACCAACTGTTGAGTAATCTTTTGCATATTCCCATTTGTATTCGTGTTGACCAGCAGTGACTGTGTATTGTGCATTGGTCCAAGGAACTTGCCCTGACCAGCTTGCTTTTCTTACACCATCAATATAGAAATTTAATTTATCATAATTAGCTTCTGAGCTAACTTTGTAATAAAAGCTAATCGTTCCATTTGTCTGAGCTGTATGAGTCAAAGACATCGATGAATTACTATTATTTGGGGTAGTACCCGACTTTGCTGAGTGTGTACCATCATAGCCATCATTGTTGACAACTGTCCATGCGATATTGCCTTGTGTCCAAGGATATGAAGAAAAGTCGCCTGATTCAAAGCTCTCTATTTCCAAGCCTATCGACAATTCTTGGCTTGTCTGTGCAATAACATTTCCAAACTCAGTGAGTAAACCTATTTTTGCTGCTGTACCGCTTGGTGTATTATCAGCTGCAGCAACTTGCAATTCGAGATAATAAGTATCGTTTGCTGCAATAGTCTCAATTTGATTGATGTCATTTTCAATTGTTAAGTAATTACTTGAACTTGCTGCAATGATTTGTCCAGCAACTGATGCAGCGCGTCCCTTATTTTCAATTGGTATAATCACTGTCGCTGCTTCGCCTGGATCGAGTCTTCCATTATCATTACCATTGCTATCATTGACAACAAATGTGCCAATTTCAATTACTGGCGCATTAAGAGTCAGTCTGAAATTACTTGACCAAATATGTCCTTGCTCATCTTCAATTGCAACCTGCATAGAAGCAAGCTCGCCATTAGGTGCATTTTCTGCAGCAGTGATACTAAAAGCGTTTTCTAAAGTGATAATTTCATTAGCACTAATATTATCTATATTTGCAAGTGAATCAATAATGGTAATATATGGACTATTAGAACGAATCATAACGCTCAAATTTTGAGCACTTTCACTACCCACATTATTCAATGCGAGGCTGAGATTTTCAGTAGTATTATAATCAATGCTATTGTCTCCAGTGCCTTCGACTATCGCCGCATTATAAATTACATATGCGCCTTCAGAAGGAATCACTTCGATATTTGCAATTACAGGCACATGATTCTGTGCTGTGATTACCAATTTTGCAACACCAGGCTCATTAATTCCAGCAATATCAAAGAATGCATCGCCATATTCATCACAAAGAGCTACGCCTTTTAACTCGCCATTAAAGCTCAATGCCACATAAGAATAAGGTGCAGCGCCTGTGACTGTATAAGATGGCATCCCAATACTAATGGTGCTCAAGAACTCTGCAGGGTTTTCCAAACCAACTCTCAAGTAAGGAGAGAGAGATGGATCGCCCATCACGCTATAAATTTCCCAGTAATAATTCTTGATTGTACTCGATGAGCTTTGTACCGCCATGTTCCCTGCATGAATCATTGCCATAGCAGAAACTGACCAGTTTAAATAAGCTTCACCATGTGTGTGGTATAATTGATCAAACATTCCTAATTGCATTGAATTGTATGCTGCAGCTTGACCATTTGCACTGCCTTTCATACCGACAGAAAACCAGTAGTCTTCATTCCAATAAGTGGAGTTTGTCCCGCCAATATAAGAGATTGCGCCTTTATTTGCAGCTCTTAACCATGCTTCGCCGAAGCAGGTGGTTTGCTCGAATTTATTTGTCAAACAGCAGTTTCCTACAACGAAAGCATATTTGCCAGCATTTTGCAGACTATTGATATTTGAAATGGAGAAACTTGGGTCATACCAGAGGTTCCAGTCACCATGTGCAGTATAAGTGATCCAGCCAACGCCATTACTTGCTTCAGAGACGATTTGGCTTGCCTGTGAACCTGAGTTTGGATACATATGCGCCAGTGGGGTTACGCCATTTTCAGCTGTTGCATAATGGGTCAAAATATAGTTGATTTGTCCATTACCGTGGCTATTTCCAAAGTTACCATCCATTCCTGCGATGAGTATTTGATTAGCTAAATAAGATGGATCTTCCATTTCATATTTTTCATAGTATAAAGTCTTATCAATTTGAGGTTGTAATTCACTTGCATTATTTGCTGAAAAGCGTCCATAATACATTTCAGGCATGAAATCAGGACCTTCTAAACGCACATAAGTCAAGTCGGTAATATGTCCAGTTGGTGAAGCTTGAGCGCTCCATGCAGGAATCTGAGCATGATCGCCTACAAATAAGAGATATGTTGGTGCAGGATCTTCAGGCGTTGCAATGTTCCATAAATCTTGTAAATAAGCCTTGATAGATTCTTTAGTTGTGCCAACTTCTGCTTCGCCCTTATATTTTACAATCACTTGATAACCTTGCTCGGTTTTCCATTCTATAAAAGGGTCCAATTGTCCGTTAAACATAGGGTCAGAAATGATTACATACTTCATTGGATGACGTGTGAGCGCATCTCTACCATAAGTAATATCGGTGTAATTCAAAATATTTTGTTTCATGACAGGTTCAAAAGCAGGAGAATATGTCTTTGCACGCATATATTCAGTTGCCGCATAATCAGCACCATCATAAGTTATCTCAACTCTAACTTTATCGTATACCTTAATATTAGAGCTCAATGGAAAATATTCCACAGGGGTATATGATACAGTCACAAGACGATACCCGCGCATAAAACCGACCTCTTCGATCTGCACGGGGCTAAACCCACGATAACCATCAACATTATACGCATCCATATTCATTACAAAGGGCATTTCCGCAGGATTATTATGCTTTTCAACAGGTGGTTGAGTTGGCGTAATAAAATTGTTAAATCCATGCTCTTTTAAATTGATCATACTGCTCTGAGTGTTTACAAAGTTTACATTAAGCTCTGCATTCACAGGAACAGCGATAATCCTGCCACTGTAGGGTAATTCAGGCAAACCAGCCTCGCCCGTACCGATAAATCCATTGACACCAACAGCAGTAAAACTTCCACCCTGATTATTCACATCCAAGATCGATAACCCGTCTATCGACCACTCTAAAACAATGCCAGAAGATCTCTCTTGAACGACCTTCACGCCAGCATCTGCATTCCTAAAAGCAAACTGCTTCTCTGCAGCAAACATTGCCGTGATCAATATCAGCATTGTTGCCATTACCAGTAGTTTTTTCATTAAGTACCTCTTTTTCTATTTTCTTAAATAAATTATATAAGTATCATTATATGTATTGCAATAATAATTCCAAAGAGGGAGGAACAATTTGTTTGTCCTCTTAATGATCCTCGCTTCGCTCCGGGTTAGGTACTTTACTAAACATAAACCAAGAGATTTTACAACACACTACAACACACTTTTTTCCGGACATTTAAACAACACACTATAACACACGAAGATTTAACCAAGAGATTTAACAACACACTACAACACACTACAACTCACTTCAACACACTTAGGTTTTAAAGTTTTACATACTTGGAACCATTCAACATGACCTTTCTGCTATACATTGCATCATTAATAACATAAACAAAAATAGATTTAACAACACACTACAACACACTATAACACACTTAGGTTTTAAAGTTTTAATTGTTTGGTTATATTTAGGCATACTCTTTCATCAATAATTGATTGTCAAAAAAGTAATAATAATTGCTCATTGTAGGCGTTGATTATCATTTATGTCTGCCAAAAGCCTTAAATTTTAAAGTGCGCTGAAGTGTGTTGTAGTGTGTTGTTTAAAAATGTTCGGAATAGTGCGTTGAAGTGAGTTGTAGTGTGTTGTTTAAAAAAAGAAAGTGTCATTGTCTTTGTATTATATGGAACAGTGAGTGTATTGCAGCCATTGACAAAAGCCTTAAATTTTAAAGTGCGCTGAAGTGTGTTGTAGTGTGTTGTAAAAAAAATGAAGTGCGCTGAAGTGAGTTGTAGTGTGTTGTTTAAAAAAATGAAGTGAAATTGTCGGTTGTTGTACATGGAACAGTGTGTGTATTGCAGCCATTGACAAAAGCCTTGTATTTTAAAAAGTGTGTTATAGTGTGTTGTAGTGTGTTGTTCAAAAAAATGAAGTGTGTTGAAGTGTGTTGTTTAAAAATGTTCGGAATAGTGTGTTCCAGTGTGTTGTCGTGTGTTGTTAAAAAGAAAAAAGAGTGTCATTGTCTTTGTATTATATGGAACAGTGAGTGTATTGCAGCCATTGACAAAAGCCTTGTATTTTAAAAAGTGTGTTATAGTGTGTTATAGTGTGTTGTTTAAAAATGTTCGGAATAGTGTGTTTCAGTGAGTTGTAGTGTGTTGTTTAAAAAAAAACATTTGCCAAAAACACATTTCCTCCTATATTATATATATTATTATAAATGTCTATTGTATACCCATTTGACGTCTATAAGATGCACTTGCATTCTCCAAGATAGCAAAGGGAATGCCAAGGGAAAGTCAATAGAAAAGGAGGCAAAATGAAAGTTTTTTTGACAGGTGATCATAAATTTCCTAAGCGTATAGGGGAGAGTATATTAGCCTATTATGCTTATAATAATGTCGTGATTTTGCGTAAGCCAGTGAAGCGTGCTATTTTACCTCAAAATATAAATATCAAGAATAATCAGCCATATCTCTGTGCACTGTGGCAGGAAATGCCTTTGCAGGTAAAGACACTCTTTAGTGATTACGCAAAGTTTTACAAGATAGACACGAGGCAAAAGAGGACACAGGGTGTCTCTGCATTTAGTATGTTTATTTATTTTATTTATCGAGCACAGAAGCGCTTTGGCACATTGATCAAAGATATGAGTATCGACTTTGTTTTGAGTATTTTACATATGTACAATAGCCTAAACAAATTGATGAAACAGTCATTGCTATATCGCCTTACAACAAAATTACCTACAAGATTCAGACACTTCTTAAATAAACAAGAAGTTTTACCTATTAAAAATGAAAATAAACAAGCACCATTCAAAAAAGATAATGAATCAATAAATAATGTATTGATCGCAACAAAACCCCATTCGGAGGATAGCGGATAAAAGCAAAAGAGATTTAACCAAGAGATTTTACAACACACCTTTTGGTCCTCGCTTCGCTGCGGGTTAGGTACTTTTCTCCGAAAAGGTTAGGTACTCTGACTGCGTCAGAGGTTAGGTACTTCGACTTCGTCGAAGGTTAGGTAAAAAATCAATTGATTTTTGTTTGTTATAAGGAATTTTGCGGTCTTATTTGGTACAACTAAGATAGATTGTACCTACGGTTTGATGCGACTTCGTCGCTTGCTGACGAGCAAAGCTCGCCCATACATTATTTTTCCGGAGGCTGACGAGCACAGCTCGCCCCTACGTTATTTCAAACACCTGACGAGCAAAGCTCGCCCCTACGTTATTTCTTCGGAGGCTGACGAGCAAAGCTCGCCCCTACATTATTTTGGTTAGGTAAAAAATCAATTGATTTTTGTTACGCTGTAGATAATTTCACGCAGTGAATGATATTATCTTCCTTTAAAAAAAACCTTTCATGAAAATGAAAGTACCTAACCTTTACGAAGTAAAGTACCTAACCGTTGCGAAGCAATGTAGAGAGCTTTGAATTAGAAAGCAGCCAAACAGTGTTGCAAAATTAAAAATCACCTTTTTCAAAAAAATATGTTGACACATTTTATACTTTTATTTTTTATGAAGCGATACTTGGAGCTTGACGACCTTTGTGTAGAGAGTCATAGTTGTGTGCAATAGTGATTCAGAAGTCACGGGGCGAAGCTGTATTTAGACAAGACGTAGTGCTGAAAAGGCAATAACTTACCTGCTGCGAGGATCGCTAATTTCTTGCACCGACAAAGTTTACTCCGTGGATAAAAACTGATCTCTCTGCTGACTAATTGTGTCTTTCAAAAAGAATTGTTATTATCAAAAACCAAATTTGCTTAGTTAATTTACTAATGCTCAAATCTCACAAAAAATGGAGGTCCTCTCTTGTTTAAGCTCTTTTCAATTTTTAAACAAAAAATTCTCCTCTTTGTTATTGATATTCTCATTATTAATATTGCAATTATTGTCTCATATTTATTGCATGGAGATTTTCATTTAGGCAAAATAGCTTTATCGCAAATACGACATATCGCCCTCTACCTCTCAATTATTAATGTAGCTGCTCTCTTATTTTTCAATCAGTACAGCATGATTATCCGTTTTGCAACTGTGGATGATATGGTCAAGATTATCGGAGCACAGGCAATCAGCGTAGGCATTTTCTTTATTTCAAATCTTTTGATCTTTAAGATACCTGTTTTTCATTCTTTTCATATAATCTATTTGATTTTGTCCGTCGTTTTAATAGGTGGCTCTCGCATATCTGTCAGGGTTTTGGATAGGATACAGTCGAGTTTTGTTGGTCATACGACCATTGGCAAGAGGATACTTATTGTCGGCGGTGGTGATGCAGGCGCTATGACAATCAAAGAATTAAAGAAAAACTCACATCTGCAGAAGATTCCTGTGGTTATCCTCGATGATGACCCCACCAAACTTCATCAGCGAGTCAATGGCGTGCCAATCACGGGGACAACTAAGGATATTGTCAGCACCTGCGAAAAAGAGAAGATCAGCGAGATCATTATCTCTATGCCTTCTGCTAAGAAATCGAAGATCAAAGAGATTGTTGATCAATGTAAACGGACAAATTGCAAGATCAAGATTTTACCTGGTTTAACCGAATTGATCGATGGCAATGTGGAAATCAAGCGTATGCGAGATGTGCGTATTGAAGACCTCTTAGGACGTGACCCGGTCAGTATCGATATGTGTAATATCAAGAATTTAGTGAAGGGTAAAACCGTTCTCGTCACGGGTGGTGGTGGCTCAATCGGCTCCGAGCTCTGTCGTCAGATTGCTCAATACAAGCCCAAGAAATTACTCATCTTAGATATCTACGAAAATGGTGCCTACGAGATCCAACAAGAATTAAAACGCAAATATAATGTGCTCATTGACCAAAAGGTGATTATCGCCTCTGTACGCGATGAACAGAGAATGCGCCGTATCTTCGAACGTTATAGACCAAATATCGTCTTCCACGCAGCAGCACATAAGCATGTCCCAATCATGGAAGAAAATCCCTTCGAAGCAGTGAAAAACAATATCTTTGGCACACTCAATGTAGTCAACTTAGCCAATGAATTCAAGATAGAAAAATTTGTCATGATCTCCACAGACAAGGCGGTCAACCCTACCAATATCATGGGCGCCACCAAGCGTGTCTGCGAGATCATCTGTCAGACTATTGACAAGACTAGCGAGACCGACTTCGTCGCTGTCCGCTTCGGTAATGTACTTGGCTCCAATGGATCAGTCATCCCTCTCTTCAAAAAACAACTCGAAGAAGGCGGTCCACTCACAGTCACACACCCCGAAATCATCCGCTACTTCATGACTATCCCCGAAGCAGTACAACTCATACTCCAAGCGGGCGCCTTTGCACAGGGCGGCGAGATCTTTGTCCTCGACATGGGCGACCCCGTCAAAATCAATGACCTTGCACATGACTTCATCAAACTCTCAGGTCTCGAACCAGGCACTGACATCAGCATCACATACACAGGACTACGCCCAGGCGAAAAGCTCTACGAAGAACTCCTCATGGCAGAAGAAGGACTCTCCAACACGCTCCACGAAAAGATCTTCATCGGCAAACCCGTCAATATCGAATATACACTCTTGCAAAAACAAATCGAAGCACTGAGGGGCATCACCGATGTCGAAGATACAATACTGCTCGACTCAATCATCAGAGTACTCGTTCCGACGTATGCAAAACCCGAATTGGATTAGCAAATCACTACAGCTCACTTTTCTCGAACATTTAAACAACGCACTACAACTCACTTCAACTCACTTTTTTTTAAAACAACACACTACAACACACTTCAACACACTAAGATTTAACAAAGAGATTTAACAACACACTACAACACACTTCAACACACTAAGATTTGACAAAGAGATTTAACAACACACTACAACTCACTATAACACACTAAGATTTAACAAAGAGATTTAACAACCCACTACAACACACTATAACACACGGGTTTTAAAGCTCTTCATCCTTCGCAAGACCATACATTCGCCTATACGACCAACATATCACTGCATTACATCATTTTTTTAACAACACACTACAACACACT
>Ga0208694_1004813_pt1 | contig 11927 bp, 7 predicted proteins | sample AD_UKC078_MetaG_FD_184442 | JGI IMG/M metagenome (GOLD analysis project Ga0208694, IMG submission 184442) | Active sludge microbial communities of municipal wastewater-treating anaerobic digesters from USA - AD_UKC078_MetaG (SPAdes) (version 2) | ecosystem: Engineered > Bioreactor > Anaerobic >...
GATGACCTGATCCGCCTGATCGCCCCGCGACTCGTCTATGTGGCGAGCGGGAGCGAGGATGCCTGGGCGGGGCCGGCGGCGGAGAAGGCGGCCTGGGATGCGGCCCACGACGTCTATCGCGCGTATGGACTTGAGGAACGCATGGGTTACCACTGCCACGACGGGCCTCACAAACTTCGTGCCGACGACTGGGAGCGGTTCATGGATTTCGCGGACCGTCAGCTCAAGGCCCCGTCCACGGCAGACTCGGACGCGATCGAGCGTCGCATCGCGGCGGCATGCGTCGACGGCTCGCGCGCCGTGACGTTGACGAAGAATGCGGCATCCGTGGACGGCGCTTGGCACCTGACGCGGGCAATCCTCGTGCCGGATGACTTCACGCTTGTCTTTGATGGTTGCCGCGTGGAGCTTGTGGACGGGACACAGGACAATCTTGTGCGCAACGCGGGTGCCGTAGAGGGGCGGTGTACGCCGAACCGCGGCATTCGTATTCTTGGCAAGAATGGAGCGGTTTTGAGCGGCGGAAAACGCAACCACTATCTGCCCCGGCGCTCGGGCGATCCGAACGGTTGGCGGTCGGTCGGCATTCTCCTTTGTGACGTGAGCGACTACGAGGTCGGCGGGTTCACGATGGAGGAGACACAGTGCTGGGCGATTTCCCAAGAACGCTGTTGCCGCGGTCACATACACGATATCGTCTTCGGCTCGACGGACATCCTGTTCAATCAGGACGGTGTTGACGTGCGCAAGGGATGCCACGACCTTGTGATCGAGAACATCTCCGGCATGACAGGTGACGATGTGGTCGCGCTGACGGCTTATCGTGATCCCCCCGGCTCTCCAGCGCGCTTCGGCATGCAGATCGGCGGCAATGCGACGCTGGGCGAAAAAGATGACATCTACAACGTGACGATTCGCAATATCCGGGCCCGTTCGTCGGGAGGGCATGGCGTCATCCGTCTGCTGACGTGTGATGGCATCCGGATGCACCACATCACGGTTGAGGATGTCGTCGATACGGCAACGGGGAACGAGAGGCGTCCTCAAGCGACAATCCGCATCGGAGACAAGAGTTACCACAGGACAAGACGGTGCGAGTTGAGAGAAATGCACCATGTGGATGTCCGGGGCGTAAAAGCTTCGGGGAAGGTCGCAGTCTGGATCAGGGGGCCGCTGAGCGACTCCTCGGTCGTTTCTGTCACCGAATCGCCGGGCGGCAAGAAATATGAGATTTCCGCGCCGATGGAAAACGTCCGCCTTGACCCGTAGCGTGTCAGGTTAACCTAAAAAGAGTAGTTGAACCTTCAACTCTCTTTGGTTTCAGGGTTTCAGGGTTTCAGGGTTTCAGGGTTTCATCCAAATCGGGATCGGGATCGCTATCGGGATCGCTATCGGGTTTCTGGGTTTCAAGGTTTCTGGGTTTCTGGTTTCAAGGTTTCATCCAAATCGGGGTCGGGATCGCTATCGGGATCGGGATCGGGTTTCAAGGTTTCAGGGTTTCATCCAAATCGGGGTCGGAATCGCTATCGGGATCGGGATCGGGTTTCAAGGTTTCAAGGTTTCAAGGTTTCATCCAAATCGGGGTCGGGATCGCTATCGGGATCGCTATCGATTGTTTCACCACAGAACACCACCGCCTCACCGCCTAACAGCCTCACAGTCTCACCGCCTCACAGCCTCACAGTCTCACCGCCTCACAGTCTCACAGCCTAACAGCCTCACAGTCTCACATCCTCACAGTCTCACAGCCTTTGAGATTGCGGGCTCCGCCCGCATCTCAAGGTGCGGCGGGGACCGCGACAAAACCCAATGTTTACGGGGCTTTGCTGGAATTCTACCCGTTCAACCGCTCTTTTTAGGTTTTAAATGCGCAGACCGGCATGGCGTTCGGATACGCTCGTCAGAGCGGCTTTTCCCCGCAGATCACTGTTCAAAATAGGTGTAGCCGCGTAAGCCGCTCTCGTAGGCGGCCAGAATCTCGCGACGCTCGGCAGGCGTGATGCGCCGGGCCTTGACCGCATCCTCGGCCAGTGTGCGGAACTGCTCCATCAGGCGTTCGGGCCGGTATTCGACGTAACTCAGCACATCCCCCACCGAGTCGCCTGCCAGCTCCTGCACATATTCGATGTCGCCGTCCTCATCCACCTGAACACTTACCGCGTTGGTGTCGCCGAACAGATTGTGCAGGTCTCCCAAGGTTTCCTGATACGCGCCAACAAGGAAAACCGCCAACATGTACGGTTCACCGCGCCGCAACGCGTGTACCGGCAAGACCGACCGGACATCGTGCTGATCGATGAATTTGTTGATGTTCCCGTCGCAATCGCAGGTGATATCGGAAAGGGAGGCCATACGCGTGGGCTTCTCGTTCAACCGGTGGATCGGCATGATCGGGAAGAGCTGATCGATCGCCCACGCATCGGGCAGCGACTGGAACACGCTCATATTGCAGTAGTAGACATCAGCGAGCAGCGTATCCAGCCCCTGCAGATCCCTGGGTACGCTCTTCAAGTTCTGTACCAGTTCGCGGATGCGCGTGAGAATGTACCAGAACAGGCAGTCGGCGGCAGCGTGTTGCCGCAGGGTGATGTCGCCGTGTTTGAAAGCTTTTTGAATCTCCTCGCGGTAATATAGGGCGTCGTTGAAGGACTCCTGCACGTTTTTGAGGCTCAGCGTGCGCGAGACGTACATCATGTTCTCGAGCGCCTCCGGCTGCGGCTCGGGGATATTCGCGGGCGCATCCTTCTCCTCGTAAATCGCCGCGTCCAGCACGTTGACCAGCAGAACCGAGTAGTAGCCGATCAGCGCCCGCCCGGATTCGCTGATCACGGTCGGGTGGCCGACTCCCGCCTCGTTGCAGGCGGTCATGATCCCCTCGATCACATCGGCACAGTATTCCGACATGTCGTAGTTGGCACTGCTGGGGAAGTTGGTGTGCGAGCCGTCATAGTCAATCGCCAGACCGCCCCCGATATCGAAGATCCCCATGCGGGCACCCTCTTTGACGAGACCGACGTAAAACTGGGAGGCCTCCTTGACACTGTCGCGGATCTCGCGAATGTTAGGCACCTGCGACCCGAGATGATAGTGCAGCAGCTCCAGGCAATCGAGCATGTCGGCCTCGCGCAGAGCGTCCACCATGTCAATCACCTGGGAAGGCGTCAGACCGAACACGCTGCGCTCGCCCCCCGATTCCGACCATTTGCCACCCACCCGGCTGGAGAGCTTCACCCGGATGCCGATGCGCGGCCGGATTTTAAGTTCTGCCGCGCGCTCGAGAATCAGACTCAGCTCATCGGCGGTCTCCAGCACAAGGATGGTCTGAAGTCCCATTTTGAGGGAGAACAACGCCAGATCAATAAACTCGGTGTCCTTGTACCCGTTGCAGATGAGGAAGGCGTCCGGGTCCCGCATGTAAGCAAGGGCTGCGATCAACTCCGCTTTGGATCCCGCCTCCAACCCGTGATGGTAGGGTGCCCCGAAGGTCACCACATCGTGCACCGCCTGCTGTTGCTGATTGACCTTGATCGGGAATACGCCGCGGTAACACCCCTGATAGTCGTAATCGGCAATCGCCTTGCCAAACGCTTCGTTGAGCAGACGGATACGGTCGCCCAGCAGATCGCTGAACCGCAACAGCAACGGCAGTCCCATGCCGCGATCACGCAACCCATCAACGATATCACAAAGCCGGATACTGACTGTACCGTCCGTGTTTTTCAGGTTGACCGCCACATAGCCGTCTTCCGTGACGTTAAAATAGCCCTGCCCCCACGTGCTGACCCCGTAGAGCTCGGCGCTTTTGACGCTGTTCCAGCCGTCCAGTGCATCCAAAAGTTTATGCGGCATTTCGGGTGGTTCCTCCCCCATCACATCCTTTGTCGGATCGGACTCGGACGCGCCCCGTTTAACGCGCCGGTCCCGCACCTCCTAAACACGGTCGCAACATGCCAAACCCGCGACCAAAGTGCAACATAAAACGGAGAAAACATGGCACGGATTTGTTTTCCCGTGAGCAAGGAGAAGCAGACGCCCGTCCCTTGTCTCCCAGAAAACTGCTCCTGACCTGAAACATCGGGGTCGAAAACGGGAAAACAACGGAAGCGACTCGCTTCGACGCGGTTCATTCTGTATGCTCTTTTCTGATGCCCGAATCCTTGTGTTGCGGGTTTTGCCCGCACAGGATAACGAGCCTTCTCGTTCTCCCCTGTGAAGGAAACCGATTGAGTCGTGACGGATCCCCTCTACATCCATGTTCCGTTCTGTGATGGTAAATGCCACTATTGCGGCTTCTACTCCGTGTTGAACAGTACGCGTCTCATCGAAGACTACCCCCGCCTGCCCGCCCGCGAGTTGGCGCATCTCTTGGACACCCGCCCTGCCGCAGTGCGTACCCCGATCCGAACCCTGTACCTAGGAGGCGGCACCCCCGCCACACTGGGCGAGTCTGGCCTCGCCGAACTCTTCCGGAGGCTTGCCGAGGTGACGCCGCTGGATTCCGTGGAGGAGAGCACGGTCGAGCTGAGCCCCGCCTCGGTGACCCCGTCGCTCCTGAACACCTTGCGGCGGTTGGGGGTCAACCGGCTGAGCATCGGCGTCCAATGCTTCAATGACGCCGCGCTTGCGCGGATCGGACGGCGTCACGACGCCGCGACTGCGATTCGCGCGATCCGCATGGCGCGTGAGGCCGGGTTCACGAACCTCGGCATCGATCTGATCGCCGGTTTGCCGGAGGTCACACCGGAGCAATGGCTGGATTCTCTCCAGCAGGTATTGTCGCTTGACCTGCAACACCTCTCGGTCTACGCCCTAACCGTAGAGCCCGGCACCGCGCTGGCCTATCAGGCGGAGAAAGGGCTTCTCCTTCCCGACGAAACCGCGCAATTGGCTGATCTCGATCAGGCGGACACCCTCCTGTGCCGCGCGGGGTTCACGCGCTATGAGATCTCCAATTACGCGCTACCGGGGTTTGCGTGCCAGCACAATCTCGCGGTCTGGCGGGGTTCGGATTACATCGGGCTGGGTCCCTCCGCCTCCTCGCGCCTCGGCCGCGACCGATGGACCAACGAGCGTGATCTGGAAGGATACACGGACGCGTTGGGACGAAACGCGTCCCCCCCCCGGATGCACGAGACACTGACCGCGCTGGACGATGCAACCGAGCGAACCCTGTTTGCGCTGCGTCTGAAGGAGGGGTTCGATCCCGCCGAACGCGCCGCGCGTTTTCCCGTACTGCAAGAGCATATCCTTGGTTGGGAGAAGAAACTGGAGGCGCTCGAACGGCACGGCATCACCGAACGGGCGGAATGCCGCTGGCGCTTGACCGCACGCGGTCGGGAGGTCGGCGACGCCGTGATCCGCGAATTGCTGTAGCGCGGGCTCATCCCCGTTTCCCTTCCCCCTTTCTTCCTCACTACCTTTTTTTCCCTTTTTCTTGTCTTTCGTCTTGATCTTTTGACATCCTGCCCCCTTTTATGAGACAGTGAAACGTAATTTCCGTTTCCGTGAAAAGTCTGAAGAAGGAGTGTCGCATCATGAAAGTGACGAATGAAGCATTGGCCCTTGCCGCCAACACGATCCGCTGCCTTGCCATGGATGGCGTCCAAGCGGCGCGGTCCGGACATCCCGGCGCCCCCATGGGCCTGGCCGATATCGCTGCCGTGCTGTGGCTGAAATATCTGAAGCATGATCCGGCGGATTCCCAATGGGCTGACCGCGACCGGTTCGTCCTCTCCGGCGGGCATGGCTCCATGCTGCTCTACAGTCTGCTGCATCTGGCGGGATACGCGCTGCCCCTCGACGAAATCAAACGCTTTCGCCAGTTCGGCAGCCTTACCCCGGGACATCCGGAATACCGACATACGGACGGGGTCGAAACCACCACCGGACCGCTCGGACAGGGTATTGCCACCGCAATCGGTATGGCGATCGCAGAACGCATGGCCGCCGCCCGCTTCAATGTCGCGGACGCCGAAACGGTGGTCGATCACCGCACGTGGATCTTCTGCGGCGATGGCGATCTTGAGGAAGGTATCAGCCACGAGGCCTGTTCGCTGGCCGGGCATCTGAAGCTGGATCGGGTTGTGCTGTTTTATGACAGCAACGGCATCACCATCGAAGGGAAAACGGAACTCGCCCTCAGCGATGACACCAAAAAGAGGTTCCAAGCCTACCAATGGCATGTTTTGGAAATCGACGGCCACGATTACGACGCGATCGACCGGGCGATCCGTAAGGCCATGCGCCTGACCGGAAAACCGGTGATGATCCTCTGCAAAACCCACATCGGCAAAGGCAGTCCCAACAAGCAGGACAGCCATGAGTCACACGGCGCGCCGCTCGGCGAGGAGGAGGTGCGCCTCACGAAACGTGCGCTCGGATTCCCGGAGGACCAGTTCTTTTACGTGCCGCAGGAGGTGTACGCGATGTTTCAGGCGCGCGCCGCGCGGATGAAACGCGTTCACGCCAAATGGACGCGCACCTTCAAAGCCTGGGCCAAGGCTCATCCGGAACGGGCGGAGTTGTGGACCGCCATGCGCGAAGACCGGCTGCCTGCTGACATCGAGGAGCGGTTGCCGAAATTCGATCCCGCCAAAGCGCTCGCCACACGCAGTGCTTCCGGTGCCGTGCTCAACGCGCTCGCGCCGTTGCTCCCGCAACTGGTCGGCGGCTCGGCTGACCTCGCGCCCAGCAACATGACCTGGCTCAAGGAGATGGGCGAGATCAAACCCGGCGACTTCGCGGGCCGCAACTTCCACTTCGGCATCCGCGAACTCGCCATGGCCGCCATTCTCAACGGGGTACAGATCCATGGCGGGTTCCGTATTTTCGGCGGCACGTTCTTCGTGTTCAGCGATTACTGTAGGCCGGCCATGCGTTTGGCGGCGCTCATGGAACTGCCGGTGATCTATGTATACACCCACGACAGCTTCTACGTGGGCGAGGATGGTCCCACACACCAGCCGGTCGAACAGATCGCCGCCTTGCGATGCATGCCGAACATCACCGTGATCCGGCCTGCGGATCCGACCGAAACCGCGGCCGCCTGGGTTGCCGCGCTGAAAAACCGTAAAGGCCCCACCGCCCTGCTGCTGACCCGGCAGAACATGCGGGTGATCGACCGCTCTCGTTACCCCGCCGCGTCGAATCTGGAAAAAGGTGCCTACACCCTATGGCAGAGCGGCGACGGTACGCCAGACCTTATTCTGATTGCGACCGGCTCAGAGGTCGAACTCGCGCTGGATGCGGCGCAGCAGATTACGGACCGGAATGTGCGGGTGGTCAGCATGCCCTCGTGGGAGCTGTTCGAAAAACAAAACCGCACCTACCGCGACCGGATCCTCGATCCTGACTGCAAACGCCGTCTGGTCGTGGAAGCAGGCAGTGCATTCGGATGGGAGCGTTATATCGGCACCCAAGGTGCCCGCGTCACACTGGACACCTTCGGCGCGTCCGGCGCTTACAAAGACCTGGCCCGCCACTTCGGGTTCACCGTCGAGAACGTGTTGTCCGTGGCGCGCGAACTGTTGGCCCGCTGAGCAGGGTGATTGATTTCAGGTTTCAGCTCACCGAGGATCAGGTTCAGCGCCTCACGGTCGCGGATCGGGTCGAGCCCGCTGTGCGCGCTGAGCAAGGCTTCCGCACCTTCGCGTGCCAGCCGTTCGCGGAACGCGGCGTCAGCCGGGAATAGGTGCCCCGTCTCATCCACGGCTGCGAAATGCAGGGCTGCGGCAATCGCGCGGCAGACAGGGGCAGGGTCCTCCCCTTCCGCCTGCGCCAAGCGCAACCCGCCGATAAACCGGTCGCCCGGCGCGAGTTTGCGCGGCAGATCGCGTCCCACGCGGAAGACGGTGTCGCCCAACGCCCGGTTGCCGAAGCGCCGCAACAGATCCTCCACATGCGCGGTCTGATTGGCTTCGCTGAACTCCGACGGGTACCGGCGAATCAGGGCGCGCGCCGAGACCTGCATCACCTGCCGCGTTTCCGCGACCACAGCCGCATCCGCCATCGCTTCGCAAATCCGTGTGTGACCGCGCAAAAACCCGTGGCAGGCACACGTCGCATGGCCCAGATTGTGGATGTAGAGTTTGCGTTCCACATAGGCCTGAAAACAGGATTTCAGTTCCAGGCCCTCCACCCCCTCCGGCACCGGGCCCGCAAACCCGTTGCGGTCAGCGATGATGACATTGTAGGCCTCGCCCCAGACCTCCAGCGGATCCCGTTCCCGGACCTCAGCCGGCATCAGCGGCACCATCTTGCCGATACTGGTCTCCACCAGACCGACACGGTCCATCAAGAATCCCGGCGGCAGGGCGCGGGTCAACACCTCACGCGCCATGACGGACAACCCGTTCAGGTTCTCGCAGAACAGAATCGAAACCGGACGACCGTTACGCAATGGCAGTCCCGATGCGATCGCGGTCAACACATCCGGAAGATGCGCCGCACCGACTGCCGTCCCGATCAGATCCGCACGGGCCACCGCCTGACGCACCGCCTCCGCGTCCTCCACGGAAATCCCGTCCACCCCGCACACCTCGAACGTTTCGGACTCCCCAGCGGGAATCGTGTCCTTCACCACCACGCGGTAGCGTTTACGCTGCTGCAACGCCGCCACGATTGATGGCACCGCATCCACAAACACCACCCGATACCCGGCCCGGCTGAAGAGAGGACCCGCCAGCGCGCGCCCGATGTTCCCGGCCCCGAAATGCAGATACTCCGGCATGTCCCGTCCTTCCTTTCCCTGTTCCCGTTTCACCTTCCGCCATACGCGTCCGCCGCAGAATTCGCAACCTTTTCCGCCTGCCGGTACTGTTCCCGGAAAAAGGCGGTCCACTGCCGCAGCAGATCCAATCGCGGATATACGCTGTACCCTTTGACCGCCGTAGCCCACGAAAGCGGGAAGGGATGCTCCGGCAGCGCCTCCAGCAACCGCATCGCCTCAGGTTGGCGTTCCGGACCGCCCTGCCGCAGAATCGCCCGCCAGGCGCGCCGCAACTCCTCTCCGGAATCAATACACATCGCACGGATCAGATCACGCTGCACCCCGAAATGTGAAGCGGTCCACCGCGCCTCATAGGGAAAGGCTTCGCTCAACCGGTACGCGTCCGCATCCGGTCGCCACAGAGCGTCGGCCAGAAAGGGCCGGTGTTGTTCGAAAGCCGCCTGAAGCACCGGATCGGAGGACGGGTAGAAATCACGCCGGATCGGCAACCGCCGCAATGCAAAACGTTTCGGTCCGCCCGGTGTCCCCACACGGTAATTCCACAAACGCTGCCCCGATTCGCCGAGCAGGTATTCGATGAAACGGACCGCCAACATGCGGTGCGGCGCGCCGCGCAGCAGGCTGATCGGATCGGCAGTCATGCTCGATCCCCCCACCGGCGTTACGTACGTCATGACCGGCCGGCCATCCGGACGCGCGGACAACTCCTCCTGCAGGCGTCCGTAGAAATCGATCACGATCCCCGCTGCGGCCGCCCCCATGGCGACATCCGACGGCACCTTTCCGGACGCGTCGGTGAAATACCGGGCATTGGCGCCTAGACGCCGCACGAGATTGACCCCTTCCCGCCACCCGCATCCGATCGCCTCCGGGTAGGCTGCCGGCACGCCCTCCGGCGGCTTCGCGTCCTGTGCGCTTCCGGACGTGGCCCATGCGGCTTCGTACTGCCGGATCTGCTCGCGCGTGAAGCCGGCCGCAGCCACGGATCGAACGCACTGCGCATGAAGAATCATTTCAAACGCCTTGGCCACACTGCCGCTTTTCGTCGGATCCGCCAACCCGAGGGTTCCGACATAGCGGGGATCGGCCAGATCCTCCCAAGCGGCGGGAGGCTGCCGGATACCAAGATCCCGCAGACGGTCGGCGTTGTAGCAGATCCCAAACGCGCTCAGCACACTGCCGTAATACGCTTTGCCCCGCCACACCTCGCCGTTCATCTCCCGCGGGATCAGAATCCTGCCGTCGTTATCCTTAAAGAGTCCGGCAGGCTCGGCCTCGCTTGGCCAGGCCGGCACCGTCAGACCCTGCCGCTCCGCTTTCGCGTGATCGTACACGCCCCCGCCAAAGAACAGATCGATACCGCAGGTGACCGCCGCAGGGTCGTCACCGCACGCCACGAGTTCGCCTGTTTCGCGTTTAAGCCCCTCGCGTTGCGACACGCTTTTCTGGAAGCGCTTCAGCGAAGCCTCATACTCTGCGGTGAGGTAACGCATAATCTCCGTTGTGCCGCCGATCACCCGCCAATCGAAGCGCACCGGACGACCGTAGCGGAGACGGTGCCAGTGAGAGAAGCCCACCTCGAACTCACGCCGCAACGCCTCGTTGTGCGGAGTGATCAGCACCAATTCCGGATCGTCCCCCAACCATCCGCCCTCTTCCGGTTTCGGCCGGAAGATGAACGGCAACGCGACCACCAACGCCGCCAAACAAAGAATGAGGATCTGCTTCATGAAGAAGTACAAGATGAACGGCACCGTTACGCGTCAGAATAATGGCACAGAGACGTTGTCGAATCAAGCGGAGATCGGCAGCCATCGCAAGTACAGTCGAAAGCAACCTACGGCTGAAAAGATTCTTACCTTCAGGGTAGAGATGGCAACGCTATTTGAGTGGTTGTCTCTTCATCTTCGAGCGGGACGCTATGCCGCTTTTGTGATCGGCGATTCGAGCGCGTGTTTTGTGTGTGCGCTGTCGGGAGCGCAGGCGTCCCCGCCTGCTGAAAGTTGAGCGTTGAAAGTTCTTTAACACAGAGGTAAGATGAAAAGGCTGTTCTCCTTGTGAAAGGTTTCTGGCACAATGGAAGTTGGGGGTTTAACGCGAGCGAGCGGGTGGGGTAGCGGATGAACTTTGATCAATTCAACACGCTGATTGCAGGGACGGCGTGGCCGGTGATCCTCGTAGAAGGGACACGGAAGTTGCCCGAAGAGGATGTGGGCAGGCTGGCTGCATTCGCTAGATGGATGGCGGAGACTTACCCTCAAGCAATCTTCAGAACCGGAAATGCGGGTGGGACGGATACGGCGTTCGCGAGTGGTGTCGCGCAAGTGGACCCGACGCGTATTGAGTATGTTCTGCCTTATAGCGGGCATCGTAAAACGACGCTGGAGAGCGGGGCTGCGCAGATCGATGTTTCGAAATTGACGGCGGTCGCTGAGGAGCGTGTGGTGTATCACACCAAGCAGGCATCTCCTGAATACAGCGGGATGATGGCGCGGCGGACGAAGATCCCCCAGTTGCGGGCGAAGGCAAAATACATCCTGCGCGACACGGTCAAGGTCGTTGGCTCAGATGAGGCGGATATTGCACCGGCGACAGTCGGAATTTTCTACGTCAATGTGAAAGACCCCATGAAGGGCGGCACGGGGCACACGATAAGAGTTTGCCAGCAGCAGGGTGTGCCGGTGGTGTGCCAGACACAGTGGATGGCGTGGGGAGTTGGATGTTAAGAACGCTCAACCAGAAAACCAGAGCCTAGCTTTTACCTTTCCAAGACAAAGTGAAGGATCAAGACATGAAAAGAAAAGGAACATCGTTTGTTGTTGTAATCGCTGCGCTTGCGGCGGGTATTGCAGGCGCGGCGGAACTACCGCTCATGATGATTCGTCTGAGGGCACCGCATACGGCGGACGACGCGCAGTGGGCAAAGACGCGCACCGTGCTCGTCGCAAACCGCGGCGCGTGCGATGAGGTATGGTTCTCGACGGGCATCGGCGTGCCGACGCTTGCCTGGCACGCCGCGCATGCAGAGCGTCTCGCGCGGTACGCCGCTGAACTGCGCGCGGCCGGCATCGTGCCGAGCTTGCAAGTACAGGCGACGCTCGGCCATTCCGACGAACTCTCCGCGCTTGAAGGCTCGCCTGCAAAGACGTGGGGCGGTTTCACAGGACGCGGCGGCACGGAATGCCGTCACTGTAACTGT
>Ga0208694_1004830_pt1 | contig 11892 bp, 11 predicted proteins | sample AD_UKC078_MetaG_FD_184442 | JGI IMG/M metagenome (GOLD analysis project Ga0208694, IMG submission 184442) | Active sludge microbial communities of municipal wastewater-treating anaerobic digesters from USA - AD_UKC078_MetaG (SPAdes) (version 2) | ecosystem: Engineered > Bioreactor > Anaerobic >...
GATTTACGATAAATTTGCTGAAAATATTATTCCGAATGAAGTTAAAAACTTAGTCGAGAATGAAAAAATTTATTATAAATATCTTGAAATTTACGATCTTGAAGATTTTGTAGATATTTTTTACAAATGTTGCGACATTTATAAAGAAGCTTATATCGACAATAACGGCTTAGAAAAAACCGACAGAGCCGAAAGAGTCTATTTGGTCGATAATAAAACAAAAATTTATAAAAGGAATTAAGATGAACGCGAAAAATTTATTAATTATAGGATTATTTATATCGATATCGGGAGCGGTATTCATTTTTGTTACGTTAAGCAATTTTTTCCGCGAAAAAAAATTTATGTCGGAAGGAATCGTCGCGGACGCCGTCGTTTATGAAAGATTTACGTCTAGAACCAGCAAAGAGGTATCGTTTAATTATTGGCTCAAAGTAAAGTATCTGGATCAAACAGAGCGGGAATTTGAACTAAGCTCGGAAGTTCCTAAAAATTTCTGGGACGAACATCCTGAAAACTCCATTGTGAAAATCCGCTATTTAAAAAGCGATCCTAATAAATCGAATATACTTGGAGCGTTTCCTTACAAAGCTAATTTTTCGACGCATATTACAATCTCCATAGTCGCAATAATCGTAGGGATAACGATGATATTAATAGGAATAAAGACAAAAAACTAGGGAAGCCAAGTCGGGAAGCCGATTTGAGAATTTATTTTTTATATTTCTCAAGCTGTTGTTTAGGTCCAATCTCCTCGACGTCTTTATATAACGAATTGATCTCTTCTTCCAAATCTTCGTAAGCTTTTAGAGCGGCGCTCATAGTTTTAGAATTTATATCCATTTTGTCGTCGTACATTTGCCAAACGGTATTTCCCTTTTTATCTATATATCCCCAATTATCTTCTTTAATCCACCAACAAAGGCCGTTTTTAAAGTTTGAAACCAAATTGTATTGATTATTTATTATTATTTCGCCTTTTTTATTAATAAACCCCCATTTACCGTCTCTTTTAACCGGCGCCGTACCTTCGGAAAATATACCGGCGGAATCGAATTGAGGAGTAATTGTTATTTTACCGCTCTTGTTAACGTATCCGCAGAGGGAACCGATTTGAACGGGAGCTAAATTCTCGCTAAAAGAACCCGCCGCATCGAATTGAGGTTTTATCTCCATTTCTCCTATAACGTTTATGTATCCCCATTTCCCTTTATCTTTTACCGGGGCTAATCCGGATTCTGAAAAACTATAAGCGTCCTCAAATCCTTTAACGGCGATAATTATCGAGCCCGTATCGACGATATATCCCCATTTTTTCCCGATTCTTACCAGAGCCAAATCTTTGGAAAATTCGTACGCTTCGTCAAATTCCGGTTTAATAAGCGAGTTGCCGTAAGCGTCTATATATCCCCATTTTTTTCCGACTTGAACTGCGGTTAAACGTTGAGAAAAATTGCCCGCTTCGTTATACTGCGGTTTTATATAAAATTCTCCTTTTTTGTTAATATATCCCCACTTTCCGCCTATTGAGACCGCCGCTAAATCTTGCATGAAGGGTCCGGCTTGGTCAAATTGACAATTAATTACAATCCTTCCGTTATTATTGATATATCCCCATTTTCCGTCAAGAGCGACTGCGGCGAGTCCTTCCGAAAAATTTCCGGCGTTACTAAATTTTGGATGAATAACTATTTCTCCGGAATTATTTATAAATCCGTAATAACCTTCGGCAGTCCATATAATAAAAAGAGGAGAGTTGTCTACCGCGCTTGCAAGAGCTAAATATAAAAAACAAAATATAATAGCAAATATTCGTTTCATAAAAATTCTCCATCGTCTCTGTATAGCGGCCTATTTATAAGTAATTATAATACATAGTTGCATAAAGTCAATATTTTAGAGGACAAATAATCATTAAATCCGATTTATTGAATTATTTTGCTTAAATTTAATATTAATGTTTACAATTATTGTTAATAATAATAATATTCCGTTATGAATAAAACATTCTTTTTACCGATAGCGCTATTGCTTCTATTTTCTTGCGTCTCTACCAAAACAAAGATAGAAGACTATTTTGTTGAAGAAGAAAAAATTGAAAATTATAATCTATACGGTTATATCAAATTTGGTTTAACGCGATGGGACTATAATTTTAAATATAACGGCGTTTTGATAACCGGAAATATTATCAATAAATACTCCCGTCATTTTATTGATTTTAAAATCGGAGAAAAAATTTTGACGGGAAATATTTATTTTAAAAACAACAAATATAATATAGACGCTTCTTACGACGGAGCGATCGTATCCGGCGATATAACTATACAAAATAATACGGAAATATGGAAAATATTATTCAACGATAAAACGCTTGAAGGATCAATTTTCGAAAGTTTTGATTATTACAAATTTGATCTGTTTTTAGATAAAGTTAAATTGTCCGGAACCCGTTCAAAAAATGCGGGACAGGATCTGTTATCTCTGGATTTTGACAAAAGATATATAATCGGTTTGATAAAAAGCGGCTTCGGAGATAAACGGTATCTATTAAACGCCGGAGCGCTGTCGGACGAAGAGATACTGTTTTTCCTTCTTTCGGACGCAATACGGCTGATACGAGACGGCGAAAATAGAAGATAATTTGTAATCCGTCGGTTTTTTGGGGTAAGGAAATGGATAACGCGAGTCTGTCTCAAAAAAAATGACACATATGAAACAAATATTTTTTATTCCCCAAAAAACTGACAGGATACGATAATTTTCATTATTGCGATTTTAAACTTTATGTTAAGCGTTTTAACAAAAAAAAGATTCTATATCTATCTCGTCGCTTGGAAATTTTAATAAATCGAGCGGCGTTTTATCGAATAATTTCTCGTATTCAACTCTGTTCATGTTTACGGCGCCGTATTTACGCTTATAAGGAAGGGGCATGCCAAGATCCCAATATGCGAATCCGTTGGCTTTTAAAAAAAGCCCCAAAGCGGACATCTGGATATTGCCGGCGCAATTTTTAAGATAAAACCCGGACAGACTCGTATAGACGTTTCGAACGATGAATCCTATTTCTCCGGCAATTAATTCGTCTCCCTCCCAAAGTTCTACAGAATGTACTCCGATTTTAAAAGTTTTACCAAGATGAAGCGCCCTTAACCCTTCGACTAAAGGGGGGTATAACCAGTTGAGTCCGTAAATTCTATGAATATTATCGATACAAAGATCGAAGTTTTTATCAAAAGTCAGACGCATGTTTTTAGCGTAACGTCGAACGCTTTTTGGGATATGAAGAGTATCAAATTCTACTATACTTTTATACAAATGATATTTAACGGTAAGAAAATGACTATTCCACAATTTTAGCGCCATTGGAAAAAACCCGTACGAGCAACATTCTTCAATAATCGCCGGAGAGAAATCGTTTGTAACGCAATACTCCGATTCTGCGACGTTTGCTAATTTTTTTGGTATTAATTTTATTTCATCTATAGAATTTATTACCGGCGAACAGTCCAAAATGTAAAGAGAACATAAATCTTCGTAATCCATCCCGCGCTCTGGGATTAGTTTTGCAATATCATGGTTAGAAGAAATGAGGAATTTCAAAAGCTCTTCTGACGTCAATCTAATTTTCCTTATCGTTAAAAATACCTTATTTGAAAAAGCGAGTAAATTATACCTATTTGTTTTAAATTTAACAAGAAAAATAATTAATAATAAGCGCCCCATCAGTTTTTTGGAGTTGGAGAAAAAATAGTTTTATGTATATTTGGGATAATTTTCGATTGCGAGGGCGTATAGTAAGCGTTTTTGATCGGCGATATTCAACAGTTGTGTCATTTTACCCAAAAAATCATTTTTCAATTTATCAATCTTCAATTTCCTACCAACAAGCTCAAGAAATCCTTCCAACCCGTATTTTACGATGCCGTTATAAAAAAACAGTATAATGTCGCGAACCGTCGAGGCTATACTGAATTCGTTATACAAAGAATGCCATCTTTTTATTTGAAGATAATCCGCTTCGCTGATCCTAAGGTATTTATCCAGCCTTTTATCGTCTGTATTGTCTATAACGGCGTATTCTGAGCGATGATCCCCTATTATTCTTTTCATTTTTGGGACTTTTTTGTCAATAAGGCGAAACATAGTTTCAAACAGTTTACTGAACGTATTAATTTTGAACTCTTTTAGTAAAAAATCTATGACGTTCTTATTCATAGATTCTGACACGATAAAATGGAACAAATGTTTTCTGTTTCTCATAAAGTTTTCTCCTTTTCTTTAACATATATAACAACTAAAAAGTGAAAACGCTTTACAAAAATTTGAATAAATTTTAATAAATAACAAATAATTCTACTAATTAAAAAAAATATTCCATATGTGTCAATTTATTTCCCCGCCGCCAAGAAAACGGCGGGGCGCAAATTTTAAGAAGCGACGCTTGCAATAATAAATATTTTATGATAAAATACCTTTTTGTAGTTTTTTTGCGGCAGTATATATGAAGTTAAAATATTTTATCATACAGCTTGTAATTTTCATAATTATTCAGGGGTGCGGATACGTAGACCTAAAAAATAAGAACTTGATAGAACCGACCTTCAAATCTGAAAAAAGTATGGTTATGGTTCAATCGGTTTTTGAATTTATTCCGTCGTTTAACGTTTTTACAACCAAATACGGAGTTTTTTTTTCGCCGGAAGACAAAATTGACGGAACTTTATTTAAAATTACAAAAAAAGCGTTGTTATTTGAGGATATTTATATAATTAACGACGTTAAAAAAAACGAAAAACTCTACTTTTCCAACGGAGCTCCCGATAACTTTGACAGAAAAACGTTCAAGATTTATAACGACAATACGGATTTGGCGGTTATATCTCAGAAATTCAAAGAAAATTACGAGTCGTTTAAATTATCCTACAAGCAGACGGATTACGATCTTACGGTCGATATTAAAAAAAATGTCGGTAATACGATCGACAGCGTCGTTCTAACCGTCGCATCAGACGCCGGCGTTTTGTTTAACGTTTTTAAACGACAACTCTATTTTAGAAATAACTACAACATGATCGTAAACGAGGACCTTAACGTTTTTGACGACTCGATTATCGCGTCCGTATCCGTCTTTTTCGATTATGTCTTAAAAGAAAACGGCATTTCTTATAAAGATTAAATATGCAAAAAAGACGTAGTTTATCGATAACTATTAGATATAAAATGAATTGAAAAAAAATAGGGATTTATAATAAAAGAGGGGTTTGAATGAAACATTTTTTTACTATATTGTTAATTTTGATTACTATCGCGCCGATTTTTAGCGAAGACTTAACCGACGATGATTATTCAAAACTTAAAAACGAAATGGATAACATAAAAAAAGAGTTGAATATTTTAAAGGAGAGAAATAATTGGTTCTCCTTTCTGTTTGAAGGCTCGACAAAAGTTATTTGGGGAGTTAGTTTGTGGGCGGTTAACGGAGAACCCAAAAAAGCTCCGGTTCTCAATACAAAAATGCCTATTACAAACGGCTTCGATTTTGAAAACAACGTTAAATTTAAGATGAACTTAGGCAATCGGGTCGTTCATAACAGTTTATCTAAAAGCGACGACGGCACTGAAATAATTTTTAAATTAAAATTTGAGTCTTTAGGCATATCGCAATTAATGCCTCGCGGAAGCTGGTACTTAGTCGACGCGACCGACGATACCGGTAAAAAAGTCTCGGTTTACTTTCCAAAATACGATAAAAACGGAACAAACGTTTTATTTGGAAATATTCAGCTTGTTATAGATCAAGCCAGAGTGTCAAAAATAGCTGGAACGGGCTTCTTTTTTGATTACAGCGATATAACTCAAGTCCACGAGTATTACGGCGTAAATCAAATGGTAGATACTATGACGCTAAATCATAAATTCTTTAATAACGGTTATTTTGCCGATACGTCGATCGACGGAGAATATTCAAATTTATATTACTCGTTTGATATTAACAGCGTTCCATACTTAAAAGGAAAGAGTCGGGAATGCCCCGCCGAAAGCGGAATATCCGAAGGAGTTCAATTGTGGTCTAACGCGATGTTGCGCGAAAACCTTAACGATTCAAGATATAATCAACGTCCCCACGGATTTGCTATGGGATACGAAGACAGACTTTCCAAAAACTTTGCCTTCTCGGTTTACGGCGGCGGGGCTTCAAAAGACGCCTTTGATCCTAGATTTTTTGAAGATTCTATAATAGATTACGGTTTCTTTCTCAGGGGATCGATCAACATTTCCACTAACAAATTTAATTTTTATCCAAAATTAAGTCTAAGCTTTGCATTTCAGACAAATACGACGGAAGATTACGATTACGGCTGGTCGACGTTCGCCGCGGGGCTCAGTTTGCCGTTTGAATTCAATCTTCCTACCGGCAAGTCCGACAAATTCAAACTTGAATTCAACTATAACATTAATACGTTCTTCGCTCTAAGCCAAGTCGCTACAATGCTTTCAGTTTTCCCGGAACTGACGATTATGGACAAAAAATTATTTTTTAAATTCCCAATTTTGTACTCATTCAAAAATGGAGTCAACGGCTTTCTTCGAGTCGGAAACGATAGCGTAAAACAACTCGATCAGCTTTATGAAAACCATGTTTTCTCTTTCAGTTTTATTGCGGGATTCGATTCGAGAAATCTTTTTGGCGATATTTTTAGGTTGAAAGTATCAAACCGGCTGCATTTTACCAATTTATACGTATCTTTCAACGAAACATACTTTTACGAAATATTCAAAACTGAGTTTATTGCCGACAACATACCGGAAGGTCCCGCTTCGATAAATTTTTATCTTGAATTTGGATACGGTTTTGCCAAAAACGCCCGTATGGTTGATTCTCAGACTAATTTGAAATATCAATACGATCATGAAAAAGACGCGTGGGTCGACGTCCTTAACGGAGAGCCTATGAAATGGAAAAAATTAAATCAAGGCTCCGTATTAAGATTTGAAACCGGATTTATATTTGATATTATAAAGAATCTTCAAGTCGGATTTTCCGCAGAATCTCCGTATCTATTGCTTGGCGCCATAAATCCGATTGGAAATCAACAATCGTTTGGAATATTCAAACTTTGGTCTGAGATAAAGTTTTGATATGACCGAAAGCAAGTTTTATTTTTCAGGCGAAAAAGACGTAGTTCTTATAGGCGTCAAACTTCCGGAAGACGATATAACGAGTATAAACTACTCGTTGGAGGAATTGGCGCTTCTCGCTAAAACGTTAGGATTATCCGTAAAAGAATCCTTTTTACAAAATAAAGACAAAATAGAGTCAAATTATTTTATTGGAAAGGGCAAACTGGAAGAAATCAAAGATTTTATCAAAAATAACGATATAAACGCGGTAATTTTTGACAGAGACCTATCGGGCATCCAAGAGAGAAATATCGAAAATCTTTTAGAAAAACCCGTTTTCAGCAGAACGGAAATTATTTTGGATATTTTTAACAAACGGGCGGTAACAAACGAAGCCAAATTACAAGTCAAACTCGCGTCGTTAGAATATATGTTTCCAAGACTACGAAACAGATGGGAACACTTTTCGAGAGTCGAAGGAGGAATCGGGCTTCGAGGAGGAGAAGGCGAAAAACAACTCGAACTTGACAAAAGAATGGTAAAAGAAGAGATTATTAAAATAAAAAAAAAGTTATTAAATGTGGATAAACAGGCTCAAAACAGAAGAAAACGCCGTCAAAACGAAAATCTGGTATCCATTGTCGGCTATACGAACGCAGGCAAATCGTCATTAATGAATCTATTATCTAAATCAAGTTTATTCGTAGAAGATATGCTGTTTGCGACGTTAGATTCTACAGTAAGAAAGGTCTATATTAACGACAATCTTTCGATTTTACTAAGCGATACGGTCGGATTCATTAGCAATCTTCCGCACAGTTTGGTCGTCTCTTTCAAATCGACTTTAGACGACGTCCTCGACTCAAAACTTTTACTTCACCTTATCGACGCCTCTTCGCCAAATATGCAAAGTAATATAGAGTCTGTCGAGAAAGTCCTCGAAGAAATATCGGCTCGTCATATTCCCGCTTTAAAAGTCTATAATAAAATCGACCTACTGGAAAACTTCAATAACGCTTTTAAATCATATTCGGACGGCGTCTGTATATCCGTTAAAAATAAATTTGGAATCGTCGAACTAAAAAATAAAATTTCAGATTTTTTCAATAACTAACGTATCCGCCCCGTCGGTTTTTACGTAGAGTAGACGTATTTGGGATAATTCTCGATTACGAGGGCGTATAATAGCTGTTTTCGAGCGTTGATGTTTAACAGTTGTGTCATTTTATCCAAAAAGTCGTTTTTCAATTTATCAAGCTTCAATTTCTTACCAACAATCTTAAGGAATTCTTCCAACCCGTATTGAACGACGCCATTATAGAAAAACATTATAATATCTCGAACTGTTGAAGCCATACCGAATTCGTTATACAAAGAATGCCATCTTTTTATTCGAAGGTAGTCCGCTTCGCTGATTCTAAGATATTTATCCAACCTTTTATCGTCGGTATTGTCTATAACGGCATATTCGGAGCGGCAATTTCCGATTATTCTCTTCATTTTTGGGATTTTTTTATCAATAAGGCGAAACATAGTTTCAAATAACTCGCTAAACGTATTAATTTTAAATTCTTTTAGCAAAAAGTTTATAACATTGGTATTCATAAATTCTGACACTATAAAGTGAAATAAATGTTTTTTGTTTTTCATAAAGTTTTCTCCTCTTTTCTTTAATATTTCTTTTATATATATAACAACTAAAAGTAGAAAACTCTTTACAAAAATTTGGATAATTTTTAATAAATGACAAATAATTTATTAATTAAAAAAAATTGACACATATGCGTCGATTTTCCTCCACTTTCCAAAGCGCTAAAAGTAATGAAATTACCTTATCCGAAAATATCTGTTTCATATGTGTCAATTTATTCTTAGCGCCATATGTGTCATTTCATTTCAAAGCGATAATTGTCGCCGCTCTTTAGACGCATATACGTCCATTTCTCCGCCCCAAAAAACCGACGGATTATCCGGATTTCCAATAAATAATTTGTCATAGACGTAATATTGCGCTAAAATGCAAAAAGCCGGAGGCAAAATTATGATACGAAAAAATATTCTAACAGGATTATTAATTGGCGCGGTTTTGGGGAGCGCGATAACGCTAACGATTTTACTATGTTTAATATTTTCCCGAAACGACGTCGGCGTATCTCTTGAAAAGACGTCCGTTATTCTTAGGGGCTTTATAATGGCGTTAGGTTTCGGATTGGCCGGAAGTCTCATACACAGCGTTTATATTGTCAATAGACTATTTTGGGTTTCAGGAACCAGAATGTTAAAAATGGAGCCGTATAATCCGAGCAGTTATCAAAGCGAAGAGGACGCGTTAGAGGAGAAGAGGTTTCTTGAAATAATTGAAAAAGATAGAAAAAATCTCGGTAAAACGTTAATTTTATATTTTTGCGTAATATCTCTGTTTTTAGTATTTTTTATTTGTTCGATCGTATTTCATAATTTGCATTTTGCGTTATAAAATTTAATATTTTTTAATAACAAAAAAATATGTATAAATTTTAAATTTATGATAAAATATCTCTAAACAAAGGAGGTTTTATATGCGTTCTATAATAACAAAGGCTATAGTATTTATTTTTACGACTGCAAGTTTATTCCCGGCTGTACGAGACGTTACTTTATCAAGCGACGTTGCCGAACTTATTGAAAAGGTTACGGTCGCCGAAACAAACGAAGAGGTTAGTCGTATAGTTAACGAGTGGAAAAGTAAGGTTAATTTATTTCCAATAACCGCAAAAGGATACGTGAATTTTCTTTATTATACCGATTCGACAAAAGACGTTATAACAAAAGTGGCGATTACCGGAGACTTCAACAAAAACAGTAAAACTGAATATTTAAAAAGAGTAGGGAAAACTAACTTATTCTATAAAACTAAAAAAATAAAAAACGCCGACGGGAACAAATATGTTTTTACAGTTTACAACGATAAAAAAGTATCAAAAGAAGAAAGGGATTATTTTAACTCAAACGTAAATTTTGATAAAAAAATCGTAAACATAATAAGACTAATCGATTCAGATAAAGGAACTCTTCGATTCATTCCTCGGATAGAAACCGGTTCGGAATTGATACCAAAAAGAAATATTATAGTTTATCTGCCTCCAAAATATTTTCTCAATACGGAGGAGAGATACGCTACAATTTATATGCAGGACGGTCAACAACTTTGGGATAGTCCCGGATGTTCTCACGGCGGTTGGAAGATGGACAGTTACGCAAACGATATGATAAATAGCGGGAAAATTAAACCGATAATCATAGTCGGCATTTACAACTCGCCAAAGAGAGACGACGAATATATGGGGTGGTCTCAATACCATAGAGACAACCAAAAAGAGGTAAAAAACAAGGTCGACGATCCCGAAATTGTTCGACAAATTGCGGAGGATTACGAAAAATATATGAATAATCATATCAAGCCGTATATAGACGACAATTTTAGAACAAAGCCCGACTTAGCGAATACCGCGACCGGCGGCGCAAGTTCGGGGGCGATGATCGCGCTATATATGGGATTTAAATATAAAGACGTCTATTCGAAAGTCGCGGCTCTTTCCGGCGGTTTTGACTACTACGTCGATATAACTAAAAGCGAGTATTTCTCCGCCGGAAGCGGTTTGAAAATTTATTTAGATTGCGGAACTAACGACCTCGATAAAAAACTATTGCCGGCGACGGTTGTCGTTAAAGACGAACTGCTCAAATTGGATTTTGTCGAAAATCAAAATCTTTACTACTATATCGCCGATAAAGCGGGACACAACGAAAGAGAGTGGGCAAAAAGAACGCCAATGTTTTTGGAATTTCTTTTTGGAAAGAAATAGTTAATATCAAAGTTCTGCGTTTTTCTGAATAATTTTTTTACGCCCGGCATTGCCGGGCGCGCCTCAACTGCCGTATTCGACAATTTTGATTGTTTTTAAGACAACTACTCCGAAGTAATCCGTTAGTTTTTTGGGGAATAAAAAATATTTGTTCCATATGTGTCATTTTTTTTGAGATAGAGTCGCGTTATCCATTTTCTTACCCCAAAAAACTGACGGAGCGCGCTCCGAATCCGGTTTTATCGGCAAATATTTATAGCTTTTTTAATATCATAATCTTTGTTTCTTCTAGATTGCCAACGCTAAAACTGTAAGAGTTTTCATTTTGATTTTCTACCGCTTCAAAAGAGTCCCCTTTTAGTTTTATCGAAGAATAAACTTTAAAATTCATACTTGGCAAGTTTTCTTTTAAATTCAGTTTTTCAGGAGTTAATTTTATAATTATTTTATCCTCGCTTACAATATTTTCAATCTTTATAAGGTTATACTTATCTTTCAAATACTCGGTAGTAATTCCGTCGTCGTCGTAATAATAAAAATATTCAGACCCGTTGTTTATAGAATTAATATATACGTCTAGAGTTTCAATTTTTTGATAATCGGGCTTACTATTCATAATAAATATTCCGTTTGGCTTTAAAAAATAACTCGGCTCTCCTCTCTTATAAGTTATAGAATGAATTTCTCCGCCGCGGTAAGTTTTGTTATCTTTAAGGTCTATCCATTCCCCTTTGTTGGGAAGATAAACGTTATATTGATCGTTTTCATAAGTTTGCCTGTAAAGTATAGATTCGCCAAAGAAATACTCTTGATTTTCAAATTCGATCCTCTCTTCGTTAGACAGCGCGGGGTTCGCAACGTCGATCGGTCTGATAAAAGGAATTCCTAAAAACGACGCCGAATAAGCCGTAGAGTAAAT
>Ga0208694_1004840_pt1 | contig 11863 bp, 12 predicted proteins | sample AD_UKC078_MetaG_FD_184442 | JGI IMG/M metagenome (GOLD analysis project Ga0208694, IMG submission 184442) | Active sludge microbial communities of municipal wastewater-treating anaerobic digesters from USA - AD_UKC078_MetaG (SPAdes) (version 2) | ecosystem: Engineered > Bioreactor > Anaerobic >...
CGAGCCGATTCTAGCACGGTGTCCAGTATTTGACGGATGCGCTTGATTTCCGGACACCGCGATTTTGGCTACGGTGTCCATGACTATGACATACCGCGGATGAATTTTTTTTAAAAATCCCTGTTGCGTACCCCCGGTCAATGTGATAAAGTCACCCCCACTCTTTTGAAGCGGGTGTAGCTCAATTGGTAGAGCGCGACCTTGCCAAGGTCGAGGTTGTGGGTTCGAGACCCATCACTCGCTCCATGTTTTTTATGGGGGTGTAGCTCAGTTGGTAGAGCAAGTGACTCTTAATCACTGGGTCCACGGTTCGAGTCCGTGCACCCCTACCATGGAGAAACCGGCGCGTCGCCGGTTTTGTCAGTTAGGAGTCAGGAGACGGGAGTCGGTGGCTGGGCATGGCGACATGGCTGATGGCAGATTCTTGGTTCCTGACTCTTGATTTTTAATGTGTCAGGGACGAGTGTAACAGAGATGGACGTCGTCATTCTGTTGGGAGCGCCGGGGTCGGGCAAAGGAACGGTTGCTGGGCGGCTGGTGGCTGCGGATAAGACGCTGCGGCATGTGTCGAGCGGTGATCTGTTGCGTGACGCGGTGAGGCGTCATACGGCGGCCGGGGACGAGGCCGAGGCTTATATGAAGCGTGGCGAGCTGGTGCCTGACGCGCTCATCGCGCGGCTGGTCGCCGAGTTGATGGCGGAACTCAAAGGTCCACGTGTTTTGTTGTTGGATGGATTCCCGCGTACGGTGGCGCAGGCGCAGATGCTTGATCGCACGATTGAGGATTGTGGTGCGTCGTTGTCTGCGGTGGTGTTGCTGGATGTGCCCGACGAGATTTTGGTGAATCGGATTGCTGGGCGCAGAATCTGTCCGGCGTGCGGGGCTGGGTATCACGTGACCAACATTCCGCCGCGGGTGGATGGCATCTGCGATGCCTGCGGGGGTGCGTTGAAGGTGCGCAAGGACGACAACCCCGAGACGGCGAAAAACAGGCTGGCCGTCTATCAGGCACAGACGGTGCCGTTGATTGAATTTTACGAGGCGCGCGGTGTGTTGCGGCGCGTGCAGGGAACTGGACCCATTGACGAGATTGTAGAGAGGGCCAGGCGCACTTTTTGATGAAGATCCCTTTAAAGAACGCTGCGGAGCTGGATGCGATGCGGGAGAGTTGCCGGATGACTGCTTCTGTGCTGGGGCAGGTGGCGGCGGCGGTCCAGCCCGGCGTGACGACGGGCGAGTTGGATGCGCTGACCCGGCGGCTGATTGCGGGCATGAACGCCAAACCCTCTTTTTTGGGCTACCGGGGGTATCCGGGAGCGATATGTATTTCTATCAACGACGAGGTGATTCACGGTATCCCTGGGCAGCGGGTTGTCCTGCCGGGGGATGTGGTGAGCCTGGATGTCGGGGTGTATTACAAAGGATTCCACGGGGACAGTGCCACGACCGTAATGGTCGGGGTGACGGACCCCGATGTGATCCGGCTCGTCGAGACGACGCGCCGGGCGCTGGAGGCGGCGGTGGCCGCAGTCCGGCCCGGGTGTCGGCTTTCCGATGTCTCTCACATGGTTGAGGGCATCGTGCAGGCGGGCGGTTGTTCGGTGGTGCGGGATTTTGTCGGCCACGGCGTGGGGCGTCACCTCCACGAAGATCCGCAGATTCCCAACTACGGGGCGCCGGGGCGCGGCCCCGTCCTGAAGCCCGGGATGACGTTGGCGATTGAGCCGATGGTCAATCTGGGGCGGTCGGATGTGGCGGTGCAGGATGACGGGTGGACAGTTGTTACGCGAGACGGGAAACCGTCCGCGCACTTTGAGCACACCGTGGCCGTGCTTGAAGAAGGTGTGGAAATTCTGACGCTGGCATGAAGATTTTTCACATTTTTAGGGTAGACAAGTCAACGGACTTTTGGTTAAATCCAACACCTTTTTTGAACGAGGAATAACAACCATGAAAGTTCGCAGTTCAGTGCGACGCATTTGTGAGCGTTGCCGTGTGGTGCGCCGCAAGGGTATTGTGCGTATCATTTGTACAAATCCTCGCCATAAGCAGCGTCAGGGTTAACTGGAGAAGACAACCATGCCGAGATTGATGGGTGTGGATGTTCCGGGCAGAAAGCGCGTCGAGTACGCGCTCCGGTATATTCACGGAATCGGTCCCAAGCGGGCCAGCGATGTGGTCGAGAGTTGCAAGATCGACCCGGCTAAGAAGGCTGACGATCTGACCCCGGATGAGATCCGGCAGATCGTGGCTTTCATTCAAGAGAACTACCGGGTCGAGGGTGATCTGCGCCGTGAGGTTTCGCAGAACATCCGTCGGCTGATCAGTATCGGCACCTACCGCGGCCTGCGTCACAGGCGCGGCCTGCCGGTCCGCGGACAGAGGACCCGTACGAATGCGCGGACCCGCAAGGGCGGCAAGCGGACGGTGGGTGCGGTGCGCGACAAGTCGGCACGCGCGGCGATGAAGGCCAAGGCAACAAAATAAACCCGGCGACGGCAGGGCGCGGGTTCGCTCCTCTCGAGGATGGGAACCGGTGCCGTGTCCGCCACACATTTTTGAGGCTGAATACGCATGAGCGAAAAAGCTGTGAAGCAAGAACAAGAAGAGAAAGCGGCCCCCGAGAAGGCTGCTGCTGAGAAGGTGGCGGCTCCTGAGAAGGAAGCAACCCCTGAGCAGGTGGCTATGAGCGAGGCGCAGGCCGTGATGGCTGAGGGCGACGAGCCCGCCAAGGTCGCCGATACCGCCAAGAAGAAGGGCAAAGGGAAGTCGATTCCTGCGGGAATCGCCTTTGTCCGGTCGACTTTCAACAACACACTGGTTTCAATCACGGATGCCCGCGGCGGCGTGATCGCGTGGAGTTCGGCGGGCAAGGCCGGCTTCAAGGGATCGCGCAAGAGCACCGCGTTCGCCGCCACCATGGTGGCGCAGGATGCGGCCCGCCAAGCGATGGCCAAGGGGATGAGCGAGGTGGAAGTCAGGATTCAGGGCGCAGGAGCGGGACGTGAGTCGGCGGTGCGGGCGATCCAAGCCGTCGGTATTCAAGTGACGCTGATTAAGGACTGCACGCCGATCCCGCACAATGGGTGCCGTCCGCGCCAACGGAGGAGAGTCTAACATGGGCAGATACACAGGTCCCGTTTGCCGCATTTGCCGGCGTGAGGGGCAGAAACTTTTCCTAAAGGGTGCGCGTTGCTATATGGCCAAATGCGCCATTGAGCAGGGGCACCCGGCACCGGGCCAGCATGGCGCCCGCCGCAGCCGCAAGATGTCGGACTACGGTGAGCAGCTCCGCCAGAAGCAGCGCCTGCGCCGCCAGTTTGGCATGCAGGAAGGCCAGTTTAAGCGCTTCTACAAAGAGGCGATGCGCCGCAAGGGCGTCACCGGCGAGTTGCTGCTGCAGTTGCTCGAGACCCGCCTAGACAACCTTGTCTATCGCCTTGGCTTTGCGTCGTCACGCCGCTCGGCTCGTCAGTTCGTGCTGCACGGCCATGTGTCGGTGAACGGCAAGAAGGCCTCCGTGCCTTCCATGATCCTCAAGGTCGGTGACGTGATTGAAGTCCGTGACCGCCCGCGTAGCCGGGATCTTGCCGCGCGCAGCCTCGAGGCCGCCACCACGCAGCAGATGCCCACGTGGCTCTCGCTGGACCGGAAGGCCTTCCGCGCTGAAGTTCTGAGTATCCCGACGCGCGAACAGATCGCGCCGATTGTGGATGAGCAGGCTATTGTCGAGTTGTATTCGCGCTAAGCGCGCGTGCCGATGGCCGCGGCCCTCCCGGGGCGCGCGGCCCGAAAGGACGGAAACATGCCGATTCGTTTGAGTCGTTTTGAAATGCCCCGCCGTGTGCAAAAGGAAGAGAACACGGCGACCGCTACCTACACGCGCTTCACTGCGGAGCCGTTCGAGGTGGGCTACGCCCGCACCATCGGAAATTCGCTACGCCGTGTCCTGCTCTCTTCGATTGAAGGCGTCGCGATCACTTCTGTCAGGATCGAGGGTGTCAGCCATGAGTTTACCTCGATGCCCGGCGTGAGCGAAGACGTCACCGACATCATCCTGAACCTGAAGCGTGTGCTGCTCAAGAGCTACAGCCGTACCCCGGTCTGGCTCAAGCTGAACCGCAAGGGGCCCTGCGTGGTCACTGCCGCGGATTTCGCGGAGGACAATGCGGTCGACGTGCTCAACCCGACGCAGCATATCGCCACGCTTGACGCGGATGGCGTGCTGGCGTTGGAGGCGGAGACCCGGGTTGGTCGCGGTTTCTGCCCGGCCGAGGGGAACAAGGGCGATGAGCAGGAGATCGGGCGCATCCCGATCGACAGCGTCTTCTCGCCGGTGTCGCGCGTGAACTTCACGGTGGAGCATACCCGCGTGGGCCAGCGCACGGACTACGAGAAGCTGATTCTCGATGTCTGGACCGACGGACGTGTCTCGCCGGAGGATGCACTGAAGACCGCCGCCGCCGTGCTGCGCCACCACTTGGATGTGTTCGTGGATTACAGCGACGAGATCCTGGAGTTCGAGGATACGGAGAAGAAGGTCGATGAAGAGCGCGACCGCCTGCGCCGTGTCCTGAATATGAGCGTCAATGAGATCGAGCTGAGCGTCCGCGCCGCCAACTGCCTGAACAACGCCAACATCACCACAGTCGGTGAGTTGGCCATGAAGACGGAAGCGGACATGCTGAAGTATCGTAACTTCGGCAAGAAGTCGCTCAACGAGATCAAGGACAAGCTGACCGAGCTGGGGCTCTCTCTCGGATACAAGGTCGATCCAGAGCTGCTCGAAAGCAACAAGCAAACGCAAGAGCAAGCGCCGGCGCAAGTACAGGCGCCAGCACAAGCAGATTGAGGTTTTGAAACATGCGTCATAAGAGAATTGCTAAAAAGTTCGGGCGCTCGACATCGCACCGCAAGGCGCTGATGAGCAGTCTGGTGACGAACCTGATTATCAACAGCAGCATTAAGACTACGCTGCCCAAGGCCAAGCAGGCGCGTCGTGATGCCGAGAAGATGGTTACCCTGGCTCGTAAGGGCACGCTGGCGGCCCGCCGTCTGGCGGCTTCCCGCTTGCAGAGTCCCGCCGCCGTGCGGATACTTTTCGATAGCGTGGTTCCGGCTATGGACGGTCGGCCTGGCGGCTACACGCGTATCTATAAGCTCGGGCATCGCACCGGCGACGGCGCCGAGATGTGCCTGTTGCAGTGGGTCGTGACGCCCAAGAAGCTCGACGAGCCGGCCGAAGCGGCTGCGCCCGAGGTCAAAGGCGAAAAGAAGGCGAAGGCGAAGGCGTAACCCTTGCGGGCTGCACGTGTGCGTTGCGCGCGCGTGAAATGAAAGACCGGATGCCGCAAGGTGTCCGGTCTTTTTGTACCAGGGACAGGCTTGGATGCTGAGGTATGAGAAAGAAGCCTGGGCGGAACGGCCCGGAGTGGTGATCGCCGGTGTAGATGAGGCCGGGCGTGGATGCTTGGCCGGTCCGGTGGTCGCGGGAGCAGTCACGATGGCGCTCGACCTCGCCGAAAGCCTTTATGTCGACAGTCTGGCGGGCCTGACTGATTCGAAGCAACTCTGCGCTTCGCGCCGCGAAACCTTCTACGATATTTTGACCGCCACGCCGGGGGTGGTCTGCGCTACCGGCTGGTGCAGCGCAGCGGAGGTTGACCGCCTGAACATCTTGGCCGCGACATCTTTGGCGATGCGCCGCGCATTGGAGGCGCTACCCGAGATGCCCGGTCTCGCGCTGGTGGACGGGTTGCCAGTCAAGCGGTTGCCCTGTGCCTCCGTCGCGATTGTGCAGGGCGACGCCAAGAGCTTCCTGATCGCGGCCGCCAGCGTGGTTGCGAAGGTCAGCCGCGACCGCTATATGGTGAGGGTCGCCGAGCGCTATCCGGAGTACGGTTTCGCTGAGCACAAAGGGTACGGCGTCCATGCGCACGTGGCTGCGCTCTTCCGGCATGGCTCCTGTCCCGAGCATCGCCATACCTTCCGCCCAGTGCAGGATGCCGACCAAAAGTTGCCCGGTTTTGAGTTCTGACCCTATTGGCTCAACTCCATTGGCGGTCGTTGGCCCACTCGGCGTCCCATTGTTCAGTGGAGGTCCAGGGGTCGGGGAATTGCGGGTGGCTTTTTTCTTTGATGAGTTCCTCGTTGAGCGCCTCGATGCCGAGGCCCGGGGTGTTGGGAACCGCGATGAAGCCGTCCTTGATAAGCGGTTTAGGCAGCCCGGTCACTAGATTCTCCCACCACGGCACATCGACGGAGTGTACCTCCAGCGCGGTGAAGTTGCGCGTGGCGGCAGCCACATGCACAGCGGCCATGCAGGCAATCGGGCTCTCGGCCATGTGGATTGCCATGGCGACACCGTGGTCTTCAGCGAGATCACCGATCTTTTTGGTTTCCATGATGCCGCCGGCGGAGAGCACGTCGGGATGAACCACCGCGATGCCGCCCGATTTGAACAGGGGCATAAAGCTCTCTTTGAGGTAGATGTCCTCGCCGGTGGCGATTGGCGTTGTGGTGGCGTTCGCGAGCCGGACATACTGCTCGGTCAGTTGCCACGGCACCGGGTCTTCCATCCACGCCAGATTGAACTTCTCCAAGCGTTTGGCCAACTTGATGCAGTCTTCCAGCGGGACATGGCCGATGTGGTCGATGGCGAGCGGAATCTCGTAACCGATTTCGGCGCGCACGTCGGCCATATACTGTTCGAGGAAGTCGAGCCCCTGCTCGGTGATGTGGATACCGGTGAAGGGGTGGGCGGTGCTGAAGAGGTCGTACGCTTCACCGCGCATGGCGCGTGGATCGATCGAACCATGCGGCGTGCTGAAGACGGTCTTCTTGTAGTGGCGCATGGTCTCAAGGAAACCACCGGGTGCGCTGAGACAGCCGGGCTTGTCCATGAGCAGCTCGATGCCGAGATCCATTTTGAGGTAGGTGAAGCCCTGCGCCATGCGCTCCTTGAGTGCCTTGCCCATGTCGCGGCCGCCGCCCTCAGAGTCGGTATCGCAGTAGATGCGCACGGTGTCGCGGAACTTGCCGCCGAGGAGTTGCCACACCGGCACGCCCCACGCCTTGCCCGCCAGATCCCAGAGCGCTACCTCAATGCCACAGACGCCGCCGGCCTGACGCGAGTGGCCGCCGAATTGCTTGATGCGGCGGAAAATCTTTTCCACGTTGCAGGGGTTCTCGCCGAGGATGCGGCTCTTGAGCATCGCGGCATAGGTGCGGCTTGAGGCGTCGCGCACCTCGCCGTAGCCGATCAGCCCTTGGTTGGTGTAGACCTTGATAAGCGTACAGCGTTTGGGTGCGCCGTCGATATCGGCAAAGCGCATGTCGGTGATTTTTAGCGTGGAGGGGTCGATTGTCTTGGGCATGTTTGATCCTTGGATTTATGGGTGACGCAGGCGCGGCAACGCCCGCTCGTCCGTATGGTACCATAAAGCGTCTTTCCGCGCCTAGCCCGGCGAATTCACTTACCGATTACTCGTTTACCAGACTGAAATCAACGTTCCGGTCATGTAACGCACGGCTAAGACGGTGTTGCCGCCAACTTCCGTGTATTTCGCTTTGATTCCGGCGTTGGGGGTGCCATCCAGTGTGACGCTCACCGAACCCGGTTTCGTAAAGGAAGCGGTCGGCACTTGCAGCAGCGGCAAAGAGGCCAGCAAGTCCGTCTGCGTGTACCCCGACAGGGCGACCGTCAGCGCACTGCTCGCCATACAGTCGTTGACCTCCAGCGGCGTGGTCGCACCGTCCGCCTTGGCGCGCGCGAACGCCGCACCGTCAGCCAGCGTCACCCGCGCCACGCTGCCGGTTCCCGCCAGCGCCGCGCCCGATGCCACCGTCAGACGAGTCGTATCGGGCAGCGCCAGCGTGCCATCGATCCGAGACACCCCGGCCTGCACCGTCACGGCTTCATTGAACGTCAGGATTCCCTCCAACACCGACACCGGTCCGGTCGCGCTGCGCGTGCCCGACACCGTCAGCGTGCCCGCGCCCTTCTTTGTGATGGCACCCGCCTCGCCGACAGCATTTTTCAGCTCCGGCACGGTGCTCACCGCATGCCCGTCCGTGTCCACTACCAGCCCTTTGGCCGTCAGCCGCACATCGTCCAACGCTCCAATCAGTTGAGCGTCATTCCTCGCAGCCTGCAGCGTCCCGCCATCGAACAGCACCTCGCTCGCGGCTCCCGACTCGCGTTCGAACACGCTTTTGGCCTTCACCACGCCGTCTCCCGTCAACACAAACCGCGCCACACTGCCCGTCGGTCTCCCCACCCATAACTCCCCGCCGTTCAGATCCAGTAGCCCGCCCGACACCGTAAGTGTACCCCTTCCGGTCGCATAACGGGCAATTGCCAACACTCTGTCTGCGACGAAGAGTTCGCCACCGCTGATCGTCAGCGATCCCACCCCGCTGCTTCCCACATACACATATCTTCCGATCGTCCAGAAGCCATTGGTCAGCGTCATTTCGCCCACGCCGTTTGCATCTCTCCCAATATACAGGAAAACGTCCACCCTGTTTGTGCCTCCGCCCCCCTGTATCGCACCTTTCCCAGTTGTAGCGACAGCCACCTCTCGGAATGTATTGGAGCCGCCCGATACGTTCAACATGGCGGATGAATTGTGCGCACCATCGATTTTCAGATAGCTGTCAACATCACATTGCAAGTTCCCGGTCAACTCCAGATTGCTCGTGTTCTCTGTGATGTCCCAAGCCCCCACCGTCAGAGTGTTGGTCACCCACAGACGCCCGCCGTCAACCGTCGTGGTCGCGGCGGCAACGTGCATGTCTTTCGCTTCGCAGACGACATCCGCCATAGTCAGCACCAGATTGGTGACCGGCGAACCGGATCCTGGCTTGAACGTACATTTCTGCGTGCGAATCGTGCCGTTGGTGAACGTGACGCGTCCGCCCGAGGCCTCCCATATGAGCATGTTATCCTTTACTGTCCAGTCGTGCTGATTCATGACGAACAGCGTTTCATAATCCGTCAGCGGCGCTATCATCGACACGTCCTTGTTGGTCACGTCGCTACCGAACGTTACCCGCCAATTTTGTTTCCGGCTTGCGTCGTTGTTAAACACTGCCAAAGAGTCCGGCCCCGGCACTTGCCCGATATTCCAGTTGCCCGGCACGTCGAAATCCCCGACGCCGGTATTGCCGGCACCCTGCCAGCGGTTGGTGGAGATTTGTCCGTTTGCGGCAAGAAACCCTACCAGACAGATGAACGGCACATACGTGACCGCTCGCAACCGGTTTCCGATGTTCGTTTTCATGCTACTCTCCTGCTTATGGGGCGGTTGCGATGCACGCGCAACACACCACCGTTTTGTGACGGCCACCCGACGTCATATACACACCATATACTCCCCTGGGAAAAAATACTAGGCCGGTTTGCGCAATAAATAATCTCGATTTTGCGCAGAATCGCATTGACTTCCCGCTCATATTCTCCTACCATATCCGCAATCCGCAATCCGCAATCCGCAATCCGCAATCCGCAATCCGCAATCCGCAATCCGCAATCCGCAATCCGCAATCCGCAATCCGCAACCCGCAACCCGCAACCCGCAACCCGCAACTCCTAAATTCCCCCATGTCCCGTATTCTCCAAAGCATGCCGCAGGTCGCCGTTTTACTGCCGACGTCGTTTAAGGTCAGCCGCGACATGCGGCGCGGCGTTCTCCAGTACGTGCGCCGGTGTGGGCCGTGGGGACTGCATATCATCGAGGGGCGGCAGGGCGAGCAGAAGTTGATCCGCATGAGTGAATGGGGGTGTACTGGCATTATCGGTCGGCTGTATACTCCGGAATTGGTCGAGGCCGCCGCCCGTGCCAAGATCCCGCAGGTGCTGGTGGATTCTGAAGACCGTCGGCTTGAGAAGAGCCACCCGATCCACCGTCACAGCGTGGTGCGTAGCGACACCGCTGCGGTCGGCCGTCTGGCGGCTACGTATTTTTTGGAACGGCGCTTTGTCCATTACGCCTATGTCGGCGAGGTTCAGGGGCTCATGTGGTCCGTGCGGCGCGGCGAAGCATACGCGCGCGCGGTGCGCGAAGCCGGTTTTGAGTGCCGGATATACGGGACACTGACGACGGTCGAGCAGGAAGATGCCGGTTTGGAACGGCCCCGGCTCTGCGCCTGGCTGCGCGCGTTGCCCAAGCCCGTCGCCCTGCTCGCCGCGATGGACAACCGGGGACGTCAGGTCATCGACGCCTGCGCTTGGGCTGGGATCAACGTGCCGCAAGACATTGCGGTGCTGGGTGTGGATAATGACGACGACCTGTGCGAAACGGCCATGCCCGCGATGTCAAGCATCCTGCTGGACGCGGAACGCGCCAGCTATGAAGCGGCCCGGCACCTTGACGGCATGATGCGCGGCGTGACGCGCGAACGACGCATCATCACCTACGGGCCCGCCCAGGTGGTTGAGCGGCGCTCCACCGACACTACGCAAATCGCCGACATCGTGGTGGTGAAGGCGCTGGAGTTTATCGCTGTCAACGCCTGTGTCGGCATCGGCGTACCCGAGGTCGTGCGGCATGTTGGCGCCTCGCGCCGTCTGGTGGAGCAACGTTTCCGCGCTCAGCTTGGCCGTACGATTCTTGACGAGATCCGTCGCGTGCGCATGGAGCGGGTCTGCACGATGTTGCGCGAGACCAATCAGACGATCGGCGACATCGCATGCCAGTGCGGATTTTCATCGGGAAGTCATCTCGGCAGCGTCTTCCGCCGTGAGTACGGATGCACCATGCGCGACTTCCGCAAGCGAGAATAAACAGTGAAGCATTTTGGTGATCGGGTAGTGACAGGGGTGTACGAAGATCATGCGTTTCTGGTGAAAAGGAGAGTAGCGAGTCGGTCGCGGGCGTCCTCGCCCGCAACGACGTGTCTTGCAAAAGGGTGTGGCACGGGCATCTTGCCCGTGTTACATGGTTTCATTTTTTGACATGATTAACATGATTTTCCGCTGCGCGGGTGCATGAACGTTGTACCGTGCGCGGCGTGGCGACGAAATTTGGAATGCGGTGACAAGAGCCGCGCTGTGCGCGGGTCGCGGCACCGCTTTTACGTGCCATCCTGCCACCGCACTTGTGCTTAAAAAGCGGCGTCGCGCGGAATACCGCTTGCCGCCGCACTCCATATCTTTTCGCCTGACTTGTGAGTGCCGAAAAGGGTACAAACCACGCACTAAACTCGCATGCCTCCTGTCACTAACCGATTACTTTTGTTTCGGGGAAAAGAATTTGTTAACGCGCGGCATCCATCTACCAAATCAACGTCAGCCCATATTTTTTGAGCAGGCGGTTACCGGAAACCAGCGGTAGGTTTTCGGCTATCGCCTGCGCGACGATCAGGCGGTCAAAGGGGTCACGATGATGAGTCGGCATGTCCTGCACTGCGGCTGCATGTATCCACTCTATCGGCATGATATGCAGACCGTTCCGCACTTTTCCGGCAATGTAGTCGCCGACCGACACCGGAAGCACGAGCCTCCCCAGAGCAGCCTTAATGGCCATTTCCCATACGCTTGCCGCACTCAGAAACAGTTCTGTGTTCGCATCGGACATAACCTTGCGTGCCTTGGGGCTCAGTCGCGTGTCGCCCGCCATGAACCAGAGAAAAGCGTGGGTATCAAGAAGAACCTTCATGCCAGAAAGTCCTCCATCTCAGGAACCGGCGCATCAAAGTCGTCACGAATCATGATCGTGCCTTTATCATCACCGAAATTTAGGCGGCGCGATTCAACTGGAACGGGGCGCAATTCCGCCATCGGGCGTCCGCGTTTCGTTATGTGGAATGTCTTGCCCTGCGCCACTTTTTCCAGCAGTTCGGATAAATGCGTTTTGGCCTT
>Ga0208694_1004856_pt1 | contig 11837 bp, 6 predicted proteins | sample AD_UKC078_MetaG_FD_184442 | JGI IMG/M metagenome (GOLD analysis project Ga0208694, IMG submission 184442) | Active sludge microbial communities of municipal wastewater-treating anaerobic digesters from USA - AD_UKC078_MetaG (SPAdes) (version 2) | ecosystem: Engineered > Bioreactor > Anaerobic >...
GGAAAAATTATTTCTCATAACCAACTTAAACCCGGTGACAATTTAACTCTTTGTCAAAATCAGAAAGTTACATTGAATAAACGTACTAAAACCATGAAATTATCCAATGTAGTCTCAAAGAACGGTTTAGGATGGACAAATGGTAATTTATTCTTTGATGGACTGCTTTTACGTGACATCATCCGAACATTGGAAAGAAATTATAATGTTAAAATTAGCGTTACCGATGAGTCACTTAATACATACCGATTTTATGGTCATTTTTCACGAACGGAGAATACCATTAGAGATGTTCTTGACAAATTAGCCGGAACAAACAAGTTGAAATATACCATTAATGGCTCGGAAATCGTTTTGTTTCCTGTGCAAAACACATTAAATTAATCTATCACAACACCTTTTAATTCTTATTATTTGGTATCATCAATATTTGTTATCAAATCAACTATTTATGATTTGAACTTGATAAATATTTGCCAAAATCCGGCTTCAAAATATTTATCAATAATAATATTGAAAAATAAACATATTTTCACTACCCTTAGAAGTTTTTACGCTGTCATGTTATTATAAACAACCTTCTAAGAATTACAATATTTCATCAATGTTGTTCAGGATAATCTAATTAATTATTTACATGGCAAAAACATCATTCAAAATCAGAAAAACCAAATTAATTTTTCCCCTTATTTTATTTGCATTTGTTTCGCAAATAATTACATCATGTAGCGATAAAGAAGAACCTTTCAAGGCAGCTTATTTCGCTTTAATTGACGATAAGGGAGGAGCATTTGCAAAAGAATTGCTATTATCTCCTACAGGAGGAGTCAGAACATTAACACTCGTTTCCAATAGAAAGTGGGAAATTTTATATGAAAAAGTGCCTTGGCTTGACATCTCTCCTACTTCAGGAAATAATACCGGAACAATAACCATCACTTCACTCCTGAATGAATCTTTAGAAGAAGATTCAACCTATATTTCTATCATCAATAACACATTGAAAGTTATTGATAATTTTAAAATAAAACGACAGAATTATTTGGCAACTTACAAAGGGAATGCAATTATTACTTCTCCAATTGATAGTATTTGCACGGAAAAACTCACTACGGATACTTTAGGGATAATTGCCAATACTAAAATAGATTCTGTGGGTGGAAAGATCTCACTCTCTTTTGTCACTTCAATTCCTTTAAAAAACTCTTTTTCCATGATATTGGAATTTAAAGACAATATGCAAACAGTAACGGAAAACAATCAGACAAAATTTGTATTTTCAGCTCATGGTACTTTTGATTTTACTCCGTTAGGTGTTGCCATTAATGATCCGACAGTTTCGGGCGTGAAAAACACAGTCATCAATGCTGAACTTACTGAAAACTCATTGACTTTTCAGTTAATCATCGACCCGGGTTCAAACAACTCGATTATTCCAAATGTATCTACTGTGATCATCTTCAAAGGTAAAAGGTAAATTAATATTCTTAAATTAATTGTCAGATGAATTCAATAATAAAAAAATCTTTTTTAGTTTCTTGTTTGTTATTCTTCCAAGTTGTTTTATTGGGTCAAAATATTACCATGAAGCTCGAGAACATAACTGTTAAAGAAGCAATGGAGGTATTGAAAAACAAGTATTCGTATTCTTTTGTATTTGAAATTAGAGATGTTGATGTAAAAAAAATCATATCTCTTTCTCTTGATAATGCACCTATTGAGGAAGCCATCCAACAAATCATTCAAGGTCAAGATTTATCTTATAATATTAGAGAGAATAATATCGTACTAAAAAAAATTATTCCCTCAGCAACTACAAGAGAACAGGCAACATTAATTAAAATCAAAGGAGTTGTTCTGGACCATTTAGGAGATCCGATAATCGGCTCAACAATCAAAGAAAAAAATGCCTCTCGTGGAACAATTACTGATGCATCCGGTAAATTCACTTTAGAAGTGTCGAACAATGGAATTCTTGTTGTTTCTTATATAGGTTTTATCACCCAAGAAATCCAAATCAAAAATCAGAGAGAATTTCGCATCACACTTCAAGAAGACATACAAACTTTGAAAGAAGTTATTGTTGTTGGTTATGGGGTACAAAAAAAGGAAAATTTAACAGGAGCAGTTGCTTCTTTAGAGGGAAAAGCTATTGAAAATCGTTCTGTATCTAATGTGGCACAAGCCCTGCAAGGAACTATAGGCAATTTAAATATTTCACCTAATGCAAGTAATTTAGCCGGAGATTGGGACTCCTCCGGAGGGGCTCCCGGAGCAGCACAACATATTAACATTCGTGGATATACAGGTTTCGACATTAATGGTAATGCCTTGGCTGAAGCTCCTCTTATTGTAATTGACGGTGTGCAGGGAGGCAATATCAACAACATAAACATGAATGATGTGGAGAGTATTACTGTATTGAAAGACGCAGCTTCAGCAGCAATTTACGGTTCCAGTGCTCCTTTTGGTGTTATTCTGATAACAACAAAAAAAGGAGAATTGGAAAAAAAATCAACCATCACTTACAGTAACAATCTGATGTTTTTACAACCAATCAGTTTACCGAAGATGATGAATTCACTTGATTATGCAATGGCATTCAATCAATTCAGTGATAACGCAAACACAGCTAAGCTATACAACGGAGCAACAGTCAAAAGGATCATAGATTACATGAATGGTACTTTAAAAGACGAAACATTAAAAGATCAAAATACAGATTCATGGCTGGCAACTTTTAGCGCCAATGCAAATAATGATTGGTTTGGTATTCATTTTAAAGATTATTCTTTCAATCAATTGCATAATATTGGATTGAGTGGCGGAACAAAGACAACATCATATTATGTTGGTATAGGGTTTACCGATCAACAAGGAATGTACACTTATGGAAATGATTATTACCAACGCTACAATGCACGAACTACTCTTCAATCTGACCTGTCAAAATGGCTGACAGTCGGTTTTCGTAGTGCCTTTTCAAGAAGCATAAAAGATAACCCCAATAGCGCTACTTTTGCTAATGCCAACATCTTACATATATTAGCCCAGAGACGACCTACTCAACCATTATTTAATCCTGACGGAAATTATTCAATAGGAAGTTACGTAACAGCTTTTTCAGAAGGAGGACGTATTCACACTGTTACTGATGACGGAACACTTACAGGTGAAATTATCATCAAACCAACAGAAGGATGGGACATAACTGCAAACTATTCTTTTACCGGTTTGTATTCAAATCGATTAACCCATCTTAAAACAATATATCATGTGTTACCAAGCGGAAAACTTGCCGTTCTTAGTGGCACATCGCCAAACTCAATCAACAGAAGATTTGACACGGATGAACGTCATGTATTCAACTGTTTTACAAGTTATGAAAAAACTCTCAATAATCACTACTTTAAAGGAATGATTGGTTATGTACAAGAGTTATATAATACTTTATATGCCAGTTCGAGCAACAATCAACTTTATTCGGATAATATTTTATCACTTTCTACTACATATGGAACCAAAATATCGGTTGCGGATTTAAATGAACAAATAGCAACACGAGGAGCATTTGGGCGTATCAATTATAATTACAAACAAAAATATTTGATTGAATTTAATGGTCGTTATGACGGTACTTCCCGTTTTTTGAAAGATGTTCGTTTTAAATTTTATCCGGGTGTATCCGCTGCATGGGTTCCTTCAAAAGAATCGTTCTGGAGTCCTTTATTAAAAGTCGTAAATCTATTTAAAATCAGAGGTTCATATGGTTCTCAGGGCTCTCAAGGATCTGCCGGATATTATCCTTTCTATCCTTCGCTTCGAACATTTTCCTCTACATCAGGATACAACACTTGGATTTTTAGCGACGGGCAATCACCCATGGTCCAATATCCTGCGAATATCATCAATCCTAATCTTACTTGGGTTACTACCAATACCATCAACTTCGGTACGGATATTTCCTTTTTGTCCAATCAATTAACTATCGGTTTTGATTGGTATCAGCGATCTGCTTCCGATTATCAGGGACCTGCCGAAGCGTTACCGGCATTTTTAGGTGCGTCAGCTCCTCTTGTCAACAACGCAGCCATGAAAACAGTAGGATTTGAATTAAATGTACAATGGAGACATAAAATAAATGATTTCAATTATAGCGTGAATATGATTCTAAGTGATTATACCAGCGTGATTACTAAATATCCTAATCCGAACAAAATGACTATTTCAGGTTTAGGAACAGTTTATAATCCTATTTGGTATGAAGGACGTCAATTTGGAGAAATCTGGGGTTTCGAAACGGTTGGTTTATTCCAAAGCCAAGAAGAAATTGATGAAGCAGCCGACCAATCATTACTGAATGCCAAGCCCTGGACTCCGGGTGATGTTCGTTATGCCGATTTAGACGGAGACGGAAAAATCACTTGGGGAAACAATACGGTTGATGATCCGGGTGACCGAAGAATAATCGGTAACACAACACCACGTTATTCTTTCGGTGTTACTCTTGCTGCAGATTACAAAAATTTTGATTTTAATGCGTTCATTCAAGGCGTTGGCAAGCGAAATTCTCCGGCAAATCATAATACAGGTGAATATCGTTTTGCAAATTTTGTTTGGGGTGTTCCCAGACAAGGCTCTTACGCACAAGCAACCATGTGGCAACCTCAACATAATAGGTGGAGTGAATACAACACACCGGAAGAAAATGCCAAAGCCTATTTCCCAAAAATGTATTTCAGTGATGAAAATATGAAAAATACATATGAACAAACTCGCTATTTACAAAATGCTGCTTATGTACGTATAAAAAATGTTCAATTGGGATATAATATTCCAAAATCTTTGATTAATAAAATAAATCTTCAGAAAATTCGCCTTTTTGTAAATGCAGAAAATATAGCTACATGGACAAAAATGATTAAAACTCTGGACCCTGAATTTTCAACATCAGATGGTAAACTTTACCCTTTACAACAAACATGGGCTTTTGGTTTAAACATTACTTTTTGATTTTTTATTTTATACGGTTTAATTTAAATGAAATACAAGATTTTTTTCAAATTTAAAATCATGAAGAAACTAAATAAGTATTTAATAAGTATCATTGTGTTCGGTGGAATAATTGGACTAATCAGTTGCAATGATGATTTTTTAGAACGTGGACCTTTATCAAAAATCAACGATGCATTGTTTTGGAAAACTCCGAATGATTTGGAAATCTATATCAACAACTTGTACAATAAAGCAAGCTTGTTAGCCAATTATAATTCTTCAAGATACGATGTAATAGGACCTTATACGGACGATGCTTTTAGTGGCAGTGATATACTCATTCAAGTTGATTACAACAAACGTATGAATGGAGAGAATGTTTTACCTACCAGTGGAGGTGGGTGGCAAATATCCAATTGGGAAGTCTTAAGAAACATAAATTATTTTATGGCACACTACCAACGTGTCGATGCCGATTTTTCTCAAATTTCAAAATATGTGGGTGAAGCATTATTTTTTCGTTCTATTTTTTATTTTGATAAACTCAAACGTTTTGGAGCAGTTCCCTGGACATCGTCACTTTTAAATCCTGATTCCGAAGAATTATTTGGTAATCGTCATCCGCGAAACATAGTAGTGGATTCTATCATGGCTGATTTAGACCGTGCTGTTGAATATCTTCCGGCACGTGGTAATGGCATTTGGACAGGAAGAATCACAAAAGAAACAGCATTGGCATTACAAGCTAGAATTGCTTTATATGAGGGCACCTGGGAAAAATATCACGATTTAAAAAACACACCATTTAAAGTACTACAGGATGGAGACAAAGGAACTCGCTTTCTTCAAAAGGCAGTTGCTGCAACAGATTCACTAATAAAGATGGCTGAATTAAATAATTATCCCGGACTCGATAATATTGGTCAAACCGATGGTTATTGGAATCTTTTTAATCAAAAAGATTATAGCTCCAGCAAAGAAGTACTTTTTTGGAGAAAATATTCAACTGATGCTGAACAATTATTTAATCGTTGGATTAATATCTCATATACCGGTGCAGGCGTTGGTATAACAAAACGTCTTGTCGATCTATACCTTTGTTCGGATGGTAAGCCTATTTATGTTGCCCCAAATACAAAAAATGTTCTCTATCAAGGCGATGATGATTTACTTTCTGTAGCCAAAAATCGCGATCCACGCTTAAGTCAAACTATTTGTATACCTGATGGAAAACATTATAAATGGAAACCTGATGTTTTATTTGAAAGACCAATGATTACAGCAGAATTAGGTACCAGATGTGTTACAGGTTATCAATTATACAAGGGACATAGTGCCGACAAAACCGAATACGACAACAGAAAAGGAACTAATGGTTGTATTTATTTTCGTTATGCAGAAGTATTATTGATTAACGCAGAAGCTAAAGCTGAACTTGGAATCATCACCCAGGCAGACATTGATAAAACCATCAATTTACTTCGAAACAGAGTCGGTATGCCGGGACTTGACATAAGTAATATTCAAATAGATCCTCATTGGTTATTTACCACAACCGGCGCAGCCGCTATTAGCCCCTTGCTGCAGGAAATCAGACGAGAAAGAACAGTGGAACTTGCATGTGAAGGTTTTCGCATTGATGATGTTTTTCGTTGGGCTGCTGCCGATGAGCTCATTGTCAATTATAAACCCAAAGGAGCTAAACTATCTCAATGGCCGGATACACAAAGTTCACCTCCGGAGTATTTGAATGAAGATGCCAATGGATATATTGATCCATATGCACAATATGCACCCATGGAAAACGGTTACCTTTTTAATTTAAAAAGAGATTATTTATATCCAATACCTACTAATGAACTTACATTAAATCCTGCTTTGCGTCCTCAAAATCCTGGTTGGTAATAATTGAAATTATCAGTAACGATTTCAATTATTAATTGTAGCTATTATTAATCATTTAATTATCAATTATCAATTATCAATTATTAATTATTATTCAAAAAAAATGAAAAAGAAAATTTACATTTTGACGGTTGCTTTAATTGCAACAATAGCATGCATGCATGCAAGCACGTCATATCTAACAGTGAATTATGTCACTGGAGAAGGTCCCGCTTCAGATCAATTCTCCATTGAAGGAGGAGAAATTCAAATTCTGAATGATACTGCAAAGATTGTTTTTGCAAGCAATCCTACACAAAACAGAACCTACTATTTTGACTCGGTTCGTTCCATGCAATTTACTCCTGTTTCATCAGTCGATGAAATAACTAAATTTCATTCTCAATTGAACACTTTTGTCGATCATAAAGCAGGATTATTGCATTTAAAAGCAAAAGAACCCCTTGGATTAATTAGTATCTATTCCGTTGCCGGTAATATGGTTACTCATATTAATACTGAAAGCATAGAAGTTGATATCAATATCCAAAATCTATGTCCCGGAATATATTTTGTGAAAAAAGCCAATTATATTGTTAAATTTATTAAATAAATAAACTATGAAAAAAATAACTTTTTTATTCATTTTCCTGTCGTTTTGCGTTGGAATGCAAACGCAGAATGCTCGAAAATTCAATATTGACGGTAATATCATTAATTTAGAATCCGGTCAAACTTACAAAATCAGACCTAATTCTACCAATGAAACATTTGAAATTTTTAAAGGAGAAACAACGCAAGGCGTATATCCCTACTCAAAGACAATTAATACAGTGATTTTAAAGCTGAATCAAAATGACATTACGATTGGTTATGGAGGTTCTTTTGAACTTGAATCCACCGTTGTGCCGGTGCAAGGAGTAACATATGCAAGTAATGATCCTACTATTGCATCAGTTAATAGTACAACAGGAGTTGTTACAGCAGGGACAACGAAAGGTACAACTACCATTACGGCAACTACCGCAGATAATTTGCATACGGCAACCTGTGAAGTTACCGTTGAAAGTTTAGCTGAAAGATTTGAGGCTGCTGCCGGTAGCACGGCTACCATCATTTTGTATGATGATGAGGAAATTCCGGCAACTATAACTGTAGACAGTGTTAATACCTTTATCACACTGACTTCTTGTGATGACACTGAACGAATTCTTAAACAAACAGCGGCAGGTTATATGTTTAATATAAATAAAAAGGTGACATTAGATGGACATGTCACGCTACAAGGACTTGCAACCTCTGATTATGGAGGATCGGATGACATCAACAATGGTAGCTCATTGGTTAATGTACGGACAAGTGGTGAATTTACCATGTTGGGACATTCCAAATTGACAGGAAATGCTTATGCTCTGGATGATTACGAAGGAACGAGTATTCTTGGAGGTGGTATTACTGTACGAGGACTTTTAACCCTTGATGAGAATGCACAAATATCCAATAATACTGTTTGTTGTGCTAAACCATTTCCTACACCTTGGAATGCCGGCAAACGTAATGGAAAAATAGCATGGGGCGGTGGTGTTTATGTTACGGGAAGCGGAATAGTGGAAATCAAAGGAAATGCAAAAATAACCGGTAACAGAGCTATCAATAAGGGAGGTAATGCTTATGGCGGTGCTATTTTCCCGGAAGTCGGTGGTACAATTAAAATGTATGGAGGTGAAATTTCCGGTAATTCAGCAGAAGCTTCTCACAGAGCAGGTGGCGGTGCCATACACTTGACTACCGGTATGTTGATTATGACAGGCGGTGTTATTAAAGACAATGTCGTAATTTACGGAGGTGCCGGAACCGGTCCTGCTTGCGTTGTAGATTTAAACGATAATCGATTAATTTTAAGCGGTTCGGCAAGCATACCGGCAAAATCGGGAACGCGAATTTCCGAATTGCTAGGTTACACAACCATTACAGGTGAGGGACTCACAATGCGTCAGGATATCGGAAATACAATCTGGCTCAATGGCAATTATATTACAAGGGTGGACGGTACGCTGACGGGAGATGCTCCTGTTGCTACTTTTGATATCAATAAAACCACCACTAAGGCGCTTGGAAAATATGATATAGCAACCGGAACTTCTTCCGATTACACAAATGACTGTCCTGTTGATAAATTTGCACTCCACTCTTATCTTATTGCCCCTAACTATGCATCTCTTACCTTAGAAGCTGTTACCGATAAAGAAATTAAGCTTGATGGCACTGTAGATGTAAAATAAAATATTAAGAATTGTATATAAACGTATGAAATATGAAAAAAGTTTTGTTATATAAATTATTGGGAATTATAACAATTATTGTTTTATTCTTCGGTTGTGTTGAAGATGAAAAAATATTGAGTATCTCAATAAGTCAGACAGAAGCTTATGATTTTCCCCCGGCAACGGGGGAAGATTATCCTGCGGTTGAACCACTTACAGTTACCATTACCAATACGGGCACGGAAGCTACCGGCAGAATCACAATTGCTGTTGACGGACCGGCAGCCTTGGATTTCGATTTGTCAGTGACAACCGTAGATAATATTGAAGTAGGGAAAGATGCAACGTTTACTGTAGCACCCAAAACAGGTCTTGCTAATGGCGATTATCGGGCTACCATTTATGTAAGTGGAAAAGGTATTGCCGAAAAGAGTTTTGATATTCGTTTTGTAGTTACCGAACTACAGATTGCAAGTATCGAACTCATTTCCGGGCCGGTTAAAACCGTTTATGGAGTAAAAGAACCGTTTGACACAACGGGGATTGTAGTGCAGGGAACGGATAAAGATGGAATAAAGAGTATCATCGAATTGAAAGAAGAATACCTGCAATACGATTTTTCCGTTCCTGATAGTCTTGCTAAAGTTACTATTGCTGTAGGATCTGCTCCTGTTATTCAAATCCCGGTAATGGTACTAAGTATAGCCGATCGTGTAGCAAGTGTGAAAGGAGATTCTGTTGTCCTTTATCTGTATTCCGACGAAACGGTTGACAAACGTATCAGAAACGACTTTCCAAATACTACTGTTGTCATCACAACTCCTGAAAATAGTACGTCTGTAAGAAAACTTAAACTGGCAACCAATGGAGTACTGCTTTCAATGTCGAAAGGCTCTAAAATAATAGTTGACGGTTATGTTACCCTGCAGGGATATGCAACTCCTGAATATGGAGGAACTGATGAAAAAAATAATACTTCCTCATTGGTAAGTGTAGCAACTGAAGGAGAACTCATCCTTAAAGGACACGCTAAAGTTACCGGAAATGCTTATGTTTTGGATGATCCCGTAGATATAAGTATCCTTGGAGGTGGTATTACTGTGCGAGGACGTTTAACCCTTGATGAAAATGCACAAATATCCAATAATACTATTTGTTGTGCTAAACCATTTCCTACACCCTGGAATGCCGGCAAACGTAATGGAAAAATAGCATGGGGCGGTGGTGTTTATATTACAGGAACCGAAGCAGTAATGGAAATCAAAGGAAATGCAAAAATAACCGGTAACAGAGCTATCAATAAGGGAGGTAATGCTTATGGCGGCGCTGCTTTTCCGGAAGTCGGTGCTACAATTAAAATGTCCGGAGGTGAAATTTCCGGTAATTCAGCAGAAGCTTCTCACAGAGCAGGTGGCGGTGCCTTCCATTTGACTACCGGTATGTTGATTATGTCAGGTGGTATTATTAAAGACAATGTCGTAATTTACGGAGGTGCCGGAACCGGTCCTGCTTGCGTTGTAGATTTAAATGATAATCGATTAGTTTTAAGCGGTTCGGCAAGCATACCGGCAAAATCGGGAACGCGACTTTCCGAATTGTCAGGTTACACAACCATTACAGGTGAAGGACTCACAATGCGTCAGGATATTGGAAATACAATCTGGCTCAATGGCAATTATATTGCAAGGGTGAACGGTACGCTTACAGGAAATGCTCCTGTTGCTACTTTTGATATCAATAAAACCACCACCATGGTACTGGGGAAATATGATTTGGAGACCGGAACTGCTTCCGATTATACCAATGACTGTCCTGTTGATAAATTTGCACTCCACTCTTATCTTATTGCCCCTAACTATGCATCTCTTGATTTAGAGGCTGTTACCGATAAGGTGATTAAGGCTGATGGCACTGTAGGTGCTCCTTGATTTTTAAGGCGGTATCTTAGAAGTGTCCAACTGCTTGCGTTACTTTCAATATTGGAGGCATTTGGACACTTCTAAAACACCTTGCTGTTTTTTATCTGAGACAGCCCCTTGTTTTTTATAACTTATCTGTATAATAATTGATTTAAAACCAAACTCCTTTTTTATTGTAACAAAAACGTGTGATGCATCCATTTTTTAAAAACACTTTTTATTTAATTCTGTTATTCATATGTATTTTCATACTTTCTTCCTGTGAAGATGAAAAAGAAATCAAACGTTCTTTTAATGGTTTGATTTTGAACGAACTGAATTGCGATACGGGAAGCGAGTGGATTGAAATAAAAAATAAATCTTCTGATGAACTCAATATTGGAGGAGTGTATTTTATATATAAAAATTCTCAAAATGTAACACAGCTTATTTACACCATTCCCGAACAAACGATATTGGCTTCAAAGTCATATCTCGTTATCGATAAAACTAAAAACACATTTAACGAAAACATATCTGTTTCACTTGATTCTTCTTTTTGCATTTCACTTATTTCACCGTATAATGATACAATTGATATTTTCAACAGAGATAAAGACGTAGGAAAAGATATTGTATATCCATACAATGGTTCATATTCGCGCATACCCGATGGTGCATCATGGTGGGAAGCCACACGATCGGCGACGAAAGGTACGGAAAATCTTAACGAAGATTTGCGCACTTTTAACGGACTCATTTTAAACGAAATTTGCGCCAAATCAAATGCAGAATG
>Ga0208694_1004870_pt1 | contig 11813 bp, 9 predicted proteins | sample AD_UKC078_MetaG_FD_184442 | JGI IMG/M metagenome (GOLD analysis project Ga0208694, IMG submission 184442) | Active sludge microbial communities of municipal wastewater-treating anaerobic digesters from USA - AD_UKC078_MetaG (SPAdes) (version 2) | ecosystem: Engineered > Bioreactor > Anaerobic >...
GCGGCAGAAAACTTTCGATCGAACGCGCAAACCTCCCCGCCCAACCGTACGCCGGAACGGTCGTCCGCGGAACCGGACGGCACCGCGCGACGAACGGTTCCGCCATCCGCTCCAACAGGCTCGCCATCGCACCGTTGCCCATCACAAGCAGTGCGGACACACCATAAACACCCGTGATCGATGCCACCTGGATCAACGCCGTGTTGTCCACCTGGCTGACCCCCAGAAAGTTCCAGGCGAATCCGGAGAACAACCATCCCCTCACAACCTCGGCACCGACCCACAACAAGGGGTCGAACACCGCCACCGTTGCCACGCGCCGCCATCCCGGAGTCTGCCCCGCCCATCCCCAGACGCGGGCCGAGGCCGCCCCGGTCATGGCCAGAAACAGTGCGCACCACGCCGCCAGCGCTCCCTGTCCCAGCAGCACCAGAAACCATGGGCCGTTGTTGCGGATGATCGCCGGAAACCAGCTTAGTGTCAGAAGCCAGAAGAGCATCCCGCATAGCCAAGACCAGCCGAACGCCTCACGGGGACGGCTCCGCCGGATCACCAGAAACAGCGGGGCCAGCGCCATCCACATGCCGTGAACCTGCGCCTGCGGCGGAAACGCCGCCCACATCAGCAGTCCGCTTGCAACCGCCGCCGCCCCTTTGACCCACCCCTTCCTCAGTCGCGTTATCACCCTTAATCCCTACACCTTCTTATACGCGCACCAGACAAACGTCACCGTCCCCACTCCCCACAGCAGCGCGATGCAATACCACGGCGAAAGGTGCGTCACCTGCGACAGGGTCAGCGGTCCGAAATCACGCCACGCCTGCACGCTTGTTTTCAGCCAAGGCTCGGCCTCGGCATAGAGCGCCGCACCCGCGAACATGCCCGCGATCACGAACAGCGCGTGCCACCGACCCTCTGCGACCGCCCCAACCGCCGTACCCGGACAGAATCCCGCGACCGCCCATCCCGCGCCGAACAGCAGCCCTCCGACAATCACACCCGTATTCAGCGTCCGGGGGCTCATCGTGATCTGCCCCGCCTCCGCCAACAGTTGCAGCCCCACGCTGCCGACCAGAATCGCCGACAGCATGAATTTGATGATCGTCATATCGCGGAACATCAGGGCGCCGACCTGTCGGTCGAAGCGCAGCACCCCGGCCTTCTGCATCAGGAACCCGAACAAACACCCGGTCACCAGACCCAAAAGCGGCTCACTCATACGCGTCCCTCCGCTTGCCGATCAACCGGATGAGGAACACCCCGCCCGTGAAAAAACAGATCATCCCGACCAGGCCACTCACCGAAAGTTGCATCGCCCCGCTGAGCCCGAGCCCGCTCGGACACCCCCCTGCCAACCGTGCGCCGAACAAGGCCGCCGCTCCGCCTAGAAACCCGCCTGCCGCGCGTTTCGCCACATTCGGCCCGAAACGCTTGCGCCAACGCTCCGGAACCCATTCGGATTCGAAGGTGCGGCCGCTCAACGCCGCGATCAGGGCACCTATGGCGATCCCGCACACCAAACCGGCCTGCCAGTCCCAGACCCCGGGGTGCGCTTTCAGATACGCATTCCGGGACGCGTGCCCCGGGAGGATCCGCCGCTCGATTTCCGCTGTGGCCCGCACAATCGTGGTGGAGGCTCCGAGATATACGGTGCGTCCCGTGACCCGCGTTGTGGCGTAAGCCGACGCGATTGCGAGCAGGCCGGTCAACGCGCCCGTCAGATAGGGATTCCAGCGTCGCTCCCTTTTTTTGCTGATCATTCCGTCTCCTTTTCCGCGTCCGGACTGGACGGGGATTAACGATAACACGCCCCGAAAGACGGGTCAATCGCGCACGAATCCGCTCTTGCATAATCCGGCATACCCGCTTATCCTGTGCCGCGCTTTAAGGGAATCGCATGTACTGCACATTGCTGAAAGCCAAACTGCACCACCTCCGGGTGACGCAGGCGAATAAGGAGTACGAGGGCAGCCTGACGATCGACGAGGATCTGATGGACGCCGTCGGTATTCTGAATTTCGAGAAGCTGCTGATCGCCAATCTCGATAACGGCGAGCGGTTCGAAACGTATGCCATCCGCGGTCCGCGCGGCAGCGGCGTGGCGTGCCTCAATGGTGCGGCCTCGTATAAAGGCCAGATCGGCGACCGCCTGATCGTGATGGTGTGGTGCCTGCTGGACGACACCGAGCGCGCGGCGCACCACCCGAAAATCGTTCGCCTTGATGACCGCAACCGCATCGTGGCCACCGCCCTCTGAACGCGCACCCTGCCGAACGCGACGCGATTGTGCGGGCAGGGATTCCCGCGCATCCGGCTTGTCCGCCCTTTTTTCACCTGAGCCGTGCCCATCCTTACCGCCAACCGATTCCAAATCTTTTCTTCTGCGCGATTGACATCCGCAGTCGGGGATGATTAAATGACCCGACTTTTCCGCATGGGAAAGGCCCGTGGGGGTATAGCTCAGTTGGTAGAGCGCTTGAATGGCATTCAAGAGGTCGGGGGTTCGACTCCCCCTACCTCCACCATATATAAAAAAATAAACCCGGGTGCTTATGCCGGGCAGTCCTTTCCAGAACGTCACGTCACATTCGCGTTTTATTGGCCCGCGACGAGCGGCTTGCGGTGTCGGGAACGCGGGTGTCCTCGCCCGTAACGGCGGATCAGCCGGATCGGAGGCGTCCCCGTTGCAGGTCGAGTGTCGCGGGTCGCAAGTCAACGTACACGGGAACGGGGACGTGAACGGGCACACCGATCCTGATACCGGAATCCCCGGCTTGAGCCCGGCGGACGTGTTGTGTAAGATCGGTGGTTGTCATGACTCGTGTTCTGTTCCCCCTTCATTCGGGTACGGCGCATCACGGTTGCGCGGCTGGCGGCGGAAAGGAATGCGGTCATCGGGGAGGAGATCGCATGGGTCAAACTTGGGGGCGCGTTATTCCGCTATCGATCAGTCTGTTGCTGGGCGGCTGTTCCGGCATGGGCGTGGCACAGAAGGGGACCGTGCTGCACGTCGCGCCGGACGGAAACGATGTCTGGAGCGGACGGCTGGAACGGGCCGCAAAGGGTGACGGCCCCTTGGCGACGCTGGATGGCGCGCGTCGGGCGGTGCGTGCCTTGCGGACATCCGGCACCTTGCCGCCGGGACCGGTGACGGTTCTTTTCGCGCCGGGCGTTTATCGGCAAACCGCGCCGCTTTTTTTCACAGAACAGGACGCGGGTACCGCGGCATCGCCGGTCCGGTATGTGGCGCGGCCCGGCACGGAAGTGATTTTTTCTGGCGGCATCGTGATCTCGCCGGACTGGGAAGTCCGGGACGATGCGGCGGCGGCCCGGTTGGATGCGGCGGCGCGGCCCCATGTCCGGATCTATGACATTGGAAACGGTCGCCTGCCGGAGATCGCCGAGCCGGGCCAGAAGGGTTGGTTCGCCCCGCTCTGGATATCGGAAAACGGAATCCCGCTGACTGCCGCCCGCTGGCCCAATACGGGATTCGTGAAAATCGCGGACGCCACGCGTTCGAAAAAGGGATCGGCCCCTTCGCCGGAAGCGAACGGGTTCACCTATGCGGGTGACCGCCCGGACCGGTGGGTTGGGGAGGCTGATCCGCGCGTCTCCGGTTTTCTCGGCAACGACTGGGCTGCGGCGAATGTGCGCGTCGCCTCGATCGATCCCGCTCTCAAGCGGATCACGCAGGGCAAGCCTTCCAGTGCGTACGGTTTCCGGAAAGGAGGCCGCTGGTTCGGGTACAATCTTTTGTGCGAGTTGGACGCGCCGGGGGAGGTTTATGCCGATCTGAAGGCTGAACGCCTTTTTGTGTGGCCGAAGACGGACACGAAAAATGCGGAACGTGAGGTTGCCAGATGCCGGGCGCTTCTGATTCTGCGGGAAACCGCCCATCTCACGTTCGAAGGGATCACCTTCACCTCTGCGTTGGAGTCCGGTGTTGAAGTCAGGCGGAGTGAGGATCTGGGTTTCACGCGCTGTCAATTCCGCTCCATCGCGGGGACGGGGCTGCTCATGGAGTCCGTGCGCCGTGTGCGGGTGGCCGGATGCGAGTTCACCCATTTGGGGGCGGGCGGTCTCTCCGCCTCCTCGGGCGACGCCCAGCAATTGACGCCCGGCGGGCTGGTCGTCGATAACAATCACTTTGCGTTTTTCGGACTCACCTCTCTCAGCTATGCGCCCGCCCTCCAGCTCAGCGGCTGCGGCGCACGGGTGACGCACAACCTGTTTCATGAAGGCCCCCATGCGGCGATCCTGTTCGGGGGACGCGAACACCGCATCGCATACAACGAAATCCACAGCGTCTGTCTGGTGGCAGGGGAAATGGGTGCGATCTATACCGGACGAGACTGGACCCTGGTCGGCAACGTGATCGAGAACAACCATATCCACGATATCTACCGTGCTTGTCCGCAACCGACCCGGGGTATCATGTTGGATGACGGTGTGGGCGGTTTGACCGTACGGAACAATCTTTTCGTGCGTTGCGCCGAGGGACTTTGCCTGGCCGCGATCGGTAACGTGGTTTCCAACAACATGTTCGTCGCGTGTTTTCCGGCGATCGGCACCTGGCGGAACTGGACCGCTCCGGAGGAGTTTGACCTCTCCATCCGGAACAATGGCACGCGGCTCGCGCGGTTGGCGAAAGTGCCGGTGGACGCGTCGCCATGGAAGGAGCGCTATCCGGAATTGGCCATGCTTCGCGACGCCATCCGGGATCGGAAACCGCGTCCCGCCGCGACCTACAGCCGGATTGTCGCCAACGTGGCTTGGAAGGGCGCGGGCGAGTGGATCCACAACCACTACAAGACGTTTGACGGATGGGTCATCGAAAACAACTTGGTAACGGAAGATCCGCTGTTTGTCTCTCCCGAGCGGGACGATTACCGTCTCCGGACCCAATCGCCCGCACACAAAAAAGGGATCCGTCCTCTGCCCACCGAAAGAATGGGACTGTATGCCAGCTCCGAACGGGCGGTGTGGCCGGTTTCGCATCCGGTCAACACCGGATGCGGCAACCTGACGTATGTTCCGTCATCCGACAAAAACTGAAATGCCGCCGTCTCACTTTTCCACGGTCAGCGCCACATAGGCCAGCTCGGCGTCCGGCAGACCCGCGCACCCTTTCACCTCGATATGTGCGTGGGTCGCCTTGTCCGGCGCCACGGCTTCGAGCCGCGAGTCCGGATGGGCTAACGCATGCTCTGCAAGCCGTTTCCCCTCGCGCTCATGCGTGGTGAAGCGCAGCACCGCTTCGGTGCCGGGACGTTTCCATTCGAGATGGACGCGGCAGTTCTGACCCGGCTTGACGGGCACCGCCTCGGTGCGCCAGATCCGGTCCCGTCCGCGCTGGTACCACATGTCCCGGTGGTCGGGCGAGGTCCACCGCAAGGCGAACGCCGGATTGCGCAACAGGTTCCCGCTGACCCGCGCGGGCGGCATCACGATGTCGTACACGGTCTCCGCGCCCGAGACCGTGACCGGCCCTTCGAACAACTCGCTGCCCGGACGCACTGCCAGCAGGCGGTAGGTGCCGGGAGGGAGATTGCGGAACCGGTATACGCCCTTAGCGTCCGCCAGGGTCGAATACGAGGTGCCGGCGAGCATCACTTTGGCCGGCACGCCGCCCAACGGGCCCGGCACGGTCTCGCTGGTGACGCGGCCCTGCAGCACACCGCCGCCGGAATCGGTGCCGAGCAGGGCTCCAAGCGTGGCGCACAGATCAGCGGCGTTCCGGGCCGAAGCGTTGGCGCACATGAGGATCAGCGGTTCGGCGGCCGCGCGATCCCCAGCCGCGACCAACGGTTTGATGCGGTTGGCGATTTCGATGGTTTCGTTGTTCAACCGTTCCTGATTCGCCCAGTAGGCCTCGAAAGCGGAAGCGTCATCGTTCCCCAGCACGCGGGGAACATATCCTGCAATACTGATCTGTTTGCCGTTCAGCCAGTTTTCCATCGGCCCGTGCAGCGGGCCGTGTTCGAGGATCGCGTGGGGTGGCGCACCGGTATCCTCTGTGAAATGCAGCAGCGCTCCTACCCAGCGCGCGGCGTTCTGCGCGTTCTCCGTGCGCAGTGCCTGTAACGCCCGGCGGAAGTAGTGGCTGAACAACACCTTGCTGTGCTGGCCGTACTTACCGTTCTCGCAAAGAAAGGAGTGCGAGTGCGATGTGTGAGGATGCGTCGGACGCTCAGGCGTGAACAAATAATCGTCAAAATAATAGGTTCCGCTGAGCTGCATCCAAACATCTGGAATCCAGCATGTGTTGCGGAGTTGCGCCGTTTCCGTTCCCAGTGCCCGCGCCAGCGGCGCATCAGGCCCGATGGCTGCCACCGCATTCATGGTGATGTCCGGATGGGGGCCCCACGCGGACAGTGTCCCCGCAAACAGCAATCCGGCCAGCGTGAGCCCTCCCCGTAACCCTGCGCAACCGCCTGCTGAAACGTGCCGCCCGACCGGGCGTAACGACAAACCGAAATGTTTTTTCATGCTGACAGCATGCGGATTTCGCTCGGGGCTGTCAAGCCGCGTAATCGCTGGTTACGAATCCGGCCACAAATCGCATTGCACTTTTTGCCCCTGCTTTTCGTGAAGTTTCCGTTTCATGGTTTCATCCAAATCGGTATCGGTATCGGGATCGCTATCGGAATCGATTGTTTAACCACGGGACACTTTCTTTGGTTTCAGGGTTTCTGGTTTCAGGGTTTCATCCAAATCGCTATCGGGATCGGTATCGCTATCGGGATCGATCACTTAGCCACGAACTCACGGGATGGCACTGCTCAGGTTTTTATCCACAGATTTACACAGATTACGCAGATTTTTTGGGGCATCGCTCGGGTTTTTTTGGAACGCCAGGGGGGATTCCTGATTTTCATGAAGTTTCATGTGTTTCATGGTTTCATCCAAATCGCTATCGGTATCGGTATCGGTATCGGGATCGCTATCGGTATCGATCATTATAAATTGTGGCCGGGGGAGTAATCACATCTCGGCGAGCCGGTCGAGCAGTGTGTCCATCTGGTCATCCGTACCGATGGTGATCCGGAGATACTCGCCGGTCGCAGGTCCGGGGAAATAACGCACCAAGATCTTCGCTGCCTTGAGCAGATCAAAGACCTGTTTCGCATTGCCGTCCGGCGGACGCGCGAAGAGGAAGTTGGTCTGCGAATCACAGACGCGCCAACCGCGGCCGCGCAATTCAATCGTCAGGCGTTCGCGCGTCGCGCGGATTCTCCGGACATTCTCGTGCATGTGGGGCAAATCGTTCAGCGCGGCCAGTCCCAGAGTCTGGGAGATCATGTCCAGATTGTAGGAGTCTTTGATTTTGTACAGCGCGGCGATCAGCGCTTCCGGACCCACGGCGTACCCGAACCGGAGCCCGGCTAGCGAAAAGGATTTGGAGAGCGTGCGCAAGACCAGCGTGTTGGTCTGGCCCGCCTCCAGAGCGAGACCCATGCAGGAGGTGTCGGCGAAATCGCCGTACGCCTCGTCAACCAACACCACACCGTTGAACGCGCGGCAGAATGCGGTCACCACCGGTTTGTCGAACAGCATGCTGGTGGGCGCGTTCGGATTGGTCATCAGAAACAGCGAAGCCTGGTAAGCCTCCGGCATGCGCCAGCGGAAATCCGCTGTCAGTTCCACCGGACGTTTTTCCACATTGCGGATCTCCGTCAGTACCGGATAGAGCGAGTACGAGGGCGTGAAGTAGCCGATGCTGCCGTGGTTTTCCACAAAGGCGCAGGTGCTGAGCGCGAGGATCTCATCCGAGCCGTTACCGATGAAGATCTGGCGGTCCGAACAGCCGTGGATCTCCGCGAGACGCTGACGCAACGCATGGAAGAGCGGATCAGGGTAGAGGCGCAGTCGGGAACAGTCGAACGCGGCCAGAGCCTCGGTCACGCGGGGACTGGGAGGATAGGGGTTCTCGTTGGTGTTGAGTTTAATGATCCCCGGATCGCGCGGTTGCTCACCGGGGGTATAGGCCTGCAGGGCCGCAATGCTCTGACGGATGTACATGATCGGATAGTGTATCAGATTCCGTGCGTCCGGCAACCGTCGCGAACCGCAAACGCTCCCTGCCGGTGCGGCGGGACGTTCACAGCTATGCGCCATCGGTGCGGAGCCGGACCGCCGAAACCGCCGCCTCACCCAGCCCTTTTTTAGGTTACTCCCCCAGCGGGATCACGGCCTTGACGCGGTAGAACTGCGTGGCGGGCGGCGGGTGCCATCGCTGTCGCCATCGGGTTCGGGACCGCCGCCACCTTTACACTCGTCATTGCGGGCCGCTTCGTGGGCACGACAGTCGATTCCGATAGCGATACCGATACCGATACCGATTTGGATGGAACCGTGAAACCTTGAAACCCTGAAACCCAAGAAAGTGTCCCGTGGTTAAGTGATCGATCCCGATCCCGATACCGATACCGATACCGATTTGGATGAAACCTTGAAACCCTGAAACCCTGAAACCATGAAACCAGAAACCCTGAAACCCTGAAACCCAAGAAAGTGTCCCGTGGTTAAATAATCGATTCCGATACCGATACCGATACCGATACCGATTTGGATGAAAACCTGACCCGTGCCCGTTCGCGTACCCGTGCGCGATGACTCCTCTTCGTGTTTCGTGTACGGGGACGTGAACCGCTCCGCTGTGCACGCACTCTGGCGCAAAGAGCGTCGAGGCCGCCGGTCTTCCGCATTTCCCACAGGTCGGGGATGATGCCGTTGCCGTCGCTGTCCGGGCCCACATTCACCGACCGTGTGGACGCTTGACTTTTCACCATTCCCCCGCATACTGAAACCTGATGAGAGATGTGTTTTCGGTTCCGAATCCGGTTCGGAGCATGGGATAGGGGGTAACAATGAAAAAGACGGTTCTTTCCGCCTGCGTGTGCTGGGCTGCGCTGACGGGTGTGGCGGGCGGCAACGACTTGATCATCTGGGATGACGCCGGAGCCGGGGATAAATGGGATCTCGCGTATCCGGTCGGCAACGGGCGCCTCGGCGCCATGCCGTTCGGTAATTTTCCGAAGGAGAAGATCCTGATCAACGAGGAGACGATTTGGCATCGCGATCCCGCCAAACTCATGCCCGAGGAGGGGTTCACATATCTGGAAACCGTGCGGCGGCTTGAGGCATCCGGCGATTACGCGGGCGCAGACCGGTTTTTCGAAAAACAGTTTCAGCCAGACGGCACCAACCCGGACAGCTATCAGCCGTTCGGCTGGCTGGAGATCGAGTACGTTACCGTATCGCCCCTCCGCAAACGGTACCGTGAACTTGACCTGACAACCGGCATTGCGAAAAACGTCTATACTCTGGACAACGGTTCGGTAATCACCCAAAACGTTTTTGCCTGCGGACGGGATGACGTGATCGCGGTCACGATCGCTGCGGACAGCCCAATCCGACTCCGTGTGCGCATCGACGGCGGAACGGTCCGGGGCAGGGAGATCATCAAAGCGGGTGCCGCCACCGGACAGGACGCCACCCGGTACGTCGGACACATCCGTGTGCTGTCGGCCGACAGCATCCGTGCCGACGAGGGGTTTCTCGACATCGCGGGCGTCGGGCCGATCACCCTTCTTGTGGCGGTCGCCACCGATCTTGACCGCCGCACGGCCGGTGCCAAACTCCCTGAAGGCTGGCAGCAAAAAGCGGCCCGGACTCTGGATGAACTGGACGGCGTTTCGGGGGACGCGTTGCAGCGGAGGGCCGTGAATGAGCACCGGCAATACTTTGGACGCGTGGAACTGGATCTCGGCAAGACCGCTGATGCCATTCTGGCCTTGTCCACCCCGGAACGTCTGAAGCGGATCCAAGCCGGTAGTCAGGATGACCCGGACCTGATCGAAACGTACTTTCAGTTCGGCCGTTACCTGTTGATCGCCTCCTCGCGTCCCGGTTCTTTCCCCGCCAACCTGCAGGGTGTTTGGAATCCGCACGTCAAAGCGCCCTGGGGTTCGGACTTCCATCTGAACATCAATCTACAGATGAATTATTGGCTTGCGGAAACGACCAACCTGCCGGAAACGCACCAGCCTCTGTTTGATTTCATCCGGTATTGCCTGCCGTCCGGGCGCGAGATGGCGCGTCGAATGGGCATGCGAGGATGGTGCATGGGACATGCCACCGATATTTGGGCGAACGCGCGGGTCATGTCCTCGCGCGTGTATTGGGGGGGCTCTTTCTTCGGCGGGCAGTGGATGGTCCTGCATCTCCTCGATCATTACCGGTTCAACCGGGACAAGCGCGTGCTGGAAAATAACTGGGACATCCTGACCGATTCCGCAGCGTTTGCGGAGTCCTGGCTGATTCCCGACCCCGCGACCGGGCAATTGCTGTCGCGTCCGTCGAGTTCACCCGAAAACGCGTTCCGCTATGCCGCAGCTGACGGCGTGATGGCCAAGGCCGCACTTTCGTCCGGAACCTCCTTCGACCAGTTTATGATCCTACAGGTTTTTCATGATTATCTGGAGGCGGCGGAGATTCTCGGCCGCACGGAAGAACCCCTCGTCAAGACGATCCGGGCGGTGCTGCCCAAGGTCTACCGTCCGCGTGTCGCGAAGGACGGACGCTTGATGGAGTGGCGGCTGCCTTTTGAAGAGGTCGAGCCCGGACACCGGCATATCTCGCATGTGCTGGGCGCGTACCCCGGCAACCAGATTGATCTCGACGGGGATTCGGTCATGCGTGACGCGGTCCGCCGCACGCTGGAATTCCGTTTGAAGCATGGCGGTGCGCACACCGGCTGGAGCAGAGCCTGGACGATCGGTATCTTTGCGCGTCTCTCCGACGGTGCCCGCGCCTATGACAACCTGCATGCGATTCTCGCGAAATCGACGTTGCCGAACCTCTGGGACAACCATCCGCCGTTTCAGATCGACGGCAATTTCGGCGCCACGGCGGCGATCGCCGAGATGCTCCTGCACAGCCACAACGATCAGATCAACCTGCTGCCGGCCCTGCCAGCGAATTGGCCGACAGGGAAGTTCTCAGGATTGCGCGCGCGCGGCGATTACACTGTCAGCGCGGTGTGGCGGGACGGCGTCCTGAGGGAGGCGGAAATCCGCGCGGGGCGCAATGCGGCCGGACCGGTCCGCGTGACCTGCCAAGGCCGGACCCGGACGATCTCCGTGAAGCCGGGCAAGACGAGCACCTTCACGCCGGGAGGGTGAGACGGGCGTCTGCTCGTCCGGGCAAGCAGGCACTTGCCCCTTCCCTTCCTGAGATGTCGCCATCGGGATCGGGTTCGGGACCGCCGCCACCTTTACACTCGTCATTGCGGGCCGTTTCGTGGGCGCGACAGTCGATTCCGATAGCGATACCGATACCGATACCGATTTGGATGGAACCGTGAAACACATGAAACTTCATGAAAATCAGGAATTCCCCCTGGCGTTCCCAAAAAACCCGAGCAGTGCCATCCCGTGTGTCCCGTGGTTAAATGATCGATTCCGATAGCGATACCGATAGCGATACCGATTTGGATGAAACCATGAAACCGTGAAACCCTGAAACCATGAAACCGTGAAACCGTGAAACCCTGAAACCCAAGAAAGTGTCCCGTGGTTAAATGATCGATTCCGATAGCGATACCGACCCCGATACCGATTTGGATGAAACCTTGAAACCCAGAAACCCTGAAACCCTGAAACCAGAAACCCAAGAGAGTGTTTCGTGGTTAAATGATCGATTCCGATAGCGATACCGACCCCGATAGCGATTTGGATGAAACCCAGAAACCATGAAACCAAAGAGAGTTGAACGTTCAACTGTTCTTTTAGGTTCCGCGTTTGTCTTAT
>Ga0208694_1004871_pt1 | contig 11812 bp, 12 predicted proteins | sample AD_UKC078_MetaG_FD_184442 | JGI IMG/M metagenome (GOLD analysis project Ga0208694, IMG submission 184442) | Active sludge microbial communities of municipal wastewater-treating anaerobic digesters from USA - AD_UKC078_MetaG (SPAdes) (version 2) | ecosystem: Engineered > Bioreactor > Anaerobic >...
GTACTAATGCACCTGAGCATGGACTGCATGTTAGCACAAGTTATGATTCTGATAACAATATCATTTCTAATGGCAATATCAAAGCTGATGCTAAGCTGATAGCTGGAACGGATGTAGAGGCGGGGGGGAATATAACTTCTGATGACACTGTGCAAGGTAACTATGTCAAGGCAGTTAAGAAGAATGGTGATGGCGGGGATGTTAATGCTGCGAATGATGTTATTGCGAATAGAATAGTGCATGCTGGAACAGCTTTTAATTCAACCGTATATACCCCAGTAAATCAGGGAGAAGTATTAATACAAGACAAGGATAATGATGATTATAATGTAGGCAGTGATGTAATGCTTAGTGGTATTAGTACGGATGATGAATACATAATGGATACAAGCAAATACATTGAATTTGCTATCAACCTGCCGATGTTTCAGGTTGAAACACTGCTTGCTTATAAAATAACAACAATTGACAATCAAACAATAATAAGAGAAGAAGGGATATCCATTGTATCAACTATTTCAACACTGTTAGACGGGAATGGAAGAAGGATGCAAAGGCATAAAGTATTGTCTCACCATTGTATCGGATACAGACCTTCTGTTAGCTATGTTGACATTTGGGATAATGCTCTTGCAATGGGAGATGCTAATAATCCTGGTGTAAACGATGCTATCCTGCAGGGGGATTTCTTCTCATTTGATGAAACACTGTTGGCAAACAACAAGCTCTCTCCAGTTGTAGAGTTTACAGACTTAAGTACATTCGTGAACAATTTTAATTTAGGCACAACATTCGAAATTTATTACAGTTACAGATTTAATATCAATGTTTTTGGCAGTGATAATGCAGTAAGATATGCAACCAAATAAAAAAGGAGAATAAACAATGGCAATACTTGGCAAAACAATTACACAGTCAGGGATAGAATTAAGCTATCACAGAATAGGCGAGTACCTGGAGACTGACACACAGATTATATTTATAGTGTATTCCTATCCTACACAGTATATCAGGGAAGAATACCAACCAGCATTCAAGACAGAAGTTGTAATAGAAAAAAGGGATAACGTAACATACCGACTGTATGAAATGGGTGTTAATCATTACAACTATGCGTATGCTCATCTGCTATACATGATGCAGCACAACAATTTCTATTTGAAAGTAGTAGGCGAGTGTGTGAATGATGAACCTCCCATAATAGCACTTGATGAAATGGTGGTAGAGTATTATACACAAGACATGGTAGAAGAAGAAGAAAGATTGTTGATAGAAAACTATATCACATTTGATGGTGAAATAGTTAATGACGAAGAAGATATCGAAGAAGAAGAGAAATAAATGGAATTTATAGAAAGTATATTTAACACACTACTTAGCATAGTCCCTGTAATCACTGCAATGTATTGGCAGATAGGGAAACTTAAGAGTGACCAAAGAGCTGATATGGCAGAGTTTAAGAATGATGTTAAAGGATTAATAAGTAAGGAAAGTGACGAACATACACAAGACATGAAAGAAACAATTAGTTTTCACGATACTACACTTAGGACTATCTTCCAAGAGATGGAAGATATAAGTCTTACTATTAATACAATAGAGAAACAAAACAAAGAACAAACAGACTTACTTAAACTACACGAGCATAACTTTGGAATATACTATTCTAAGAAAGCATACTTCGCTGAAGTATATGAAACCATATTTCATTCAATAGAGATACTAAAAGGAATTGAAAAGAAGATGGCAGGAGAATATTTGTATCAAGTTGCTGTTGAAGCTAATCATCTTGCCTCAAGAGTTATAGACAATGGGTTTCATTCATTAACAGATAGTGAGCTTGATGCCTTTATTGCTAATGCTATTAATAATTGTAGAGTTAAGTTTGAAAACATATATGGAAGTGATATGTGGGGAACATATTATAGAAAAGGATTGCCTGTGTATAACTTCAAAGATGAAATTAAAGTATTAAGAAATGACTGCTCTAACAATACAGAAAGAAGATTTAGAACATTACTTATGAAGGGGGTAGAAAATATATGTTGCAATTTTATCAACTTCATGTATATTAACAATTAAGGAGGAACAATGACACCGATGGTAACAGAAGTAATATTAGGACTAATAACATTGCTCTTAGCATACTTAGCTAAGAAGTATTTTGATGAGTCACAACTTAAAGTAATCATTAGTATGATTAAAGATATTATTAAACGAGTAGAAGCTGAGGTAGGTAAAGGTAATGGAGAAAAGAAATTTGATATAGCTGTGGCAGAAACTACTGCCATGCTCTCAAAGGCTCAAAAAGGGGTCGTAAAGAGATCTGTATTTAAATCCATACCCAAACTCGTTCAGTATGCTTTCAATGCCGTAGAGATGGTTCTTTTGTTGAAGAGAGGTAAGAAATGAATTGGGAGAAGTATGATCCTTACTTCAAACCACAAGAGTTTGTATGTAAGTGTTGTGGAAAAGAAGAAATGAAAGAAGAACTTCTTGAACTTCTTTATAAGGCAAGAGTTGAGTCTGGTATTCCTTTTATCATTAACTCTGGATATAGATGTGAGAAACATAATAAGAAGGTAGGAGGAGCTAGTAACTCAGCTCATCTTAGAGGTTATGCAGTAGATATATCTTGCACAAATAGTAATAAAAGATATGACTTACTGAAAGTATTTATGAAGTATTTTAAGAGAGTAGGATTACATAAACAATTCATACATGTAGATTGTGATCCTTCTTTGCCACAAGATCAAGTGTTCTTTTATTGAAGGAGTGTAAATGCCATTAGAGAAATATGATATTCAGAAAGCTGCTAAGATGTGGTCTAAAATATCAGACTATCAATCTGTTCATTATCATGCTTGGCATGAAGAGTGTAAGAACAACAGAGAGTTCTATGAAGGGATGCAATACACTAATGAAGAAAGAGAGATTCTTCAAGAGAGAGGGCAGTATGACTTAGTTGTTAATAAGATAAGAAAAGCTATCAAAGGTATAGCTGGATTAGTTACTGCTTCTATTCCTAAGTATAATCTTATCCCTGTTGGTAAGCATGACGCAGTGAAAGCTTCATTAGGTAATCAGCTACTTGACTGGGTATGGGATAACTCTAATGGTCTTTATACTTATAGAAGTGCAGTTAAATCAGCACTTGTAGATAACATGGCATACCTTCATGTAATATGTCCTGCTGATAAGAGAATTAAGTTTGTTAAACTAGGGTTCGATGATGTAGTAGTTGATCCTAACTCTAAGCATCCTTTGTTCGATGATGCAGAAATGATTATCATAAGAAAATATGTGTCTGTTGATTATGTTAAAAGAGTATTTGGTATAGATAATGTAGTCTCTGAGATACCTAATGAGTTCTATTCTTATGACCCTAGACTAACTACTGACATATCTAAAGTAAACTTTCTAAGTAAAGTCTTTGATATCAACAGAAACTATGTTAATCTTTATGAATGCTATAGAAAAGAAGTAGATCCTCAGTCTGAATCATTTAAAACTAAAATCATTAAAGAGACTGTTATAGGGTATATGCACGCATTCAAAGAAGAATTACCTCCTGAGATAACTGACTATCCTGTTATCCCTATCTATGTAGAAGGGTATGATAATCCTTATAAAAGAGGTGAAGTATTCTTTCTTAAAGAGATACAGAGATTTATTAATAAGACTTATGGAGTAACCATACTTAATGCTCAATTAATGAGTAATCCTAAAATATTTATAAGAGACAGAGACATACCTAAAGGGAACATAGAAGAGTTTCAGAATAACTATAACATTCCTGGCTCAGTTAATGTGCTTACAGGGGATGCAAATCCTCCTATGGTTATTAATGGTCAACCTCTTAATAATGCCTTCTATTCACTGTATTTGGATGCTAAGCAAGAGTTTGAATGGTTGACTGTTCCTAATCAAATATTAGGGTTTGGTAATGATAAAGCTAATCAATCAGAGTATTCTTTACTCGATGTTAAAGAGAATACTTTAGAGTCTCTTAAGGACTTTATTTCTGTCATAGAGTTAGTATGTTCAAGACTTGGGTTAGTATGCTTACAGTATGTTCAAGCATTTGCTGATGAGAATATGATAGTTAGTATCCCTGATAGTCTTGGAAGAAGACAGGCAGTTGAACTTAATAAGAAGCAAGGATTAGACATAGATAATGAACAAAGTATTCAGCAGTTTATTCAATACATGAAACAGCAAGGTAAAGAAGATGAAGAGATACAGAGCATACTTGCTGAAGCTAAAGAAGATGCTGAGTATGTTAAAGACTTAGATTATGTATTAAATGAAACTAATTTTGCTGAGTTTGATGTAAGAGTAATTCCTGGTAGTTATTCACCAACATATCAAATGGCAATGTTAAGATTAATGATGGAACTTACTCAGATAGGAGCTGTTGATCCTTCCATAGTATTAGACTATGCTCCAGTAGAGAACAGAGAAGAGTTAAAAGAAAGATTTGATACTATCAGTAATCTAAGATCAGAAGTATATTCATTACAACAAGATAATGAACATCTTAACTCTATGTTAAGAACAGCTAAGAAAGAAGTATTAGATAGTGAATTAGAAGCTGAAGCCAACAAGTCAAGACTTAAATTAAATAAGTTTGAGATGGAAGCTAAAGTTAAACATATGAGAAGTAAGTTCCAAGATCAACTTATGACTAAAGAGAAGATGATAGAGCTTGAAAGACTTATCAATGAGATGGTATTAGAGGCTAAACATCAAATCTTTATGGAAAAGATAAAGAATAATAAAGAAGTAAGTGAAACTACTGGGGTGATGTCAGTGGCTGAAATGATACACCAAACAATAGAAGGAGAATTATAATGAATGAAATTGATTTAAGTAAACAGTATGGAGTTAACTTGCAATTCCCTACAAGCAAGTTTACGAAAGAGATGCAAGGACAAATAGTAGATAACTATTTTAATGGAACAGGCAGTGTATATCATAAAGTTTTAAGCAATGAAGTAGCTATGAATGAAAATGCTACCTCATCAAATTATAATGAAAGAATGAATCAAATGGAACAAGAGCTTGAAAGACTTAGAGAACTAGAAAGGAATGTATTAGTCTCTGAGTATTCAAGACAGCAACCTGAAAGAATGACACAACCTCCACAACAACCTACGAGTGAATTACCATTACAGAATGAAAGTCAACAGAGCAACAACTCTGATGATCCTTTAGCAAAGTTAATGAATGAAGTTATGGGAACTAAGAGTAATGATCAGCCTGTTATGCCAGGACAAGACATTACTCATGAAGTAAAACAAGAACAATATCGAAATTCAATGCCTAGTCCTACAGAGAATGCTGTTAGAGAGATCTCTTACTATGCTCAAAAGAAAGGATATAATCCTAAAGACGTAATAGAGTTTGTTAATAGCATATCTCCTATGGATATGATAACATTGTATGAGGCTGTTAATAGTGTACAGCCTCAACAGAGCATAGGTAGTCAGTCACAACAACAAACAAAGCCTCAAGCTCCTGTTAATCTATCAGAAATGCCAAGAGCTGGAGGTAACTTAACAACAGGCTATATGCCAAATAATATACCAAGAAATCCATTCTTTGGATAAAGGAGAATAAATGACAATATATAATGAACATAAAACTTGGAAGGGTGATTATATAAATAAGTCCCCTTCTCAGTTGGGACAAACAACCCACCTTCAAACTGGAGGTGCTGGGTTATACACTGATACCATTTTAGGTATTGGAGATAAATATTTAATAGACATTCGTGGATCAATGATGACATGGAAAACAGAAGATACTCCTTTGTTGAGTATCCTTTATAATATGGGAACTGAATCAGCTCCACCTCCATATATTACATGGACAGATGAATACACTGGAGATGCTTGGTTTGACATAGGTTTAGATGATTTAAGATTAGTTAATAATGCTAGATCATCTTCAGGTTCAGTAACCCTTCCTGGCTCAGGATATGGAGCTACTATCAGCAATAAAAACATTCCTGTAGGAGTAACAGAGTCAACTTATGTTGGAGGAATGTATGAGTTCTATGACGTAGATAGAACATCCTTTGAAGATACATCAGGGCAAGCAGGAGGTTCTGCTGCTGCAACTAAACTTGCTATTAGTGATGCTGTTCCTCCTACCATTGGTACTGCAGCTGTGGCGGGAGCAGACCCTAAGGCTGCTAAAAACATATCAAGAAAGACTAATATAGAGTTTGCGTCAGGAGATGAAAGAGTCTGTTTCCCTATTTCAGTTAAAGCAAGCACTAACCACAGAGGAAGACTTTCAACTGTATATGATAGACTAAGACAATTTCTTTATAACTTTAAATACAGTCATTCTATAGTTGCTGCTTCAGGTAATAATTCAGCTTATGAACTATTACTCTATACTCCTGGTGAAACATTAGCTCCTATTTACTTTGCTTTTGATACTACTGCAACAGCAGAAGGAGATACCAATGCGACTAAGAAAGAGTTACATGAAGTTCTTATTCGTATAGAAGCTGTTAAGTTTATCTATGCTGTTAATTCTGATCCTGATATGATGATTATTTTCCTTAACCCTGCTCAGTCTAACATAGCGGGATTATCAAGTGCTAACCTTCTTCTTTTAGGAGTCTCTTCTGAAGATAATCAAGCGACAGCTACACATCCTCTCGAAGGTTATATAGCATATCCTTCAAGAATGTGTCAAGTAGGTCAAGTAGTAGAAGCTCCACTTCCTATTCCTGAAGGTGATAACTTCTCTGATGTAGGTAACTTTACTCAACACAGAGAAACTCTTGTGAATTACTCACAAATCTTTGCTACTGGTAAGTATGGTATCACAGGAACAGTTCAAGCTTCTAAGTTTAGATTCGGTAATGACTTTGCTAAAACAAGAGAAATGTGGATGAAACAATTTAAGAGCAGTAGAGTAGCTGCATTACTTCGTGGAGTAAGGTCAGAGACAAAAGTAGTATCTAACTCAAGATCCAAAGAAGGTCTTAATGGTCAACCTGTTAGATCTCTTGGAGGTTTATTAGACTATTCACTCTTCCCTATCACTTATATCAGAAAACCTTTGGCTACATTAACATCAGTTTCCACAAATAAAGCTCTTGATTTATCAAGATGGTTGTCAGACTTAGGAAACAGTTTAACAGCATTTAGGTCTAAGAGTGATTCTTCAAGAAACTTAACATTGCTATGTTCACAGAAGTTCTTAGATAAACTTGACTTGTATGTAAGAAGCACATTCAATGATCCATGGATGGGAGGACAAATACAAATACAGAAGCCAAGTGCATTAACATTTGGTTTAGAGATATATCAGTTTAAAACATCAAGAGGTATAGGTCTTAATTTCATTCATGAACCTGCATTAGATTACATGGTTGAATTTCCTGTGGCATATCATATGTTTGGTAAGGGTAAGGTTGATGCAAAAGACATCCTCCTCAGTTTAGATACTAACAACATTAAACATGTTATCTGTCGTCCTGATGTTATACATGGTGGCATCCAAGATCCAGGACAAGATATGTTCCAAGAGGCTATGCGTGGCGAAGCTTCCTTCATGCTTAGATTCCCTAAGAATCACGCTATAATATACGTCCCAGAATCATAAATAACAGAGGGGAGAAATCCCCTCTTTAATTCTTAGAAAGGAGAAACAATGAAAGAACCATTAACATTTTATTTAACAGCACCTGAAGTAACAGAGTCATCATTTAAGCTACCTAACGGTAAGGTAATAATACTTAGAAGAGGAGACTCTTACTTAACAGAAGATGCAGAAGAACAAAATTTCTTATCTCAACAAAAGTATATTGGAGCAAAGAAGTTAGATGATAAAGAGTTTAGAATGTGGGCTACTTTACAATTTGAAAAGATTCCCACTGTATATAATAATTCTATACAGACAGAAAAAGATGCAGAAGAATTCTTATGGACATCAGAAACAGAAGAGTATGCTATTAATAAATTAAAAGAAAATGGATATATGGTATATAAAAGGAATAAGAAGTGACAGTAATAAACAATACCTTATCCTTAAAAGAATTGTTGTCATACCATAATGTATTTGATTACATAGAAGACACTAGCTTAGAGAAGTACGCTATGTTAGCATATCTTTATGTGTCTAATAAGTTAAGGTTAAAACCTATTGTATTAAGTCTTAATTTCACCCAAAATGAGACGATTAACATCTTAGGAGGGTCTATACCTTATGAAGGTAATTTGATTCATTTTAAGAGCATAATTGATGTGTTTGGAAATAAGAAGATAGATTCTCCTTTATCAGATGTTAATGATGATGTAATGCCTGAAGTGTTAGATGCATTGAAAGAGCCTACTGGATCATACTATTGGGATGGGCATGTTCTTAGCGGTAATGGTGTAGTTACTGTATTTGGATATGCTTATCCTATATTAGACAAAGAGCAAGTAAGTCCTGTATTAGGTTTTGCATTAGTAGCTATGATGTATTATCATCTATTAATGGAAAGAGGGGATGCTTTAAATGCTTCTCACTACGAAGTATTAGCTACAAGATATATTAACTTATACAATCAGAACATTGTAGAGCCTAAGATAAGTAATCTTACAGAAGCTACGAGGATAAAGACTTATGAACTTTAATGAATTAGTAGATATAGTTAGTAACGACATAGTTAAGACATTGCCTAAGTATTGTTTTGGTCAATATAAGTATAAAGTAATAGAGCATACTGAAGGACCATATGTTGAACATGTTAAAGCTATAATTAATTCTAAAAATACTGATAAAACAAAACTTGTTGAACAAGCTAACTATGCATCACCAAAGCACGAACTACTTACAGAGTATAATTATTCTATTCTTACAGGACAATGGATAGAAGTAGTTAAACAGTATAAGTATGTTCCTTTGCCTGTAACAGAAATGTTAATGATAGATAAATTCCCTATTCTTCCCACAGGAACATATCAAGTAGAGATTGCTACTGTTGAACCTAAGAAGCTAATAGATATGATAGCTTCATTAATGTTCTATTTAGAAAGAGGAGATGTATCAACATCATATCAAATCATTAACAACATCAGTGTTGAAACATATAACAGCATAGCAGAGAATAAGTTTGAAACTATATCTACTAATAATGATAGAAAAGTAAAGGTTAAACCATGCCTTATGTAATGTCTGATGATATATTAAAGAAGTATTGTACAGCATTAATACAACCTTTATTGATGCAGGCTAACTATGTTAAGTATATTAATATTCCTTCTTCTTCACTGTATGATATATTAAATTATGATACAGTTCAGTTTCTTACTAATGAGAAGTTTTATTCATATACTAATTGTAAAACTAAATGGAACGAAGAAGGATTTACTTCAGATAAGCTTACCCAGTTTGGTCAGTATCTTCCTAGTGAGTTTTCAGGGATAGTATATGATGACAGTGATAGTTACTTAATAGACATACTTAATGCTAGCTTTATGCATATGAATACAGATGTATCATTAAGCATAGCGTGTATGCAAGCTATATTCTTATTAGATAGAATAATTAAACAAGATGAAGCTCCCATGATAGATCAACCACTATATAATGGAGTAAAAGAATATGAACTATAACATCATTCCTCTAGTATATCGAAACTCAATGTTCACTCCTGAAGAAATCTTTGCATATAAACTTCACTCTCCTGTTACAATGTATTTTGTTTCAGATAAAGATGAAGTTGTTCATACTCAAGAGATAGACAACGGGAGAACAAAAATAAAACTAAGAGACAAAGTAGCATTAATATACTATGATACTACTAAGAAACTAACAAAAGACTCATACATTACAGCTAAAACTAAGCAAGTAGCCTTATTTGCCCCAAATATGCCTCAATTTGAGACGATAGACACTAAGGCAACACTTGTATCTGGCTACTCTTATACAATCGATTCTGGGGCATGTTTAGAGCTTCAATCTTTGTCTTTTGTATCTAATATATATTCTGAAGAAGAACATCATATAAAATGTATATTAAATATATTAGATTTAGAAGGAAAGGAAACAATTAAGGAATTGAAGTTTAGGGTTCAGGGTAAAAGACCTCATTTTTTAAATGTTAAAGTTGATCATAGTGAGGTTGCAGGAATGTTGATAAACTTCTATTCATCAACATCAACAATAATAGATAATATTTTATTGCATGGTAAAGAGAGAAATATAATATGAGTATTAATAATTATAGAAATAGTGATGTAGGGAGAATACAAGAGCCTAAAGGAGGGCAAGGTAATACTACTTCTGTTCCTTTGGTTCAAGTTCAGAAAACTAAAATCCCTACTCATAATACTGAAGATAGCAAAGTTGTTACTTATAGTTCAGAGGATAGTAAGATATCTACTTATAATACTGAAGATAGCAAAGTTGTTACTTATAGTTCAGAGGATAGTAAGATATCTACTTATGAAACTCAAGACACTAAGATACCTACTTATGAAACTCAAGACACTAAGATACCTACTTATGAAACTCGAGATACTAAGATAGATACATATCAAACTCAAGACACTAAGATAGATACATATCAGACTCGAGATACTAAGATAGATACATATCAAACTCAAGATACTAAGATAGATACATATCAAACTCAAGACAGTAAGATCTCTGTGTTCAATACAGAAGAAGTAAGAATCCCTGTATTAGATACAAGAATGTTTGGTAATAATTTAGCACACAATCAAGAAGGGAAAGGATTTATATCTTATGCTAACAATGCTACTGTTAGTAAAGAGTTTGGAGAAATACATCCTGACAATAGTTGTTCTTTAAAACAAGCCAGTGATGACTGGGAAAATTTTATACATAATTCCCCACAAGATTTATTGAATAAAAATATTAGATATGTTTATGGTACTGCAATGGGGGAAGTGTTCTTTCCTTCTAATCAGAAGCAGTTTGTTGATACAGCTGTTCCTTTCAATCTTTCTAAGAAGTTTTCTGTTAAGCTTAAATTAGAATGCAATGTTGAAAGTATTTTATTTATTCCAACATTAGCTACATTAAGACAAGTCCCTATGTGTTGTTCAAGAATAAATAATGGAGAAAATGAATATAGTAAACATTACTCAACTAAAACAGCTCCTGTCTTAGTAATGTGTTTTGCTTATATTCCTTCAGGGGACCAAGGTAAAGACATTGTTGCTGATTATCAGATTGGAAGCATATCAACATCAGGTAACTTAAATAAAACTAAAAGAATGTATTTCTCTAAGTATCTTGCTAAAAAAGAAAGACTTAGAATGAAAGTTTATGAAAGAGCCAGAGCAGATGGAAACTCACAAAAAAAGTTCAATGGAGTTCCTGCGCCTGTAGATAATCCTTCTAGTTTTGATGATTATCTTAGAGCAGATTTGGCTGATGTACAAGATGGAACAGATATACTTGGTCCTTCATTGCTTACAGGGGTTGGTTATTTTGAAAGTATGTATCCTGATGGTAATGGAATACCTGGCGGACTTGGTGATAATGGTTTTCCTGTGTCCACTGGAGACTGTAATTGGTATGAAGGGGTAGGCTCTGTAGGGGGTACAAACGATGAGGAGATTGAGATATTCTTTGAAGCTGATTTATTATATGGAGATCAAAACACTATACCTTTTACTCCTGATGAAAGTGATGATGATAACAAACAAAATGGTATATACATAGCAGGAGAAAAAATATATTCTATTATCCCTGTTCAAATTAAAAAAAACAATTCCATAGTTAATCAAACTCCTGTTTCAATAGGGATAGGAAAGGGCTTTACAGGTCT
>Ga0208694_1004876_pt1 | contig 11804 bp, 10 predicted proteins | sample AD_UKC078_MetaG_FD_184442 | JGI IMG/M metagenome (GOLD analysis project Ga0208694, IMG submission 184442) | Active sludge microbial communities of municipal wastewater-treating anaerobic digesters from USA - AD_UKC078_MetaG (SPAdes) (version 2) | ecosystem: Engineered > Bioreactor > Anaerobic >...
TCCGGTCCGGATTGGCCAGTGCCCAGACAGCGGCGACCACGGCCCCCAACGACACTCCGCCGACGACGATCCGCTGGTCGGCTGCGGCGTCGGAGAGCGCGTCCAGATAGCCCGTGACGAGATCACGGGGAACCGGACGAACCGGACTGGCGACGGCGCCGACCCGGTCGAGAGGTTCGGCGAACACCCGCCGTAGGTAGTCCTCATCTGACCCCGTCCCCGGCAGGAGGACGGTCAACACACCCTGAAGCGGTACCGACACCAGACGATGGTGCCGGACGAACGGTCTAAGTCCGGGCAGGTGGGTACGCCTCGTGGCGCAATGGAATCGCAAGGTCTACCGTGGCGTTGCACAGCGCTCCAATTTCAGGGCACCAAATTTCAGGGCACCAATTCAGGAGAGTCATGGCCCCGGCCGAAGGTTTTGCCCGCCGCCTCACCCGTCGGCGTACCGAGAGCCCCGAGCAGCGCGAGGCCGAGGAATGTACCGGTGAGTCCGCTGCCCAGCGGGCGGTTGACTGCCGTCGCGGCCAGGAGGTGACCATGGTGGGCGAATTGCGCAGCGTGGACACCAACGCCAAGGGCTGTGGCTGTGGTGTGCGGGCGGAGTTCTTCGACGGCACCGAGATGGTGACACTGGTATGGATGGGCCAGCGCCGTATACCGGGCATCGAATGCGGACGCACGTTGCGGGTGCGCGGACGGTTGGGGACGCTCGACAACGGAGGCAAGGCGATCTACAACCCGCACTACGAGATCCAGCGTTGACCGAAGCCGATACCGGGACTGATCGCGACGATCCCCCTGCAAGTACCACCCCCGGCCAGGCTCTCCTCGGCCAGATGGGTGGGGTCAGCGGTCTCATCTACTCCGCATTGCCGGTGGCGGTACTCGTTCCGGTCAACACGGCGTTCGGCCTGCTGCCGGCGATTCTGTCCGCGCTGGCCGCCGCCGCCGCGATCCTGGTGTGGCGACTGGTGCGCAAGGACTCCGTCCAGCCCGCGGTCGCCGGATTCGCCGGTGTCGGCATCAGCGCGCTGATCGCCTGGTGGGTGGGCGAGTCCAAGGGGTATTTCCTCCTCGGCATCTGGATGTCATTGTTCTGGGCGGTGGTCTTCACCCTGTCGGTGCTCATCCGCCGTCCCGCGGTGGGTTTCGTGTGGAGTTGGATCAACGGGCATGACCGGGCCTGGCGGAAGTCCCGCCGGGCCGTGCTCGCCTTCGATCTGGCCACCCTGACCTGGGTGCTGGTCTTCGGCGCGCGCTTCGTGGTGCAGCACCACCTCTACGACGCGGACAAGACCGGCTGGCTCGGGGTCGCCCGGATCGCCATGGGGTGGCCGTTGGCCGCCATCGGGGCTCTGGTGACCTACCTCGCCATCCGGGCGGCGCAACGCTCTCTGCGCGCCTCCGAGCAGGTCTGACCGGGCCCGAGCAACTCGACCCGCGCGGGACGCCGCTACTCGCCGCGCAGCAGCAGCCCGCGCAACTCGGTCTCCACGTCCGGGGATGCGACGAAGAGCAGTTCGTCGCCCCCCTCGAGGGGCTGGTCTGGCTCGGGCACGATCACCCGCTGACCGCGCAGAATGGTGACCAGCGCGGTATCCCGCGGCAGGGTGAGTTTGCGCACCGGCCGCCCGCCCCACGGGGTGTCGTCGGGCAGCGTGACCTCCACCAGATTGGCATTGCCCTTCCGGAATTCCATCAGCCGGACCACGTCACCGACGGCGAACGCCTCCTCGACGAGGGAGGCCAGCATGCGGGGTGTGGAGACCGCGACATCGACACCCCAGTTGCCGTCGAACAGCCACTCGTTGCGCGGGTCGTTAACCCGGGCCACCACTCTCGGCACCGCGAACTCGGTCTTGGCGAGCAGCGACAGCACCACGTTGACCTTGTCGTCACCGGTCGCGGCGATCACCACGTCGAATTCTTCGAGGCGCGCGGACTCCAGCAGGCTCAGCTCGCAGGCGTCGCCTAGGCGCCAGTCCGCCGCCGGGATGGCGTCCGGGTCATAGTGGCCGGGGTTGCGCTCGATCAACGTCACCTCGTAGGAGTTCTGCACGAGCTCGCGGGCGATCGAGCGGCCGACGGCTCCCGCGCCGGCGATGGCCACCTTCATTCCCCGGTCCCTTCGGCCGGCGGCTGGGCCGCGATGGCCAGCGCTTCGCCGGCGCGGCCGGACACTGCGGCCAGGTAGACCTGATCACCGGCCTGGATGACGGTCCTGGGGTCGGGCAGCACCCCCGCGCCGAATCGGATCACGAACGCCACCCGGCCGCCGGTCGCAGCCTCGAGGTCGGTGACCCGATGACCGACCCAATTCTCGTGCAGGTCGAGTTCGCCGACGGCGACGGTTCCGGTCGGGTCGCGCCAGCGCGCAGTCTCCGCGTCACGCACCAGGGTGTTCAGCAGTCGGTCGGTGGTCCACGGCACGGTGGCCACGGTGGGAATCCCCAACCGCTCGTAGACGGCGGCGCGTTTGGCGTCGTAGATGCGGGCCACCACCCGCTGGACACCGAAGTTCTCCCGCGCGACCCGGGCCGAGATGATGTTCGAGTTGTCCCCGGAGGACACCGCCGCGAAGGCGTCCGCGCGGTCGATGCCGGCACGCAGCAGTACATCCCGGTCGAATCCCATGCCGAGGATCTTCTCGCCGTTGAACTCCAAGGACAGCCGGTTGAAGGCGGTGGGATCTCGGTCGATGATGGCCACTTCGTGGCCGATCCGGCCCAGAGCGTCGGCAAGCGACGCGCCGACCCGACCGCAGCCCATCACCACAATCCGCACCAGAAGTCCTCTCGGCCGTACCAGCGCCGACCCGTACCGGTCTCGGGGTCACGTTACCGCCAGGGCCGGGAAGGCTTAACCTTGGCTACCGTGCCCAAGCTATCGTCCGGCCTGCGCAGGGTGTTGCTGGGACAGCCGTTTCGCAGCGACACACTGGCGCACACGCTGTTGCCGAAGCGGATAGCGCTGCCGGTGTTCGCCTCCGACGCCATGTCTTCGGTGGCCTACGCCCCCGAAGAGGTCTTTCTGGTGCTCTCGGTGGCGGGTTTGTCCGCCATCACGATGGCACCGTGGATCGGGGTGGCGGTCGGTCTGGTGATGCTGGTGGTCGTCGCCTCCTACCGGCAGAACGTCCATGCCTACCCCTCCGGGGGCGGCGACTACGAGGTCGTGACCACCAACCTGGGGCCGACCGCGGGGCTGACGGTGGCGAGCGCCCTTCTCGTCGACTACGTGTTGACGGTGGCGGTGTCGATGGCATCGGCGATGTCCAACATCGGCTCGGCGGTGCCGTTCGTGGCCCAACACAAGGTGCTGTTCGCGGTGACGGCGATTCTGCTGCTGACCGCGATAAACCTGCGCGGGATCCGGGAGTCCGGCACCGCGTTCGCAGTTCCCACCTACGCGTTCATCGCCGGCATGTTCCTGATGCTGGGCTGGGGTTTCTTCCAGATCCATGTCCTGGGCCACGACCTGCGCGCGGAGTCGGCCGGGTTCGAACTGCAGTCCGAGCACGGCGACATCATGGGCCTTGCCCTGGTGTTTCTGGTGGCCCGGGCGTTCTCTTCCGGGTGTGCGGCGCTGACCGGTGTGGAGGCGATCAGCAACGGGGTGCCGGCCTTCCGGAAGCCCAAGTCGCGCAACGCCGCAACCACGCTGCTGATGCTCGGCGGTATCGCCGTCACGCTGCTGATGGGCATGATCCTGCTGGCCATGGACACCGGGGTGAAGATCGCCGAACGGCCGGCCGAGCAGCTCATCGGCGCCCCGGCGGACTATCAACAGAAGACGCTGGTGGCGCAGCTCGCCGACGCGGTGTTCCACGACTTTCCGGTCGGCCTCTACCTGATCGCCGGGGTCACCGCGCTGATCCTGGTGTTGGCCGCGAACACCGCGTTCAACGGCTTCCCGGTACTCGGGTCGATCCTGGCCCAGGACCGTTTCCTGCCGCGCCAACTGCACACCCGCGGCGACCGCCTGGCCTTCTCCAACGGCATCCTGTTCCTGGCCTTCGCCGCAATCGCCTTCATCGTGGCCTTCCGCGCCGAGGTCACCCAGCTGATCCAGCTCTACATCGTCGGGGTGTTCGTCTCGTTCACACTCAGCCAGATCGGCATGGTGCGGCACTGGAACCGTCTGCTGAGCAACGAGGACGACCCGGCCGAGCGTCACCGGATGATGCGCTCGCGGGCCATCAACACGGTCGGGTTCATCGCCACCGGATCGGTCCTCATCGTGGTTCTGGTCACCAAGTTCCTGGCCGGCGCCTGGATCGCCATCGTCGCGATGGGTGCACTCTTCGTGCTGATGAAGGCGATCCACCGGCACTATGAGACGGTGTCGAAGGAACTCACCCCCGCCGAGGATGAGCGCGGCGAGATCGTGTTGCCGTCCCGCAATCACGCCGTGGTCCTGGTGTCGAATATGCAACTACCCACGCTGCGGGCGCTGTCCTACGCTCGGGCGACCCGGCCGGACGTGCTGGAGGCGCTGACCGTCAACGTCGACGACGTGGAGACCCGCAAGCTCACCCTCTCCTGGGAGAGCAGCGACGTCTCGGTTCCGCTGAAGGTGGTGTCCTCGCCGTACCGTGAAGTCACCGGGCCGGTGCTTGACTACGTCAAGCGGATCAGCAGGGAGGCGCCGCGGACGGTGGTGACGGTGTTCATCCCCGAGTACGTCGTCGGACACTGGTGGGAGGGGTTGTTGCACAACCAGAGCGCGCTTCGGCTCAAGACCCGCTTGCTGTTCATGCCCAACGTCATGGTGACCTCGGTGCCGTGGCAGTTGCACTCCTCGGACCGGGTCAAACAGCCCGAACAGCAGAGCGCCCCCGGCGACGTCCGCCGGGGGTTCGGGGAATGACGGTCCGGCGGTGACGACTCCGCTGGAACTTGAGCTGACCACGGGGTCTGCTGCCAACGGCGGCAGTTGCGTGGCACGCCATGAGGGGCGCGTGGTGTTCGTGCGTTACGCGCTACCCGGTGAGCGGGTCCGGGCACGGGTGACCGCCGAGAAGGGCTCCTACTGGCATGCCGAGGCGGTCGAGGTGCTCGACGCCGCGCCGGAGCGGATCCCGTCGTTGTGCCCGATCGGTGGGGTCGATGGTGCCGGGTGCTGCGATTTCGCTTTCGTCGATCCCGTTGGCGGGCGGTTGATCAAGGGCCAGGTGGTCGCTAATCAGCTTGCGCGGCTGGGCGATTGGCACTGGGAGGGAACCGCCGAACCGGTCGGCGACGGCGATGCTCGCGGCTGGCGTACCCGGGTGCGGTTGGACACCGACGCCGAGGGCCGGGCCGGGTTCCACCGCTACCACAGCGCCGAACTGGTCACCGACCTGCGGTGCGGGCAGTTACCCGACGGCATGCTGGCCGGACTGGACGGCCCGCGCTGGAGCAACGGCCAGCAGGTGCACGTGGTGGTTGATGACGACGGTTGCCGGCACGTGGGCGTGACCTCGGCCGACCGGCGCGGGGCGGCCATTGCCGAAGGTTCCGGCGAGGTGCTTCAGCGGGTGGGGGAGCGCGAGTGGCGACTCCCGGTCGACGCGTTCTGGCAGTCCCACCGGGACGCTGCGGCCACCTACAGTGCGCTGGTGCGGCAGTGGGCCGGTGACCTGCCCGGCGCTCGGGCCTGGGACCTCTACGGCGGCGCCGGGGTGCTGGCTGCAGCTCTGGCCGACGCGGTCGGCGAACGCGGCCGGGTGCTCAGCGTGGACACTTCGTGGGCTGCTTCGGCGGCCGCGCGGGTGGCCCTGGCCGATCTACCCACGGTGCGGGTGGTGACCGGATCGGTGCGTGCGGTGCTGGCAGACCAGCGCCACCCGGCCGATATCGCGGTGCTCGACCCGCCCCGGGCCGGTGCCGGAAAGGCCGTCATCGACCTGGTCGCCGCGGCCGGAACCTCGCGGGTCATCCATATCGGCTGCGAGGCGGCCGCGTTCGCCCGTGATGTCGGCCTGTACCGCTCCCGCGGCTACCAGGTGGAGCGGATTCGGGTGTTCGACGCCTTCCCGCTCACCCACCACGTGGAGTGCATCGCGCTGCTCACCCGGTAGGGGCGGCTTTGTAAGATTGGCCACAGGCGTGCCGGGAAGTCTGGTCGGCAGCGATCCACCGACCCGTCGACCGCTGAGGACAAGCCCGTGAGCCAGCCCGATCCGCCGACGCCGAGCCGTACCGGGCGAGCGCTGCGCACCTTGCCCACCCGTATCCTGCCGAACCGCATCTTCACCCGCGGATCCTGGTCGGAATCCCGGCGCATCACGACGATTCTCCGTAAGGAGACCATCGGCGGGGCGGTGCTGCTGGCCGCCGCCGCAACGGCCCTCATCTGGGCGAATTCGCCCTGGGCGGAGTCCTACCACGCTCTTCGCGATCTGCGCGTCGGCAGTGACGATTTCGGTCTGCACCTGCGGCTGTCGATGGGCGGCTGGGCGGCGGACGGCCTGTTGGCGATCTTCTTCTTCGTGGTCGGACTGGAACTCAAACGCGAGTTCGTCGCCGGTGACCTGCGTGACCCGGGCCGCGCGGCGCTGCCGATCGCGGCCGCGGTCGGCGGCATGGTGGTGCCCGCGGGCATCTTCGTCGCGTTCACCGCCGGGGTGGGCGACGGGGCACTGCGCGGCTGGGCGATCCCGACGGCGACCGACATCGCGTTCGCGGTCGCGGTGCTCGCCGTTATCTCCACCCACCTGCCGGCAGCGCTGCGGACCTTCCTGCTCACCCTGGCGGTGGTGGACGATCTGCTGGCGATCACGGTGATCGCGCTGTTCTACACCGCCAAGATCAACGTCATCGCGCTACTGCTCGCGATGATCCCCCTGGCACTGTTCGCCATCCTGGTGCAGCGCCAGGTCCGGTCCGGATGGCTGTTGATCCCGTTGGCGGTGGCGACCTGGGCCCTGGTCCACGAGTCCGGGGTGCACGCCACGGTCGCCGGCGTCCTCCTCGGTTTCATGGTGCCGGTCATGCGTCACGACGGAGAGCCCGGACCAGGTCTGGCCGAGCATTTCGAGCACGCCATCCGGCCGATCTCGGCCGGCTTCGCGGTCCCGGTGTTCGCCTTCTTCGCCGCCGGGGTCACCTTCGGCGGCTATGACGGATTGGTGACGGCGCTCAGTGACCCGATCGCCCTGGGCATCGTCTTCGGACTCGTCGTCGGCAAGGCCGTGGGAATCTTCGGCACCACCCGGATGCTGGCCGCCTTCACGCGCGCCTCGCTCGATGCGGCACTGCGCTGGATCGACGTCCTGGGTGTCTCGATGCTGGCCGGCATCGGATTCACCGTATCCCTGCTGATCGGCGAGTTAGCGTACGGATCGGGCTCGCACCGGGAAGACGTGGTCAAGGTCGGCGTACTCGCCGGCTCTTTGCTGGCGGCCCTGTTCGCCGCGGTTCTGCTGCGGATCCGTAACCGGCATTACCGGGCGGTCTGCCAAGCGGAGAGCACCGATTCCGACCGCGACGGCGTACCCGACGTCTATCAGTCGAAGGAGCCGACCGGCGGCGGCGCTGCGTAGACTGAGCCAATGCTTGAACAGGTCCGCGGCCCCGCCGATCTGCAGCACCTCTCGCAGGATCAGCTGACCGAACTGGCCGTCGAAATCCGGCAGTTCCTGATCCACAAGGTCGCCGCGTCCGGGGGACATCTTGGGCCCAACCTCGGCGTCGTGGAACTCACGCTGGCGCTGCACCGGGTGTTCGACTCCCCGCACGACCCCATCATTTTCGACACTGGCCATCAGGCCTACGTCCACAAGATGCTGACCGGACGCTGGCCCGATTTCGACACGCTGCGCAGCAAGGGCGGGTTGTCGGGTTACCCGTGCCGGGCCGAGAGCGACCACGACTGGGTGGAGTCCAGCCACGCTTCGTCGGCGTTGTCCTACGCCGACGGTATGGCGAAGGCCTTCGAATTGACCGGGCAGCGCAACCGCCACGTGGTCGCTGTCGTCGGCGACGGGGCGCTCACCGGCGGGATGTGCTGGGAGGCACTGAACAACATCGCCGCCGCGAAGCGGCCGGTCGTCGTCGTGGTCAATGACAACGGGCGCAGTTACGCGCCGACCATCGGCGGTTTGGCCGAGCACTTGGCTGGTCTTCGGTTGCAGCCCGCCTACGAGCGGATGCTGGAGCGCGGGCGCAGTGCGGTGCGCGGCATTCCGTTGATCGGCGAGGCGTGCTTCCAGGCCATCCACGGGATGAAGGTCGGGATCAAGGATGCGGTTGCCCCGCAGACGATGTTCACCGATCTCGGGCTGAAGTACGTCGGCCCGATCGACGGTCACGATGAGCATGCGGTGGAGAATGCCCTGCGGCACGCCCGCGGATACAACCGCCCGGTGATCGTGCACGTGGTCACCCGCAAGGGCATGGGCTATGCGCCGGCGGAGAACGACGTGGCCGAGCAGATGCACGCCTGCGGGGTGATCGACCCGCAGACCGGGCTGGCCACCAAGGAAGCGGCTCCGGGCTGGACTTCGGTGTTCTCCGAAGCGCTGATCGGGTACGCCGCGAAGCGCCGCGATATCGTCGCCATCACCGCGGCGATGCCCGGCCCGACCGGTCTTGCGGCGTTCGGCGAGCGCTATCCCCACCGGCTTTACGACGTCGGGATCGCCGAGCAGCACGCGGTGACGTCGGCGGCCGGGCTGGCGATGGGCGGCCTGCACCCGGTGGTGGCCGTGTACTCGACATTCCTCAACCGGGCCTTCGACCAGGTGATGATGGACGTCGCACTGCACAAGCTGCCCGTCACCCTGGTTCTGGACCGTGCCGGGGTCACCGGGAACGACGGCGCCAGCCACAACGGCATGTGGGACCTCTCGATACTCGGCATCGTGCCCGGTATGCGGGTCGCCGCGCCGCGCGACGGCGCGCGGCTGCGGGAGGAACTGGGCGAGGCACTCGACGTCAAGGACGGACCAACGGCTCTGCGCTTCCCGAAAGGCGAACTGGGCGAAGATATTCCGGCGCTGGAGCGGGTTGGGGTCGTCGATGTGCTGGCGCTTCCCGATGACGGTCTGGGTCCCGATGTGCTGCTGGTGGCGGTGGGTTCGTTCGCGCCGATGGCACTGAAGGTCGCCGAGCGGCTGCGCACTCAGGGCATCGGCGTCACGGTGGTCGACCCTCGCTGGGTACTGCCGGTACCGCGGGAACTGGCTCCGCTGGCCCGGTCGCACAAGCTGGTCGTCACCATCGAAGACAACGGGCTCAGCGGCGGTGTCGGTTCCGCGGTGTCGGCCGCGCTGCGGGCCGAAGACATCGACACACCATGCCGGGACCTCGGTGTACCTCAGCAGTTTCTGGACCACTCCTCGCGCAATGAGGTACTGGCCGATGTGGGCCTCACCGACCGCAACATCGCCCGTCAGATCACCGGGTGGGTGGCCGCGCAGGCCGTCGACGAACCGGTCGGCGAGCGCGTCGACTAGCTCGGCTGCTGGTTGGCGCCCGGCTGATCCCGGTTCAGCGCCTCGGCCAGCACCGGCCCGACCAGTTCCTGCTGCCAGTTCCGGGCGCCGCCTTCGCGCAGGAAATCGGCCACTGCGGCACCCACGTCGGACGCCGGCTGCCAGTCCCAGCACAGCCTGCGGACCAGATCGGGGGAGACCAGGTTCTCCGCCGGCACACCGACCCGGGCGGAAAGTCCGCCCAGCGCAGTCCTGGCAGCCTCGAGTCGGGCTGCGGCCTCCGGATTCCGCCGCGCCCAGCGGACCGGCGGCGGAGGCCCATCCAGCGGTTCGGTGATGTCGGGAAGGTCGGTACAGCTGCGCGCGTCGCGCAGCGCATCCAGCCACACCGTGGCGCTGCGCTTCTGTCTGCTGCCCCCGAAGACCGGAAGGGCGGTGATCTCCTCGACCGTGGTGGGCTGGGACAGCGCCGCGGCGATGATCGCGGTGTCCGGCAGAATCCGGCCCGGGGCGATATCGCGGCCCCGGGCGATCCTGTCCCGCACCGTCCACATCTCCCGAACGGCTGCCAGCCCCTGCTGGGTTCGGACCTTGTGGATGCCGGAGGTCTTGCGCCATCGGTCACGTCGGGTCGGCGTGGGGTCACTGCGCCGCAGATACTCGAATTCCTCAGCAGCCCAATGGCTCTTGTTCTGCTGATCGAGTATCTCGGCGACCGCCTCCCGCAGTTCGAGGAGCACCTCGACGTCCAGGGCGGCGTAATTGAGCCAGTCTGAGGGCAGCGGCCGCGTCGACCAGTCGGCGGCGCCGTGTCCCTTGGCCAGGCCCAGCCCGAGCAGTCGCTGCACCATCGCCGCCAGATTGACCCGGTCGAAACCGGCCAGGCGGCCGGCCAGTTCGGTGTCGTAGAGGGCGGGCGGTCGCAGACCCACCTCGGCCAGGCAGGGCAGATCTTGGTCGGCGGCGTGCAGAATCCATTCGTCGGATCCCAGCACTTCGGCTAGTGGGGCCAGCACGTCGATCGGGCTGCCGCCGTGGTTCACCGGGTCGATCAGAACCGTTCCGGCACCCTGGCGGCGAATCTGGATCAGGTAGGCGCGGTTGGAGTAGCGGAAGCCCGACGCGCGTTCGGCGTCGACGGCAAAAGCGCCGCTGCCCGCTGCCAGCGTCTCGGCGGCCCGGGCGATGTCCTTCGCGGTGACCGAGATCGGCGGCACGCCGCCGGTGGGACAGCGCAGCGGAGTGGGTTCAGGTTCCGGCGGCGGCACGGCATCGACGTGGACGTCGTTGTCCTCGGTCATGTCAGGCGCGAGAACGGGTACTGAGGTCGGTCACGCCCACCGGCGGGAGGCCGGCCGCATGTTCGAGCACCTCGCAGAACGCCTGGACGTGTGGTCCCAATGCCAGCGTGGTGGCGGTCCAGGAAGCGCGCAGCTCCAGTTGGTGGGCGCGCGGCGGCCCGGAGATGTCGCCGTACCGGACCGAGGATGTCGCCGTCACCGTTCCACCCAGCGCGGTAACCTCGTCGGAACGGGACTCCAGGTCCGCCTGAATGAAGGCGACCAAGCGCATCGTGCCGTCCCAGGCATCCGCACCATCCGGGTCGTGCAGCAGGATCAGCCGTCCGAAGGCGTCGCTCAGGCCCGCCGCCCCAGGGGCTCCAGGGCCATCGGCGAGGACGGTCGACTCGTCCCGCTTGACCTCCGCGCCGAGCGCGTAACTGAACGGCGCCAGTCGCTGAGGTGGGCGAATCGGGCCCAACTCGATCTCCGGCCGCACCCCGGCGGCATTCATCGCCGCCACGGCCTCCCGGAACTGCGCGGGCTCGACGGTGGTCACACCCTGCGACGCTAGCCGCATCCGGCAGACCCCGCAGGCAGGCGCGCCGTGCCACCCGCGCCGGTGCGCGAGGGGAGTCCGACACCGTGGCAGCATGGTGCCGGTGAGTAACCGTCGCCACCTCCCCGAGGCGCCCTACCTGGCGGCGGCCACCGGCCGCACCCCGACCCGTGTCCCGGTCTGGTTCATGCGGCAGGCCGGTCGTTCGCTGCCGGAGTACCGCCAGTTGCGCGCACAGAACACCATGATGCAGGCCTGCTTCGACCCGGCGCTGATCTGCGAAATCACCCTGCAGCCGGTGCGCCGGCACGGTGTCGACGCGGCGATTCTGTTCTCCGACATCGTGGTGCCGCTGCGCGGTGCCGGGGTGGACGTCGACATCGTCCCCGACGTCGGGCCGGTGATCGCCCACCCGGTGCGCACCGCCGCAGACGCCGAAGCGCTGCGGAACCTCGACTTGCACTCGCTGACACCGGTTGCCGAGGCGGTCGGCCTCCTGGTGAGCGAGCTCGGCCAGGTCCCGCTGATCGGTTTCGCGGGG
>Ga0208694_1004883_pt1 | contig 11793 bp, 11 predicted proteins | sample AD_UKC078_MetaG_FD_184442 | JGI IMG/M metagenome (GOLD analysis project Ga0208694, IMG submission 184442) | Active sludge microbial communities of municipal wastewater-treating anaerobic digesters from USA - AD_UKC078_MetaG (SPAdes) (version 2) | ecosystem: Engineered > Bioreactor > Anaerobic >...
TCGGAGTATTATTGACCATTGTCTTGACGCTCAAGATATTGGGACGGAACACTCGCTTGCTCTTCACGCCAATGTGCTGGCCTACGCCACCCTTCTTCTTGGCCTGACCTCTTCTCGGAACGCTGTTCCCAGCCACTGTTCCTTTGCCGCAAATTTCACATCTCCGTGCCATAGCTATATCCACCTTGTCCTCATAGTTCATTATAGGCTGTGTGAGCCTGGTGAAGTTTCAGCACGCCTTGTCCGGGCAACCGGTGTCCGTGAGCAGGTCCACAAAGCGAATGCAGGGGGGACTTCAACCGTAGCCAAATTACCAGATAACAGCTTTTGTGTAAAGAGAAAGAGCTGATCTTTTTGTTTTTGTCTTGCCCGAAGGGCTGAAACTTGGATATGCTGGAGCCATGCAGCGCTTTTTCATCCTCCGATTGGACAAAGACCTGAGGGCAAACCTCGAACGGAAACGGACCGCGATCTACCAGGAGACGGGCGACAGCTCCTTCTTCACCTTCGAGCCGTGCATCATCCTCGGTCCCGTCGAGGGGCCCATCCCCTCCTTCGTGCCGTGCCCTCCCCTCCCCTTGGTGACGGGAGCTGACGAGTGGGAGCAGGGAACGCTCCACCTTCCCGTCGAGGCCGGGGCACTCAAGGAGATCCGCGAGGCGTGCAACACCAGCTGGCCGACGAGCGGCATCTACCTGGGAGAGGCCAAGACGAAACGTACGGTGAAGGGAGTCACCATCAAGTACCTGAGCTTCGCCATCCTCAACGTGGAGAAGGACGACGAGACCTTTCGTTGGCGTATCTCTGAAGAAAGACATCTCGACTCGGGCAGAGGGGAGCGATAGCACAACTCTCACACAGCGGTCGCTTCGCCAAGCAGACCGTCCTCCCCCAGAGGTTCACCGTCATCGAGAAGCGGTACTGGAGCGTCGGCTCCAGCAGCGCCTTGATGCCGCTCTCCACCTTCTGTGCATCCTTGGTGTCCACGAGGCCGAGGCGGTTGACCACCCGGCTGAAGTGGGTGTCGACGATGATGGCGGGCTTTCCGTAGATGTCTCCCAGCACACAGCTGGCGGTCTTTCGCCCCACCCCGGGCAGCGTGACCAGCTCCTCCATCGTCGAGGGCACCGGCTTGTAGACCAGCTCCTTGGAGACGGCGATGATGTTCTTCGCCTTGGCTCGGTAGAAGCCGGTGGCGTAGATGATCGCCTCGACATCGCTGGGCGAGGCTTCTGCCAACGCCGCGGCGTCGGGGTAGGCGGCAAAGAGCTCCTTGACCACCACATTGACGATTCGGTCGGTGGTCTGGGCACTGAGGATCACCGAGATGAGGAAGCGGAAGGGATCGCGTTCATCGAGGAACTGGATCTCCTTGGGAAGCTCTTCATCGAGGATCTCAAAGATGCGCACAATACGTTCTTCAACTCTCATGGCCTCTCATACTACCCCTTGACCCATTCTCGCTCAAGCCCGTATACTCGATTCGTGTTTCGGGGCGTAGCCTAGTGGCTATGGCGCCTGCTTTGGGAGCAGGATATCGAAGGTTCGAGTCCTTTCGCCCCGACGATAAACCAAGGGCCATGATGACGGTCTTTACAGCGGTAAAGGCGCAGATCATGGCCCTTTCTCTCGACTCTGAGCTTGATGCCCTACTCCCCTGCCAACAGCTCATACCCCTCCAAGAACATCCGGGGGATGTGGAAGGGGCCTTTGTACATATTGCCCTTGAGGGTGGTGGAGATCCTGCCGTCCTTGTGCAGGTAGCCGTACCACTCCCCGCCTCTTCGGTCGGGGAAGTGGCTCATGGTGTAGCGGTAGCTGTCGTTGAACATCCTCTCGTACCGCGCGTCGCCGGTCATCCGCCAGGCGTAGAGGGCAGCGATGACCGCCTCGGTCTGCGGCCACCAGAACTTCATGTCGTGCCAGTATTCGTAGCACGGCTTGCCCAGCACATCCCTAAAGTAGATGATGCCGCCATGCTCCGTGTCCCACCCCCAATCCCACATCCAATCAAGGAGTTGGAGCGCCTCCCCCTTGAGCACTTCATCGCCTTTCAGCTTCGCCTCCTTGAGCATGAACCAGATCGCCTCGATGCTGTGCCCCGGGTTGATGAGCCGCCCCTCGAAGTGGGTGAAATCAAAGGTCCCGTCCGCGTTGGCCTGCTCGATGAGCGCCTTGTGCTCCCGGTCGACGAAGGTGGTGAGGATGGTCCTGATGCTCCCTTCGATGTAGGAGGTGTAGTACTCCCGCTTTTCGCTGAGCGCCTCACGGATCTCCTGGGCGACGACGAGGAGAATCATGGGGACGGCGAGCCCTATGGTTGGGCGCGTCTGTTGATTGACCTTGGCCGTGAGGATGAGCGGATCATCGAGGGTACGGATGATCTGGAGAAAGAGGGCATGGGCATCCTCGCTGTACTGCCGCTCCCCTGAAGCACGGCTGTAGGCGGCCAAGGCGAGGGCGGCGAACGCCTCGCTGAAGATGTAGCGGCTACGCTTGATGACCGGCTCCCCGCTCCGGGTGACGCGGAAGAAGTAACGCCCGTCCTCATCAATGCAGTGCTGTGTGATGAACGAGAGGCAGGATTTTGCGATGGCGAGGTATTCCGGGTTCTGCTCAATGGTGCGGTAGGCGGTGGCGTAGGTCCAGGCGGTCCTCCCCTGGAACCACACCGACTTGTCGCTGTCGAGGATCTCGCCGCCCTGGTCGAGGGCGGTCATCATCCCCCCCTGCTCCCGGTCCCAGCCATGCTTGGCCCAGAACGGCAGGATGTCCTCGATCAACTCCTTCTTGAACTCTTGTACAAGGTATGACGTGTCCATCGCTCTCCGCCCCCTTTGGGTGTTTTGTCCAGTATACGACATTGTACGGAGGGTATGTTGAGATGATGGAAAAGAATTTCACCGGTTCGCGCTGCATGATGGATGCTGATGAAAGAAGCGCCCTCACAGAGAGAACGCCCGGTCGGGCGTTCTCTTACCGATGCAGAGCGATGAAACTGTGCTCTATGCTACCTTGGGATGCTGCATTTTGGCCAACATCCGGCCAAGCGGTTTGCCGTAGCGGGCGCTGTAGTCCTGCATCGCCTCCCAAGGGGAGACTTCCCTCCCGCTCTCAAGGCTGAGGAAGTAGAGGTGGTCGATGACCTCAAAGACCAGATCGGCGCGCCGGCGATGAGGAAAGCTCATCACGGTGGTCCACGTGCCCAAGAGGCTTGCGATGGGCTCATAGATGTTTGATTGCCATGAGAAGACCGCTTCGTCCCAATTGATGTCCATGTGCAGGCGGCGGCCGAGGAAGTAGCGGTGTCCCTCGATCTGGCGGACAAGCCGTTCGTAGTCGCGATCTGAGAAAATCCGCTGGCTTCGCATGAAGAAGCGGATGCTCTCAGCCTTATCGATCTCTGTCGATTTCATGGTGCTGTTGCTCCTTGTAATGTATTTCATATCAGTGGTGGGGCGCTCCCTCACCGAGGGAGCTTCCACCCGTTCTTCAGAGCAGCGCCTCATAGCGCTTCTCTACCGAAGCCCAGTCAAGGACCGCCCAGAAGGCCTTGATGTAGTCGGCCCTGAGGTTCTTGTACTTGAGGTAGTAGGCGTGCTCCCACACGTCGATGCCGAGGATGGGGATGCCACCGTCCTTCTCCATCAAGGGGGTGTCCTGGTTTGGGGTATTGACCACCGCCAGGCTTCCGTCCTTGTGGGCGACGAGGAAGGCCCAGCCGGAGCCGAAGCGGCCCGCGGCCTGCTTGGAGATCTCATCCTTGAGGGCATCGAGCGAACCGAAGTCCTTGGCGATGCGGTCAGCGAGCTTCCCTTCTGGGGCGAGCTTGGCCTTGGCGCTGAGCGTATCGAAGTAGAGGTTGTGGTTGACGAAGCCTCCCCCGTTGTTGCGTACCGCGGTGCGGATGGCGCCATCACCGATGGCATCGAGATGGAGGAGGATCTCCTCAATAGATTTGCCCGCAAGCGAGGCATCTTTTTCGATGGCTGCGTTGAGGTTGTTGGTATAGGCTGCATGGTGTTTGGTGTAGTGGGTCACCATGGTCAGTTCATCAATATGGGGCTCTAAGTCGGCGAAGCCGTATGAAAGGTCGATTTGTTTGAACATTGCGTTCCTCCCTGTATTAATCTCCTAGTTTTTCTCTAGGCATTCATACTATACTACCTTTCCTGCAATTAGGCAATACACAATCATATGGCTTGCAATATATAATTGATCTTTTTCCCCTCTCGCTTCCGCACCCGACAACAATGCCTTTACTAAATTGAAGAACATCGGTACAGTATCAACGAAAAACAGGGTGCTGTGAGAGATAGAGGCACTCTGTAATCGACCAAGATCGCGCCAATAGCTCAGTCGGATAGAGCAACTGCCTTCTAAGCAGTAGGTCGTAGGTTCGATTCCTACTTGGCGTAGGAGGGCTGCACATTCGTGCAGCTTTTTTTGTGAACCGCCAATGAAAACGATTACTTGGCTGATTTTGCTGTTTTTGATTAACGTTAACCCAATAATTCTTCAATTTCCAGCCCGAATCCTAGATGTTATCCTTGTTAACCTCGGTTTGCGTGTTAACCTTAATCCATGAGCATACGCTTGAAGGATATCGCAGAGGCCACCGGATTCTCCATCAACACCGTCTCCCGGGTGATGCGGTCGGACAAAAGGATCTCCGAGGAGACCACGCGCTTGATCCAAGCGAAAGCGGAGGAGATGGGGTATATCCCCAACACCGTCGCCGCCAGCATGCGCAGCAACCAATCCAAGATGATCGGGGTGGTGAGCGCCGACTCGGGGAACCCCTTCTTCAGTGAAGTGGTGCGGGGCATCGAGGAGGCGGCGGTCAAAGCCGGCTACCACATCCTCCTCGCCAGTACGGAAGAGTCGTTGAAACGGGAGACCGACCTCATCCATATGTTCCTCACCCGCAAAGTCGATGGAATCATAGCCATGCCGGTCTATGACAACTCACCCGCCCACCTGCAGCTCTACCGAGAGCTCAGGATTCCCTTCATCTTCTTCGGCCGACGCCTGGAGGGATTGGAGCACCACTCCATCCTGCATGACGATGTCGGCGGACAGTGCAAGGTCATGGAGCACCTGCTCTCCAACGGCCATCGAAAGATCCTCTACATCGCCGGTCCGAAGAAGGTGAGCAACACCGCCGACCGCCTCCATGGTGTGCATCTCGCCTATGAGCAGGCCGGGTTGGAGGTCGAGAGCGACTACATCGTCGAGGCGTCGGGACATATCGAAGATGGCTATTACCTCACCAACCAGGCGCTCAGTCGCGGGTTGGGATTCACCGCTGTGGCGTGCTTCAACGATATGTTGGCCATGGGGGCACTCAAGAGCCTCTATGAGAACAACCTCAAGGTTCCCCAGGACATCGAGGTCTTCGGCTACGACAACCTCTATATGTCACAGTTCATGCAACCGAGCCTCTCCACCGTCGACGTACCGAAGTTCCGCTTGGGCTACGTCGCCATGGAGACCTTGCTCGCGCACATCAGAGATCCAGAGATGGAGTATGAAACGGGCAATTTCCCTACCCGATTGGTCTACAGAGAGACCACCCGGTGAGGAGAAGATAACACAACGTGTACCAAATCAAGGAGGTCCACATGAAAAAGAGAATCCTGTTGACAGTGCTGGTTGCCTTGTTGGCATCCACTCTCATGTTTGCCCAAGGCGTTACTGAAAAGAAAGCCGATGGGCCGATCGAGATCACCTTCTGGTCGCTCTTCACCGGAGGGGACGGCGAGTTCTTCGACGCCATGGTCGATGCGTTCAACGCATCGCAGAGCGAGATCGTCATGAAGAACGACATGGTGAAGTTTGACGACTACTACATCAAGCTCACCACCGCCCTCGCGGCGAAGAACGCTCCCGATGTCGTGGTGGTCCACCAGGGCAACCTGCTCAACTATGTGCCGAGTGGATCGCTCCTGCCCCTCGACTCCTACGTCGATGCAGCCACGCTCGCCGACTTCCAGGAGGCCCCCCTCGAGGCCTGTCGCTTCGACGGTAAACTCTACTCCCTGCCCTTCGATGTCCACCCGATCGTCATGTACTACAACAAGGACATCATGGCCAAGGCCGGTATCACCACGGTCCCCACCACTGCCGCCGAGTTCATCCAGGCATCGCAGAAGGTGAAGAGCGCGACCGGCAAGTGGGGCACCGCCATCGACAACACCACCGGGGTCTACAAGGCCTACACCCTTGCCCGTCTCTTCATGTCGATGGTCGCCCAACAGGGAGGAAGCCTGCTCAACGAAGCGGCGACGGCCCCGACCTTCAACAACGCCGCTGGCGAGAAGGCCCTTGTGTGGCTGCAGGAGCTGGTGCACACCTACAAGGTCAACCCCGCCGAACTTGACTACGATGCGGCGATGAACCTCTTCAAGCTCGGTGAGGCCGCCTTCTACTTCAACGGTGTCTGGGCTACCGGTGCGCTGGAAGAGACGGCTGGGCTGAACTTCGGAGCCGCACCGCTTCCGGCCATCATGGGCGGTGAGGCGGCGTGGGCAGGCTCCCACACGCTGGCCATCCCGGTGCAGAAGAACCAGGATCCCAAGCGGGTCGAAGCCGCGATGACCTTCATCAAGTGGATGACGGCGCACGGCGAGATGTGGGCCAAAGCGGGCCACATCCCCACCCGCAAGAGCGTTTCCACCAAGGCCGAGATGCAGAGTCTGCCCTACCGCGCCGACTACGCTGCGGCGGCTGCCTTCGCGTTGCCCACCCCGCGCACCGCGGCATGGGAGGAAATCTATGGTACGATGAGTGATATGCTCGAACTTGCCGTGACGAAGAACCTGAACCCCAAGACGGCGCTCTCGGACATGGAGCAGACGGTGAAGAACATCATCGCCACGTACTGATTGCACACGTTCCTCTCCCTCTCCTCGGGGAGGGAGGGGATCTCTGTTGGAGGCTTGCCTTGATCCCTGGTAACAATGACCGCCGTGACGGCCTACTCTTCTCACTCCCCTTTGTCCTTGTCTATGCAGCCTTCATGATCTATCCGCTCTTGTATGGGCTGTACATCAGCTTCTTCAAGTGGGATATCCTCTCGACACCCTCGTTCTTGGGTCTGGCGAACTACCGCACCCTCTTCTCGGATGAGAAATTCTACTCATCGCTGTGGCATACGCTCAAATTCGTCCTGATGACCACCCCCACCCTGTTGGTCATCGGCTTCTTGATGGCGCTGGCCATCACGGGGAAATCGCCCTTGAAATCCCTGATGGAGAACATCTTCTTCTTTCCCTACATCTTCTCGATGACCGTGGTCGCCACCCTGTGGGCGTGGATCCTCCAGAAGGATTGGGGCATCATCAACCAACTCCTGGTGATGGAGGGCCTCAAGCCCATCAGCTGGCTCACCAATGAACGCTGGGCGATGTGGTCGGTCGCTCTGACCACGCTGTGGTGGACCGCCGGCTTCAATATGGTCCTCTTCGGGGCCGCCATCAAACAGATTCCCAAGGAGATCTACGAGAGCGCCTCCATCGACGGGGCCCGCTACTGGACCAGCGTCCGCCACATCACCATCCCGCTCGTCTCAGCGACGACCACCCTCTGCCTGATCCTGCAGATCATCGCCTCCTTCAACGTCTTCGGCCAAGTCTACGTGATGACCGGCGGCGGTCCCCACGGCTCCACCCGTGTTTTGGTGCAGTACATCTATGAGACCGGCTTCAAATACTACAAGATGGGGTATAGCGCGGCGATGAGCTACATCCTCTTCTTCATCATCCTCGTCATCAGCATCGTGCAGTATCTGCTGCTCACGCGCAAGGAGGCGGCATGAGACGGACACGAAGCGCTCTGCTGCGCGCCGCTGAGATCTTCTTCATCCTCATCTGGCTCTTCCCCCTCGTGTGGATGCTGATCACCAGCTTGAAAGCGGAGAGTGAGGTCGTCACGCGGACCTTCACCTTCTGGCCCCAACACCCCACCATCGCCAACTACACCAAGGCGTTCACCTCCACCTACATCCTCAACTGGCTGCTGAACTCCCTCATCGTCAGTGCCATGGCGATGCTCTTGACCCTCATCGTGGACGCGCCGATCGCGTATGCCTTCGCCAAGATCCCCTTCAAGGGGAGGCAGCTGCTCTTTTGGGCGGTCATGGGCGGCATGATGGTCCCCTTCCAGGTCCTCATCGTCCCCCTCTACCTGCAGTTCAATGCCTTCGGCCTCATCAATACCCTCGCCGCCGCCTATCTGCCCCGGGTGGCCCTGCCCATCGGGATCTTCATCCTCAAGCAGTTCTTCGAAGGCATTCCCAGCGAGCTCGAGGAGGCGGCCTTCATCGATGGGGCCGGGCGGCTCCGCATCTTCCTGCGGATCATCGTCCCCCTTGGCCAAGCCGCGATGGCGACGGTCATCATCCTCTCCTTCATCAACGCCTGGAACGACTTCCTCTGGCCCCTGATCGTCATCAACGACACCATCCGCTACACGGTGACCGTCGGCATCGCCAACTTCCAGGGCACCCACGGCACCCAGTACTCCCTGATCATGGCCGGCGCCCTCATCGCGTCCATCCCGCAGATCATCTTCTACATCTTCTTCAGAAAGAAAATCATCGCCGGCATCGCTTCCAGCGGCATCAAAGGATAAGCGCATGAAGATTCAAAGCCAACGGAGTGACCAGGCCCAGATATATACCGAAGACGGGGTCATCACCATCAGCTACAGCCTCACCTTCGACGCGAAAGCCAGAAAGCCGAACACCATCGCCATCGAGGGGAACACGGTGACCGCCCGCTTCGATGGCTTGGGCTCCATCGTCGACTCGATCAGAGGCTGCGGGGAAACGGTGACCCTCACGAGGCGCTGGCGGATCGACACGGAAGGCTTGTACCGCCTGCAGAGCGGGTTCGACTACGACAACGGGCGCGACAAACGCCTCTTCATCCCCGCCCTCTGGTATGAGGACAACCTCAAGGGCACGGGAGTCTTCCCCTCCGCCAAGATCGCCACCACCTGGTCGTTTTTGGAGACCAGGATGTCGGTCCCGTGTTGCGGCCAGCTCGCAGACGGCGTGCGCCTCTTCACCTGCGCCACCGAGGCGGCGGTCGAGGCGAGATTCCTCGCTTCCCTGACCGCCGACCGCCACGGCTTCATCATCTCGATTCCCGGCAGCGAATGGCCGTACAGCTATCGCGGGAAGAAGTCGCTCGTCGACACCAGCGAAGAAGCGCTGCCGACCCTCGCGGTGGACAGAGAGGGGCTCTCGTACGAGCGAACCTTCTACCTCTCCATCCAGAAGGAACGCGACAGCCTGAAAGGGTACACATCCTTCATCGCCTCGCTGCCGAAGCAAGGGGAGGCACCGCCGACTCCCCCGCTCGATTGGCCGCTGTGGGCCGAATACAAGCTCACCCGCCTCCTCAACCTCGTGCACAAGAGCGACGATGGCCTCGCCTACTTGATCATGGGAGAGGGGAACGGAGAGGTGCAAGCGGTATACAACTTCACCGCGGCCTCCTTTCTCGTCAAGAGCCTGCAGGCGGCCCATGAGATGGCGACCCTCACCGCCCATCGTCCGGTCACCGAGGCGTTGCACGCCGCCCGACGACGCCTCGCTTCACTCTTTTCGTTGGAGGACGACGAGCTCCTCCTGGCCCACACGGCCAAGAGGATCGGGGACTTCTTCCTCCAGGCGGAAGAGGAGAGCGGCTTCTTCCTGGACAACCACGACCTGGAAAGCGGTGCCTGGGGAGGGTACCTGGGCATCGGGGAGCACCCGCAATTCAAGGAGATGGCCAACAGCCGCTGCAACGGCGAGGCGATGAAGCACTACGTGCTGCTCAGCCGACGCTTGAACGAATTGGGGATCAAGGAAGAGGCGTATCTGCCGCTTGCCAAGCGCGTGGCGCGCTTTTACACCGAGGCCCAGCTCTCCGGCGGTTCCTTCGGTCGGTGGTGGACCGCCAAGGGGAAGCCCGCCGACACCCAGGGAACCAACGGCGCGTACATCGGCTCATTCTTCTGCACCCTCATCACGGCGCTCGATGACGACGATCCACTGAAGGCCGATCTCGAGAGCGCCCTCCACCGCGCCTATGGCCACTACGGCCAGCTGGCCAATGAGGGAGCGTTTTACGGTGATACGCTCGACGCCGACTCCTGCGACAAGGAAGCCGGCGTCGCCCTGCTCTCCTTCTTCCTCGATCTCTATGAGATGGACGGGGACAAACGGCACCTCGAGAGCGCCACGCTCGCCGCCCGCTTCATCGTGCAGTGGATCTGGCAGCAGGACTCTTACCTCGACCCGGAGAGCCCGCTGAGGGTGATGGGGTTCAGCACCCGCGGGATGACCAGCGTCTCGGTGGCCCACCACCACCTTGATTTCTACGGTATGGCCATCGCCTATGAATTCTTGCGCTACAGCAGCCATACCGGCGACGACTTCTTCCGCGCCCAGGCTCGCCTCATGATCGAGGCGTGCCGACAGCTGGTGGCGACCCCCGACAAGGGGTACGGCCGCGATGCTTCGTTCATCGGCTGGCAAGCTGAGCAGCTGAACCACACCGCCTGGGAGTATTTCAACCGCCCCTCGTTGATGGGCGGCCACTTCGACATCGACATCGCATGGGTCACCGTCCTCACCTTGGGTGCCTACCTGCTCATCAGGGACGGCTTTGGTGAGATGGTTGAATGAGGAGGAACGGCTTATGAGGCGCATCAGCATCATCACCCTCAATCTCTGGAACACCGAGCATTGGGAAAAACGCGAAGCGTGCGTCATCTCCTTCGTCACGACCTATCAAGCGGACATCTACTGCCTGCAGGAGGTGCGTCCGAGCACCCTTACTCTCCTGGACGAGGCGCTCGCCGACTACGTCCGCATCGAAGGAGCTGAACGGGGATGGAGATTCGAGAGCTCGATCTATGTGAAAGAGCGCCTCTTCACCGTCCAAGGGCATGGTCGGGTGGATCTACGGATGCCGGAAGTCGACCGTGGTCTCTTCTGGGCCCGTCTGCGCACCCCGGAGGGGACGTCCCTCTTCGTCTCCACCGTCCACCTCACCCACCAACTCAATGCGACCGAGGTGGCCACCGGCATCGGCTTTCGCCACGACGAGGCGATCCTGGCCAGCGAGGCCTTGAACACCCTGGCGGGCGCGGAGGAAGCGGCGATCCTCTGCGGAGACTTCAACGATCCGGTCCACCCCTCCTTGATCTTCCAAAAGAACGCCGGCTTCACCGATGTCTTCACCACCCTCGGCCTTCCCGCTCCCGTCACCTTTCCCTGCCCCTACCTCAGCGACGAGGGCTTCCTGGTCGAGGCGATCGACAAGATCATGGTCAGGGGTCCGGTGCGCCCGCTCTTGGCCACCAGCCCCCATTTCCTCATCCCGGGCGGCGTCCTCTCCGACCACTGGCCGGTAGCGGCGGTCCTGGAGCTTGTGTAGACGGAGGATGGGGCGCAAAGCCGCCCTCCCGTATCGTTTTGTCCTCTTCTCTTTCGCATCGCCCCGCCCAACTCTTCAAAAAGTCTACCAAATTGGTTAGACTGCTTGACAGAGCGTTTTAAATATTCGATATTCCGAATTGTTCGTTAAGGTTTCATCCGCTGAAAGTTTTATGCCTGAAACGAAGGGAGGGAATGGAAAAGATTGAAAGGTGTTGAAGTTACTGTTGAGCGGGTCACCCGTTCCTATGGCGATTTCAAGGCACTCGATGATGTGAGTGTGACAATCGAAAAAGGCGAGTTCTTCTCCCTCTTGGGACCGTCTGGGTGTGGAAAGACCACCTTGTTGCGGATCATCG
>Ga0208694_1004893_pt1 | contig 11752 bp, 10 predicted proteins | sample AD_UKC078_MetaG_FD_184442 | JGI IMG/M metagenome (GOLD analysis project Ga0208694, IMG submission 184442) | Active sludge microbial communities of municipal wastewater-treating anaerobic digesters from USA - AD_UKC078_MetaG (SPAdes) (version 2) | ecosystem: Engineered > Bioreactor > Anaerobic >...
CTATATATAAAAAAATGCTTCAATAGCAAACTGAAAATGATATGAATGATTTAAGTAAAAAGGCTGTTTCAATATCCAATGATTTATTCTTTCAGGAAGTGAAGGAATTACTAGGGGAAGGTAAGAAGGTTAGTTTGTATGTGCAAGGTGACAGCATGCGCCCCTTTTTGAAAAACGGTGATAAAGTGCTTTTAACTTCAGCTTCATTTCGACTAATAAAGAAGGGGGTGGTTGTTCTGGCACGTTCTTCCATGGGCGTTGTGCTTCACCGAGTTATTCGGATTGATGGAAATAGTTGTTTGTTGGCCGGAGATGCTCACTCCAAGCAAGTAGAGAAAGCTTCTATAACAGATATAATTGGTATTGTAATTGGAATTTATAGATATGGAGCAGTGGAACCTTTAGATGCGTTTTATAAACGGATTTTGGTTTTTCTATGGGGAACATTAAGACCTTTTAGAGGAATTATATTTAAATTTTATGATGTATTGCATGTTAATAAAATAAAGAGATGAGAATAAAAAAGGATTTAGTATTACGCCGCGTTGGTGCTGGTTTTATCATTATTGACCCGAATAAAGGGGTTATAGATATGGCTAAGGTTTATATTCTAAATGAAACAGCAACATGGCTTTGGAAAGAAATAGTGAATAAAGATTTTACATTCGATGACATGATTCAGTTATTGTTGAACCGTTATGCGGTCAGTGAAGAGCAGGCAAGGAAAGATGTATGTGAATTAATTGATAGCTTTAAAAAGCAAGATTTATTAATTGTTGAATGATAGAGGCCGTATTATATAAATGTTTTTTTACTTTACTTAAATCTGGTTTATGGAATATAAAACTTGATTTAAGTTATTTTCCTTTGGATGACAAAGACTGGGAAAAAATTTATTCATGGGCTCGTATGCAAACTGTTGAAGCAATAGTTTATGATGGAGTGATGCAATTGCCCGATAAATTATTACCTCCGAAGTTATTGTTGATGAGGTGGACTGTGCAGGTTGACTTTATTGAACGCCAAAATAAACAGATGTATGCATGTATGGAAGAGCTGGCTGATTCTTTTTCAGAGCAACATATTGAGTTTTTTTTATTAAAAGGCCAAGGTGTATCAGCGTGTTATGATGTGCCGTTACACCGGGTATCTGGTGATATTGATTGGTTTTTTCCTACTGCTTCTGATTTTAATCGGGCGTGCCGACTGATTGATTCCAAGGGTATACGTATGGTGCGCCAAACTCGTTTCAGTATTGCGTATAAGTGGAAAGGGGTATTGGTGGAGCATCATAAATACATGCTTGATATACACAATCCGTTGGTTGCTTCTTTTTTAAAAAATCTTCAGAAATCAGAACAAAGTAATGCTATCTTTTTGAATACGAGAGGTAAGCATATTAAAATGCCTTCACCTTTGTTGAATCATTTATGTGTAAATGCTCATATTTTGAAACACTTGTTAATGTTTGGTATTGGTCTGCGTCAAATATGTGATTCGGCACGTATTTGCAAAGCTTATTATGGTCGCGTGGATGGACAGAAACTCCAGAAGGCATACAAGAAAGCTGGATTATATAGCTGGATGCAACAGTTTAATCATCTACTGGTTTCCGATTTAGGAATGCCTGTAAACTATCTGCCATTTCCTCTTGAAACTCGAAATAACTCACATTGGATATTGCAGGAAGTACTTGAAAGTGGTAATTTCGGATTTTACAGCGAGCACACAGCCTTTAAATGGGGGCATAGATGGCGAAAGAGATTGTATGGTCTTCTCCATTTGGTGAAATATACGCGCTATGTACCTTTGGAGGTCTTCTCTTATTTGGGGGTACTGATTTATTCTCGCATTAAAAATGAATTGGTGTCATGAATATATTGGTACGCAAACAAATAGCATGGCTTTGGAGGTTGACAGCAAATTATCGCTTGCTGCTTTCCTTATACGTATTGCTGGAAGTAGCAGGTGTGGCAGGTTTGTTATACTCTGTTTATTGGTCCAAACAAGCCATTGATATAGCCACGCATACTGTTTCGGGTAATTTGCAATTGATCTTAGGATATATTGTGATTACGCTTTGTTTGGTGATGCTGTTTAACTTACTTGCTTTATGGGTTAATGAATATGTAAAAGTTAAGCTAATTATCAGGTTGCAGAACTCATTGGTTTATTCGCAGATGATGCTTGCGTGGCCTGCTATTAAAAGATGGCATACGGGTGATTTGTTGGTACGAATGAATACTGATTCAGCCGAAGTTGTGTACATGTTGACTTATTATTTCCCTACTTTTTGTGTTACAGGTGTGAAACTTCTATCTTCTTTAGGCTTTCTGTGGTTGATGGATTCTATGCTGGCTACTATGATATTGGTGGTATCTCCTCTAGTATTGTTATCAAAATTCTATTATCATAAGCTACGTAAAATAACAGGAAAAGTGAAGAAAGCTGAGAGTGAGATGGGAGTTATAGCACAGGAAAATTTAAAGAATAGATTGATGTTAAGGGCTTTACTCTTTAGCCAAGACAGGTGGAACCATTTGGTAGGAAGCCAGAAAAATATATTGAATTTAAAAATAAAACAGTTGAAATTATCTCTGCTTTCTCAGGGAATTATGAAATTTTCTTTTAACGGTGGATATCTGCTGGCATTTGGATGGGGAGTCTTTCGGTTATATGCAGGTGAAATTTCTTACGGTACAATGACGGCCTTTTTGCAATTGGTTGGTAAGGTACAGATGCCGGTTGTGTCGTTGGTCTCTTTTTTACCGGCTATTATTCGTTGTCGCACGTCTGTAGAACGACTGATGGAATTATATGAGAATGAGCATGAAGAAAATTGTGAAGTTGTTATCCTATCAAAGCCTTTGTCGGTTTTGCTGGCAAATGTTTCGTTTGCATATAGTGAGAAAACAATACTTGCATCTGTTTCTGCCGAGTTTAAAGTAGGTGAACCCACTGCGGTTGTTGGAGTAACTGGTAAGGGAAAAACCACATTGATTCGTCTGATGTTGGGTTTAATGAAACCATCAGGAGGAGGACTTTGGATTAAAGATTCAAGTGCCCTACATGAGATTTCTGCTCAAACCAGAGGAAATTTTGTTTATGTACCTCAGGGAAATTCTCTTTTTGGAGGAACCATTCGTGAGAATCTTCTTTTGGCTGACCCTTTGGCTACGGAGAAAGAACTGGAAGCAGTACTTAAAACGGCTTGTGCAGAATTTGTATATGCATTACCTGCCGGAATGGATACGGAAATAGGTGAAGCGGGATTGGCTCTTTCTGAAGGGCAGGTACAACGGTTAGCTATTGCCCGGGCTTTGTTGAGAAAGGGTAATGTATGGGTTTTTGATGAAATAACCTCTGCGCTGGATGGTGTAACGGCTAGGCAACTAATGGCTAATTTGATGCAGGCAGGTTGTAATAAAATACTTGTTTTTGTGACGCATGATCCCGTATTGATGCGGCTGTGTTCACATGTTTTTCGTTTGGAATAGAGAGTTATATTGGAGTGTATTAAGAAAAATAGTAGAAAATAGAGATGGATTTAGTTTGTTTTTGTATAGCCGGGCATTGGATGAAGCTACTGATGGCTGATGCCACTTTGCTGGATCGTTTGTTACCATCTTTCCTCCCTTTTAAGTGTAACGACGTAACAGTAGACAATGCAGTTTGTACGGTTTATGTGGTGGAAGAGCCAATGGATGACGACAAGCCTCTTTCAGGACGGTTACTTTGTAAGATACCGGGTGTGTTAGGTCATTGTTTTTCCATTATGGAAACAGAAACGGAGTACATTGTTAGTATTCAGCTTATTGAAAACGGAGTGTGGCACAAAATGTTTTCTGATAAGCGTTTTGAAGTGTCAAGGGTATATCTTTCATTGAATGAAAAATATGCAGGTAGTTTGCTGAATTCGTTTTTAATGTTTGCTTTTGCGCAAGCGGCCGTTTTGCATCAAACGTTTTTGGTGCATGCTTCTGTTATTGTCAGAGATGGGCTGGGCTATGCCTTTTTGGGCAAAAGCGGAACCGGTAAAAGTACTCATACGGCTCTATGGCAGGAATATTTGTCGGGCATGGAATTGCTCAATGATGATAACCCGGCTATTCGGATTGGAACTGATGGGAAGGTTTATGTGTACGGAACTCCTTGGAGTGGGAAAAAGAATTGCTATAAAAATAGAAGAGCTGAACTGAAAGCGTTGGTGCGTTTGGAACAAGCCCCTTTTAATCGTTTCTATCAGAAAGAAGGAGTGGCTGCTATGATAACGCTTTTGCCCAGTTGCTCTTCCATGCGGTGGAATAATGCTTTATATAAGGCATTATGCGATATGCTGGAGGTTGTTATTAAACAGGTTCTTATTGCTTCTATGGATTGCTTACCTAACAAAGAAGCGGCTTGGCTTTGTTATGACGAAATAACAAAAATATTAAATAATAAATAAAAGGAGATCATTATGAGAAAGTGTATGTTTTTATTTCTTTTGGTAATTGTAGCACTGTTGACTTCGTGCTTGACTCCCAAAAAAGTTGTATATTTTGAAGATATGCAGACAGATTCTTTGTATCCGGCCTTACCTCAGGTCGAAATGAGAATTAAGAAAGAGGACAAATTAAGTATTATTGTTAAATCAAGAAACCCAGAGCTGGCGGCACCTTTTAATTTAGAGATGGGAGCATATCAAGTGAATGCCGATGGTGAAATCAATTCATCATCGGTTGGCTCTTCCAAAGAAAAGGGATATGTGGTTAACCAGACCGGAGACATTGAATTTCCTGTTTTGGGAACAATTCATGTAGAAAGTCTTACTAGAAATGAATTGGCCGCTTTAATTAAACAACGTTTAATTGATGAAAATCTAATTAATGATCCGTTGGTTACAGTGGATGTGCTCAATTTAAGAATTACTGTAATGGGAGAGGTTAATAAGGTGGGAGTTGTCCCTGTTACCGATGGGCGCATTACTTTGCTTGAAGTTTTGTCACGTTCAGGTGGATTGACTAATAACGGGCGTATGGATAATGTTGTGATAGTACGTGAAGAAGGGCAGGCAAGGAAAATGATTGTAGCTGATTTGCGTTCTGTTTCTGTTTTTGATTCATCGGCTTTTTATTTACAGCAGAATGATGTAATCTATGTGCAACCTAAGTCCGCAAAAACAACAGATAGCGAAAGCCGAAATTGGAGATTTTATACTACTTCCATGGGGCTGATAAGTATTGTTGTATCATTGTTTGTTCTATTAAAAAAATAAATATTGAATATGGATAAGATGAATGTTGCGACAAATTATGCTGATAAAGGTTCGGTTAATTTGGTTGATATTTTTAAATATTTGGTTTTTCATTGGAAATGGTTTTTGATTTCAATATTGATATTTGTTGGTTACTTTGGATACCAATATTGTAAAACGCCCTTTACGTATAATCGTTCGGTGACAGTTATGATAAAAACACCCGCTAATTCGCAAGGTACGATGCGCATGAATCGCTATAACAGTTTTATGGCTCCGGTGAATGTGGCGAGTGAAATTCTGCAGTTTAAGTCGAGGGAATTATTGCGAAGAACAATTGATAAATTACACACCGATGTGAGCTATTCCATTAAGAATAACCTTCGTTACGATGAATTATATACAAATTCACCGATAAGAGTTTCTTTTTTGAATGTGAAAGGCAACAAAAATTTCTCTTTTAAATTGGTGCCGGTTAATAATGATCAGGTTATTTTATCTGATTTTTCGGTGGCGCAAAATAAAAAGATGACAGTTAATTTCAATGATACGGTTATTACGCCTGTGGGGTTGGCAGTTATTTACAAATCAGATAATTATAAATCCCATTGGTTTGGCAAGGACTTGTACGTGAAAAAGTATTCGAGAGAGAGTATGGTCGATTTTTTCATGTCTAACCTTTCCATTACACAATTAGAACAAGATGCAGCAATTTTGCACATTTCTATGAGTGATTATTCTTCTTTGCGTGCTACAGATATGTTGAATATGTTGGTTACTGCATACAATGAAGCTGCTGTTCAGGATAAAAATAGGGTGGCGTTGAATACGGAAGAATTCATAAAAGACCGTTTGGCAATTATAGAAAAGGAGTTAGGTACCGTTGAAACTGATATAGAGTCTTTGAAAACAGCTAATGAGGGGGTCGACGTTAATACATCTGCCGAGATGTTTATTTCAGACAGCAGGCAGTATCAGTCGGCCGTTAAAGAGTTGGATACTCAATTAAATCTGGTTGGATTTATGAAACAGTTTTTGCAAGACCCTTCCAAATCGGATGACTTAATTCCTCATAATACGGGTTTGGTTGATATGAACATTGAAAATCAGATAACACAGTACAACAATGCCGTGCTTAAAAAGAACAGGCTGGTGGAGGGGAGTAGTGAACGCAACCCTATTGTACAAGAGTTAGACCGTTCTATTATAGCTATGCGGCAAAACATTGTTCGTGCCGTTGATAATATGATAAGTAGCTTGCAGATAAAAAAACGTGACCAGGTACGTCAAGGCAATTTGGCACGTGAAAAAGTTCAGGCGGTTCCTAAAGAACAACGTTTGATGCTTTCAATGGAACGAAAACAAAAAGTGAAAGAGGAGCTATATATATTCTTGCTTAACAAGCGCGAGGAGAATGCACTGAATCAAGCTATGGCTGATGAAAACGCACGTCTCATTGATTCTGCATCGGGGAGTGTTGCTCCTATTTCTCCAAATATGTACAAGAAACTATTGTTAGGAGTAGGATGTGGTATAGCAGTTCCTACTGTTATTTTACTACTGATTTTAATGCTGGATACTAGCGTGAGAAGCCGTAAAGATTTGGAAAATGTGTTAACAATTCCTTTCTTAGGTGATATTCCCTTGGCTGTTGATAAGAAGTTGGCTTTACAGGGCGTAGTTGTTACCCCTCAGGGTAGAGATGCAGTTACAGAAGCTTTTAGAATGTTACGTACGAATTTAGGTTTCATGTTTGTGAATCAACAAAACCAAAAAGTCATAGCTTTGACTTCTCTCGGAGTTGGAGCCGGAAAAACATTTGTTTCCCTTAACTTAGCATCGAGCCTTACACAAATAAAATCACGTGTTATTTTGCTTGATTTGGATTTGAGAAAAGGAACAGCCAGTTTTCATATTCACCATAAAATCAAAAGAAAAGGAGTGACGCATTATTTGTCCGATTTATCAGTTCAGGTAGATGATATTATATTGACGGATTCTGTTTATGGCAATTTTGATGTGATTACTGTAGGGGCCATAGTACCTAATCCGGCAGAGTTACTGCTGAGCGCCCGACTTGATATGTTGATTTCGGAATTGAAGAAAAGATACGATTATATTATTATTGATGGGGTGCCCATGGGGGTTGTTGCCGATGCTTCGATTATTAACCGAATAGTAGATCTTACATTATTTGTGGTTCGTGCAGGGCGTTTGGACAGAAGGTTGTTGCCTGAATTGGAACGATTGTACGAGGAGAAAAAGTTTAATAACATGGCTGTATTGCTCAATGCGACCAAAAAAGGTAGTTCCGTATATGATTCCGGTTACGGCTATGGCTATGGTTATGGAGCAGAACATGTTTCATGGAAACACAAAATCAAAAAGTTCTTTGTAGGGAAACGATAAATCACTCTCTCTTTATTTATATCTCCATACCCGCGTGTGCCGGTAGGCACCCGGGTATGCATTATCATTCAAAATGGATTGTATGAGAAAAAAACTTCCTTTTGTTTTGCTGACGGTTTGTTCCGCCGATAATTGTAATTACCAGAGTATTTTGATTGTTGAGCTGGAGTTTAAAGGAGACAAACAACAGATCAGTATACCTAGTAAGTTGTCTGAAACAGAACTTTATACTTTGTTGAGCAGGTTGATGCTTTCAAGTTCGGTCAATGAAATGAAGAGTGGTGAACAGCGTTATTTACTGAATGAAATTGCGGAGATTCAATATGCGATTGACATGTTAGATTCTTGTTTAACAGACTATTCGCTTGCCGATGTTATTAGGTTATATCATTTAAACAAAGAACCGTTTCTGTTTGACTCCTTTTATAAAAAAAGTATTAAAACGATAAGTGAAAAGCTCAAACTGGCCGACATGAATTGTTATGCTTCCTTATTGAAAGAAATGTATAAGTTTCAGAACTCTACCCGTCCGTTCCGTTTGTCGGAAATTGATTGCAGATGGTTGGACGCTTTCAGGTATCACCTGTTGTTGTCTGGTTTCACAAAGCTCGAAATAGATACTTATTGGTTGATATTGTGTGAGGTTTATCACCTGGCTTCTGTGCAAGGAGTATGTTCGCAGTTGAATAACCCGTTTGCCCAATCGGTTGAACTACCTATTTTACCCGACGGATTATATTCATTGACGGAAGCGGAATTAGATAAAATAAGACTTGTCGATTTATCGGGCAACTGCAAACTTTCACTGATCCGTGATTTCTATTTGTTAGAATTCTACTATGTGAGGCGTATAACCTTTATTGATTTGATAAACCTCAAAAGAACAGATGTTTATAATGATAAAATTTGGTTTCGCCGGTATGACGACGGCCGATTGTGCTCTTTATCTGTTTCGGGACCGGTTAAATTCATTATTGACAGGTATGAAGGGCACAGTGAGTATCTTTTCCCTTTGCCGGCTATATCAAACCCTATGCGAATGCAGTATGATGTGTTATTGAGATGGTATAATTCGCAGTTAAGAAAACTAGCATCTTATCTGGATTTTAGCCCTTGGCGTAAGTTGATTCAGATGCATGTATAGTTACTTTTTGCTTTTTTCTTGCAAGAATTTCTCAATCCAAACCGTGGTTACATCTTTTAGCAGCACTTCCTTGTTTTCATCAAGCAGGTACATGGTGGGGCTTGCTTTCAGGTCGTATAGGTTATTGCTTTTAATAATCATGCCTTTGTCATATCCCACTGTCCATTTGTCGGGCATGGATGGTAACTGTTTTTTCCAGGCTTCCATCTCTTCTTCGTCAGCATATATGGCAAGAACTTTTAAGGTTCCGTTTTGTGTATACGCATTGATAGTCTCTAGTTGTTGCAGTTCACTGATGGCCTGTGTGCAAGAGTTACAATCGGGCTCGTAAAACAGCAGCAGTGTGTAGCCGGCTTGTACGGAATACAATGTTTGTGTTTGCCCGGATTGTTTAGTAAATGTAAAATTGAGTGCCCGTTGTCCTATCCGGTTTTTCATGGCAAGCTTCAATAAATTTTGTGGGCGTATCTTTTCTGTGTCAGTCAATACTTTGCTTTTTATCATGGTTTCTAATACGGGTATGTAGAGCTCTTCCCGACGTGTGGGCGAGTTGGGATCATATAGATATTTCTCACTCATTTCTATAAATTGCGTAAAAACTTGTTTGCTTTCACTTGCTTTTTTTAGTGTTTTTTTGAGTGATTCAGCGGCAGTCTTAGTGTCAACACAAAGCAGCAGGTTGATGTAATTGGCCCAAATTTGTTCAAAATCAAAGGAGCTGTTTAATAGTGTAGTATCAGCAAAAGGGTAGTTATTCCAATAATGTGTAGCTAAAAAATGAGTTCGTTGTTCGTTAGTGGTTAGCATGGCCGGTATTTCGGGCAGGACGAATACGATATTTTTGGTGTTATGTTGCAGGGTACTTTTAACCGGCTGTTCATTCTTCCTTGATTCCTTACACGATGTAAGTATCAGAAGAAACAAGACTGCATAAAATTTGAATTGATTCATAATAATGAGGTTTAATTTTTTTTATTGCATTTTTTGCAAAGGTAAATGATTTTTTTGAATAAAAAAGAGCCTATTTCAAAGACGGTTTGCAATGTGATGAAATGTTTTTTACGGTTAACTAAATATAACATTTTCAAAAACCTATGTTTTTTATGGAGTATTAAAAAATGAAATATGGCTTCGCTTGGGTGGTGCTTTTTTAATTGTTTAAAAATGAAAATAATTAAATATTTTTGCTTTGATTTTTTAGTTGAAAATGAAACTGTTTATGGGTAGATTAGCTTTTTTCAATATGTGATGCGCTTTCTGGGTTGGTTGGCACCTGTGTTTTTTTTAGCATGTAGCGGGGCTTCAGATAACCCATTGAATGATTATGGTAATTCGCTTGTTGCGGTGAATGTTATAGCGGTGGGTGACGAATGGTCAACTGATGAAGACAATACGCGCTCAATTAGTGGGAACACCGGATCTTTTTGTGTGCCTGTTTACTCAAATTTATTCCTTAATGCTACGTGGCAGCCCGACCTAAATGCTGATACCCGCGCTGTGGCTGTTGCACCGGGTGTACGATACCGTGTGATTGCTTATGAAGTGGGTGATGTTTCTGCCTCTGGTTATGTGGCACATGCTGACTATACTGTAGGAGAAATACTTCCGTCTTTTTCTTTACCGGTTAATTGTACATATACATTGGTGTGTTATTCGTATGGTAGCAGTTTGGGGTTGCCGCTTTTTGACCGGAATAGCATTTTTTTAACAACGAGTCCGTCTGATACTGATTTTATGTATTGTAAAAAAGAAGTGGTGGTAACGGAGACTGATGTCACTTTCTCGATTCTTTTTTCTCATCTTTTCAGTAAGGTGACAGTTATTGCAGATGCTTCTGCAGCCGGTTCTGCCATCTCGGCCTGTACAGCTACGCTGACCCCCGGCTATGACACTGTTATTTCTCTGGCTGAGGGTAGTATGAGTAAAGGTAGTAGTGCGGTGCAAACCTTGAATTGGTCTTCTTTGGGATATATGACGGTTACCAGCGAGCCGGCTATGGTGTATACGGGTGGCGAAGAATTGACACTGCAGTTGCAATCGGTGACGCTGGCTTCTTTGCCCGAAGCGATTCTGACTAATAAAAGTGTGACGTTTGTTGGTAAAGTGCCGGAGCCTGGTAAAAGTTATGTGTTACGGGTTTCTTTTACACGCAGTATTCCACCGCCTGCCGGATATACGTTGGTATGGCAGGATGAGTTTGAACAACCACGCCTTAGCGGAGGGCGACCAGCTTTGCCTTCTGATGCCGATTGGTGGTACGAAATTGGTGATAACGGATGGGGTAATAATGAGTTGCAGAATTATGTGCCCGGCTTTTTGGGAACAGACACTTGCGCGGCTATTACTGATGGTACGTTGAAGATCATTGCTAGAAAAGTGGGAGATGAGATACTTTCTGCCCGTATGAACACGACTCGAAGCTGGACTTACGGCTATTTTGAGGCACGTATGAAACTGCCCGTTGGTAAAGGAACCTGGCCGGCTTTCTGGATGATGGCTCAGAATTCTCTGGCATGGCCCGATGATGGTGAAATTGATATTATGGAAGAGGTGGGGTACTTGCCCGATTGGATCTTTTCAACCATTCACTGTACGGCGTACAACCATGCTATCGGTACTCAGAAGTCAGCACAGATTTATGTATCTACAGCGCAATCAGCTTTTCATGTATACGGTACAGAATGGACTTCCAATTATATTAAAACTTATGTAGATGGTCAACTGTATTTTGCTTTTTATAATGATGGATTAGGTAGTAAGGCAACATGGCCTTTCTACGTGCCTTTTTATTTAAAGTTGAATTTGGCATGGGGCGGGGATTGGGCAGGATCACAAGGGCTGGATGAGACATGTTTGCCTGCTACTTATGAAATTGATTATGTACGAGTTTATCAGAAATAAAATCCCAATTAACAAAATATAACTTTTTTAGAAAAGCCATGATTATTAAGAGGTTTTAAAAA
>Ga0208694_1004898_pt1 | contig 11731 bp, 8 predicted proteins | sample AD_UKC078_MetaG_FD_184442 | JGI IMG/M metagenome (GOLD analysis project Ga0208694, IMG submission 184442) | Active sludge microbial communities of municipal wastewater-treating anaerobic digesters from USA - AD_UKC078_MetaG (SPAdes) (version 2) | ecosystem: Engineered > Bioreactor > Anaerobic >...
CTCGATCAGGGGCCGACGGCTTCTTTCAAGGACTTCGCGGCCCGGATGATGGCCCGTCTCATGAGCATGCTCCGGCCGGCGGACAAACGCCTCAATGTCCTGGTGGCGACCTCGGGAGATACGGGGAGCGCCGTGGGGGAGGCCTTCAAAGGGGTGCCGGGGATAGATGTGACGATCCTCTATCCCCGCGATGAAGTCAGCTCCCGCCAGAAGAAGCAGCTAGATACCATCGGGCAAAACGTCCAGGCGGTCTCCGTGGCCGGGAAATTCGATGATTGCCAGGACATGGTGAAACAGGCCTTCGCCGATCCCTCCCTGGCGGAACTCAATCTGACGTCGGCCAATTCGATAAATTTCGGCCGTATTCTGCCGCAGACGATCTATTACGTCTATGCCTACGCCCAGTTGGCACGGGTGGAGGCGGGAGAGGAAATTGTTTTTTCCGTTCCTTCCGGCAATTTCGGAAACGCCCTGGGCTGTGAATATGCCCGCCGCATGGGTCTGCCGGTGCGGATGCTGGTGATGCCCACCAATGAAAACGACGAGTTTCCGCGCTTTCTCACCACCGGGAGTTATGAAAAGGTCTCCCCCTCCCGGGCCTGCCTGTCCAACGCCATGAACGTTGGCCATCCCAGTAATCTGGCTCGATTCTTCGATCTTTACGGCGGGACGGTGGACCGCAGCGGTATAGTCCACCGCTATCCCGATCGGGATGAACTCCGCCGCCGCATCCATTCCGTGAGCGTTACCGATGGGGAAACGAAGCGGACCATAAAGAGGGTCTATGAGACCTACGGTGTCCTGCTGGAACCCCACGGCGCCGTGGGATGGCGGGGCCTGGAGGATTACCGGGAGAAAAGCGGCCATGACGGGCTGTGCGTATCCCTGGAGACGGCCCATCCGGCCAAGTTCCCGGCGGAGATCACGGAACTGCTGGGGATAGAGCCGGAGCTACCGCCGAGCATGAGAGATCTGGATACCCGGACCGGCGAACCGGTCCTCCTTTCGGCCGATAACAAGGTCTTCCGAGCCTATCTGTGGGAGCGTTTGCAGAGACCCTGAAAAGGTTTTCATCCCTTGCGCCCCCCGCGGACATATTTATTCACCACAGCCCTTCAACGCCGCGGCCAGCGCGAAAAAATGTCTGACCGCCAAAGCGGCAAAGGAATTGGGATGGGTTGTATCCGAAGATGATGGTCATGACGGTGAACCCGCCCCCTTGAGCTTCTTCACTTCGTCAGAACAAATTTCTGCTCTTCCTTCGGAACGTACCACTTGATGAAGTTGTGGGTGATCCCCTGGGGGGCCGGATCGATGCCCCGAAACCGGGCGCTGATTATGGGCAGGGCGTCGGGGACGTACAGGAAGAGGTAGGGCTGCTCCTCGGCCAGGATCTCCTGGATCCGATCGTAGCACCGCTTCCGTTCCTGCTGGTCGAAAACCTCCCGGCCCCGTTCGATCAGTCGGTCCACCTCGTCGTTTTTATAGGAGATAAAGTTCAGCTCATCGGGTCCGGTCTTGCTGGAATGCCAGACATCATAGATGTCGGGATCCTGGGGGATTGTCCAGCCGAGAATCGTCGCCTCGAAGCGCCGCTTGTTGATGAAATCGTTTACAAAGGCCGCCCATTCCAGGATCCGGATCTTTACCCTGATACCCACATCGGCCAGTTGTTTCTGGATGATCTCGGCGCATTTCGCCCGTACTTCGTTGCCCTGGTTGGTGATGATTTCGAAGGTGAAGGGTCTGCCATCCTTGTCCAGGATGCCGTCGCCGTCACTGTCTCTCCAGCCCGCCTCCGCCAGGAGAGATTTCGCCCGCCCGGGATCGAAAGGATAAGTCCGCACCCGGTTGTTGTAGGCCCAGGTGCCGGGCTTGTAAGGTCCCGTTGCTGCCTCCTTGTTGACGGCGTAAGCGATGGCCTGCCGGATGCGCTTATCGGCGAAGAGCGGATTCTTCAGATTGTAGCCCATATAGACGTAGGAAAAGGAAAGATAACGGTATTTGCGGTAATTCTTTCGGAACAGGTTGTTTTCCGTTTGCCGGGTGTGCTGGAGAGGTGTCAGTCCCATCTGGTCGATGCCGCCGGCCCGCAATTCGAGAAACATCGTGGCCGTGTCGGGGATGATCCGCATGACGTATCCGTCGAGGTAGGGCCGGCCCTCAAAGTAATCGGGATTGGCGGCCAGGACGATCTTTTGTCCCGCCACCCATTCCCGGAAGCGGTAGGGGCCCGTGCCGACGGGCCGCCGGGAAAGGGGCGAAGTGGTGATGTCCCGGCCGAACAGAAGATGACTGGGCAGGATGGGGGACCCCCAGCTCATGAGTGCCGGGGCGAAGGGCTTGTCGTAACAAACGCGGAGGGTGTGATCGTCCAGGACCGTAACCTTCTTTACCTTCAGGAAATCCCCGGCGTAAGCGGTGGGCGTCTTGGGATCGATGGTGACCTGATAGGTAAACAGGACGTCCCGGGCGGTGAAGGGCTCTCCGTCGTGCCATTTCACCCCTTTGCGGAGGTGGAAGACGATGTCGAGGCCGTCGGGCGATATCTTCCATGATTCGGCCAGATCACCGACAATCTTCAGATCCCGGTCGTATTTCACCAGGCCGTTGTAAACCAGACCACCAATCTGGTGCGAGGTGGCGTCGCTGGACAGGATGGGGATGAGGTTGCTGGCATCGCCGATGGAACCCTCGACGATGATGTCTCCGTATGCCGGGCCCGAGCCGGTGGCGGCGGTCGGGGGCGCCTCGGTATCCCTGCTTCCGCAGGCAAACAGAAACGGTAATGTCATTATGAGGGATATCGCCATCAGTCGGCGAAAGAATGACCGGCCCGCACTCCTTCCCCCCATATTTTTTACGGGTGTTCCTCCCGATAAATGCTTATGAATATGCGCAAACATAGCGCCGCCGATCCTAATCGATGTGGCCCACATTTGCAATGGAGAAGATCGCCATATTTGTGTTGACAAAAGATCCGGAACGGATTAATGAGAACAAACGAATAAGAAATTTACCATGAGCGGCATGAAACTGAACACGATCATCGGCATTATTATTATCGGCATAATTAGGCCGGACAATACCGGGGCCTGATCGTGGTTTAGTGTTTAGATAAGAAATAAAGCAACTCACAAAATCCGTTATCAGGTCCCCTGGTAGCGGATTTTTTTTTCGGGAAGAAAGGAAATTATGAAGACGCGGGAGATAATGATGTACGATACCACCCTCCGGGATGGTTCGCAGGGAGAACAGATCAATTTCACCGCCGAGGAAAAGCTGCGCATTGCCAAGCGGTTGGATGAGATGGGGTTCCCCTATATCGAAGGAGGCTGGCCGGGTTCCAACCCCAAGGACGTGCGTTTTTTCGAACTGGCCAAGGGTGTGAAGTTCCAGAACGCCCGACTGACGGCCTTCGGCAGCACCCGCCGTGCCGATCTGCGGGTGGAGGAATGTCCCAACATCCAGGCCCTGATTGCCGCGGAAACCCCGGTAGTGACCGTTTTCGGCAAGACCTGGGATCTCCATGTCACGGAGATCCTGCAAATTTCTCCGGAACAGAACCTGGCCATGATCGGGGAAACCGTCGCCTACCTCAAAGAGAAGGGAAAAGAAGTGATTTACGACGCCGAGCATTTCTTCGACGGCTACCGGCGGAATCCCGATTACGCCCGGCGGACCGTAGCCGCGGCCTTAACGGCGGGTGCCGACTGGGTCGTTCTGTGCGACACCAACGGCGGGACGCTGCCCCATGAAATCGAGGCCATGACGGCGGAAATCGCCCGCCTCGTGCCGCCGGGGAGAATGGGTATCCATGCCCACAACGACGGGAGCCTGGGAGTGGCCAACTCCCTGGCGGCGATCCGGACCGGCGCCACGATGGTCCAGGGGACCATCAACGGCTACGGGGAGCGTTGCGGCAATGCCGATCTGATTCCCATCATCGCCAATCTCCAGTTGAAAATGGGGAAGATCTGCCTCTCCGAAGAGGCGATGAGTCACCTGACGAACCTGTCCAATTACGTGGCCGACGTGGCCAACATCTCCCCCCTGAATTCCCGGCCCTTTGTCGGCCGCAGCGCCTTTGCCCACAAAGGGGGGGTGCATGTCAGTGCCATCCTAAAGAATCCCCTGGCCTACGAGCATATCGCCCCCGAACTGGTGGGAAACAAGCAGCGGGTCCTAGTCTCGGATCTGGCGGGGAAGAGCAACATCGAATACAAGGCCCGGGAACTGGGCATCGATCTGGGACAGAACAACGGGTTGAGCCGGCGGATCGTGGACGAGATCAAGCGCATGGAAGACGAGGGGTATCAATTCGATGCGGCGGAAGGGTCGCTGTCGCTGCTGATCAAGAAAATCACTGGGGAGTTTGTGGAACCCTTCACCCTGGAATGCTTCAATGTCATTGCCACCAAGACGGCCCATCACCCGTCACAGGCCCAGGCTACGATCAAGATCACCGTGGGCGGCGAGGTGGAACTGACGGCGGCGGAGGGCAACGGTCCCATCAACGCCCTGGACAACGCCCTACGGAAGGCCCTGACCAAATTCTATCCCCAGTTGAACCGGATGCACCTCACCGACTTCAAGGTCCGGATCGTCGAGGGGAGCGAAGGAACAGCGGCCAAGGTCAACACGACCATCGAATCCCAGGACGAAGACGGTACCTGGACCACCGTTGGCGTTTCGGAAAACGTCATCGAGGCCAGTTGGCTGGCCCTGGTGGACAGCCTCCAGTACAAGCTCAGCAAGGACCGGGACAGAATGAATAACCGGTGATGCCGTCCAGTTCGTTTTCATTGGAAAAATGAGAGAATCCTCCCCCGACGCGGTGATGATATTCCATTGCTAATCTCCACCGTTTCTGATACAGGACGCGCTGTTACGGAATAACGGTTCGAGAAAAGAAGATGCTGGTCGCCATCAACAGCCAGAATCCCCAGCCGCGCCTGATCAGGAAGGCCGTGGAAGTACTCCGGGAAGGGGGGATCATTATCTACCCCACCGATACGGTCTATGGTTTGGGTTGCGACCTCTTCAATAAAAGAGGCATAGAAAAGATATACGAAATCAAGAAACGAAACAAGAAACAGCCCTTCAGCTTTGTCTGCGCCGATCTCAAGGACATCAGCAAATACGCCTTCGTAACCAATTACGCCTACCGCACCATGAGACGCCTGTTGCCGGGACCTTATACCTTCGTCCTGCAGGCCTCGCGGCTCGTTCCCAAGATCATCCTGCCCAAGCGGCAGACGACGGGCATCCGCGTACCGGATCATCCCATCTGTCTGGCCTTGGTCAAAGAACTGGGACAGCCGATCATCAGCACCAGCGTCAAGGGTGAAGACGGGGAGACCCTGAACAACCCGGTCCTGATCCGGGAACGCTTCGGGCACTGCGTCGATCTGATTATTGACGGCGGCGTCTGTCCGGGAGGACAGTCCACGGTGATCAGTCTGGAAGACGATGTCGTGGATATCATCCGTGTCGGACGGGGCGATGTCTCGGCCTTCGAATAGAACATTTACAGGTAAAAAACATGGGAAAACAAATGCTTATCAACGCGGTACATCCGGAACAGAAACGGATGGCCATCGTCGATGACGGTAAACTCGTGGATTACAATATCCAGATGGCCGTCAAGGAGCCCATAACGGGCAACATCTACAAAGGTATCGTCATGAAGGTCGAACGAGGTCTCCAGGCGGCCTTCGTCAACTATGGGGGAAAGAAGGACGGTTTTCTTCCCCTTCGGGACGTGAGCCAGGATTATTTCACCGAGCGGCGGGAAGGAGAAAACGGGCCGGAAGGCGGTCACGGCCACGGCCGGTCGTTTTTGAAGGTGGGACAGGAAGTTATCGTCCAGGTCATGCGGGAGGTGAGCGAGCGCAAAGGGGCCTTGCTTACCACGTACGTCTCCTTGCCGGGGCGTTACCTTGTCCTGATGCCGAACAAGCAGGGCGGCGGCATTTCCCGGAAGATCGAGGACGAGGAGGACCGGAAACGCCTCAAGGAAATTATGGGCCAGATCAAGCTGGATGAGGGGATGGGATTCATCATCCGCACGGCGGGAATGAGTCGGACCAAGCAGGAGCTGGCCAGGGACTATCAGCACCTCTCCCGGCTCTGGAAAGAGATTCAGAAGGCCGCGGCATCTATTTCAGCGCCGGCGGTCATCTATCAGGAGAGCGATTTCGGCGTCTGTTCCCTCCGGGATTATTTCACCTCGGAAATCGAGGAGATCCTTGTGGACGATACGGAGACCTTCCGGAAGATGCGGTCCTATTGCAAAACCGTCTCACCCCGCACGGTGAAGATCATCAAGCTCTACAAGGATATGGTTCCCCTTTTCGACCGGTACAGCCTCGAAGATCAGATCCGGGTCATTTATCAGGAACGGGTGGATCTCAAATCCGGGGGCTATCTGATCATCAATCCCACGGAGGCGATGATTACCATCGACGTCAATTCCGGCCGGGGGTCGAATAAGCGTAATGTGGAGGAAACCGCCTTCCGCACCAACCTCGAGGCCGCGGAGGAAATCGCCCGCCAGTTGCGTCTCCGGGACCTTGGGGGCCTTATCGTCATCGACTTCATCGACATGATGGACCGCCAGCATCAGCTCGAGATCGAGCGGGCCTTCAAAAAGGCCCTGAGCGTGGACCGTTCCCGCATTCAAATGTCCAAGATCTCGAAATTCGGCATGCTGGAGCTTTCCAGGCAGAAGAAACAATCGACGATTCAGGAGATAAGCTACACCGCCTGCCCCCACTGTAAGGGCACCGGTTTCCGACCGTCTCTGGAATATATAGCTTTGAGCGCCTTCCGGAAAATAGAGTCCCAGGCCGTGAAGAGAATCTACTCGGGGCTGAAGGTAAGCCTGCCCCATCCCGTGTCCGATTATCTTTTGAACCAGAAGCGTCTGGAGATAAGCAGGCTCGAATCCATGTGCGAGATGTCGATCCATATTTCCGGGCATGCGGACATGCCGTGGGACGAGGTCCGGATGGAGTACGAGGCCCGGGAGGGGGCGCCGGAGGGCGTCACGGAGAAGGATAAAAGCGCCGAGACGGCCAAGGAGCACCATCCCGGCGGCGCGGGGAAACCCCGGGAGCGGGAGGCCCCCCGTGGGGTTAGAAGCGGGGTCGCGGGGAAGGAGACCGAGGGGGCAGCGGCAGGACCGGAGGCGGAAGCGGCGGCCGCCCCAGGTGAAACGCCGAAGAAGAAATCACGCCGGCGCTCCCGGCACCGCCGGAAAAAATCCGCCGCCGATGGGGCGTCCTCGGCCGTGAATAAGGTGGCGGAGCCCGGCGAAACGGAGACCACGGCGACGGCGGCGGTCATGGAGACGGATGCCGGAACATTCGGAGAACCATCCAACATCGATGACGATGCTGGCCAAGGGGTGGCGGAAGATTCGCCCTTCATGGCTTCGGAGGTGGCGCCGGCAATGGAAGCGAAGGAAGGTACCGACGGATCGGGAATCGCAGCGGTAGTGGGGAGTGAGGTAGTAACCGCAGAGATGCCGGAGGATGTCAGAAAGATCGAAAAGCCGCCGCCCAAAAGGACGCGGTCGCGTAAAACTGGGAAGGTCGCCCCTGCCGTGGAAACCACGCCGGCATCGGATGGCCCTTTACCCGTGGAGACGACCGGTGACCTGCCGGAAAAGGAAGGGGAGACCGCTAAGGCGCCCCGGAAAAAAAGACGGAGCCCGGGCCGTACCTCCCAGCGCCGAAAGCCGGCAGCCGCAGCTTCCGAAACTCCGGAAACCGGCGGTGAAACACCGCCGGGTAAGGAAGTCCCTGCCGAATTTCCGGATGCCCTAGACGAAGCGCCGCCGGAAGCGGCCGGCCCCTGAGCACCATACCGGCAGAACCGCCTGTTCAGTGATGCCGACTTCACTCACGGCCATTTTTCCTCCCCTCCGTCGTAATGGGAGCGGGCTGACTCATAAGAGTATATAGTTGAATATATTGATTAAAAAATCTCCTCCCCTTCAAGGGGAGGATTGGCGATTCAGCTTCCCAGGGCCTTGGAACGCAGGGTCGCCGCTTCCACCGCGGCCATGAGGGTGCCCCGGAGCTTTCCTTCCTCCAAGGCTCTGATTCCGGCGATTGTCGTTCCTCCCGGCGAGGTCACCATGTCTTTCAACTGGCCGGGATGCCTTTCCCCGGAAAGAAAGAGCCGTGCCGCGCCCTGCAGGGTCTGGGCGGCCAGGGTGAGGGCCGTGTCGCGACTGAGTCCCATATGCACCCCGCCGTCGGCGAGGGCCTCGATCATGATGAAGGCATAGGCGGGCCCGCTGCCGCTCAAGCCGGTCACCGCGTCCAGTTGCTCTTCCTTGACGACGACGGTTTTTCCCACGGCGTTGAAAATATGGAGGGCCGTATCCATGTCCTCCCCGGTTGCTTCCGCTCCGGCAGCAAGTGCGGCCATTCCTTCCCCGATCAGGGCGGGGGTGTTGGGCATGGTGCGGATGATCCTCGCCCCCGCTTTGAGTCGCTCAGAGATGAACCGGATGGGAATGCCGGCGGCGATGGAAATGACGAGCTTGTTTTTGTCCACAACCCCGGAGATGCCGGCCAGGACCTCGGCCATGTTCTGCGGTTTCACGGCCAGGATGATTATCTGAGCCGATTTGGCGGCCAGTCGGTTGTCGTCCGTGGTCTTTACAGCGTGATTTTTTTCCAGCTCCTCACGCTGTCCTTTATCCACATCGGCAACTATCACCGCCTCCGCGGGAACCAGATGATGGGCGAGGATGCCGCCGATGAGGGCCCCCCCCATTTTACCGCCCCCGATCACCCCGATTTTTTTCCCTTTCAACATAACGTCTCCCCCCTTGATTGAATAATGAACGTACGAATCTGTAATCCTTTTTTTGTTCCGGTGTCAATAGATTGATGGGAAAAATACCCGGTTGCGGAAGATAAGGAAGATGTGTTACGAAAAGTACACCGGTGGGTCTGGGAAAAACGGCCGCGCCGGCCGGGGGAACATAACCGGCTTTTTCATCACGGTGGCAGCAGCGCTTGGGCCGGGCATCCCGAAATAGTCAGACGCTGAGGAGGTGGAAATGATAGCGAAAAGGGAAATCGACGGCATCCAGATCGCCGGGTGGGTAAGCGGCGAGCGATGGCGGGACGGCATCCGCCATCTCGTCTTCATTCATGGCTCCGGGGGAGATCACACCCACTGGGCTTATCAGTACGGCGACCTGAAAAACGATTTCAACGTACTGGCCGTGGATCTGCCCGGACACGGGCAGTCGGCGGGGAAGGGGGAGCGGAGCGTCGGCGCCTACGTGGAATGGATGCGAAAGATCCTGGCCGGTTTCGAGGTCGAGAAACCGATCCTCATCGGCCACTCCCTGGGAGCCGCCATCAGTCTATCCTTCGCCGTTCAATACGGGGAACTGCCGGCGGGCGTCGTTCCCGTCGGTGGCGGGGTTACCATGTGGGTCAATCCGGCAATCCTCGCCGGTCTCCTGGAAGACCCGCTGCCCATCATCGAAATGGCGGCTAAGCTTTCCCTGGCCAAGCAGAACCGGGAAAAGTTCGCGAAGATCCTCTCGGCGGGTTTTGCCAAGGCGAATCCGGTGGCCATGCAAGGTGATTTCTCGGCCTGCAACGATTTGAACCTGACCGAAGAGGTGAAGAAAATCAAGATCCCCACGCTGGTTGTCTGCGGAACGGAAGACAAGATGATGCCGTCGGAGCATTCCCAATATCTCAAGGATAATATCCCGGGCGCCCGGATGGCGTTGATCGAAAATGCCGGACATCTGGTCATGATGGAAAACCCCGAGGCATTCAACCAGCACATCCGGGAATTTGCCGGGTCTCTGTAGAGCCGCCACAAGAGGAAGCCGCCATGTTCGTAATGGGTAATTTTATCGTCGCTCTCGCCAAGATCATCGATCTGGTCCTGAGCGTCTATGTCTGGATAATCATCTTCCGGGCCGTCATCTCGTGGGTCAATGCCGATCCATACAACCCTATAGTAAATTTTCTATACCGGGCCACGGAGCCGGTGCTGGCGCCCATTCGCCGCCGGCTGCCCTTCGGCGGTTCGGGGATCGACGTCTCGCCCATCATCGTCATCCTGATTGTGTACTTCCTCCAGTTTTTCCTCGTCAAGACGATGATCCAGGCGGCTGTTTACTTCCACTGATGATTCGGGAAACCCCGGAAGGTTTTTTGCTGAACGTCAAGGCGCTGCCCCGTTCCTCCCGGTGCGGGATCTGCGGCATCCACGGCGACGCCTTGAAGATCAAGGTGACGGCGCCCCCCGTGGACGGGCGGGCGAACGAGGAGATCATCGCCTTCCTGGCGTCCGGTCTCGGGATCAAGAAGGGCCAGGTGACCATTGTCGCGGGACACAACGCCACGAGGAAGGTTGTTGCCGTGACCGGCTGCGGCCGTGAGGATATAGAGCGCCTGATGGGAGAAGACATAACAGGGTGATTAGACTGTTATTCAGGGTGTTGCCAATGCTCAACGATTCTCTTCGAGGTTGATAACATATATTTTTTCTCCGCCAAACCATGCACCCGTTATCACGTGCGAAATATGAGCTGATGTCGCAGCCGCAGGAAAAAAGCAGGGAAAACGAAAAGGTTGCCAGGGCGGCGGGGGTTGTCGGTCTGGCGACGATGCTGAGCCGGGTCTTCGGCTTCATCCGCGACATGGTCGTCGCCGGCTTCTTTGGCGCCGGCCTGGTTACCGACGCCTTCTTCGTTGCCTTTCGGATCCCCAACCTCCTGCGCCGCCTCCTGGCGGAAGGCTCCCTGACCGTTTCCTTCGTCCCCGTATTCACTGAATATTTAAAGAAGCGTTCCCGTCAGGAGGCCCTGGAACTGGCCGATGTGGTCTTTACCTCCCTCTCGGTGGTTCTGGTCGTCGTCTCCATCGCCGGCGTCCTATTCGCGCCGTTCATCGTCGCCGTCATGGCCCCGGGGTTCGTCAAGCATGACGCCCAATATGAACTGACGGTCCTGCTGACCCGGTTCATGTTCCCCTATATCTTCTTTATCTCCCTGGTGGCCCTCTGCATGGGGATCCTCAATTCCCTGCGCCATTTTGCGGCCCCGGCCCTGTCGCCGGTGGTCTTGAACATCTCCATGATCCTCGCCGCCGTCCTGCTGCGGGACTTCTTTTCCGAACCTGTCTTCTCCCTGGCTGTGGGGGTCATGGTCGGCGGGGTTCTCCAGTTGGCCATGCAGTGGCCGTTTCTCCTCAAGATGGGGGTTCGTCTCCGGCTGAATTTCCGGTTCCGCCATCCGGGTCTGAAGCGGATCGGCCTTCTCATGATGCCCGCGGCCTTTGGGGCCGCCATCTATCAGATCAATGTCTTTATCGGGACCGTTCTGGCCTCCCTCCTCCCCAAGGGGAGCGTTTCCTACCTCTACTACGCGGACCGCATCGTCGAGCTGCCCCTGGGGGTCTTTGCCATCGCCGTGGGGACGGCGGCCCTGCCCAGCTTTTCCGACCAGGTGGCCCGGGGGGAGTTCGGGGATTTCAAGAAGACCATCTCCTTTTCCCTGCGGCTGATCCTCTTTATCACCGTTCCCGCCACCGTGGCCCTGTTGGCCCTTCGGGAGCCGATCCTCTCGGTGCTTTTTCAGCGGGGGGCCTTCGACGCCGCCGCCACCACCAAGACCGCCGAGGCGCTGCTCTATTACACCCTGGGGTTGTGGGCCTTTTCGTTGATCCGAGTCATCGTT
>Ga0208694_1004899_pt1 | contig 11729 bp, 9 predicted proteins | sample AD_UKC078_MetaG_FD_184442 | JGI IMG/M metagenome (GOLD analysis project Ga0208694, IMG submission 184442) | Active sludge microbial communities of municipal wastewater-treating anaerobic digesters from USA - AD_UKC078_MetaG (SPAdes) (version 2) | ecosystem: Engineered > Bioreactor > Anaerobic >...
TTTGCGATACGTGGAGAGGAATCCTGTGAGGGCGAGGATGGTAGAGCTTCCCTGGGAGTATGAATGGTCGAGCGCGAGGGAACATGTAGGATTTAATGGGGAGATAGACACTTCTACTAAAGACGAGGGCAATAAATCTGTGGACAGACGTCAGGAGCCCGTCAGTCCCCGATTTATTACCCAGGGTTCTTCGATTTCTGGAGCGGAAAAGGTTTCTGACGGCAATGATTTATCTTCTCAGGCTTCGGTTACTTCTTATAGGAGTATTCCTCTTTGTTCACTGAAAGATCTGGATCTTAACTGGAATGTGGAAGGCTGGAGAGAGTTTCTCGGTTTTCCCGATGAAGAGGATTTTCTCATCAGAATCAGGGGAAACACGTTTTCTGGAAAGCCGTTGTTTGCCCAAGAGCTTGTGGCCGATCTTGAGAAGGAGCTCGGGGTTCCACTTGGCAGGAAGCCGAGGGGGAGACCGAGGAAGGAGTAGCTTTAGGAGCGGTTGATCAGAAGAGCGCCAGGAGCCGTCCTTGGTCCTTCAGAGCGGAGCGTGAACCCGTCCTTCGAAAGAGCAGAACGCGAAAGCAGTGACAGACTCTGAAAGAGCGCCGAAAGAGCGAGAAGAGGAGAGAGAAGAGAGATGCGAAAATCGGGTACAGACGTGAGGTGAATCGTCAGTCCCCATTTTCACCTCAAGAGATTTGGATCGTGCGAAAAATAGGGGGGAAAATAGGGACGGGGGAAAAAAATAAATAGGGACAGACTCGATTTTTAGAAAGAAGAGCGGTTCCTCGATGCTTCGCGTCCAGGTTATTGGTTCTTAGGCCGCGGAGCGGAACTGGCATTTACGATTGTGTAGGTAATTATGTAGGTCTTATTGTACAATATGCTTGTACAGGAGGTGGTTTTATGAAGTACATAGCGACTCGAGACCTGAGAAGCAATCCCTCAGCGGTCTGGGAAACGCTTGATGAAGGATCGGAGGTTATCGTTACGGTTAACGGGAAGCCTAAAGCAATAATGATAAGGGCAGACGAGGATCTCGAATTTCTCATAAAGGCTATTTCCCGAGCAAAAGCTGAACTCGCGGTCGAAAGAATGCGACTCCAGTCTTTGAATAACGGTCTTGATAGTCTTTCTTCAGAAGAGATTGAGAGAGAGATATCTGAAAGCAGAAAAGCGGACAGATGAAGATAGTAGTAGACACAAACGTCCTTGTCGCGGCTCTAATAAATCCTTACGGAAGTCCCGCAGGTGTTCTCAATTGTATTCTCTCAAATCGTGTTTGTCCCTGTTTCGATGCAAGAATTATCGATGAATACGAGAGGGTTCTTCAAAGACCGAGATTTGGATTCAGGAGCGACGATATAAGGGGGCTTCTGGATTTCTTTGTTAAGGTCGGTTTTCTCGTGACTTCCGAACCTGTCTCTTTGGAGCTTCCAGATCTATCGGATTTGCCTTTTGTTGAAGTCTCCAGAGCCACTAACAGTCCGATCATTACAGGGAATGCTAAACACTTTCCCGCTGATTTCGTAACTGTCCTGAGTCCCGCGGCGTTGCTTGAGATAGTTCATAGAAGGGCGTGAAGAGCTGTCTTTGAAAGCTGAAGAGCGGTTGCTTGTTCAGGACATGATAGACGCGAAAAACGGTAGCGGCGAAAAACGGGACAGACATGAAGAGATTTGTCAGTCCCTATTTTCGCAGGGCAGTCTCTCCCTTCAGGTCATCCTGGCAATCTCTTAGCCAGGAACCCGATCCGGTATCTTTACCATCATCTGAAAGCGTCTTTTAGATAGAGAAGGACTTCTATACTGTAGGCTGATGGCTGAGGAAAGATATTTTCCATACTAATCATAGATTAATACTAGAGTCGGTGAGCCTACTCGAAAAGGAATCGAACCAGTTCTTTTTTTGTTATATCAAAATGGTCTGCGATTTCCAGTAGTACAACATTAAGCGTACCTGGCTTCAGTGGTTTGTGCAGAGGGATGGTTATGTGGTGTTCGCCCTTCTGTTTTGTGGTTAGTCTTACGTGGCTTCCGCTTTGTCGAGTGATTTCGTAACCCAACTTGGAGAGAACTCTGGCAAGCTCTTCTCCGCTTAGGGATCTCGGGAGTCTCAAAGCGCAATTACCTCTTCCTTTACGAAGTGCAATCTGATTATTCTAGGGAGTTCACTCTCATCAAAATGACATCTCACTGCATCGCGAATGTTCTCCTTCAGCTCCTGCAAAGTCTCCGCCTCAGTAATTATGGAATGTCCTAGAGCCCGAGCGAAGAATCCGGAAACAGGATCCTCTTCAATCAGAAAGATTATTTCAGTTTTCACATTCAACCTCCGTTCTAACTCTGCGGGAAATCGCTGTTTTTCTCAAGCGATCACTGCAAAACAGGGTTAAGTCTCCGATATTTGCGTGAACCAGCGTCTTTCTCAGTGACTTTCTAGGCATTCGAAAGAATTATACCATCGAAGACCGAGAAGGAAGAACGTTAAGAGCCGTCCTTCGTAAGTCATCCAGGAGCGTGGACCCATCCTTGGAGAGCAGAAGATTATCGAGAGCATGAGATGAGGAGAGAGACGTGAAAATCGGGTACAGACGTGAGGAGACTCGTCAGTCCCCATTTTCACGAGAAGAGGAGAGAGAAAGAGAGAGGGAGAGACGTGAAAATCGGGTACAGACGTGAGGTGAATCGTCAGTCCCCATTTTCACGAGAAGAGGAGAGAGGAAGAGAGAGGGAGAGACGTGAAAATCGGGTACAGACGTGAGGTGAATCGTCAGTCCCCATTTTCACGAGAAGAGGAGAGAGGAAGAGAGAGAGAAGAGAGATATGTGAGAATTCTCGTCTTCTCGTGAGCGAAGCGAGCGTCTTGATCTTTCTCATAACTCTCCATGCTCCACTCTCAACGGTTCTCAAGAGAACTCTCGATGCTCTTTCCCGGCTCTTACCAACTCCACAAACACAGTGGTCATTTCCAGCTTAGGCCATCAGGCTCCCGGTGCGAGGCGGAGATCTCATCTCTATGCAAGGCTTCAAGTACAGGGATTCTTTCTTCTATATGGAGTTGAGTCCCTTTTCTTTTGACTTATTTCTTCCCCAGCCTATTTATTGGGTACGGTCTTCAAACAGCTTTTTCAGATAAGTGGTTACCTTCCCGTCATAATCGGGATAAGTATATCCCAGCATCTGCGCCACATATCCGGCAGTTTCCCTGAACAGTTCTTGACAGGCGAAGAGAGCTTGCCACATCTCTTCACAACTACTATTCCGGTAAGTAGCCAGTAGTCGATCCCACAAATCTATGGAGAGATATTTGTCCAGATATTTATAGGATTTACCGACGCTCAACGAAAACCCGTTCTCGAGCCCGACTTTCCAAGCAAGCATCCGCAGAAGATTGGGCCGCACGTAGAGGTTCAGATGCTCCGCGGCATATAGAATTTCATTACGGCATAAGCCTTTGGCCACATAAGTTGATACCCACCAAAACTCGTTGCAGCTGTCATCAAAAAACTCCGGTGTGGGTCTTTTGACATGGTAATCGCGATCGGTGGGGATCGGAGGAGTATGGACCCGTCCGTCTTTATCTAAAAGAACGGTCAGGAGCTTGTCGCTGGATAAGTACAAATTAAGTTCGTCAAGAGGGATTAACTTTAAGTCAATCCGGTTTCCATCGGTAAAAAGCATCAAATATGAAAACCAGTTACCGAGCTGCGGAGGGAACAAGGACATCGCTTCCGGCTTTTGCATGATAATCCGTTCGCCGAAATAGTCAAGCCAGACATCATCCTTTTTAAAAGACTCCAGATCCGTGACAAGATATGATATATCATAGTCCTGAAACCGGTCTTTCGGGGCATTTATGTTTGTCCGAGAGCCTTCCATCCCTACCACCCGGACTCGTTGATCGTTTTTAGCGAAGTTCAAAATCAGTTCCATCATCTCTGCTTCCGTGCGTATGCTCATCATCTCCTCCCAATATTCAATTATTAGTCTTCTTTTCCGGCTGCGATTAAGAGCATCATCGGGCGGCGTAGCTCATCCTTCATTCCGGGCTCATTGAGGAGATCAGCGGCGGGCCGATTAGTAAATAGGGACACCATTATTCACAATTCTATCGCACAAACCTCGTTCGGCATGTTTAGTATACCTTCTATCGCAACTGGCCTGCGAATACAGGGACAGACTCCGAAAAAGCGAGAAGAGGAGAGAGAGGGAGAGACGTGAAAATCGGGTACAGACGTGAGGTGAATCGTCAGTCCCCATTTTCACCTCAAGAGATTTGGATCGTGCGAAAAACAGGGACAGACTCCGAAAAAGCGAGAAGAGGAAGAGAGAGGGAGAGACGTGAAAATCGGGTACAGACGCGAGGTGAATCGTCAGTCCCCATTTTCACCTCAAGAGATTTGGATCGTGCGAAAAACGGGACCTTATCATATTAATGTCGTTCTTGGTTAAGGAGCGGAAGAGCGGTTCCTCGTTGTTGTTTGCTAGAATAAGATAGGCAGGGGATTCAAAACCAGTATATGCAATGAAGTGCAAATAAAACTCTGTGAAATACTTTTGGGAGGTGTCGTTATGAAAAAAGCAGTTTTCGTGTTACTGGTAGTGGTCTTTCTTGCAGGTTGCATTATTGCAAATCATGAAATAGCCGAGATTATCCCATTCTTTGACGGTTACGTTCAAGAGAATATGGAGCTATGGAATATTCCTGGCATGGCAGTTGGAATAGTTAAAGATGGAGAACTCGTTTTCAGCAAAGGTTATGGAGTAAAGGATGTTGAAACAAGGGAACCAGTTACACCTGAAACGATCTTTCAAATAGGCTCGACTTCAAAGGCCTTTACTTCCTTTTTGCTGGCACAGCTGATAGATAGAGGAGAAGTAAACTGGAAAGACAGGGTTGTGGATCACTTTCCTGAATTTCGGATGTACGATCCCTGGGTAACATCGAATTTCCTGATCGAAGATCTTATGGCACAACATTCGGGATTGCCTCCATATTCGGGCGATTTCATGGCTTTTCTAAATTATTCGAGAGATGAGATTATCCAGAAGATGCGGTTTATACTTCCAGCCAATACCTTCAGAACAGACTTTGCATACCAGAACAATCTGTTTCTGGTGGCTGGAAAAATCATCGAAAACCACTCAGGCCTAACCTGGGAAGAGAATATTGAGAAAGAGATCTTTGCTGCCCTGGGAATGGATGAAAGTTCCGATACACTTGAGGGATACTTTGAAACCGGTAATTACGCAACGACTTATAGTAGGTATAATGAGGAACTGACAAGAATTGAATTCGACGGAAACTCTTTCAAATTCGCGTATATTTATGGTCCGGCAGGCGGGATAAATTCCAATATTGTGGATATGTCAAAGTGGCTCTCTCTCCAGATGAACAAAGGGGTTTTTGGCGATGAGGTTCTTCTATCTCGGGTTCAGTATGATTTCTTGCATAGACCCGCGACTTTCGCGGGAAGCAGTGACTCGAGAATGCTGTTTTACTGTCAGGGCTGGATTTATGAACAGCGAAGAGATTACAGAGTATTCTGGCATAACGGAGAAACAATTGGTTGTAAAACGATGGTAGCTTACTTGCCGGATGATGATCTTGGAATTGTAGTCTTGAGCAACCTGGCCGGAACCAATCTGCCTGAGCTGCTCGCATATGTGCTTTTCGATCTCTACAAGGAAGTCGAATTCATAGATTATTCCGGAGAATATATGCGAACGCAAATTGATAATTTGAAGACAGTTCCTGAAGAACCCGAGATTACGTTCAGCGATCCTCTACCTCTTGAAAACTACGTGGGAATCTACTATAACGATTTCTTCGAAAAGGTCGCTGTATCTGTTAAGGAAGGTCATCTGACAATGGAACTAATCGGCAGAGATATCACTTTTGATCTGGAGTTTTTTAATAGAGATTCCTTCGTGATTACCAACTCCGATCTTTTCGAAATGAACGGAACAGTCGCAGCTTTTTCAATTGATAAAACAGGAGTCGCCGAATCCCTTACGTTAAGGAGCGAAATGATCTCTAAAGGTCTGGAGACACTCTATAGAATAGAATAGTCTTTAGTCAGGAGCAGAGACCATCTTTGGACAAATAGGGACTCTATTTTTGGTGAGAAAACCCGTCCTTGGTCCTTCGTTGGTTAAAGAGCGCGAGAAGAGGAGAGAGGGACTGAAGAGATGAGATCCCGTTCAGGTGCACAACGGGATGACAGAAGCGGGACAGACATAGGGAGCTTGTCCCCATTTTCCACTGCAGATACAGATATTGCAGGGATGTGCTTTGTCGGGTTATACTGTCACCAGTGATAGTAACTATCGGGGGTGATAGTATGTATTTCGATCCCAGACCGAAAACTTCAAGAAAAGATCTATTTTTGAGAGACAGAGAGGGAAAATAGGGACAGACTCCGAAAGAGTGAGAAGAGGAGAGAGGAAGAGAGGGCGAGACGCGAGCAGCGGGTTTCGGGTCTAGGGTATCGCAAGCGCGAAAAATGGGACAGACGTGAGGAGAATCGTCAGTCCCTATTTTCGCTCTCGTCTTCTCGTGAGCGAAGCGAACTCTGGACGCTCTTTCTCGGCTCTTACCACCAACCCACAACGCACAACCCACAACGGTTCTTAGTAGGTACACTACGGGATGACCCTGAATAGGCCCATTTCAGGGCAGGCTCCACGGGCGCATTACGGAATGACAATGTAGAAAAAAAGGGACTGTCTTTCTTGTTCTATTGACTTTTTACCTCATATCTTCCGAAGCGGTTGAATTATTAGAGAGTATGCTAAAATGGTTCTGAGGTCAGAACTAGTTCTGACCTCAGAACTGGAGGTGATAATATATGTTGCTCGATCCAAAACCAAAGAGCAAAGGAGCCGATCTTTTCTCAAGAGGCGAAGAACTCGGAGAGCTCCTGTCTTCGTTGAGAGACAATCCGATCACAGTGATCACAGGTATAAGGAGAGTCGGGAAGTCTTCTTTAATGAGGGTTGCCATTGCAGAAACTGAGCAAGATTCAATAATGATAGACATCAGAAGGGTATACTCGGATTCTTCCGGTTCAATAGGCAGGGTCGATCTTTCGTATGCTATACAGGGAGAGCTCGAGAAGAAACTCAAAAAAGAGAGAATTAAAGCTCTGTTGAGCAAGGTAAAGGGAGTTTCTTTTATGGGGAACTCTGTAACCTTCGATTGGAATGATGTTACTCTGAGTTCGATTCTGGAGAAGTTGAACGATCATTCAAAGCCGTTTATTATCGCCTTCGATGAGGCTCAGTATCTTCGATATTATGGAAGCAGAGGCGGGAAGAGCATACAGAACCTAATTGCCTGGTCTTACGATAATCTCCCAAACATAAGGTTTCTGCTCACAGGTTCGGAAGTCGGTCTACTTCATGACTTCATTGGAACGGACGATTATGAAAGTCCGCTGCACGGGAGGTATATATACGAAATAGTTCTCAAGCCTTTCTCAAAAGATATTTCTATAGAGTTTTTGAAAGCCGCGTTCGCAGAGAGCGACATACAAATTCCACTTGAAGAAATAACCGCGGCGCAGAACCTTCTTGACGGGATAGCGGGACATCTTGTCCAGTACGGTCTTAATCGACTCAGAAGAAGCCACGATGAGGCGCTATCTGAAACCTTTCGGACAGCCAGGATGCTTTTCATCAGTGAGCTCAAAGAGCTTGAGAAGCGGAGTCCAAGATACAGAAAGGTACTAGAGTTTATTGCATCTGGTGCCACTAGCTTCACGGCGATACTCCGGTCCTTTCAAGCCAGCGGTGATTCCGCTTCTAAATCTAGAGTTGCAGATGCTCTGCGAATACTGGAGAGATCCAGCTGGATAAATAAAGAGCAAGGGAAATATTCGATCATTGACTGTGTGCTTGCAGAGTTGATAAGAAACGGCGGGTTTTAAAAGAAAAACAGTAGTAAGTTAGGGATAGTAAACTAAGAAGAAGGGGTGAATAAGAGTGAAGAAAGAGAAAGGAAAGAATTATGAACCTGAGTTCAAATTGATGTCGACAGTCGACAGGGCTACTCACCAACACAACGGGATGACAGGATAAGCGAAAAGGCTCTCCGACACTCGGTACTTCAGATTTCTCTTCTCTCCTCCGTCTCGCCCTCTCTCTTCATCTCGTGTTTTTGATGCTTTTCTCGCTCTTCCAACCTCTCGCCTCAGGTTCTCCAAGGACGGATTTTCAGCTTTTCTCGGAGAACTGTGAACGGCTGTCTCTTCTGTTCTTCTGAAACAGTCATGGAGTGTGATATGATCACTAAAATGCATTAAAATTATCGGCTTTGATGACGGTTTTGACCATTCATAGATTTCGTCTGATTCTCTGATCAGCAAGGCTTGTGAAAAGAATTGAGCGAATCGAACGCAACTAAGGAGTGATGGCTATGAAGAGGGTACTAGCTGCCAGGAATGTAAAGAACTTATTGATTTTGACCCTGATTATGGTTTTCTTTGCTTCCGGATGCATGCTTTTTCCACCGGTAGATGATGATTTCTCAAAGTATTTGAGGCCTGGTGAGGTGATCAAAGGTGAAGACGGAGTAAGTGTCGGTGCTCCAGATGGAGTTCTTGACAAGTTGCTGAGGATATACATAGAGTCTGTGGAAGATCCTACTACAGAAGTCCCTTTGCCGGACGCTCTTCAAGAAGCCAGTCTTATAGGCAAATTCTACAGTGTCGGCTCAGAAAAGGATTTCTCCGTTCGAGAGGGAGAGTTTCTCATACTCGGATTACCTGTTCCTGATGGTGTTTCAACAGACGATCTAGCGATTCTCGTCCTATCCCGTCCAGGGTCAGTTGTTTCGGCGTTTCCGGAAGAAGAGGATTCGTCGATTAGATGGAACCCGCTGAGAGGAGTTTACGATGAAGAAAGCGGTCTCTTCGGGACAATCATTCCCTTTGTTGGTGCTGAGCCTGAAATATACGTCCTTGCGAAAAGTATCGGATACAATGAAGTAGAAGTCGCGGAGGTCGAATTTGAAGGAGCTTCAATTTTCGATATCAAGGGTTTCTACCTGAGCTGTATCGGCTTCTCCGATGGCGAGTGCATACAGGCGCATATAGATATGACAAGAGCAGCGCTGGAGGATGCACTTGAGACATATGTCAACACAATCGGATTCTCAAAGCCCAATCTAAGGGTCGCTGTAATGGGGATTTCTTTCTCTCCCCCAAGCTTTGTTCCCATTCTGAAATACGAATACGAGCTTCGCAAAGGTACCGTAAACGGAGCCTATGTTCCAAGCCAGCGGATAGCATATACTCGTTACCCGGGATTACCCGCTGAGCCAGACCCAATCATTACTCGTCACGAGTTCTTTCATTCGATACAGTTCGCTTATCCTGCACTACAGAATGACTGGACAGACAGAACGGCTGTGTGGGGAGTCTTTGAAGGGACCGCTGTAGCCGCCGAACTGCACATGAACAGTCTTGAGCGCAGCAATACCAATTATAATGGCCGAGAACCATTGTCAATAAATTCAAACCTGTTTTCGCGAACTCTTCCCTGGATGGCGGATGCAGATGCATATAGAACACAAGACTTCTGGGTTTATGCAGGCCTGAAAATGAACGCTTCGAATCAGAACATTGGATATGTCAAAGCTCTCTTCGAACTGGGAAGTCTCAGATCTGACATAGATCAGATGTTCCAGAGCGAAGGGACTTTCAGTTCATTGAGTGACGCTTACTGGCAATGGGTTAAAAATCAGAGTTTCGAGAAGAGTGTAATACTGGGATTGGATAGCGATGGTATGAGCGTTCCCCACGGGGAGCCTAACGAGTGGTCAGGCCACGGAGACGATCCTGCCACAGTAACAGTGAGCCCAGCATTGCAGGACTGGGACGACATGACAAAAACCTTTTCACTTTCCCCGTTGACTTCAAGGGTTTACAGACTGGTTGTTAGTCCGGCGTTTGTTGATTACATGGCGGAGGCTTCGGTTGAGTCAACGAATGAGAACGTGCAGTTCAAGTTTTATGGAGGCGAGGAGAATATCTTTACCACCAGCTGGGATGACAATGAAGCGGCAAGTTTTATTCCAGACGGTGGAGAGATCACAACACATGTTCTGATATCCAATACAAGTTTTGAAGAACCTAAAGCGTTCGTGACTCTAAGAATAAAGCTTTCACGGGGACCCCTTCTCTCCATAGTGAATGGCCCCTCGGGAACTGTCTATTTGAACGAGGCAGTATTTGAGTGGCAGAGCGAACCCTCGGATAAGATTGTAGTCTATGAGATAAGGAAGGACGAGGGGGTCTGGGAGAGCAACGGATTGAGTACTACCTATAAATGGAGCGACATGACTCCCGGAGATCGAATCTTCGAAGTCAGAGCTCGAGATGATTACGGACTAAAGTCAGAAGTAATTTCATGGCCATTCACCTACGATGAAGGCTTCTTGATGAATGCTATTTTTGTTGATGGGGGAGCGTCTCACACGATAGCACTTAAAGAAGACGGAACAGTATGGGCGTGGGGTAGCAATGAATTCGGACAGCTTGGAAACGGCACTTGGACAGATAGCAATACAGCAGTCCGGGTAGGAGGGAAGCAACCCTTAACGAAAATAATCGCAATAGCGGCAGGATACAATCATTCCGTCGCGCTCAGGAGCGATGGTACTGTCTGGGCATGGGGAAGAAACGGGTCCGGCCAGCTTGGCAATGGAACAAGCATCAACTCAAACATCCCGGTTCAGGTGAAAGCTCCCGACGGGAAATCGTTCCTGGACAGTGTTGTTGCCATAGCTGCAGGTGGAGAACACACGCTGGCCTTAATGAGACAGATCGTTCCAAAGATAGAGATCCTGTTTTCCTGGGGAAACAACAAGTATGGCCAGCTTGGCGACGGTACCTGGAACCATAGCTCATTGCCGGTTCAAGTTGGAGGGAAGCAGGCTCTAAGCGGCATATTATCGATTGCAGCAGGGTATCTTCATTCGGCCGCGGTAATGGATGACGGTACAGTTCGGACCTGGGGAGATAACAACCACGGACAACTCGGAATTGGCGTTTCTGGAGGCCAGAGAAATACGCCCGAAAAGGTAGTTGGACTCGGCGGAAAGGGTGATCTTACAGAAATTGTAGCCGTTGCCGCCGGGGGAGGACACACCATAGTACTTCAAAGAGATCCGAAAACGAACATAAATTCGATTCTTGCCTGGGGTTTAAACGAGTCAGGACAGCTGGGCAATAACACTCAAAACAACAGCAACTTTCCCGTCCAGGTAAAGGGTCCAGGTGGCTTCGATTTTCTCTTGGGAGCAATAGAAATTGCTGCAGGAGACGAGCATTCAAAAGCCTTAACAGATGACCGAATAGTCTATTCATGGGGAGATAATGAGTTCGGTCAGCTTGGAGATGGAAGCTGGACTAGAAGAGAAGCACCGGTTCAGGTAATAAACGGACCTCAGCTTCTCCAAAACGTAGTTACCATTGGAGCGGGAGCATTTCATTCGATGGCGGTGAAGCGTATATGGGAGGGCGGATTAGTGTGGACCTGGGGCCTCAACGAAGATGGTCAGCTCGGCGACGGAACGACTTCGACAAGAAATCAGCCTGTCAGAGTCAAAGAGTTCTAGCTAAAAATAAAAATAGGGACAGACTCCATTTTTTGGTATAATCTGTGTTGAATTAGAATGAGATCCCGGGGATGACGGGATCGAAGCCGGTGCGGGTGAAAATTGGG
>Ga0208694_1004912_pt1 | contig 11704 bp, 14 predicted proteins | sample AD_UKC078_MetaG_FD_184442 | JGI IMG/M metagenome (GOLD analysis project Ga0208694, IMG submission 184442) | Active sludge microbial communities of municipal wastewater-treating anaerobic digesters from USA - AD_UKC078_MetaG (SPAdes) (version 2) | ecosystem: Engineered > Bioreactor > Anaerobic >...
CCCACAGATCAGCCGTGTGGTCGCGGTCAACCAGATGAAGAAGGTCAACGCCTTCATCGGGTTCACCCGTCTCGACGAGATGGACCGGATCAACGACCTGCCCGGCCGACTGGTCAAGCTCACCCGCAACGGCAAGCCGACGTGGGTGCCCGCGACGGAGGACCGCGGTGAAGGAATCTTCCTGCAACTCAGCCTCGATGCCGTCGAAGCCTGGGAGAACATCGTATACACGACGCCGCTGTGGGCGGCACATCAGGCGGCTAACCGGCGTAACTTCTATCGACGTTTCTCCGAGACCGCCAAGGCTGTGGACCCCGACACCCGGCTACCCGCACCTCGATACTGGTTGCTGCACACCCTGTCTCACGTGCTGATCCGTGAGATGGCCATGTCGTGTGGCTACGGTGCAGCGAGCCTCACCGAGCGCATCTATGGCTGGCCGCCTTCCGCGCACCGTGAGGGTGCTGCCGGACTGTTGATCTGCACCACCGCCTCAGACAGCGAAGGCACCCTCGGCTGCAGGGGCTGGTGAGCTCGGCGCTTCGCCGGGCTGCCCGGTGCTCATCGGACCCTGTGTGCGCCATGCGAACTCCGCACGACCCCGAGGACTTCCTGCACGGAGCGGCATGCCACTGCTGCACGTTCGCCTCGGAGACATCGTGCGAGAGGGCCAACCGGTTCCTCGACCGCCGCTTCCTGCTCACACTGCCCAGCGCGCACGGCAAGCCGGTGCCAGGGTTTTTCGGGAGCCCTGATGTCCGATGATCCGCTGAAACAACTAGGGGAGTACCTCACCGCAACCGAGGCTGAAAGCTTGGCGGTGCTCATCGACGCCGGCGAGCACACCACACATGCCCTCGCATCGGTGAGCCACGCCCGTCGCGACAGAGTCGCAAACCTTCTGAAGGCGGCTGGGATTGGTCACACTGAACCAGCTCTGTCGGTAGCGGTGCTCCGCGGCATCGCGGGCGCGAAGTCCGCGCATCGCGACCTCACGCCGGTCTGGACGATGCCCGGAAACGAAGCGACGAGTGGGCACCTCACTAACCAATTTCATGATGTGGTGGCCGCCGCGCGTACCTCGGTCACCTGCGCGACCTACAACTTTTCGCCGACATCGAACATGTGGGACGCCCTTAAGGCAGCGTCGGAGGAGCCCGACGTCGTTGTGTGCGTCTACGTCGATGCAGGCAAGGGCGACCCTGGCGGCGTCAAGGCACGGCTCCCGCGAGCCGTCGTGTACCGCTCAGCGAACTTGCCCACCGGACAGCCGATCGTCAGTCACACCAAGTTCATTGTCGTCGACCATGAGGTCGTTCTGCTGACAAGTGCAAACTTCTCGTACAACGCTGAGAATCGAAACATTGAGTTCGGTCTGCTGATTCGTGACAGCGGCCTGGCAGCGTCGATCGAGTCAACTATGGCGAGCAAGCGGGGGAGCTTGTACGAGCTGGTGTAGCCAAGGTTGCGGGCTTCTGCTTGATCGGAGGTACGATGCGGCTCAAGGAGTGTTTTGGCGGCAACGAACACGGCGACTTCCCGCCCTGCCGGGCGACGACAGGAGTCCGGCCCTGGATCGCTTCGCTAAACATGCAGCTGAGATTTCGACGCACCCGGATCCATTGATGACACTATGGAACTCGTCCTTGATAGGAACAATTTCTGCCGGCGCGGTGCGCGACTTACGCGTACCGATGATGGGCCACGGCGACAAGGTGCTTCTCATCACGACCGGCAAACGTCTGCCTTCCCTCCGTGGTCACCAGCACTCGTGATTGCCTGATGCCATCTCGGCTGGTGTATACGGCAGAAAGCACGTACCGCACTTCTCGGGAGGTGCGGGCGCGGTGCATCCGCATCGGTGGCAGTGCGGACACTTGAAGTCCTGACAGGTCTCGCAGCGGCCGCTTGACGACGTAGCCTGAAATGCCTTTTCACACGCTGGGTTGGAGCATTCCCGGGAGGGGTACGTCCACGTGCCCGCCCCGTTCGCGGTCGTCGGCCGCAGGGCGAGGAACACGTAACGCTCCTCGTGGTCGAGCGCAGCCTCCACCCGCATCCCGTCGAGCACGGACCCGGTTTTGTATTCGATTCCCTCGTGGAACTCCCGACGCACTGCAGCATCCACCGCCTCGACCGCAACGCGCCGGAACCCTTCCTGCATTAATCCCTTTGGGGGTTGCGGGTCCTCGTAAGTGGTCGCCGAAGTGATCACGACCCCGTCCAGGTCCGAGACGGCGAGGAGCCAGCGGGCGCCCTGGGGCATCATTTCGCGCACGCGCTGCAGAACGGCAGAACGCGACGCTTCCCACCGGGCGAAGAGACCGGCCATGACATCGGCGGGGTGAAGTGAGGTGGCGTGGCGGTCGGTATCGCTGACCGGCATGAGCACCTGGGCGGCGAACTGGTCGCACACCTTCTCCTCGATGTCGCGGCGCTCGCGTTCGGCCATGTCGATCAGCGTGAACCCCCACTGGTCGTGCGTCTGCTGCAGATGGTGGCCGAGTTCGTGCAGCACGGTGAAGTTGTCACGGCGGTAGGTCGCCGGGTGGAGGTGGATCGTTGGCGGTTTCGGGCGGTAGTAGCCGCCTCCGCCGCAACCGGTCTCGATGAGTCCGTCCTCGATCTCCACCTCGATCCCGACAGATCCCATCACCGCTCCGAGTGGGTTGTCGCGCAACGCGGCGAAGTTGAAGGTGGTGCACTCTGCGATGATGCGGGACGCGATCGCGTGGGCGTCACGACCGACGGCGAGATCCTCCCAACCGTCCACCGGACTACCTGATGTCCCGGCCGGCGCGATTGATCGCGTCTCGCAGCTTCGCCTCCCGCAGGGCGTCGCTGTCGTTGCGCGCAGCGAGGGCAAACTCGCGACGGGCGAAGCGGCGAATGTTCGCCTCTCCGAGGCCGGTCGCCTCGGTACGCGCCGCGATGAGATGCTTGTAGCTCGGAGAGGCGAGGTCAATCACGACGTCCGCGAGGGGGTCGGCTCCGACGAGCGCATCTCGGTTGACCCCGAGACGCTCGGCGACGGCGGTGAGCTGCTCGTCGGAGATCGGCACGATACCGTCCATGAGGGCCCTCAGTTCCGGCAGCGCGAGTCCTAGTACCTCGCTGACGATCCGCGAGCTTCCGCCAGCCTGCCGGACCTTCGCCGAGTCGAGAAATGAACCCTCCTCGGCGCCGCCGGCGTTGAAGCACAGCTCGGTCCAGTGATCCACCATCAATCGGTCGGCCTCAGTGTTGTCAGAGTCGCGAGCGGAACCTGGTGCGAAGGCCAAGCCGGGGTCGTCGCTGTCATCGAGCGCGAAGGAGATCGGGCGGATCCGGTCGGGCAGTAGCAGCTGCCCGAGGCTGCGATCGAGAAGGTGGTCACCGATGCCAGTCTCCCTGGTCGGCCAAAGGGTGACCGGAACCCCGAGTGGTGAATTCTCCACAACCAGACCAGGAGCGAACGACACCTCACCGGGCAGCGTCACCGGCCAGGCCAAGACGAACCCGTGCTTCGCCGCGGCGATCGCTGCGAGCCCTACGACCTCGCCGTCCCAGGAGAGGACCCACAGGTCTCCGGCGCGGACCTGCTCGCTCTGCGCGCCGTTGTCCCAGAGCTGGTGCGCAGATGCCGGTATTCCGGCCGGCCGATCACGTCCGCTCACTGCTCACCTTCTTCGGTCGTCGCTGCAAAAAGAATCGCCAGAGTACAGGTCACGAGTCGTACAGCCGACCCCGGTAGACCTCCCTGGCCACCGTCACCTCATCTTTGGGCAGCTGGCCGAGATACTCGCACTTTCCGGCATGCCCCGTGACCGCCTTGTAGACCGGGTGGATGTACCGGGCCGTCCACCACCCTGCGGTGTTCAAGCGGGTCGTATGAATCTCCGGCATCGCCTTGCTGGGCAGGTCTTCAGGCTTTTCGTCGCTGGTGATCCGGGGCAGCCCGGCCCATGTCGTGTCCTCGCGGCGCTCGGCCATACATGCCATCGGACGTGCGGGCTTGCCGACGCGCGCCGGATTCTGGGTGGCCTCCTTGGTCACCCAGTAGACGTCGCCGAACTTGGCGTCTTCCTCTGGCATGGGCGGCAGCCTACAAGCGCTGACCGACAGCACCGGAGCGCCGCGCTGCGTGTGTCAGGTCCCGTGCTGCGTTTACCCATTCAGAAGTCTTGATCGACCCGGCGCAAGATGTTCGCGAGCATGATCACCGAATCCGCCGCGATTCCGGCCTCCCGCCGTGTAGGCGCGGTGGAGTGCTTCACGCTGTGTGCCAGCTCGATCACCTTGTTCGCGACGCCGCGGATCGCCTCGTTGTTCTTGCCCGCCAAGGAGTCCTCGACGTAGCGGCCGATGCGCTGCTTTGTCTTATCGGCCGGCGGCTCGGTCTCGCCGTCTCGGAGATGCACGGAGGGGTCGTAAATGGTGCGGCTCAACGCCTCAAGCACGCCAACGGCGCGGTTGCCGACGTCGCGATAGTCCTGCGTGGTGGTGGCGGTGCGGAAACGCCGGCGAAGCTCGGTGAGCTCCTCGTCAACCTTCGGCCAGCCCGTCTTGGTGTGCGGCGACACCGCCTCAGCGTTCACGGCGCGGAACTGATCCTCCTCCTGCTGATCCAGCTCCGCCTGCACTGGGGAAAACAGCTCGTTGAGGAGGTCTCGGCGGGCTTGCCACGAGTTGTAGCAGCCGTTACGCAACCAATGCGTCTTGAAGGTGGCGAAGTCCCGCCAGGGGAAGCTCAGCGTAATGCCGATTCGCGAGAGGGTCGCGGTGAGGGCGCGCTGGGCAAGGGCGATTTCCTTGTCGTCGAGCGCGTTGCTGCCGTCGGTGCCGAACCCAGTCAGGTTATCCCACACCAAGTGGGTCAGCGCGATCGCCGCGTCGAGGTCGTCCGCGCCGGCTACGGGGCCGGCGCGCAGCTCGTTCAGCAGGTCCTTCCGGAGCTTCGTCGTGATGGACGGTTCACTCGACCATGGACTGACCGTTTCGATTTCCTCGAAGAAGTCATCCGGTCCCATGGGAAGCGACGCTACCGAGGCAGGGTGACATCGCGAACTGTTACTCGCCTGCGAGAGCTCGACCGAACGCGACCGCGAACTCTCTCTGTCGCCCAGACGAAGGGAAGGGGATCCGCACCTGGCTGACCGGAAGGCCTGCGGCGGCCAACGCGGGATATGCCACGCGGAACACATCGGCCTTGATCAGGATGATGCGTTCGGGTTCCAGCTCGGCAACCCGGTCAAGGAGCGCGGGCACGTAGGGCGACAGGTCGGACCCGTCCACGGGATCGGGCTTGAGGTCGATCAGGAAGATGCCGCGGTCGCGCAGCTGCGCCAGCACGGATGCCTTGTTGGTCCGGGTCAGCTCTACGTGGGGCAGGATTGCCCGCGCGACCGCCCGAAACAGCCAGTCGTGCTGCGCTACGTCGAGAAAGTAGAAGTAGCGGTCGTCGGCGTCAGGTGGAGCTTGGGCCACCAGCAGAAGCCGAACCCTGCTGGGCTGGTACTGCTTGGCGGCCTCTGCACGACGTCGGCGCACCTCGGCAGGACCGGTGTCGTCTTGCTGGGTCTGCGGCGGTGACGCCACGGCGACGGGTTGGCCATACCCTCGCGAGCGACTGGCCGGACCATGAGCGCGGCACCACTGGCGCCCGGGCTTCGTAGGCGGGTGCAGACCGTCGCGGTAGCAGGGACTGTGGTCGAAGTTCGGTCGGGATGTTGGGTGTTGCATGACTCCAATACTGCTGGTGGTCCTCTTTTGGTAGGCGAGCGCTCCTTGGGACGTGAGGACGACGTATACGTCACTGATGCAGATCTTCGTCGGCGAAGCGCCCGGCAGGTACGAGCAAGGCAACCTCGCGTCCCTGCCGGGTGATCACGAAAGTCCGCCCTTGTTCGGCTTCAGTGATGAACCGGCTGAAATGTCGGCGTAGTTCGGTGATGCTGATGCGCGGAAGCAAGGGATCGATCAACGTTCGGCACCAGGATCGGCGACGGCACCGAACATCTCGATCCAACTTTCGAGCTGAGCGGCGGACTCGGTGAGGACGAGCGCGAGAGCCCGCGCGTTCTCAATGGTGAGTCCAGAATCAGGGTGGAACTCGAGGTAGATGTGGGGAACGTCGGCAGCAGTCTCAAAGCTGCCGTCTTCGACCTGAATCGCGCTGATACGGACTCCAGCCGTGCATCCGGCGGGGAACCGGTCGGGTGTGTAGACGACGCGGGATGCGATGCCTTGGTCCAACTCCCATTCACTGCAGAGCGATCCGATTGGGGTAGGGGGCTCCTCACAGCTTCGGCTTGACATTGCCACCATCGTCCTCTCTGTACCGCTGGGACTCAGTCATCGGTTGCTCGGTGCGACTTCGACTTCATCTGGGGGAGTGTCTAGTTCGCCTAGTATTGCCTGCCGGAAGTGGTCCGATGCGCCGCTCGGGGATAAGTCGGGAAAGATGCTTCTGAGTCGAATGTGCGAGCTTGCAACGATTTTCGCGGCCGATGACCTACCCTCTTTCGCGAAGTCGTGCCGTAGCGAGATGATGAGGTCTGTTAGCGCTACCGCGCTCGGGTACCAGGCGGCGACCTGTCGGGCAATCGTTGGTGGTGCGTCATCGGGGATATCGAGCCGTTCCCTGCGACGCTGGATACTAGGTGCTCGGGATACGGCCGGCCAGTGTGACCACTGAGTAAAACAGCGGATGGCGGCAAAGAAGCAGCTATACACGGGGCCGCGGCCCCATCGTCGGATGAGTTGAAGGTGTTCGCGGTGTGCGTCTGAGACGTCGACACAGTTGCGTACTGAAAACTGTTCCTGAACAGGAAATCTGAGTGCAGAACTGCCTGTCCACTGCTGGTGCGCGGTGCAGATCACTTGTTCATGGCTAGCGAAGACAGTCACAACTTCCGTTCGGCCGTGAGTCTTGGCGGCGGCGCAGTGTGTGCATGCCGATCGGGTGCTCGCCCGTTTGGAGACGTGGCCGACCAGGTGCGGCCATCGCTCAACTGCCTGCGGGGTTCGCAGTTCTGGGAGTGCCGCGACCAGCCCGCGCTCTGTGAAACCGGTTAACTCGACGAGGTCTGCAACGAAGTGGCGATGCCGGGCGAGTCGAGGCAACCAGCCGGGTCGCAAAAGATTCTGATCCGTGAGCCGTCGGAGGTAGCTTTTCAGCGTCTCAGATTTCATCGGCGACAGCGGTACCGGTAGTCGCCGTTGGCTGTGACGGATTCCCACTGGGGGCGTCAGTGGTAATTCGGAACGGGATGGCATTAGCGGGCCACCCCCGGGTCCACGTCGTCGATCGCAATCGAGTCGAGGAGGTCTAACGTGATCGCTTCGGTACCGAAGTCGATGGCGTCGGTAGCGGCATCGATAATCAGATCGCTTAAGGATGCGATGGAGCCGCCGGTGCGGTGGTAGAGGTAGTCCGCATGCCGTTCGAGCATTCCGTGTTCATGCAGGGGGAGGGGAAGAATGCGTTCGAAGGATGCGACGAGCTGCAACCACTCCTTATGGTCGGCGTCATTCGACAGTGAGTAGTTGCTCAGGTTGATGGGCCGGGTACGTTTGCGCCACTGCTCTCCGTTCTCGCCGCTGAACAGGGGAGCGGTCTCCAATGAAATTCCTGCAAAGAGCATTGTTGCATCGAGGTTTTCGGCGAAGGTCTTGATGTTGTCGGCGACTTCGGCTCCTGCTGCGCGATCGGTGTTGAGGCGTTGGACGTCATCGAGGATGACGAACTTGGTGCCGAGGCTCTTCAGCAGTCGCGCCAGGTCCACGAGTCGCTCGTCGGCATTGCTACCTCGCAGCTCGCGTGCACCGACGAAGTCGGCGAGGCGCACCCAGAGTTTGTTCGTCGTTGTCGCCGTGGCGATGGTGGTGTAGACGACGGGAAGGAAGGACAGATCGTTCTCCCTGCCGCAAGTCCGTCGTATTTCTGCGTCCAGTCGCTTGCCGGCGGCCATCACATCGGTGGTTTTGCCGGTCCTGGGTTCCCCGGATACTCGGATACCGGGCCTGGCCACGAACTTCTTGGCTCGTGATCGGCGAAGCAGTCGCCGTGCGTGGTTGAGGATGCGGGTGAGATCCCGGGTGGGAAACACGCGTTCCTCGTTCAGGTAGTCGATGCGGCGTTCGTTATACGCCGACCGCTCGACGGTGCCGAGAGCCTTGATCTCGTCCGCACTCAACGAGGGGCGCTGCGAGTCCGGGGTGGGCTCGTAGGTGCAGTACTCGCGCCACTCTTCGCGGGTTGTCGGTGATGCCAAGGTTCACCACCCTTCCGACAGACGCATCGGACGCATGGGCTCAACGGGTCCGAGCGTAGGCTGAACAACCGGCGGTGTCGGAGTGTCGTCGCTTCGTCCGGGCGCAACGACCTCAGCGGGAGGGCCGCCGCTGAGCTCTTGTCGCGCGAGGTTGGCGCGCCCGGCCGACGCTTCGGCACGGGAAAGCGGTCGAGGTTTCGGTTCCGATGGGCCGCCGAGCAATTGACGATGAATCTGCTCCGCGCGCCTGAGCACTTCTTTGTCGGTTGGTTTCTTACTCATGTCCCGACGGATCGCTTTGACCATGTCGATTCCGAATGGAATGGTCGCATAGTCGGCGAGAACCCAGCGGCACTCGATCCAGCCATTGTCTTCGACTTTGCGCTGACCCTCTGAGTCGAAGACTAGGGATTCGTCTCGCACCCAGATTTGCATCAGGTTGGTGGGGTCGTAGCGCACCTCCCACTTGCCATTCTGTTTGGAATTCAACGATTTCGTTCGTCGCATCTGGTGAAAGCGTGGCGAGTCGGAGTTGTACACGAGGTTCTCCAAGTTGACGCCATAGCGATTGATACGACGAAACTCGTGTGGTTTCAGCGAGATCCAATCGTCGCGTGTCATCGTCCGTACTGGAGTTGGTGTCATCTCCGACATCGCTCGATACATGGCATTGGGAGAGAGCTGCATCCGAGGGGCCGCTGTCAGGTGAAGCCCCGAGTGGGGACGGTTCTGATACACCGTGATGACCCATTCGTCGAGCAGCGCCTGGAGTACAAACAGCGGCCACACAATATCCTTCTCCGGGTTTCGGCCCCGGTGGCTGACCGAGCGTCCCTTGTATCCCGGAATCCATCGGACAAAGTCGTCGCCGATGGTCTTGAGCAAGCGTTCGATATGAGGCTTGGCGGTGGGCTGGTGCGGAGGTGCGACCCGAGGGTGCACTCCCCGAAGTTCCGTTGCTCGTTCGAAGACCGGTGAGACGAAGATCTTGCCACGGTCAACTACGACACCCCGCACATCGATGATGGGTTTGTTTTCGAGTGCCCTATCGAGATCGATCTGGGGGGATAGCTTGTCCGACAGGTAACTTCGTGCGACGGTCATATTCTCAATCCAGCCTGGCAACATCTGTTGCGGGATACAGGAGTTGGCCCAGAGTTCGATAGCGTCCACAGTTTTGCAGGCGTTCGGGCGGAGAATTGCCGCGGTGATGCTCAGTGTTGCGACGTCGATGCCGGCAGCCAAATCGATGCGGCATGGTTGACCATCGGGCAGTAAGGCCATTGCGTCCAGTGGTGTTGAGTCGAGCTGCACTTCTTCGCCTGGATACAACGCGACAATCTTCGAGAACGCTCGGTTGGGGCTGTTCGCGTGACTGCGGCGCGACGTCGCGTCACCGGTGGTGTGCTCACCGCGGTCAAGTGCGGCGAGTAGGGCGTACAACGATGACCTGCACGGCACCGGCACGTTGTCGTCACGAAGGCGGCGCTCTGCGATTTCGAGGATCTGCTTCTTGGTAGGCGTCGACTTGTCTACGTAGTGCGCTTTCACCATGTCCAGGACGACGATCACACGCTCGTGCACCCCGGACAGACGGACATGACCCGGCATACCCCGCTGATCGATACATCCGAGCAGGCCCGCATTGTTGAAGCGTTGCCACTTGCGCCACATGGTGGTCATGGAGACCGGCCGCCCTAGGGTTCGTAGCTCGGATATTTTATCCGAAAGTCGTTCTTGTACAGTCACTATCGGGGCACCCGAAATGGCTTGTCCTTGAGCCGGCTGTTCGATGGCGTGTTTGATGCCGGAGAGGTGCTCATACCAGAACTGGGCATCTCGTCGCTGTTCGTCGGTGGCGAGGTCGAGCAGCCTCTGATCGGCGATACTTGGTCCAGAGGCGTCGGGACCGACGAAGGAGTCGTCGCAGAGCAACATCGCTACCGGCAAGGTCAGGTCGCTGCCGTCATCGAGACATTTGAGTCGAAGGGCCAGTCCGTCGCTGTCGCGGATATGCCAGCTCTGGCCACGGAGTTCGATGATGTCGCCGATATGCAGTTCGATCATGAGGTGATCACCGTGGTCCAGGTCAGCGGGCGGGCCAGGTCGACGTGAATCTCTCGGTTCCAGATCATGTGGTACGTGCTGCAGATGAGATGGTTCTCGTCGAGTTCAGCACCGTCCGAGGCGTTGTCGATCAGCTGGCCGAACTGCACGCCGTTGCGCCCCGATCGCTTCACGCAGATCGCGATAGCGGATCGTGCTTCTGCTGACGGCGCGAACCGCGGATGGTGGTAGGCGCATAGCAGACGTAGGTTGCGTTCTGCAGTCTTGTCTATCGTAGTGAATTCCTCGTACTCCCAGTCCAACTCGCGACATACATCGCGCGTGCGTTGATGCTGGAGCCGATCCTTCTCGCGGAGACGATCTGCCGGCTTGACGTCGACAACGAGAGCCGATCCGTCGCGTCTTCGGATGAAAAAGTCCGGGGCGTGCCGGTGGTGCGTCTGGCCCTTCGGCCACAGCAGCCAAAACGGATTGGAGCTGACCGCGATTGCCTCGCCCCGAAAGTCGACCGTCATCAGGGCAGTCATCTCGAACCGCGACTCAAAGCTGACATGGCCTTGTGAACGCGAGAACCAGTACTTGCCTTGATGGGAACGGCGACCCCGGTAAGCCGGGAAACTCCGGATAGGCCTGCATAGCTCAAATGACACACGCGAAACCTCAGGTGTGAGACGGGTCCGCACCCGCTGCCCGGTCTTCGGATCTTGATAAAGCACCATCGTGTAGGGCGCGTCATTGACGGGCAGTGGCCCTTCCGACGGGACCGGCGGCGGGGTCACTGCCGTCTCCACCAACCATCGGGGCCTGCAGCCCGCGATGGGGTCGGAGGCCAGGATGCAAAGCAGGGGTTGACATCGTGCCGGAAGCGCGCTGAAATAAGCATGTCTCCCTCTCAAGGGTGAAGTAGGCAATTAGCGGCCAAGTGCCGCACCGAAGAAGCCGGGATTCCAGCCCGGCTTTTTCAGCGTCTGGGGAATCTTGATGCCCCGTCAGCGGAAAACATTTGAGTCGCTTGTGCGGTGCCACCTCCTCGTTGACCTGGACGTTCGACTGCCTCCGATAGGCGCACTCATCGAGCCCCGTGCGTTTATGCGCAGGCTGAAGGGCCTGCCTCCTCACCGGAATTGGCAACGTCAGTTGAGCACAAAGTGACAGAATCGCACAAGGGTTGCAGCAACTACCACTTTGACCAGCTTTGCCGAGATGAGCCGAACTATCCCGCAATCTTTCGTGGGTTGATTGCAAACGCCGATGGCTGCTGGAACCCAGGAACCTGGAGAATAGGCCTGTCTGTATTCCACTGCTAGACACTAAATTAACGCGTTTAGCAAGGTATGTCGCTTGCCAGGGTGATGGGACCACCTGGTTGCCAGGGGGATGGG
>Ga0208694_1004913_pt1 | contig 11704 bp, 9 predicted proteins | sample AD_UKC078_MetaG_FD_184442 | JGI IMG/M metagenome (GOLD analysis project Ga0208694, IMG submission 184442) | Active sludge microbial communities of municipal wastewater-treating anaerobic digesters from USA - AD_UKC078_MetaG (SPAdes) (version 2) | ecosystem: Engineered > Bioreactor > Anaerobic >...
AACAAGGGCGGCCCGGTAGCTGAACGGCAGAGTCTGGTAAAGCGCACAATCGCCATCCACCCGGAAGCGGACTTCGACATTTTTCCGGGTGATGTTCGGTTCAATATGGATGTCCGAACTTCTCCGGGTATAGGCATCGTTGATGATCTTGTTGACCAGCTGCATGATCACGCTGTCGGATTCGGTAACGGCATCCGCATCTTCTTCATCGTCCAGGTACTCTTCGGTGCCTTCCAGTTTGCCCAGAATATCGTTGATGGACGAGTCATCCGCTGTAGAATGGTAGAAAAGGTTGATGTATTTGATGATGTCTTCCGCCAGGGAAACATCGTATTTGACGGCCTTGGTCTTGAGAAGGCTTTCGATCATATCCCTTTTCAGGATGTTATTCGGATCGTCGACGATGACCTGGATCTTCCCGTCCACCTTTCCGATGGGCACCCAGAGTTCCCGCCTCAGGTATTCCTTTTTCAGGTTCTTCAATAAATCACCCGGAATCGGGGTCTTCTCATTGTAGGCGATATATTTGCACCGGTAGAATTCTTCCAGGGAATGACCGATGTCGGACTTTGAAATCTTGTACTTATTCATCAGGAAGTCTTCCATGGTTTCCTTGTTTTCCCTGGATTCCTCCCATGCACTGTCCAGTTCTTCTTCCTTGAGGAGGTCACGGCTGATCAGGTAATCGAAACGTGTTTTCCTCCTTTTCGCGAGACGTTCCTGGTTATAAAAGGCCACTGCCAGCACTTCGGCGATTTCCTGGACGAATCCGGTTTCTTCGTCGGAAAAACGTCCCGCCTTCTTCTTGTTCAGGATCTGGATGACCCCCATCAGAACGTTGTTCCGAAGGATAGGGGATGCAAGGACCTGTTTCGTACGGAATCCCGATTTTTTATCCCAGCTGGAATCGAAGAGCAGTTGCTTGTCGATTCCCTTGATTTCCTCCAGGTTGTAGACGTCCATGACATTGACGAGCTTTTGGTTTTGGGCGACATAGCCGGCGACACTCCTGTTGTTGATGGGGACACGGATCTCTTTCAACTGGGTTCCGGCCAGAAACATGGAATAAATTTCATTCGAGTTTCGATCAACCACGTATATCGTCATGTTTTCTGCAGCGAACAGCTGCAGGATGCCTTCTTTGAGATCAACCAGAATTTCCTTGATATTCTGCGCGGCATGGATGCGATTCGTAATGTCCTGGAGAGCTTTTCGGATCTGAAGCTTTTCTTCCAGCTCCGAAATTTGTTTCGTGGGGAAATTGAAATCCATTCCTGATTCCTTGGTTAACGATAAGGGGGATGGGCACACTGTCAAGAATTTTCGTGTTCAGTGAGCCTGTAAAATGTTCGTGTTTTGATCTTACCGGCGGAAGCCAACGTCCCCAGTAATCCCCCCCGGCCCTTTACGGCCGCGGAGGATCAACTCAACGAAGGGATGTTTCTTAATGAAATCATTCGTCGCCTGCGATCCTCTGAGAAAATCGACTTATTTACGCGGTCGTCATGGTTATTATCGTCACATCTGTTGCAATACATTAATTTTCCGTGGAAATATACGAAAAGTCCGCGATTTTGTGAAATAGTGCCGAAATTTTCTCAAGCAGGAAAAGACGGTTGAATTTGATCTTTTCATCTTTCGCCATCACCAGGACGGACTCGAAAAAACGGTCCACAGGTTCTTTCAAAGCCGCCAGTTCAGCCAGAGACGCGCCAAAATCACCCGCTTCGATGAATTTCAGAGCCTTGGTGCCGATGACGCCATAGGCATTGAAAAGATCGGTTTCCGTTTCGTTTTCAAAGACGGACGGATCAACCTCGCCGCCGCCGCCGAAGTCTTTTAAGATATTTTCGACGCGCTTGAACGTCGTGGCAAAGGGCAGGAAAACAGGGTCGGTTTTAAAACTCTCCATGGCCTTGATTTTCCGGTAACACCGACAAAGGTCCCAATCGTCCGTTGCCAGAACCGCATTGACGACATCATATGAAAATCCCTGCGAGATCAGCTGATTTTCGAAACGGCCCCGGAAAAAATCCAGGACATCCTTCTTCACTTCTTCGGGTTTTCCCGTCATTTTGCCTTCCAGAATGCCGAGACTGAGTTCGATCAGATCGTCGATTTTCAAGACATAATTCTTGTTCAGGATAATATTGATAATCCCGATGGCCTGCCTTCTCAAGGCATAGGGATCCGCCGTACCCGAAGGAATCAGGTTGACGCCGAAAAAACCGACGATCGTGTCCATTTTATCGGCGATGCTGACGATGGCCCCTTCATTCGTTTCCGGCAGCGCCCCCCCGGCGGAAACGGGAAGGTAATGCTCGTAAATCGCTTTGGCCACGACGGGCGATTCACCCGACAGAAGCGCATATTCCCGTCCCATTACCCCCTGGAGTTCCGAAAACTCGCCCACCATCTGGGTGTCCAGATCGGCCTTGGCAAGGTAGGCGGCGCGGTCGACGGCCGGTTTCAGCGACACGTCGATCTGCTCGGTAATGAATGCGGCCAAGGCCTGAAATCGCTGCACCTTTTCGAACGATGTCCCCAGTTTTGTATGGAAAACGACCTGTTTCAGGTCTTCCACACGCTTATCCAGGCTGATTTTCTGATCTTCCCGGAAAAAGAAGTCCGCGTCGGAGAGCCTCGCCCGGATGACTTTCTCGTTGCCCCGGCGCACAACATCCGGATTCCGGGGCTTCGTATTGTTCACGGTTACGAAATGGGGAAGGAGGTCCCCGTTTTTCGATGTGACGGGAAAATACTTCTGATGCGTCATCATCGAGGTGATAAGCACTTCCTTGGGCAGTTTCAGATAGTCCGGAGAAAAACTCCCGCAGATCGCGTTCGGATATTCAACCAGGAAGGTGACCGTGTCGAGTAGTTCCGGGTCCGTCAGCACTTCGCCGCCGACGGTTTCGGCGGCCCTTCTGATTTCGGTGAGAACGATGTTTTTTCTTTCTTCGGGATTGACGAAAACATAATTTTCGCGGGTTTGGGCCATATAATCGTCATATCCGGAAACATCGAAGGGGTGATTGCTCATGAACCGGTGTCCGAATGAAGTTCCGCCGCTTGGGATTCCATCGATGGAGAAGGGAACGACTTCGCCGCCGAAAAGAGCGACGATCCAGTGAATCGGCCGGGCAAAGCGGAAATCATGATCGGACCAGCGCATGGACTTACGGAAGGGAATCCCGGAAATGAAACGGATCATCATGGCGGGAAGCAACTCGATTGCCGGAACTCCGATGGATGTCTTCCGAACGCACAGGTATTCCCCCTTGTCGGTCATCACCGTTTCGATTTCGGAAAAATCGACTCCCTGGCCTTTGGCGAAGCCGAGGGCCGCTTTGGTCGGTTTTCCCTGTTCATCGAAAGCGACTCTTTTGGCCGGCCCCATTTTTTCGACGACCATGTCGTCCTGTTTTTCACTCAGATCGAAAACGGCCAGGCACAGGCGGCGGGGTGTTCCCATCGTTTTGATTCGGCCGTGCTGAAGGCGGTTTTCCCGGAACATGGCGTCAGCCATTTCCTCCATATCTTTGACGGCTTTCCGGAGGAAAGCCGCGGGAATCTCTTCGGTTCCGATTTCAAGCAAAAATTCTTTGCTCATTGCTCATGTCCTTTCGAATTCTTTTGCGGGTTCATACCCCTTCTTGAGAAGAGGGTATCCCATCTGTTCGCGTTGCGCGAGATACACCTCGGCGCTGAGTTTCGCCAGGTTTCTGACGCGGCCGATGTAACTGGTCCTCTCCGCCACGCTGATGGCGCCCCGGGCGTTGAGGAGGTTGAAGGTATGGGAACATTTGAGGCAGCAATCGTATGTCGGCAGAACCAGGCTGTTTTCGGCCATCCTGATGCCTTCTTTTTCGTACATGTCGAACAGCTGCCTGAGCATGCCGCTGTCGGCCTTTTCAAAATTATAGACGGACCACTCGACTTCGCCCTGATGGTGGACATCGCCGTATTGGATACGGTCGTTCCACTGCAGATCGTAGACGTTGTCGATGTTCTGGATATACATGGCGATTCGTTCGATACCGTAGGTTATTTCCACCGGAATGGGTTTCAGGTCGAAGCCGCCGACCTGCTGAAAATAGGTGAACTGGGTGATTTCCATGCCGTCCAGCCAGACTTCCCATCCGAGTCCCCAGGCCCCGACCGTGGGCGATTCCCAATCGTCTTCGACGAACCGGATGTCGTGATCCAGTGGATCGATACCGAAACTTCGCAATGAATTCAAGTAGAGGTCCTGGATGTTGGGGGGCGACGGTTTCATAATCACCTGGTACTGGTAGTAATGCTGCAGACGGTTGGGATTTTCGCCATAGCGGCCGTCGGTTGGCCGTCGGGAAGGCTCCACGTATGCCACGTTCCAGGGTTCGGGACCCAGCGCCCTGAGAAATGTGGCGGGATTGAACGTTCCCGCGCCCACCTCCAGGTCATACGGCTGCTGGATGATGCAGCCTTGATCGGCCCAGTATCGTTCAAGAGCGAATATCAGTTCCTGAAATGTCACGATTTCCTCCTTTGGGTTTCGCTGACAATAATTTTTTCAAACGGTGTTCTTTACGGGGACGCACCGCGACTGGGCGGTACGTAGCACGATGAATTTATGGTGTCAATATGAGAAATACCCTTTATAAACAAGTCGATACATTCTAAATACCCATTCTTTTCACTTCATTCAAAACATTCAAGGATTTCAGTTCCTTTCCGAGCAGATACCGGATGAAGCCGGAAAGGAGACGGTGACACTCCCGGGCGCATTGGTCGGTCATCGAAATGCGGTTCAGAAAGGCCGGATCCGAATCTTTTCCCAGCAGCAGGGTTTTAACCGATCCGACCGAAACCGGGATGCCGTCGGTGGAACCCAGGCGATCGGCGCAGAAGGGGCAGCGGAGACCTCCCGTGGAAGGGCTGAAGAAATAGGGACTGCTTGCCTGGAGCGGCTTGCTGCAGCTCGTGCAGCGGTCGAGGACCGGTTCGTATCCCGCCAGGCGGAGGAAGCGCAATTCGAAGAACCGGACCATGTTTTCGGCGTATTTTTCTTTTTCCAAAAGCAGCAGGAAATCGCGGATCAGGTGAAATATTTCCGGATTTCTTTTTCCCTCAAGGAGAAACTGGTCGACCAGATCCATGAAATAGGCGGCGGTCAGGGTCTTCGCCAGGTTTTCCCGGATGCAGGGATAATGATCGACGATCGCGGCCTCCTCGATAAAGGCCATCTTGGCGCTTTTTTTCTTCGAGAAGACGACGGCAAGACATGTAAACGGTTCCAGTGCGTTGGCGAATCTTTTCCGGCTTTTGCGCGCTCCCTTGGCGATGCCCGTCAATTTGCCGAAATCCTCGGTAAGGAAGCTGACGATCCTGTCCGATTCGGCATAGTCGATCAAGCGAAGCACAATGCCGCGTGTCTTGATGTGGACGGAAGCGATCATAAACGGCCGTCGGGAAGACCGTTGTATTTGATTTCCCCGGAAACCAGGGTCATCACCGCCTTGCCGTGCATATCCCAGCCGTCGTAAGGGCAGTTTTTGCTGCGGGAGCGGAATCCCTTTACATCGACTTTCCAGGAGCATTCGGGATCGATGACGGTCACGTCGGCTGCCGCTCCCGGAACCAGGGTGCCGAAGGGAACCCGGAGAATCCGGGCCGGATTTGTGCTCATTTTTCCGATCAGCTGCGCCATGGTGAGCACACCTTCGCCGACCAGGCGGAGTGACAACGACAGGGACGTTTCCAGGCCGATCATCCCCGACAGGGCATATGCAAATTCGAGTGCCTTTTCTGTGACGGCATGGGGAGCGTGATCGCTGGCGATGACGTCGATGGTGCCGTCTTTGAGTCCATCCCTGACGGCGAGAACGTCCTCAGGGGAACGGAGAGGGGGATTCACTTTCAAGTGGGTGTCGAACTCTTTCAGAGACTCGTCGGAAAGGGTGAAATAATGGGGAGCCGTTTCCGCCGTGACCCGGATTCCCTTTTCTTTCGCATGGCGGATCAGTTCGACCGATCCCTTCGTGCTCACATGAGCGATATGCACGGCCGTGTCGGTGTAGCCGGCGAGCAGAATGTCCCGTGAAATCATCGTCTCTTCCGCGATGGCGGGAATTCCGGGCATGCCGAGTTCCGTCGAGGTCACCCCCTCGTTCATCAGGCCGCCGTCCGACAGGTCCGTGTCTTCGCAGTGGGAGATGACCGGCAGATCCAGGGAGTCCGCGTATTCGAGGGCCATCCGCATCAGATGGCTGTTCATGACCGGCTTGCCGTCGTCCGACAAGGCAACCGCCCCCGCGCTCTTCATGTCACCGAATTCCGCCAGGGCCGTTCCCTTCAAACCGGTCGAGATGGCGCCCACCGGATGTACCCGGACGAAACCGCAATTTTTCGCCTTCCGGACGATATATTCGGTGACCGCACGGTTGTCATTGCACGGCTGGGTGTTCGCCATGCAGGCCACCGCCGTAAAACCGCCCGCGGCGGCGGCGGCGGAACCCGATTCGATGGTTTCCTTGTATTCGAATCCGGGATCTCTCAAGTGGGTATGCATATCGATCAGGCCCGGCACGATGATCATACCCTTCAGATCGACAATGACGCAATGTGGATCGTTTCCCCCCCCTTCACCGGACCTTAATCCTTCCTGGATTTTCGAAATCCTGCCGTCCACGATAAGAACGTCCGCCGGCCGGTCCAGGTCTTGGGACGGATCGATCACCCGGCCTCCCGCCAATAGGATTTTCACAGTGTTCCTCCTGTAAGAAGGTATAGAAGGGCCATTCTCAGTGCGACGCCGTAGGTCACCTGCTGGAGAATGACCGAATTCACTCCGTCCGCCACATCCGGCGCGATTTCGACTCCCCTGTTCAAGGGGCCCGGATGCATGACCAGGACGTCCGGCTTGGCAAGCCCGATCCGGTCCTGATTCAAACAGTAATAGGTGGAATATTCTCGTAATGAGGGGAAAATATTCAGACTTTCCCGCTCCATCTGAATCCTGAGCATCATGACCACATCGGCATCGCGTATCGCTTCGCCCATATCGGTATGGACGGTGACCCCGAACCGGTTCAAAAACGGGGGAAGCATTGTCGCCGGTCCTGCAACATGGACGTCGGCCCCCATTTTGGTCATCCCGAAAATGTTGGAACGGGCGACACGGCTGTGTGCAATATCCCCGACAATGGCGATCTTCAATCCGGCGAAGGAGCCCTTGCGCAGGCGTATCGTCATCATGTCCAAAAGCGCCTGCGTCGGATGTTCGTGGGCGCCGTCCCCGGCGTTGATAATCGATTGCCTGATCAGTTTTGCGATCATGTGCGGTGCGCCTGCCGCGCTGTGCCGGATCACCACGATATCCGGATTCATCGCTTCCAGGTTTCGAGCCGTGTCGATCAACGTTTCCCCCTTGACGAGACTGCTGGAAGAGGCCGTGATATTGATGGTGTCGGCGCTCAGCCGCTTTCCGGCGATTTCAAAGGAAGTTCTCGTTCTGGTACTGGCCTCGATGAAAAAATTGATGATGGTTTTTCCACGCAAGGTCGGTACTTTTTTGATATCTCTCGTTGAAATCTCAACGAAGGAATCGGCCGTATCCAGGATGAAGTTGATTTCATCCGGAGACAGTTCCCTGATCCCCAAAATATCCTTTCTTTCCCATTTCATTTTTACATCCTCGATGAATTTCCTGTTGAGGAATTGATTCTATCAGTCCTGATTCTCTTCAATCACCACTTCGTCTTGTTGGTCGTTTTCTTTCAGGTGTACGGAAACGGCCTCCCAAAAGGAGGAAGGGAGAACTTTGCCGACGAAATCGGCCCGGATGGGAAGTTCCCGATGCCCCCGGTCAATCAGGACGGCCAGTTGGATACGCTTCGGCCTGCCCAAATCGATCAGGGCGTCCATGGCGGCCCGGATGGTTCTCCCGGTAAACAGGACGTCGTCGACCAGAACGACTTTCTTGTTATCCAGGGAAAAGGGCACATCGGTTCGCTCAAGGCGTGGCTTTCCTTTTCTCATGGCAATGTCGTCCCGGTAAAGCGTGATGTCCAAAATACCCAGTGGAACACTGGACCCCTCCATCCGGGAAATTTTCTCCTGAAGCCTTTGTGCCAAAGGAACACCGCGGGTTCGGATGCCGATCAGGACCAGATCTTCCACACCCTTGTTTTTTTCCAGTATTTCATATGCAATCCTGGTAATCGAACGGTCGATTCGGTCCGAATCCATGACGATTCTTTTTTTTGTCATTGTTGAAGTTTCCTCCGGCGATTTTTTTTCAAGAATGAAAAGACACCAATACTTTTGAAACGATAGGGCAAACGTTTTTGACAAAAAAAAACCTCCCCTTGAAATGGGAAGGTTCAAACCATTTTGATCAATGAAAAAATGCCACTCATATTTTTATGGCCTTTTTTCTGCAGGGGACCGGAGCATTGTTCAAATCCATTGTAAAAACGAATACTATTCTGAACGCTATTTGCTGTTTCTATATAGAAATGCGGCGCAAGAGTCAAGCCCAAATACGTTCAGGCTCTTTTTACCACCTTGTCTTTTTGAAGGATTTATTGTAAACATCTTTTATTATTAATCAAGTTGCCCCGTTTTACGAACAAACAGGGCAATTGCCGGGATAAATCAATGAAATACGAAGGCATGATCATCAGACCGCCGAGTGAAGCCTACAGCCTGCTGCTGCAGGTCACGGTCGGCTGTTCGCATAATCTTTGCACTTTTTGCGAAACCTACAAGGGAAAGAAATTCCGCATCAAAAGCATGGAGGAAATCCGGGAAGACATCCTGGAGGCCGGGCGTTACAAAGGCATCAAGAAGGTCTTTTTATGTGACGGAGACGCCCTGATCATTCCCCAGGCCAAGTTGACGGAAATTCTCCGGACGATCAAAACGGAGATCAAGGGCGTGGAAAGGATCAGCACCTATGGAAACGCCAAGAGCGCCCTGAGGAAAACTCCGGAGGAACTCGCCGAATTGCGGGAACTGGGACTGACCATGGTCTACCTGGGCGTTGAAACGGGGAGCGATGCCCTGCTGCGGAGAATTCGCAAAGGGGTTACGGCGGAGCAGACGATCGAAGCGGGCAGAAGAATCAAAAAGGCAGGCATGATCCTCTCCGTCACCATTATTCTGGGACTGGGCGGCATTGAAAACAGTACGGAGCACGCCCTGGAAACGGCCAAGGTCCTGACTGCCATCGATCCGGATTACGTCGGTGCGCTCACCCTGATGCTGATTCCCGGTACACCCATTTACGAGGATTATATGAGCGGGAAATTGCCGCAACCCGATCAGTTCGGTTATTTGAAAGAGCTGAGCCTCATCATTTCCCATTCCGATTTTACGGATTGCTTCTTTACCGCAAACCACGCATCCAATTATCTGCCCATACGGGCCAGACTGCCCCAGGACAAGGACCGGATCGTCGATATGATCAACCGGATCATTGCCGGTGCCGACAAGAGTGTCTTGCGTCCCGAATATCTCCGTGCCCTCTAGGGGTGGTTTCGATCAGCATCTTATGAAACATTCCACCAAGCAGAGCGGCATTCTCACCATCTTGAAGAAATTCTTCGTCGAACGGAATCATGAACGGCTGGAACGGGAGATACAGACCCTGCTGGATGCGGGGGAGGAAAACGGCCTGATCGATCCGCAATCCGGAGAAATGATTCAAAGCATTCTGGAGTTTCGCGACACCATCGTCCGGGAGGTCATGATTCCCCGGACGGCGATGGTGGTTGTGAAGTCGGGAGCCTCCATCGAAGAGGTCATCGATCTGATCCTGAAGCACGGCCATACCCGTATGCCCGTCTATGGAAGCCATCTGGACCAGATCATCGGCATTCTGAACGTGAAGGACCTTCTCAAATTCTGGTCGAAGCAGATCACCGCGGAGGATCTTCTGTCGGTCTTGCGAAAGCCGTATTTTGTGCCGGAAACAATGCGCACGAGTCTTCTTCTTAACGAAATGAAAATAAAGAAGATTCATATGGCCATCGTGATCGACGAATACGGAGGTACGGCGGGATTGGTCACTCTCGAAGATTTGATCGAAGAAATCGTCGGAGAAATCAGCGATGAAGACGAAGCGGGGACCGTGGAAAACATCGTTAAAATATCCGATAATACATTTGTCTGTAATGCACGAACGGACATCGAAGAAATCGAGGAGTATTTCAACGTGGAGTTTCCGGAAGGAAATTATGAAACATTGGCCGGACTTCTCTTTCACGAGTTCGGTAAAATGCCGCACGTCGGCGAAACATTCCAGGTCGGTGAGATGCAAATAACGGTTGACCAGGCCGACGAAAAGAGCATCAAGAAAGTAAAAATCGTCCTTCCGGAACGGCAGGAAGAAGCCTGAGCCCTTTCCACCTGGGAAATCCAAATGACCTTATCCGCTCTTCATAATAAGAATCTTTCCGGTATCGTTTTGGGAGACCAGCGGCAGATTGTTCTGCCGGTTCTTTCCGCCGTTTTCCTGATCGGCTCTTTTCCCAAGTTCGGCATCGGATTGACGGCCTGGGTCGCCTTTATTCCCCTGTTATTCGCCCTTCGCGCCACGGACAAGCCATCGAAGGCTTTCCTTTCCGGTTTTATCACGGGCATGATATTTCATGTCGGGCTGCTGTACTGGGTCGCGCAAGTCATCGTCACGTACGGCTATCTTCCCCTCTACATCGGCATTTCCGCGATGCTTCTTCTGGCCATGTATTTGAGCCTTTATTTTTCCCTCTTTGCCGCGATGGTGGTTTTTCTCCGGAACAGGGGATTTTCGGAGGTTGTAACAGCGCCTCTGCTGTGGAGCTGTCTGGAATTTTTGAAATCTCATCTCTTCACCGGCTTCCCCTGGGAAAACCTGGCCTATTCGCAATATAAGTACCTTCACCTCGTCCAGTTTTCCGATGTGACGGGCATATACGGTTTGTCGTTCGTCATTGTGTTCGTGAATGTTGTCCTGTTCGATCTGATCGTTTATCGGGAGAACATCAAAAAAGTGTTCCCGGAACTGGCCACCGGATGTATCATCCTGGCGCTCCTGTTCGGCTACGGCCAATTTTCCCTCAATCGCATCCGGCATGAACTCAACCGCTCCGAGGCGATGGAAGTTTCCCTGGTCCAGGGGAATATCGACCAGAACATCAAATGGAACCCTGATTACCAGCGGGAATCCATCGAATTGTACCAGAATATGTCCCTCAAGAAGGCACCCTTGGGCCTGGGATTGATCGTCTGGCCGGAAACGGCGACCCCGTTTTTCTTCCAGGATCCCTCGCACCTTTCCGCCGTGGTCCGGAATATTCCGAAATTGACTTCGGACTGGCTTCTTTTCGGCAGTCCCAGTTATCTTGACGAAGGTTCCGGGACGGAATACATGAACAGCGCTTTTTTACTGTCTCCGGACGGCAACGTTGCGGGCAGGTATGACAAAACCCACCTGGTTCCCTATGGAGAATATGTTCCGTTAAGGCGTTTCTTTCCCTTCATCAACAAGCTGGTCGCCGGAATCGGGGATTTCAAAAGGGGTGACGGTGTCAAAGCGCTCCGAATCGGCAGGCATGATCTGGGCGTATTGATCTGTTACGAAGGCATCTTCCCGGAAATAAGCCGCAAGTACAAGGAAAACGGCGCCGGTTTACTGGTCAATATCACCAACGACGCCTGGTTCGGCAGAACCTCCGCA
>Ga0208694_1004923_pt1 | contig 11691 bp, 10 predicted proteins | sample AD_UKC078_MetaG_FD_184442 | JGI IMG/M metagenome (GOLD analysis project Ga0208694, IMG submission 184442) | Active sludge microbial communities of municipal wastewater-treating anaerobic digesters from USA - AD_UKC078_MetaG (SPAdes) (version 2) | ecosystem: Engineered > Bioreactor > Anaerobic >...
CCTATACAAACGGATTTAACAAAAAAGAATGGAGTACTGTTTTCGACGGAAAATATCTCTTTAACATTGCTTCAGGTTATGAATTAACGCTTAAAAAAGGATGGACACTCTTTGCTGATATAAAAGGCTCATTGGCAGGAGGTACACGCTATACCCCGGTATTGGAAGAAGAGAGTAAAAGAGAGCGTAAAGTAGTGTTTGATATAACTCGTGTGAATGAATTGCAACTACGTAACTATTTCAGAACAGACCTACGAATAGGTTATAGAAAAAATAGGAAGAAATTTACAAACGAACTTGCCTTTGACCTGCAAAACTTAACCAACCAAAGAAATATTTACAATTTGATTTACGATATTGATGAAGGTGTTTACAAAGAAACACTATTACAAGGATTTATGCCAATGGTTACATATAGGGTGAATTTTTCATTGTAATCCACTTAATCAGGAAAAAACATGAAACCCACATGTATTGCATGCACAAACACTTATGTATATAATTATCAAACATGTGCGGTTCCCTGTCTGCCGACAGGCAGGCATCCGACCTTTAAAATAAAATAATATACGGATGAAACACGAATGGAAAAAATACGAAAAACAATTCTACTTACCGAAAAACAAGCCAGAATTGATTAGTATTCCCAAATTTAATTTTTTCACAATTGAGGGAAGCGGAAATCCCAATGATGATTTTTTTGCTGAATATATTGGGGTTTTATATTCTCTGTCTTATGGAATAAAAATGAGTCCCAGGAAAGGGATTGAACCCAAAGGATATTTTGATTATACCGTTTATCCCCTTGAAGGTGTTTGGGACTTACATGATGAAGCCAGGAAATCATTTGACGGGACGATAAATAAGAATGATTTTGTTTTTAAATTAATGATACGTCAACCTGACTTTGTTGACAAAGATTTTGCCTTGCAAATACTCGAACAGACTAAAAAGAAGAAGCCACATATTTTATTTGAACAGGTCAAATTTGAAGAAATAATAGAAGGCGATTGTATTCAAATGCTCCATCTAGGCAGTTATGACAATGAACCTGTAAGCTTTAAACTTATGGAAAGTTTTGCCGAACAAGAAAATTATAGTCGAAAATCAAAAACTCACCGGGAAATTTATCTTAGCGACGCAAGAAAGGTTTCTGCGGATAAATTGAAGACTGTTTTGAGATTCAGTGTTGAGAAAAAATGAAAGCTGTTATTTGCAGATAATATGGAAATCCGGAAGGTTTGGAAAAATTTGAAGTTGCGAAACCGACACCAAAAGACAACGAAGCATTAATAAAAGTTTTTGCATCTACTGTACATCTTAATGATGCCCGCATTTAATTGAGTATAAAAACATAAAACAGTATATAAACGTAATAAGTCATATATTTATGAATATTGAATATTTATTTAGCAACTAAAATGTTATGCGATAGCTTAAAAAGAGACCTGACATGGATAATAAGCTAATAAATTATTTTTTAAGGATTACTAATTTATCTGTCAATGAAATAGAAGTATTGACTGAAAGTATGGTAATAAAAGAATACCCCAGGGGCAGCTTTCTCGCTAAAGAAGGACAATTCAATATTGACACCTATTTTGTCCTTGAGGGCTGTATTCGCCAGTTTAAAATAATTGACGGAAATGACATTACAACCAATTTCTTTACTGAAGAACAATGGATTATATCGAATGAACTGGCAGATACTGAACCTCAATCAGATTACTACTTAATATGTGTTGAAGACTCATCTGTTGTGATAGGAAACGAACAAAAAGCACAAGAAATATTTAAACAGTTTCCACATCTTGAAATTGTCTCTCGAAAGATAATGGAAACTGTTTTTTCAGAACAACAAAATTTTTTGACTACATTTATCACTGATAAACCTGAACAAAGATACTTAAAGCTATTGGAGTCACGACCTGATATTTTTCAACGTGTACCTCAATATGATATTGCTACTTATATTGGAGTAAAACCTGAATCTCTTAGTCGTATAAGAAAAAAGATACAACAAAAAAACAGAGCCAACAAACATTAAATTAATTGCTTTTTGTGGGTGCTGTTTTCTTTGAATCAGTTTTCCATTTCAGAGCATTAATTGTAATAAATGCTGTTGCACCAATTTCAAGAGCAGAAAAGGTTGCATAATAAGGAGTTGGCTTATCAGAAAATAAAGTAGCGGACTGTATTAAGGTCATGGCAATTCCCGATGCTATCTGAACCCATTTTAACGTCCTGTCATTTTTGATTACATGAGGTAAAAATACATTAGCAATTGGAATCTGCATCATTAAAGCAGCTCCGGTTAAAAACTCAGGAGTTATCTTCATACCTCCAACCTCACCGGTATGATATTGTAAATGCATGTCTTTATCCATAAAAGCAACCAAATCACAATACAGATAATTCAAAGAAGCAAATGCCCATACAGATGAATAAATATTTCTCCTGTTTTTTTCAAAAAAATTATTCTTTGTTAGTGATAAATCATTGATCGGTTTCTCCAGAAAATAGATACTTAAATTATCATTCTGTCGGGGATAGTTACTAAATCCATGAGAATTCAATGTCATCCGATTTTGAAATGGTGAATTTGATAATTCAATTTTATCATTGTTAACAGCTAACAAAGTAATGTCTTTAAAATCGATCGAATTTAAAGGTACATGTGATTCTGATTGCAGAATACAGGAATCAGAATTTAACGAAATTGTAACCAGGCTATCAGCGATATTTACTTGTTGTGCTGATAAATTTGAACAAAGGAGAGCTAAGCTCAATCCCAGAACATTAATTCTTAAATAAGTCATGGTTTTGAATTTTAAATGTTTAACATTAATGCAAAGTTGAAACACTCACATATCAGATTCATTGACTTAGGTTAAGAAATTAACCGAATCTATTAAAAGGTATAGATTCATGTATTACAAATATTTAGTGAAGAACTTTTATACCTTTAGGGCAATAATTACTTGTGTTGTAACACGAAGAAGACAATTTAACAACATAACATGCAATACAAAATATCGCAGGCAAAACATGAAACACTACTGTTTATCCCCTTAATCAAAAACTCGCCGGGAAATTTATCTTTGCGATGCAAGAAAGATTTCCACGAATAAATTGAAGACTATTTTGAGATTCAGTGTTGAGATAAAATGAAAGCAGTTATTTTTAGAAAATATGGGACTCCGGAAGTTTTGAAAATAGTTGAAGTTGCAAAACCAACACCCAAAGACAACGAAGTTTTAATAAAAATCTTTGCAACTACTGTACACATTGGTGACACCCGTATCAGAAAAGCCGATCCTTTTTTAGTAAGATTAGTGTTTGGTTTGTTCAAGCCAAAGAAAAACCTGATACTCGGAATGGAAATCTCAGGCGAGGTAGAAACAATTGGAAAAAATGTAAAATCATTCAAAGTGGGTGACAAAGTGTTTGCTTATACGGGTTTTAAATTTGGCGGTTATGCAGAATATATCTGTCTGCCTGAAAAATCAAAATCATTTTCCAGAAAAGGCTTGCTCGCTTTGAACCCCCAAAAACTATCATTTGAAGAGGCAGCAACTGTTCCAGCCGGCGGACTAACGGCATTGAAAAATCTGCAAAAGGCAAATATCAGCAAAGGACAAAAAATACTGATAAATGGAGCTTCGGGCAGTTTGGGCACATTCGCCATTCAATTGGCAAAATATTACGGTGGGGAAATTACGGCAGTTTGTAGTGAGAGAAATTTTGAACTGGTCAAGTCAATCGGAGCTGACAAAGTGATTGATTATACAAAAGAAGATTTCACGAAGTGTAATGAGAAATACGACATTGTTTATGATGCTGTAATGAAGTCAACAAAAGCTAAGTGTAAGAGTATACTGAAAGAGAATGGTGTTTTCTTGAACAACACTCAACTTCCTAAAGCAAAGGAAGAAGATTTACTTTTTTTGAAAGATTTAATTGAAAGCGACAATATGAAACCTGTTATTGACCGGGTCTATTCAATTGAGCAAATTGTTGAGGCCCACGAATATGTTGATAAAGGTCATAAAAAAGGTAATGTTGTAATAACAATTGATTGAATATTCAATGTATAATATGCAGTATAAACGCTTACAAGAAAATCGTGCAGCATTTACCGGAAAGCGATTTTGAGTATTAGAGGGTGTAAATAATAGTCTGAAATGCTTGCAACCAAAAAGGATATTTTCCGGTTTCTCCTACTCGTAATTCCACTTTCAGTACCGTTTTATGTATTGAACCTGATTCCGGTACAATTATTCCCTTTCAGGCTGCCCACGAGTGTTCTTATGATATTCGTCCCTTTAGGTCTGGCAATCTATGCTGTTTGGAAAAATGGTGACGCTGATAAACTGAAAGAGTTCTTTCGTGCCATAGTAGATTTTCGTAAGGCAAAAAACCGTTTTAGTTTAGTGTTGTCGTTTTTGTTCATGCCCTTTTTGTTTTTCATTGCAGCTATTATCAAAGACCCTGATAATCTTTTAGGTATGTCCCAATGGGGAAGTCGCATTGTAATTTTTGCCGGTGGTTTTGTGCTCTTTTATTTCGGTGCCATATTTGAAGAGTTGGCGTGGACAACGTATGCGACTCCGGTGTTGCAAAAATCGTACGGCATATTAAAAACAGGTGTTCTGATTGGAGTTGTCTGGGGACTGTGGCATCTCGTTCCGTATATTATGATGGGGCACGATGGCAGGACAGTTTTTTTTCTTACTACCAGCAGTGTGGCGTATAGAATTATCATGGGTTATTTGTATAGATATTCCAGCGGTGCAACGACGAGTGCGTTGCTTTTTCACACGATGATAAATCTTTCTCCTGAGCTTTTGCCCGGCAGATACGAGGCGTTTGATCTTAGCACATTATCAATTTTATTGTGGGCTTCAGTGATGGTTTGTTGTTTTGTTCATCATATAGGCAATGCGAATATCTCGACAGTAAGAAAATAGCCCCGAACCGTTAAGTGTTATTTAAACTTGAAAAGTCAAAACTAATTATGAAGCAGTTAATTGGTAAATGGAGTTCCGCTGAAAAGCGGCAGGAGTATGTAGATGCCTACAAAAGAGCGCTACAAACAATGCCTGAAGCCGAATCGATAAGAATTAAAACCTCTTTCGGAACGGTACAAGGTTATTGCTGGAAAAATAATAATGCAAATCATAAAAGTCCGATACTTCTCTTGCCTGGCAGGTCTTCAGGTATACCTATGTGGTATGCTAATATTCCCGGTTTATATAAAAATCGAACCATATACGCCATTGATGCTTTGGGGGATGCCGGATTGAGTGAACAAAACATTCCAATAAATAATGGTTCTGACCAGGCAAAATGGATCAATGAAACGATAGAAAATCTTCATCTGACAAAAGCCCATATAATAGGACATTCGTTTGGAGGTTGGTTGTCTGCTAATTACGCTTCATTTTATCCTCAAAAAGTTGCCTCTTTGATTCTGATTGAACCTGTTTTCACATTTCAGATGATAAAACTAATTATCGTATTAAAATCGATACCCTACAATATGCGGTTTTTGCCAAAAAAGTGGAGACAGGGATTATTGAAAGAAATAAGTGGTTCGCAAACCATTGATACAACTGACCCTGTGGCAAATATGATTGACATTGGAGCAAATTATTATTTTCCTAAATTACCTGTGCCACAAATGATTAGTGAGCAACAAATGCAAAAATGGGAATTCCCTGTATATGTTGCTTTTGCTGATAATAGTGGTGTTCATAATTCTGTTAAGGCTATAGAAGTGGCAGAAAAAAACGTTAAGCACTTAACCGCTAAAATATGGAAAAACGCAACCCATTCGTTACCAATGGAATATTCAGAAGAATTAAACAGCGAAATCATACAATTCATTGAAAAGAACTGCAACTTTTAAAACGAAATGATAAGAAATTATGGCGTCGAGAAAAGAATATTTAGATTTTATTTTAGAACAATTATCCGATTTGGATGACATAAGTTACGTAACAATGATGGGAGAATATATTCTGTATTACAGAGGAAAAATTGTAGGTGGAATATATGATAATAGATTTCTTGTAAAACCTGTGCAATCCGCAATAGATTATATGCAAGACGTAATATATGAATTGCCGTACGAGGGTGGTGCAAAAGAAATGCTGTTGGTTGATAATGTTGATAACAGGGATTATTTGACAGGATTATTAAACGCTATATTTGATGACTTACCTGTTCCGAAATCCAAAAAGAAGAAATAGGTGAATTTGACAGGAAAAGCTATATTATGGCATAATGTAAATATAAAAGTTACGATATTGTGTCCAGTAGAAAAAGTCTGGAATACAATTACCGACTTAAATAATTTTTCTTGAGTCAAGAATAAAGGAGTGAGTTTAAGATGAATAATAAACTTATTGATTACAAAAATGAAAAAATGTATTAAGTATCTGAATTTGGTTTTGGTTCTTTTAATTCTTTCTTCGTGCCAGGGGAAGCGTCCGGTCGATTATGTAAATCCGTTTATATGTTCGCAAGGCGATCATGGGCAGTGGCTACCAGCTGCACTGGTCCCATTTGGCCTCGTTGAGGTTTGTCCCGATACTTATCCGGGAAGCCTGACTGCTGACGGTGGTTTCGCGCACTCAGGATATGATTTTTCTGATAGCCAGATTCGCGGGTTCAGTAACTTTCATAAAGGAAGTTCGGGCGGTACCAGCATTTGCGACCGTTCCGGTTTACTTTCACTGGTGCCATTTATCAATGTACCCGACAGTTTTTATATTAGCCCTGTTTTGAATATTGATAAGAAAACCGAAAAAGCCACACCTGGGTATTATTCTGTTACCTTGCCCGATGAGCAAATTCATGCTGAATTGACTGCAGAAACGCATGTCGCGGTACACAAATATTCCTATCCGGCACGACAGGTTGCGCGCCTGTTTATTTATGAAGGAAACCGGCCCCGTTCCAGGGGAATATCATTTTCGCCGAAAGGAAATCAGGAAATTGAGGGTATCCAGTATTGTTATGGCGGGATTTATTTCGTTATGAAATTCAGCTCACCGATTCAATCTACAAAAATCTGGAATGGGACAATGCTCACAGAAGGGGCAACGCTCGAAAAACAGCTTTCAGGGGGGCTGGTTTGCGAATTTGGCGACTTGCAGGGGAAACCACTGGAAATCAAAGTAGGTGTATCATTAACCAGTATGGAAGCAGCCCGGAAAAACTTGGAAACGGAATGTCCTGACCGTATTAATTTTGAAGAAGTGAGAAAAAATGCGCTCGAGGAATGGAATAAAAAACTCAGGTTAATTACGGTCGACGGAGAAGATGAATATAAAACTATTTTTTATACCGCACTTTACCATACATGCTTTATGCCTCAGGTAATTACAGACGTGGATGGCACTTATCCCGGACTTGATCAAAAAACGCATCAGGCCGACGGATATTTACACTACAGTAATTATGCATTCTGGGATGATTTTCGAACCAAATTTCCGTTATACACGCTTTGGCAACCCCAGGTTTATCGCGACATAATTAAATCTCTGCGCGATTTGTATGAACAGGCCGATAATTGGGGAATTACACCCGAAAACAACCATACACCTCATCAGGGAGAAGGTTTCCGGCCAAGCGGAAAGAACGGGTTTCAGGCATTCAATACTTGCCGATACGAACACATGCTGATGACTATGACCGATGCTTATTTTAAAGGACTTTTTGACCTCGACCTGAAAAAGGTTTATCCGTACATACGTAACGAGGCAATGGTACAAATGCCGGAGAATTATGATTCAATCGGTTATATCCCGGCCCGGCCCGACCAAACCGGAGAATTTTGCTGGGATAGCTGGTGTGTTGCACAATTGGCAAAAGAAATTGGAAATGAGACAGATTATAATTACTTTATGAATCGTGCAGAGTACTGGAGAAATACATGGGATCCGTCAATCCGTTATTTTCGTGCCCGTGCTGCCGACGGCACCTGGCTCGATTTTCCGGAAGACCCAAATATAAACCGGGAAAAATATACGTATGAAGGTTCCAAATGGCATTGGCGCTGGAACGTAATCCATGATGTGCCTTCGTTAATTGAAACATTTGGTGGGGAAGAAGCTTTTCTGAAAGAACTGGAGTATTTTTTTGATAATGACTTATATACAGCCGGAAACCAAATCGATTTGCAGGCACCGTTTTTATTCAATATCGCCAATGCTCCCTGGCTGAGCCAGAAATGGTCGAGGAAGATCCTCACCGAACCAATCATTCAGAAATACGGTACACATGGTTTTTTCCCTGAACCGATTTTTGATCGGGTATATAAAACAACTCCCGATGGTTACCTGGAAGAAATGGATTGTGATTATGGTTGTATGGCTGCCTGGTACAATATGGCCGCGATGGGACTTTATCAACTATGTCCCGGCAATCCGGTCTATCAGCTGACTTCTCCCATTTTTAACAAAGTGGTCATTACGCTGGATTCTTCAGTTTATCCCGGAAAACAGTTTATTATTGAAGCGAAGAATCAAAGCAGGGAAAACAATTATATCCAGTCGGCAACATTAAACGGGAAGCCATTGAACCGTTCGTGGATTACCCATGAAGAAATTATTAGAGGAGGTAAATTGATTTATGAAATGGGAGCTGAACCAAACATAAACTGGGGAATAGCAAAATAAAACACAGAACGCCCATTCGCACAACAATTATCAACATCGTTCTTTTTATATCAACAATGGCAAAGTATCAGAACTTTCCCGCTTTTATCATCAAAATAAACAAAAAGAGATTATTCAATAAAAACAAGAGAAATGTCAAAAAAGATTCTGTCCTTCATTTTACTAATTCTTTCCCTTGGGCTGGTTTCTGCAGAAAAAAGTTCAAAACCTGTTTTAAAGTTCAATCAGAACGGGAAATTTAAGATTGTACAGTTTACGGATATTCATTTTCAGTATGACTCCTATCGTTCCGACAGTGCGCTCAACCTGATGAAACAGGTGATTCGGAAAGAAAAGCCGGATCTGGTCGTTTTGACCGGTGACGTGGTGTGTTCAAAAAATACAGTAAAGGCTTGGAAGTCATTGTCTAAAATTCTGATCGACGCCAAAGTTCCATGGGCTGTCATGCTTGGAAACCATGATGTTGAGTACGAACTTACCGGGCAACAGATCATGGAAACAATTGAAGAACTGCCTTACAACCTAAGCGTTAACGGGCCGAAAGATGTTTCAGGAAACGGCAATTATATACTTAAGGTACAATCTTCAAAATCAACTGAAACGGCTGCCTTGCTTTATTGTTTCGATTCTCACTCCAGTTTTAAACCCGAAACCAATACCGGATCATATCAGTGGTTCGATTTCAGCCAGATTAAATGGTACCGGGATCAGAGTGTAAAATTCACCGTACAGAACAGCGGAAATCCTCTCCCTGCACTGGCTTTCTTTCATATTCCATTTCCTGAATACAAGGAAGTATTGGGTAAAAACACCACCGTAGGTATACAAAAAGAATCAGTCTGTTCCCCTGATATCAATACAGGAATGTACGCGGCAATGCTCGAGTGTAAAGATATCATGGGCGTCTTTGTTGGGCACGACCATAATAACAACTACATCGGTTGTTTGCATAATATATGCCTGGCCTACGGGAATGTGACCGGCAGACAGTGTTACGGGGAGATAGGGCGTGGAGCTCGTGTAATTGAGCTCTACGAAGGTAAACGAAAATTCGATACATGGATTTTAAAACTATATGAATGTGACAGGGATAAAGATATTTGGAACGCGACGAATGATTATGAATCGAAATTCTTTGTAAGTTATCCGGATTCATTTTAGGAATTCTGCCGTCAGGAAATGATTTAGGACTGACACAACAAATTTATGGCCTGGATCTTCACTCGCGGGATGAAACGATTGGAAAGGTGGAAAACAGATTTTTCGGAGGAATTTCCAGCTTAATTTGAATAAAACCGTGGATGAAAAATTAACAAAATCAGGCATAAGAGCATTTCTGGCACCAATTCGTTGGATAATTGTTACGGGACTTGTTTTTTTCCTCGCTTCCGGAGAAATAAATAATATCAGAGTATGGATATATATAGGGGTTTATGCTATTGGCGGACTAATTGTCGGTGTTATACTCATAAATAAGTCTCCTGGACTATTGAATAGCAGAGGAAAGATGCAAGAGGGAACAAAACAATTTGATAAATATGTTATCCTAACCTACTTTTTCTTTGCAATTGTAATAACCCCTTTTGTTGCCGGAATTGATAGAAGATTCAACCTTGTTGAAGTATTGCCTTTCTTCTGGTTATATATTGGTATTGTTCTATACATATTTTCAACAATATTTTCTACATGGCCAATGCTTCATAATCCATTCTTTGAGAGTACCGTACGAATACAGGAAGAGAAAAATCAAAATGTGATTAATTCTGGTCCATATAAAATTGTACGACATCCGGGATACCTTGGAATGCTTTTGGGTTCAATTTCATTGCCTTTGGCATTGGGTTCTGTACTTGCATTTATTCCCCTGTTCATCATGATTGTTTTAATTTTTATCAGAACATATTATGAGGATAAGATCTTACAGAAAGAATTGGCAGGATACTCAGAGTATTGCAAAGAAGTTAAATATAGATTAATTCCTTTTCTTTGGTAAATCCAGTGATTTATGGATTTTTGGGTTTGGAAAACAGAATGGTTTTTCCAACCCTCCCGGCGGCGGGCACATTAACAAAACATACACCGGGCTGATGTGAATAATTCAGGAACGCTTCATAACATGTGTATAGCTTAGTTAAAAGACAATACATATCCAAAACATATTGACCTTCTCTGATAATAATCGTAAGTGCTCTAGGAATAATCCATAATGTAAATTATGATTTCAGGATTTTTGGTATTGAGAGTATTGAAAATCACATAACAACAATGTATCAGACAATATAGTCATTTATAGATCGTCTGTGCATGAAATCTTTAAAAGCCTATTTTGAATTTATTCAATTTGCATTTACCAAATGCAGAAGGAATATGAAAATCAGGATTTGTTACCCGGGGATGTTTCCAGGAATACCAAATCACCGAATCTTCATTTTCTTCCGTGAAATCAGCCCTGAAAATACCCAAATAAAAACCCTTTTTAAAATCAATGTGCAATTTTTCCAGCTCAATCAAAGATACACGTCCCTCCACGACATAGCCCGCGGGCGTTATTCTACTGATAACAGCAAGGTGTTCAAAATCCCATGAATAATCGAATTTCCTATAGAATTGTGCCGCATAGTCCAGGGTATTTCCATTGGGAGCAATTTCTATACAGTAATATTTATTGAGATCGGGAGTTGGGCTAAAGAATATCTCAACCCTGTCTCCTTCTGTAACCACAAATTCATCTTTGGAGTCTTTACAGGTAATGGTTTTGTCAATCATGCTGAAATAGAAATTAAAATATTGTCTGGAATGAAAACATTTAAAGACCGTGTGGTCTTTTGCCGTTGGCACCCAGGGAGAACATAAATCAGTGATGGTCGTTGCATTGTTCCATTCACTTTCTTCAATGTTCCCGTCCACTTGAATTTCCGAAGAACGGTGTTCAATTGGCAATATGTCCGGTTTCGTGTCCCGACAACCCTGTCCACACGATACCAGAACAAGTAAACTAATCCCA
>Ga0208694_1004931_pt1 | contig 11681 bp, 15 predicted proteins | sample AD_UKC078_MetaG_FD_184442 | JGI IMG/M metagenome (GOLD analysis project Ga0208694, IMG submission 184442) | Active sludge microbial communities of municipal wastewater-treating anaerobic digesters from USA - AD_UKC078_MetaG (SPAdes) (version 2) | ecosystem: Engineered > Bioreactor > Anaerobic >...
CTGACCATATTCCAGCGGCATCGCCCATTCAACAGCCTCTTTCTCAGCCTTGTTCAACTGAAACTGGTTGTTAAAGCTGTTAATGGTCATCTCCGGATGTTCGACTTTGCTCTCGATGGACAATTTAAACTGATCCTTCTTTTTGGCCAGTTCGCCGGAAATGTCCGTCAAGACTCCCGGGAGTTCACTCAGTATCTTGCCCGATATGTGCCGGTAGGAAGCACTCACTTCCGTCTTGGAAATCATCCCGTTTGTGCAGACCAGCCGTAAAACAAACGCCGCTATGGACAATGATGCCAGTCCCACTTCAGAATTGGAGACGGATATACCAGGTGTCATCCTTTCCCCGTTGATGGTAAAACTCTGCCGCCCATCCGGTATGTTGATCATCATAAACTCGTCATCAATGGAACTCTGCACCCTGGTATCAAGGGGATAATCCAAAGATTTCAGCTTGTCTAGCACTTCAATATTATCCGTGGGAATGTATCTCGGCGTAAAGATTGCCCTGACATCATCGCCATTGAACCTGAAGAACAATTCTTCGTTTCTTTCATATTGCAGCCAATGGTTGAGATTCAATCTCTGTATATCCGATGGACACTTTCTCAGGTAATGAAACGGGATTCCCAGCCTGTTTGAGATAGATTGTTGTGCTATGGGTTTCAATCTGTGCAATTCATCGCTGATGGAGATTGTTTCCAAGCTCCTGAACTCAATTTCCTTCACTTCGACAAATTTATCGTGATGATGCTGTGACATTTCATGGACCCTGTCAAAGACATTTCCCAATGTGGTCATGTTGCTCATGTGTTTGTTTCTCCTTTCTTTATAATGGTGTTAATCCATTCACCTAAGCCCGCAATACCGCCTCCATAGAAGCATCAGGATTCCTACTGACAGCATGGACAGGGTATTTCCGAAGATGAACACCAGATCCCGGATATAAATGGAGTAAACCGTCAGTAGGATGATTCCCGTCATTAAGGTCATGAGATAGGTGATGCTCAGATCTCGGGCACTCTTGGTTCTGTATGTCTTCATCAACTGGGGGATCACGCTGCCGCATATGATCAGGGAACCCGCTATTCCCAGAAATTCAAATACGATTTGAATGGACATGAAGCCTCCTTGTTTTTATAAGTTTGGGAGATGCGTCTTTCACCGCTGACGCATTATTTTTTTCTATCCATAAAGGATTTGCGGCTCCCAAAGGGTTTATTGGAACACCTGATTGCAGGACTTATGGTTCTGTTCGCTGAAGATGCATTCCCGGCAGATGGAATGGTCCCGGCACTTTTCGCATATCTTCTTCGGGTCGATGAACATCGTAATGTTCTTCATGACAAAACCGAGTGTCTGGGTCATGGGTTTTCCCAGAGCCCAGGCGATTCTTCTTAAGGTCTGGGATGCCTCCAGGGACATTTCCGGCGTATAGGCCATAAATCACCTCCTATGCAGCCGCCTGCTGTTCCGAAAGGACTTCTTTCCCGACTCTGGAACGAGGCTTCTTTTTATTCTTCAATGCTTCATGAAAAGCTCTCTCCTCGGCGTTGGAAAAGGCTTCATCGTCGTTTTCATTCCCGGCAGTATTGCCGCCATGAAGATAGGCGTCGGACAGTTTCGGATCAATGACCGGATGATTCGGAAGCTCTTCCGCCTTCTGCCCGTTTTCCTGATAGATTTCGCCGGGTTTCCCCAGGTCAAACAGGACGATGGTGACCGGAAGGCTGATCGTGGGTTGCAGCATCTCGATTTCCCTGATCACCAGGTCTTTTGTGGTGCCGAGTTTGCTCTTTTCGCTTCTCTGGGCGGTGACCATGACGATCCCCATATCCAGTTTCCCCTTGTCGAACCCCACCTGGAGCCTCAGCAGGGCGTCCTGGATATACTCGTAGCTGGAAAAGCTGCCGTCGATGGCCACCCGGTTCTTAAAACCCTTGTAAAAGTATCTCCGTCCGTCCAGAATGTTCAGGTCCCCGTTCTGGCGCCAGTCCATTTCCTTCAGCGCCTGACGCAAAAGCTCACTCTTGTGCTGGGTGCCGTAGAGACAGTCGTTCAGGTAATCCATGACCCCTTTCACTTCTTTGGCCATCTTCTTTTCTTTGATAATCTGGTTCGCGTTTCTGAAATGCAGGATTTCATATGACATGGTTATTCTCCTTTGTAGTGTTGGTTGTTGTTGATGGTTTGTTTTTTCCTGACAGGTAATCAGTGATTTGGTACATGTCGCCAATGGTTCTGCCTTCTTCGATTTTGGCCAGCAGTTTCAGATATTGCCCTTTAGTGAAGAGCCCGTCCTTGTATATGGCTTCGATGAATTCCTGGACCGTGTCGAATGACGACTCCCCCCAGCCCCAGTGCCATACCCGGTCATTGTAAATAATGTTGCCGAACTTCTCGTTGGAACCGAGATACCAGAGGTTGCAGTCACCCTTGAGGGGAAGGCAGCACTTGGCGTCCCTTAATAGGAAATTATAAATTTCCTTTCCGGTGGCGTACCTGTCGATCATCTCGTCGCTGAAATTCTCCGTGTAGATCTTGCAGTAAATGCTCACATAAGCTCTCTTGTCTGATGTGCTCATGGGTTAGCCTCCCATCCTTTCATAAATGAGAAAGGGAAGGTGTTTAGACCTTCCCTTATACTTGGGGTTACCTGTTTTCTGTTTTAACCGTGGGGATGATTTTAAACCGTTTAAGCGGCGATGATGGAATGCTGCTGTGTGCCCATGATCTCATCGATGAAGAGAGACTTTTTGGCTGCCTGGCCCATGTAGGTGTGAGAATAACTGATATAAAGGATTTTCATCGCCCTGGATATGGCCACGAAGACAATCCTGCGTTCTTCTTCAATGTCGCCTTTCTTGGTGGGTGTGATCCCCTCAACCAGACCGATGACGAAGACAACCGGAAACTCCAGACCTTTCGCCTTATGAATGGTCATGAGGGCTATCCCTTCCTTGTCATTGCTCATCTGCTCCGAGAAACTGTCCGTATATTCCAGAAAGGATGTGATGCTCGAGTACCTGGCCGCCGATAATTGGAGCTGGTTTAAATTGGCAATCTTCACGTCATCAGGGGTTGGTATGTCCTCATCCGTGATAAACCGGTCATAATCCAGCTGGCTTCTGATCATGGAAATGACTTCCGAAGGCTCCAGGTTGGGCGAATAATCCGCCAGAGGACTGATGAACGAGATGAAATCTTTCACATTCTTCCGAATATAGGGAAGATCGACCGGCATGGACTTCAATCCCTCGAACAGATGGACGTTGGTCTTATTGGAGAATTCCGCCAGCTCCTGAAGGAACTTCCTGCTGATATACCGGTTAGGCACATTCAATATGGACTTCAAAGCCTCATCCCCTTCTTCGGAATCCGGATCATTGATCAACCTCAGGTAGTCGAGCAAATAACGGACTTCGGACCTCTGATAGAAATTCAGTCCGTTTTCAATGTAATAGGGGATCTTCATCTGGGCGAAGGTTTCTTCTACGACCCTGCTCTGGAAATTGGCCCGGTATAAGACAGCGATGTCCTTATGCTGATACCCCCTCTGTCCGACCAATTCATTGATCTCATTGACCAGACACAAAGCTTCCCCTTCTTCCGATGACGATTCCAGGACAATGACCTCATCTCCCTCCGGATTGTCCGTTTTCAGGGTCTTTTCTATCTTCCGGACATTATGGGAAATCAGGTTCTGGCAAGCTTTTAATATCTGAGGGGTGGAGCGGTAATTGATGTTCAGGATGAAGAGTTTGGACGAACGGAAAGTGCTCTGGAAATTGAGGATGTTGTTGACGGAGGCGCCGGCGAAACTGTAGATGCTCTGCCAGTCATCCCCCGCTATCCAGTAGGATTTGTCATGATCATTGTCCGTATCGACAATCAGCTTGATGATTTCCAGCTGGACAGGGTTTGTGTCCTGAAACTCATCGATAAGGATATGGTGGTAGCGCCCGGCGTATTTGTTCCGGATGTCCTCATGGTCATTCAAAAGGAAGTAGGTCTCCAGAAGCAGATCGTCAAAGTCAAGCAGGTATTTCTTCGCTTTCTCCTTTTCATAGGACTCATAGATGTTCGCCACCTTGATCATGGTCTTGTCCGACTCGTAAAGAGCCCGGAATTCTTCGACGCCGATCAGATTGTTTTTGGCCAGGCTGATTTCACTCAGAATGGTTCCCACGGAAAGGTCCAGGCGCTTTCTTTTCATCAGATTCCGGATCATGTTAATCTGCTCTTTGCCCGATATGATTTCAAATAGTTTTCCTTCCGTCCTTAACAGATAATGGCACCAGCTGTGAATCGTGGACAAGGTGACTCTCTGCGCCAGTTCCCCCAAAACCGGAACCAGTCTTTGCCTCATTTGCTCCGCGGCGTTACGATTAAATGTCAAACCGATGATGGTTTCAGGCTGCACGTTGTATTGTTTGACCAGATTTCCTATCCTTTCCATCATGACCAGGGTTTTCCCCGATCCCGGTACCGCTATGACCGCCGCTATCCCGTTTGTGAAACCGGCCGCTTTCTTCTGTTCCCTGTTGAGACCTTTCAATTTTGATCACCCCCTCTCCTTCTTCCAATGATTTGATAGCCATGGATATTCTGAACATGGCCGCCACGATTCGATCCACTTTGGGATGGGTCTTGTCGATCAGGATCATGTTTTTTAGAGTTTTTTCCTTTTCCCTGAGATAATCTTTCAGGAATTTGATGACCTCGCCGTCATTGTGGCTCTCCAGTAAGGCTCCAATGTCAATGATCCGCTTGCAGCCGTATTCCGTCTTCACCCTCAGGTATTCCTGCGCCTCGATAATGGATTGTTTTGTCATGCCGCCGCCTCCATAAACCACGCGTCGCAGTTCTTCTTAAACGAGCAGTTTTTGCATTTGTAATTGCTGGGACTGTCATTCGGGATGAAGATCCCCCTGGATATCCCCTTGGACACTTCCACGATCTTCTTTCTCGCCCTGGTCTCATCCGCGATGCTGCGTGTGGTGTAATAGGACTCGAACTTGGGCTGTTTGGTCTTGATGAGGCAGTCAAACCTCAGCAGAATGTCCGAATATCCGTAACCATTGGCCCGGACCGCCATCTGGTAAAGGGTCAGCTGGAAGTTCCTATCGACTTCATCATTGGAATAGGCTCTGGCCGACGTTTTGAAATCGTTGATGATGATCGTTCCTGAAGGGTCCTTTTCCATCAGGTCTATGGAGCCTATGATGGGCAGGGGACATCCCGGAATGGTGAAGCAGAAAGGCTCCTCAATCCCGATGCATTCATATTCCCGCCAGGATGACTTGTTGTAATAGGCGGTCAATAGTTCCTGTCCCTGTAAGAGCATCATGTCAGGGTCGTTCCCTTCCGCGAATTTGATGTCGTCCCTTCCATCGGTCAGCTTTCTCCAATGATGTTCAAAAGACTGATGCAGTTCTTTCACGCTTGGCAACCTTCCCCTCATTTTCTCCATGTGAAAGTCCGCCAGTGCCAGATGAACAGCGCTCCCGAATTCCAACGCGTCTGGTTTGAACTCCGGCTGGATCCTGTCAATACGTCCGAACTTGTACAAAAGACCGCAGTCAATGTAGTCGCTGATGGAGCTTGCCGACAAATGCTCTATTTTCCTCAATTCCTGTAATTCCACGTTTTCACCTCGTTTCATGGATAAAGCGCAGGCTCCTGCGTTTTTCAGGCACTGTGGAGCGACATGGTTTACAGATGTAAGTATCCATGGGCCGACTGATGTCGCCTGATCGCTTTCCAATCCCTGTCTGTGCAGGAACCCGCGCTCTTTGATTTGTTATTGATGGTTTGATGTCGAAAGGGGCGGGACAACGGATATGACAATAATGGGTTGAGCAGAATAAATGGTGTCATCCCGCCCCCGGTTGCAGAAGTTTCGCTTTGGTTTTATGATTGTATCTAAATGGTTAATAACCGGATAAACGGTTAGGACGCCGCCTGAAGGTAACGGATGAACTCTCCCGCGTTTTCGGAGGTCAATTGCTCCACCGGAACACCGTATTTATCCATGGATCTGGTTTTGATGTCTTCAAGGGAGATGCCTCTCCGTCTGGAAAGGTTGTAAAGGGCTGATTTCTGCGCTTCGGACATCATGGGGGCTTCCGCCGATTTTGACTTGCCGTTGCCGCCATTGCCGTTCCCTTTATTAGGTTTTATAGAACCTTTCGTTTGCGCCGGCGGAGTGTCAACCGGTTTTGCATCCTTCGATTTTTCCGTAATCCCGGATTCGGGGGCAGACTGTTTTTCCGGCATCTGTGTTACATTGTCGCTCACCTGCGGTTCCGGAGATGCTTCAGCTTTCTTTCCATCCCCATTGCCTGACTTGAACACGGATTTTACCTGTTTGGCGAATTTCCGGACGTTGTCTGTTCCCTTCTGGGAAGGTTTTCTGTTCTCATCGCCGCCGATAATGTCATTCAGATCCCCCAGCTCCTCCAGCGCGGTCATTCCGATATTGTCCATATCCCGGAAGGCTCTCGCTTTTGCTCTGGTTGAGGCCATTCTGATTAAATGCCTGGCCACCTTGGAATTGCAGTTCTGGGGGTTGGCGTCCCCGATGTCCGAGAATTTCTTCCCGTCCATGGATTCCACACGAGCCTTGCAGATGGCGGTGTTTTTGTTTTCATCGGACGGATACTGAATGAGCTCCACGTCAACCATGCAGAGATTCTTCTGGTGGGCCACATCCAGCAGTCCCGCATAGAGCACAAAGTCCTTGTCGTCGATCTGCTTGACGAAGCTGTCGTCCAGCCTGGGCCTCCATCTTTCCAGGTAACGGACGCTCTCCTGGTCTCCTTCCGTGATGGAATTCATGACGGCCATGACGTGCTTGCACTTGAAGGTGGAATCGCTTTTGACCCCCCTGGCGAAATCCCCGCAGTTGCAGAAGTAGTCCGTTTCGTTGTTGTAGCAGACCTTGTAGCAGATCTTCCCCTCCTCGGACTCGACGTAAAACCACGGGGAATCCTCGAGGTGGAAGACTTTCAGGTTCTGTGAGCGTTCGCTTCTTTTTAGCGCTTCCTGATTGGTCATTTTTTATTGCCTCCTTTGCTTTCGGTTTTGTTTCTTGTGGAAATGAAGATGTTGGCGATGATTTCCGCGATTTTCACGAGTATGGCGATGGTCTTAGCCTGCATGCATAGTCCTCCCTGAGATGGAATCTGAACGGCTGGGTTTAAAAGGGCACTTCGTCATTGATGTTTTCCGCGGATGCTTCCCCTTCCTTGAATCCCCTGCCGTCTGTCTTGATGAACTCGATGGTGTTTCCGATGATCTGGAAGGTGCTGCGGTTCTGGCCATCGTCGGTGGTCCACTTGTTCTGATCCAGGATTCCGGAGATGGCGATCCTGGCGCCCTTGTGCAGATACTGGGCGCAGATCTCGGCCAGCTTGTGGAAGGTCACGCACTTGATCCAGCAGGTTTTCTTTTTGCCGGACTGAAAAGCGATGTTAAAGGATGTCACGGGGTTTCCGTCGGGCGAGTAAAAGACCTTGGGATCGTCTCCCAGGTTCCCGGTCACGATGCATTGATTGATCATGGATGTTTCTCCTTTCTGAAAATGATGGGTTAAAATGGGTTGATTTTACGGGTGCTTTGGCTTATTCTTTTGACCGATTTTACAAGTTCTCTCCTTTCCTGAAAGTATTTGCTAATAAAGGGTTAGAAATAACTCTTTGTTATTAATGTATATAGTGATCAATTCTATCCTGAATAAACGGGGGCTAAACCCATGGGTGGTGAGATAGATAACGCCGCACTCTTGGAAATCATCAAGAAACTGCTGAAAACGGACGCTACTCTGGACTTTCTGCTGAGATTGCAAGAAGATGACCTAAAGCTTCTGGTGGCTTGTATAAGGGCAAGGTTGGAGCAAGTGTAAAAGTGAATGCGGATATTAATTCATTTATTAAATTCAGAGAAAATATTGAGACATTAATTGTCGATACTAAAAAATGGGTAAAACAAAAATCCATTAATGAATCGTCCATCAGGCTCGATAAATTAAGAAAGCTGCTATTTGATCTCAATAACATGGCGGCAAATGATGTACAGAAAAAAGCTGTTTTACGTTTAAAACAGGATATCGATTTTTTGGATATACAAGTTGAAAATATTTATTCCAAAAGAGAATCTGGAAAAAAACAAGATGGCAATATTGCTTTTAAATGCAACTGGAACGATAAATACTACAGAGCACCATGCAGTGAGGCAGCATATAATTCAAATCTTATAGAAGGTAGAGCGTGGTGTAGTCATAAATTAAGTAAATGCAGAACTTATACCCATGAAGTGACACTAGATAATAATCCCTGTTACGAAAGCATAGCTTTGAAAGAAATGTTTTTCGGAGCTGGATGGGATATTAATGGAGATAAGATTAAATACCGACAAATACATTCCGTAAAGTCTAATCGTTTGGCTATACTTACAACACGACGTCCATATACAGATGAAAAAGATAGAATGATTGTCGGGATATTATATATTAATCAAGTCAAAGACGATGATAATACAGAGACAAAAATATTTGGTGATAAGGAAAAATCAATAGCTATTGATTACGACAAAATAAATATCAGATTCTGGGACTATTATAAAAATCCAAATGCTGAAGATAGCATTTTTTGGGGGACAGGCTTATTCCGTTATATCTCAAATGGTACCGTATTAAGCATGTTGCAAGACATTAATAAAATCTTCAATGACATCGGGATGGATACTACTATAATCAATAAATTGTTAATTCATTATGAACAACTAAATGCCTCGTAAATATTAGGGGGAATAAATGAATAAATCAGATTTAATTACTGAACTAGCGGGCAAGAATAGCCTGACAGAAAAACAGGCGACGGACATAGTCAATTTAATGTTTGACGGTTTTACAAAGACTCTCACAGATGGCGGCAGAATAGAGATTCGGGGGTTTGGAAGTTTCACCGTAAGGGAATACGGCGCCTATGACGGCAGGAATCCAAGAACAGGAAATGCTGTTCCGGTAAAACCGAAAAGACTTCCGTTTTTCAAGGTGGGGAAAGAATTAAAGGAGAGGGTGGATAAAAAAACCGGCTAAAGAATACGATTATTTTGGGTTCATTCGGTTCTTGCTTACTTTCTGCTATACGTACGAAGTGCGAACAGTAATCAATAAAACTTTGCTATTCCCTTCTTTAGAAGGGTGCCAGAACTATCATTTATTTGGAGAAATTGAAGATGTCCATGAATGTTCCTAAAAACAGCCTGATAAAAGTCGTGCAAGATAAAAATAATTATCTTGTCCACATTCACTTCCAAGATAAAGAACGCGCAAAAAAGATCGTAGGTCGTCAATGGGATGGGGAGAGAAAGGCGTGGGTCTATCCCAAGGACTTGCTAACGTATAATTCTCTCGTTGAGGAATTCCAAAAAGATGCTGATATATTCGATATCCATCCTCCAGAAGTTGATAAAAAACCCGTTTCCAAGCACATTGATGCCAATAATTTAGATAATTTAAGTGTTAATGATGACGAAGGAAGCCAAGAAAAGATTGGTGATCAACTTAATTTGATCCCTGAAATATTTGAATCCATCCAAGAATTGACATCAACTCAGAATTTGTTAATGGAGCAATTTTGCGCGCAAAATACAGAGATAAACAAAGCTTTGAAAAATATTGCATCTTCCTCAACACAGGCAGTTAAAGAAACAGTTAAAATCGAAAAAATCGAGACCCTTCCTGAAACGCTTAATTTGAATATTTTGAAGGAAAGAAAACTTTTTGAAAAAGTCCTTATTGATATTGCATATGAGGCAAGCAGAAAAAATGAATCTTTTCATAAGTGGGTGGAATTACACCCTCCTATGAGAGAACCATCAGATTTTGTTAATGCAACTCATGAAAAAATTAAGCAGCAATTAGAACAAATTGTTAATGAAACCGATCCCAAAGAGAAATTCTATAATCTCATAAAGCGTGCTCAGGATAATAATCTTATCTACATTGAACCGAATGATCCAATTAAAGTATATTCAATACTACATACTCTGAACGACATACGGAACCGTTTCGCTCATCCACAGGGGAAATTTCATCCGTTTGAGAAATTAACAAGATCTATAATCTATTTAATGAGTCTTTCGTTAATATGGTCTAGGATAATGATTGAAGATAGCGGCCATGAATAATCTTCAGCCAGTGTGGGAATGCTATCGTCTGCCAGTAGATCCAGGTCCGGATATGACTTTGCCGGAAAAGGATCTGAAAACGCTGGTGGGATGCATACGGGAGAGGGTTAATTAGCAAATAATTAATACTGAATGATGAAAGGTAATTCAATGATTATTCACATATCTTGGTCTGGTCCATACAATTTAAATGACATAAAAAAATTAAATGAAGATATAGATTTTGGCATTTACCAAATTTATGGCAGTCATCCATTATATGGTAATGATGTATTAATTTATATTGGCAAGGCTCAAGCTCAAACATTCTATACCAGAATAAAGCAAGAAGGGTGGGAAAATACCAACGATCCCAATACAATCAAAGTGTACATTGGTCGCCTAATAGGCAAAAAATCAGTATCAGAAAGTGAGTGGGACACGCAAATAAATTTAGCGGAAAAGTTATTAATATTTTCTCATGCGCCAGCATTAAATTCATCGAATTTAAATTCATTACCAGAAAAAGAATTGGTTGAAATTACCGTATTTAATTGGGGGTCACACCGTCAATTATACCCAGAAGTGAGTGGAAAAAGGTGGTCAAGTAAATATGACGACATTGAAAATGATGCCTATTATTCTTAAAATGACTCGCGGTTAACCGAAAAACCACATATTATTGATAACTTTCGGTTTGTTTATAGTGACACATGAGAAAATGAGGCAATAACTCTGTTATAAAATAAATCCGTTTGACATCCCCCGTCATCGGTAGTATTTTAATGTCAAATGTTGCCAGTGAATCTATCAGCCCGATAGACACAAACTGGCCCTAAGAGATCTGGAAAAGTTGGTCTCCCTGAGTAATCAGCAAAACTCAAGGAGGCCTTTTTTATTTTGGGGAAACGAACGATGACAATTATATTTTCAGAGCCAACATTTGGCGACAAGCTTTTGGCGGTGATGGGAAAGAAGCGGGCGGTCTTTATCCCGGACATTTACAGCAGATTCGGGATATACGCCTATGGAAGGGCGGTTAAGGAATCTTTTCTGGAAGCTTTGATCAGACCGAAGAATCAGGAATTGGAAGAAGGTTGGTTTTACCAAGATGAAATCATGCCGCCAATCAACCGTGAGGAAAGGGATATTTGATTTAGAGACAATTATGCCTGGATGATTGCCGGACAGGTAATCATGCGCAGACCCTATGAGGCTTGAAAAAGTTAGCCTCCGTGAAGTGAACGCGTTCATTTTGGGGAGGTTTTTCATTTTGGAACTGGTTGCTACCTATATTAATTATAAAGCAATCGAGAAAGGAATTGCAGGAAAATCCAATAAAAAGAAGAGGAGTTATATTATGGCTAAAAAGAAGGAAAGAGATTTCAGCATCTGTGAAATATTCCGGGAGTGGTTTGCGGAAAACAAGCACCGCTTTAACCAGAAATGCAGGATTCGCTACTACAAGAACAGGGAATACAACCATGTGGAGATCGATTTTGAAAATG
>Ga0208694_1004937_pt1 | contig 11670 bp, 10 predicted proteins | sample AD_UKC078_MetaG_FD_184442 | JGI IMG/M metagenome (GOLD analysis project Ga0208694, IMG submission 184442) | Active sludge microbial communities of municipal wastewater-treating anaerobic digesters from USA - AD_UKC078_MetaG (SPAdes) (version 2) | ecosystem: Engineered > Bioreactor > Anaerobic >...
TTTTATTTTTAAAGAGTTTAGTTTACTCAAAAAACAAAGATTATCGTTGACTTTTACCATAGATGTGTCAATTTTCCTTCGGGGAGCGTCGCGGCGCATGCAGCTCCATATGTGTCAAAATTTTTTATCGAGGAACATTGCCTCGCATATGTGTCAAAAAAACATATGTGTCAAATTTTATCGGGGAGCGTCGCGACGCGTATAGCTCCATATGTGTCAAATTTCTCTTTCTGCCCCAAAAAAACGGTGTGGCGTTAAATTTTTAAAATAATTATTTACAAATTTATAATTAATATTATAATGCATTAATTGTAATTAATTATTTTTGGAAAAACAATATGAAATTAAACAAGGCTGGCGATTCCGGATATTTAGAATTGGTTTTTGGTCCCAGATGGGTTTATATAGCGACGGTAAGAAAGTTTTTGCAAAATTTTTTGTCTGTTACCATAGGGGATAGTAGAAAAGCCGACATTATATCTATGGCGGCAAGCGAACTTCTTGAAAATGCGATAAAATACGCCAGCGAAGAGGGAACAAAGATATCGGCTCATTTTAAGGAAAAGCAAAAACTTCTTTTATTGTCGGTAGAAAATTTCACTTCTTCGGAGAATATTGAAGCGCTTCAAAAACAAATAGAGATAGTCAACTCGGGTACTCCCGAGGAGATGTATTTAGCTAAGATGCTTGAAGCGGCGGAAAGATCGGACGGCGGCAGTCAGCTTGGATTTGCGCGGATAAGATATGAGTCAAACGCCAAAATTGATTTACATGTAAAAGGCGATTTAGTTGTCGTTAGTATAACGTTTGATTTGGACGCTTTTGGGGATAAATAGTGAATAAGCTCGGTATTGAGGATTTTACTTCTGAAGATATAAATATAAAAATTGAAGATTTCGACGGGGGGATTAGAGTCGCTTTTATAGGAAACATTGATTCTCAAGATCCCGATTCTTCGTTAATGCCTTTTTTTGATAGGATTAACTCAAAAATTATCGAAAACGATATCAAACAGATAGAACTTGATTTCCTTAAATTAAATTTTATGAATTCCAGCGGTATAAAAGTTATTGTTAAATGGGCTCAGTTATCGTTGATATTGCCCGAACATAAATCGTACAAATTTAGGATTTTGGCAAATTCTCGCGTTTCGTGGCAAGTAAATTCTTTGAAATTTCTAACAATGCTTTACCCGGATTTGATAGAAATTTCTATAATTTAGTTATTTGTTATAGACATTTATTTTAAAAAGTATTACAATCAAGTAAGTTTGAGGAGGATAGTATGGCGGACGTTGAAAAAAAATCTAAAGAGATAAAAGAGATGTTGGAAGAATTTTATAAAAAAACCGAGTCGAGGATCAAGGACTTAACAAACGTAGTAAAAGATAATATTTTACCTGATGCGGAAGAGAAACTGAGAAAAAATGTTATAACAAGCGTTTTAGTAAGTTTTGGAATCGGATTTATATTAGGCGTTTTTTTAATGATATTTGGAATATCGCGTGGCAAAAAAAAATAAACAGAAAAATAACCAATCTACTAAGACGACGAACTCCGTCTCCGAGCAGTCTGATAACGTTGTAGACGGAGTCGCTAAGATAGTATCCGGAGTATTCGCTCCAATCAAAATGCTGGTTAAGATTCATCTGAAACTTGCCGCAAGAGAGATAAAAAGAGACGGCGAGCGTTTTGTTACCGGGATACTATCTATATTTATTGGAATATTCCTGCTCTTAACATTCCTTGCTTTCTTAAATATTTTAATAATAATCGCTCTAAAAGACTATATCGGTTTAAGTTTTTTTTATTCGGTATTAATTGTAGCCGGAGCTAATCTGCTTCTGGCTATTTTACTTTTTATTGTCGGCAGTATGAAATTGAAAGCGTCGTTTATGAAAGAGACTAGGAAAATGATAAAGGAGACTCTAGAGGAGATTTCCTGATCTTCTGTAAGAGCGAGGGGTCGTTTTTTTACTTTTTATACTCTTCTTTATCCAGAACTCTGGATATAAAGACGTTTAAAGAGCTCTTTAAGTCTATAATAACCGGGCTTTTAGGTTTTTCTCCAAGTTCGTCTAATAGTAACTTTATTTTGGGTCTCAACAGAGCTTGAGGATTAACCGCCGTTACCGTTCCGATGGAGTTGTTGTTTAGTTGGACTAACGTTCCGGGCGGGTATATAGAGAGTATTGATAAAAACGCCTTAAGTACTTTTGGATCAAATCTATTTTGAGACTCTGATAACACCTCTTTCATAGCCGAATAACCCGTTTTACTTTTTCTATACGACCTCTCTGAAATTTGCGCCTCAAAAGCGTCCGCTATCGAAATTATTTTTGCATATATGTGTATCTTATCGCCCGATAATTTTCGGGGATATCCGTTGCCGTCGTACTGCTCGTGATGCTGAATTATCGGGTCAAGCACGTCTTTTCCAAAAATATTCTTATCGTTAACGAATTTATAGGACAATATCGGATGAGTTCTTATTTGATTCATTTCGTCCTCGGTTAATTTTTCTTCTTTATCGAGGATAGTTTGAGGTATCTTAAGCATCCCGATGTCGTGCAAAAGACCGGCTATCGCCAATTCTCTTAGTTGCTTATCTTGAAGTTTTAGCTCGTCTCCGCCAATTAGAGCTATAAGCGTTGTGTTTAGACCGTGATATACCGCCGTACTGTACGGTTTGTCTCTTTTTAGAGCAATATGACTTACTATTGCGCTTTTATTCTTTTTTACTATATTTAATATTTTTTTTATGATAAACTCAATTTTTTCTACGTCTAAAATATCTAACGTCAAAATCTTCGTTATTACATCGTCGTAAGCGGTAAGACATAGATTGTAAACTTCGACAAAATCCATATCGGGAGGATATTCGTTATCTAACTCTTCTCTATAGGTTTTTAAAAGGTTTTCCGTATTGCGACCGCCGATGTACTGGGATATAATGTTTGTTATTTGATGAGCGTGAAAATCGCGTTTTTTATTATTCGGCTCTTTACTCCAAATAAATTCGAGAGAATTTCTAAATATGGCGTTTGAATCTATTATATCCGTATCAATAGTATTAAACGTATTTGTCGTTAAATATTGATTAACTTTTGCTATTAGTAAATCCAACTGTCCCATAAAATAATCCTAAAAAAAATTAGCGCGACGCTTGCTAATTATAACTTACTTTAGACAAATAATCAATAAAAATTGAAAAAAAACATAGTATCCCGTCAGTTTTTTGGGGAATAAAAAATATCTGTTTCATATGTGTCAATTTTATTCTTAACGTCATATGTGTCGAATTTTTATGCGACAGTTGCCGCGCGTTATCGACGCGTTTCATATGTGTCAATTTATTCGTCGGGGAGCGCTGCGCCGCATATGTGTCAAATTATTTTGACACATATGGGCTTTTTATTTCCTCGCCCCAAAAAACCGACGGGATACAAAAACTTTGTTTTACAAAAAAACAGTAAAAGTTCAAAATAGCGTCGATAAAATATTAAGACAGATCCATTGTATCAATATTATCCGAATCGGGGTTTTCCGGTTTTTCCGATAATATATCATTTTGAGCTTCCTCTTCTATAGAAGATAAATTTTCAATTATAGCGCTTTTTTCTTCATCTGAAAGATTGGATATGACATGGTTTTTTAATCTGAAATCGTCGTCCTTCGAAAAGAAAAAAATTACAATCATTAACAATATGGCGCCGATGACGGTGTAGACGTCTGCAAGATTAAAGATCGGCCAAACAAAATCTTTATAATACCACATGACGTAGTCTACGACGTATCCTTTCATTATCCTATTAATTAAGTTTCCCAAAGCGCCGCTGATAATAAGAGCCAGAGGTATTAATTGCTTGAGATTTTGAGATAGAAAGTAAAAAACAATAACTACGATAGAGCCTGACGCTTGAAGAAATACCATAAATAGCCATTTTTGGTTTTTATTTAAATATTTGTTTAACCAGCTTAATATAGAAAATCCGATGTCGTCGTTCTCTACATACTTAAAATTCCAAAATCCCGGTATTACGACGACATCTTCTTGTCCGCGAAGATTGTTATAAGCAATCTCTTTTACAACCAAATCCGCGCCTGTTAATACAATAATAAAGCTAAAAAGTATCGCGATTTTGCAGAACGCGCATTTTGGTCTAAACTCTAAAAATTCTTTAAATTTCATGATTGCTTTAAGTATCATTAATATAAAAAAAAATCAAGAATATTTATTTCATAACTCGTCGGTTTTTTAGGGCGGAATGACAACTTTTGAGACAGTTTCTTTAAATTAACGCATATGCGTCATTTTCAATGCGACAATTGTTGCGCGTTATTGACGCGACGCATATGTGTCAATTTTTGTCGGGAAGCGGAGCGGCGTATGTAGCTTCATATGTGTCAATTTCTCATCGAGGAGCGTCGCGGCGGTTATGTAGCCCATATGTGTCAATTTTTATTCTTAACATCATATGTGTCAATTTTTCAGCGGGGAATAGCCGCGACGCATATGCGTCCAATCCCCAAAAAGCCGACGGGATACTCAAAATAATTATTAAATTCTTGACAAAAAATAAGAATAGGTATAATTTCGTCTATTATGAGAAGCTTAAATAGGAAAGAATCGGGTTTTGTTTCCGAAACGAAAAAATTTCCATATATATATATATATATATATATATATATATATGGAAATTCGAACTTGATCTAGTAAAGAAACTTTTTTTTCTATTACAAAATATTCTATCGCAAAATATTTCTTTTTCAAAAAACAAACAACATCTCAAAAAAAATCTAAATCTTGGCTTTATAACTTCGCTTTCTAAAAAGCGGATTATGATAAAACATTTTATTTTAAGGAGTTCCTATGGCTAAATGCGAACGATACGATATGTGTCCGTTTTTTAAGCTTTTTGAAGGACAACGCCCCGAAGTCCAAAAAAAATGGCGAGAAAAATACTGCTCTAATACCGAAACGGCAAAAAATCACTGTCAAAGGCTACGATATTTAAACCGAGAGGGAAAGCCTCCTGCAAATAACTATACTCCAAGCGGTACTTATATGACAAGTCGGTTTACCTATAACCTTACAAACACAGACGAGGCGCAGGAAACTAAGGTACCGTTTTTGATTTTAGGCTACCTTTTGGTTGGCGAGCTTATCGCTATAGTAGCTATCGCTATTGCAAGCCGACTCATTGTCTTTACAAATACAAAGGACTGGTTAGAATATATAACAAACCCCGGTTTGCTTTTTTTATTTTATCCTGCCGTTGCCCTTTCTTTTATTTTAGGCTTTATGCGTCTAAAAAAAATGGTCGCAGGCTATAATCGGGGCGAGGTCTTAGACTATGAAATTTTAAAGCTTACAAAGGTTTGGCAAGCATGTATAATTTTCTTTTTAGGCTTTTTCTATCCGTTACAGTCTATAACTTTAAATTTTTGTAGTTTTACCTTACCGCCTGTTAGAGCCTTTTACTTAACAATGGGAACAATCTTCTGTATATGGGGGTTTTCAGTTAGTTTTTACATTTTATTTGTTACAAAACTTGAGAATTTTCTCAGTTTTTTGCCTTTTTTAGAAGAGCATAAAGGCATGCCTTTTAAGGCTAAGTTCCTTGTGGTGATAACCCTCGTTACTCTAGCAATGGCCGCTCTTTTTTCGGGATTAGTCTCCAAGTTTGATCAAATCACGCATGAAAACTTTTTTGTCTACATGTTAACAAAATTTTTACCTGCAGGTTTACTAGGCGTAACTATTACAGTTATTGATATTTATGTTTTATTAAATAACATAAACAAGCGTTTAATCCTAATGAAAGATTTTTCTGCGAATCTTGCAAGCGGAGATTATTCGGCTAAGCCTATGCCCGTTATCAGTCGCGAAGAAATCGGCTCTCTAATGAACGACATGAACATTCAGCTTGAAACTACAAAAAACCTTATCAGCGCCGTCCTTCAAAACGTCGACTCCACAAAGCATATTTCGCGGTCCCTTGTTTCAAACGTAAGCGAAACTACAACTACCACGGAGAAGATGAGTCGTAGCATCGAAACGGTTAAGCAAAGTATGGAAAGTCAAGCGGCTGCGGTAAACGAAAGCGCGGCGACCGTAAATCAAATAACGTATAACATCGAAAGTCTTAACTCAAATATTGAAACTCAAAGCGCGACAATCGTGGAATCGGCAAGTTCCATTGAAGAAATGGTTGCAAACATTCGTTCCGTTTCTAATATTCTCAACGAAAACGCTAAAACAATGCAAGATCTCTTAGATGAAAGCTCTAACGCAAAAAACCTTATGCAAAACGCCGCTTCGGTTAACGCAGAAGTACAAGGCGCAAGCGAGGGGTTGCTCGAAGCCGCCGACGTTATACAAAACATCGCCAGCCAAACGAATCTCTTGGCTATGAACGCGGCGATTGAAGCGGCGCACGCGGGAGATGCGGGAAAAGGTTTTGCCGTCGTCGCCGACGAAATCAGAAAGCTTGCCGAAGAGTCAAGCGAGCAAGGAAAAAACATTTCGAACGTTTTAAAGTCGCTTAAAGATAAGATAACAAGTATTACCAGCGCCACCTCAGACGTGGAAAAACAGTTTGTACAAATGCAGGATTATATCGCAAAACTGGATAACCAAGAACAGGTTATCCAAAACGCTATGCTTGAGCAAGCTTCCGGCGGTAACCAGGTTTTAGAAGCAATAAAGCGCCTGAATGATATTACGGCAAACGTTAAGTCTGGTTCGACGGAGATGCTTGCGGGAAGTAGGGAGATTTTAAACGAAATGACAAAACTCGTAGACGTTACGAGCGAAACAAACGCTAACATGGACTCGATGCTGGACGGCACGCGGCAAATCGCCAATGCTGTTCGGGAGATCAACAAAATTTCCCAAGCGAACGACCAAAGCGTGGAGACGCTCGACAGTCTTACTAAGACGCTTAAAGTGTGACGTATTAATGACAAATTAAGATGGCGCATATGCGTCGAATTTTTGTCGGGGAGCGTAGCGACGCGTATAGCTCCATATGCGTCCAATTTCTCTTCCCGCCCAAAAAAACCGGCGTGGCGCGTAGTAGAGACGATTAAAAATTACAAAAAAATCAGTCGCCGGATATAGTTTCTAATTCTTTTTTATCTTGAAAATCCAATACGACAATTTTTTTTTCAAACCGTATATATATCTTTTTTCCATCGTCGGAGAGATTGATATCGGTTATATCTTCATTATACGAGCCCATAGAGATATTTTTGGTAGTTCTGTCAAAAAGTACGATCCTGTTATTTTCCGATACGGCTACGATCAAGTTATTGTCCGGCGATACTTTTAAGAGCTTAATCGGTTCAAAAAAATTGTCGATATCGATTATTATTTTTGTCGTCGTATCGATCTCAATTATAGTTCCGTCTGAAAGAGCCGCTATCAAGTCCGAGCTTGCGTCTACGCAGTATGCGGTTACGGCGCTTTCAAATGTTTTGTTAATAACCGCCGCGCCGTTTTCTTTTAACAGGATTCTGTCGTTAAGTATCGTATACGAGTAGTCGCCGCGCTCGGCGTATCCGAGTCCCGACTTCACTGAAAATTGAAATCCCGGCGAGGAAGTTATCCCGGCGTTTGAATGTTTGACGCATCCGGAAAACATTACGCAAAAAATTAATAAAAATATTATTCTCATAACTCCTTCCTTATGTTCAACGGTAGCCCGTCGGTTTTTTTTATTTGCTAACTAAAAATATTAGTTCCGTATGAGTCGATTTGCTCCTTGAACGGTCATATGTGTCATTTTTCTTTTAACGTCATATGTGTCAATTTTCTCATAGAGGAGCGCCTGCGTCGCATATATGTCATTTTCTTCTTTAAAATAAATATCATGCGCGTCATTTTTATTCTTTGCCCCATATGTGTCAATTTTTTCTTACCCCTAAAAAACCGACGGCGCTATTCAACGATATATCTTTCTTCAACTACTTCGGAGTCGTTCCATCCGTCTCTAATTCCTACGCATTTTATTGTCGTAGATTTGTTTAAGGCAATCGGCCCGGAGTACTCTTTTGCGTTGCTCGAAGTTTTTGGATCGCTTCCGTCGGTAGTATACTTTATTTTTGCGGTAAAGGGTATAATATCAATTTGAACTTTAACTTCGTCAAAGTATGTTTTCGACGGCGAGGTAATAAAGATCGGATCGTTAACTTTTAAAGTATACGTATGGGCGGTAGTATCCGAAGTCTTCCAGCCGGATTTGTAAGATATAGCTTTGACGGTCGTTCCGTTTAACGCCGGTATCGGTTGTCCGGAAAAAATTGTCCCGTAAGTTTCGGTCGGTTCGCTTCCGTCTAGCGTATATCTTATAACCGCTCCGGTTGTCGGTTGAGAGAGATAGAGCCCGATCGAGTTATTGTATTCTCCTCCGGCAGGATTAAAAGAGACCGGAGGAAGTTTAAAAGTATATTCCGCAACCGCAGTATCCGACGGAACGCAACCGTTTTTAAATGATTTCACTTTCAAAGTAATGGAGGAGGTTAATCCGGATATAACCAACGGAGTTCCGTAAAAAATTTCCGACTCTTCCGTCGGTTCGGCGCTGTTTAACGTATATCTTAAGATTACCGAAGGATCCGTATGCGCAATTTCAACCATTTCGGGCGAACAATAAGTTCCCGAAGGTAACAATATTTCCGGGGGCTCTAAAGTATAGCCGGCTATTATAAAGTTTGCCGAGACGACGTTCGACGGAGATAGCCCGTCTTTTACCGCGACAAACCTTACGATTTGCGACTCAAATATATCAAGATCGCCGTAGGAATCGTTAAAAAACAGATCGCCGCTAAGGTCGGGGAGGGAGCCGTCGACGCTATAAAAAATTTTCGCTCCGTCTGTCGCCGAAGTAACCGTTAACGTTTTAACGGAGTTATAAGTCCCCGACGGCAACGATAATGTAGGAGCGGCGACGGTTTGCGCTGAAGAATCTATCGATATTGTAACAGAAGAAACGTCGGATTGAGCCAAACCGGCTTTGAAAGCCGCGGCTTTGAGTATCTCTCCGTCGGATATGGTTATCGCCTCGCCGGTATAGAGGGGAGAGGAGCCGTCCGGTTCTATCGAGCCGTCTAACGTCTTAACGTAGCGTATCTCCGCGCCGGTCGTCGAACAGTATATTTCGACGTTTTGCGGCGCGCTATACGTTCCTGAAATTTTTGAAAAAACGGGACGCGCTGTTTTAAATCTATATTGAGTCTCGATAGGTATAGAGTTTTTAAATCCGGATTTAACGGCGATCGCTTTAACGACGGCGTCGGAATTTAATACTATCGGCTCCGTATAGAGAGAGGTTTCCTCGCTTGGCTCGCTACCGTCTAACGTATAATAAATCAGCGCTCCCGATAACGAAGAACTGAGCGTCGCGCGAATTTCGGAGTCGTATTCTCCTCCTTCCGGGAAAACGTTTACGCTTCCGACCCGAAATAAATACTTCTCCTCTTTTGTTTCCGAATAAGCGAATCCGTATTTATACGCGGCGGTTTTTAGCGTTATAGGGTTGCCTAAAGAGTTAGGCGTCAGTATGATTGAGCCGTTATAAAGATTAGACGCCGAAGAGGGATTGGAGCCGTCGAGCGTATAGTAGATAGCGACGTCCGGCGTTTGACACTCTATATTTATGAGCGCGTCGGAATTTAATTCTACGTCGCCCCCTTCGGAGTATGGAAATATTTCGGGAGTCAGAACTTTAAACGAATAAGCGTAGCGATTAATTTCGGACTGTTTATAGCCCTCTTTTATGGCAAAAAATTTCAGTATAGTGAAATATGATATGGCAAGCGTTCCGTCGTATACGCGACCGTTATCTATCGCGGGCGTAGATCCGTCGGTAGTATAGACTATCGTTACCCCTTTAGATTCTGACGACAGACTTACTCCTAATTGGTCGGCGGTATATTCGCCGCTTGCCGGAGTAGCGATTACCGGTTTTATATAGAAAGAGTAGCGCTCTTTTTTTACCCGGGTTATAGGAGTTTCGCCGAGATACGCTCTATATGACAAAGTTCCGCTTTTATTTATAAGGACGCCGCCGGCGCAGAGAAGTCCCGTTTTGTTATCGGGAGTTTGATCGTTTAGAGTATAATAAACTTTAGCGTTCATAATAGGACATGAGAAATCAACGGTGAGATCGTTAAAATATTCTCCGGACGGAAAGTTAACCGATAACGTCGGTTCGTTTATAACAATCTCTTTTTCAATATAAATATCGTTATAAACCGGCTCGTAAGAGCAGCCCAAAAGGATAAAAAATAAAAATGTTAATATAAGTTTTTTCATAATAATTATCCGGCATATTTTTTATAGATTATATAAAAAATAAATATTTTATGCTATAAATTTTTATTGTATTTTTTATTTAAAAGTTATATCCTTAAAAAAAACGGCGGACGATGGAATTAATTTGAAATTATGAATTCTAGAAGTATTAGTTTGCTTTATTTAGCGGTTATTTTCGTAGCATACTGCGCTTTGACTCTGCTTAGCGCGTGTCAGAATATTTTTTCTCCGCAAGACAGATACTTTACGGTAACTACGATAACGGTGATATTTAACGAAGCGACCGACGACTATGCCGACGAGACGGCCGACGAAACGCCGGACGCGGTCGCTCTTTCCGACGCTACGACCTACGCCGCCTTTTGGGGACTGCCCGCTATAAAATTTGACAAATGGCGTCCAAATATTCATATAAAAGCCTCTTCGGATAACGGAGCTTTAATAGGAAGAAAATGGGATACTACCGCCGACGTTAATCCGGATAATTACAATCTTTTTGAATATTCTCAGATCTTGTATTACGATTCAAACTATGCCGCCGCTATGATTTCTTCTCAAGAAGATGCGACCGTGGATAATAACGTCATTATGCCGTTGGCTTTTGAGCAGAAAATTTATAAAAGATCGCTTTATGAACAAAACAAATACGACGTATCTTACGATTGTAACCAGGGGGCGATTGTCGTATCTTTGAATACGGCAAATTCAAACTACCTTTCTTTGAAGCCCGGAGCCCGCGTCGCAGTTTTTGCAACCCAAAGACCCAAACAATGGGGGGAGTTGAATGACTATACGGTTATCGACGCGATTCCCGGCGATAATTCGTTACAAAAATCTAGCGATAGAGCGGCTTTGCTGGATAATACTTCTGATAGATCTGCGACAAGAACTTTAAGCTACATAACATACAAAGGGGGATCTGATTTTTATAAAGACGCGAGCTGGGACGGACATTGGTTTGAGGGGATACTTATCGAGCCTGACAAAATCTCGATATTCTCAAAAAATATAAAGGACGGAGATACCGCGCGGCTGTATTGGTCAGCGATAGACACAAAAGAGGGCGATAACGCGATTAGTCCCTTTATGCTTTTTTGGATAGCGATTCAGCAATAGGATATTATTATTTAGATTATACGCGTGTTTTTTCTTAGTACCGCATCCGTCGGTTTTTTGGGGCGCGTAATGAAAATAAATTGACACATATGCGTCGCGTCAATAACGCGCGACAATTGTCGCATAAAAATTGACACATCTATGGTAAAAGTCAACGATAATCTTTGTTTTTTTTTAACATTTTAATCTATCGTCTATAAATACAGCCTCATAAATTTCCTTGTCAATAAATTT
>Ga0208694_1004947_pt1 | contig 11647 bp, 14 predicted proteins | sample AD_UKC078_MetaG_FD_184442 | JGI IMG/M metagenome (GOLD analysis project Ga0208694, IMG submission 184442) | Active sludge microbial communities of municipal wastewater-treating anaerobic digesters from USA - AD_UKC078_MetaG (SPAdes) (version 2) | ecosystem: Engineered > Bioreactor > Anaerobic >...
ACGAGATGACGCCGCCCATTGAAGAACCGCCGACTCCCGTCGCCTCTTTGTTCGGGTTTGCGTTAAAGTTCGCGTCGACATATGGCTTTACAGTTTTAACGATAAACTGTGCATACTTTTCTCCGCTCGGATTTTGAATGTGAGCTGAACCGCCGCTCGAACGAGGCCAGGACGGCGAGTATTCATTGAGGCGGTCATCGCTATTGTCGATGCCGACGACGATTGAACCCTCGTATCCGCCATCCATCATCGCGCCGAGCGACTCATCGATTTCCCACTCTCCCGAAAACGAAGTATAACGATCGAAAAGATTTTGCCCATCATGCATGTAGATAACGGGGTAGCGCTTTTCTGAATCGGCCTCATAGCCATCAGGAAGCCAGATGCGAATAATCCGCTTTCGCGCATCATTATATTGGGGCATGTCGAGGATGACTTTGACAATTCTTCCACGAGTCAGCGAAGTCTCATTGAGATGGTTTTTAAAACTTGAGACGATATCATTCACGGTTTGTTCTCCTATTAGCAAGGTGTAGCGGCGATTGGCGATTTCGTTTCCGTTCGTCCCGCCTTCGACATTCGCCCACGGATTTGCTGTTTGATCATCATAGACGAGCACATATTTGTATTCAAGAAGAAGGCCGGCATCCGAAAGCGCAAATTCTAATCTCAGAAAGTAATTGTATTCATCGACTTTTTGCGCTCGATAGTTCTCATCAAGCGGATTCCAGGCATTCATGTTACCAGCGATTTTAATCGCCGATGCCGAATCATCAATATCGATCGGAATATTAACGTTCAGGAGAAGCACGATAAGGGATGAATCTTCACTCGCCGAGATGTCGCTATAAGACATCGACGAATCATCTCCGGAGTTTTCTTGGCCCGAAGTGTTTGCTGCTCCACTATCGTCGCTTGATAAATCGGAGCCGACCGCACATCCGCTTACTAGCACTAACAAAGCAAAAACGACGGCAAGTCGACGAAGTATTCGAGGCATTATCGGCGCCATTTTTATAGACTTCATATTTAAAACTATAACAAATGGCGGGTGGGCTTTCAAAGTTATTAAAAATAAATCTGGCCATCATGCTCGAAGATGTGCCGGTTGCATCCGCTTATTCGGTTCATTATAATTTGGTTAGATAAAAAGGAGATTCCATGATGAAATACCAATGCACGGCTTGCGGCTACATCTATGACGAAGAACTGGGCGATCCCGATAGCGGCATTGCGCCAGGCACCAAATGGGAAGATGTTCCGGAAGATTGGACATGCCCGCTCTGCGGCGTTGATAAGTCCCTGTTCATCCTATTAGAATAACAACTTATTATTGTATATTAAGCAACCATAAGGTTGCTTTTTTCGTAATTTAACCAATTTCTTTGAACTGATTGACCAAAATCTGGCACTTCATAATAACTTGTTCGCAATCAAATTCATATATTTTTATTTAGTTATCTAAAGCATTCTAACTAACGCCCTAAACGACGTGATATATCAAGTTATCTAGTTCGGTGATGTATTGCTGGTATCCCGATGTATAGTTAACCTCCACTTTTTCGTTATCGACGATGTTTATCCAGGCGATTTCAAGTTCCTTGCCTTGATCGTTGATGGATGCTTTTAGTTCTAGTCCTTCTTCGATAGTCATATTCATAAGAGCTGTTGAAAAAGCATCGAGCATATAGGAAGGCAAATCCGCCGAGATAATGTTTATTTCCAGTTGCTGCTTTGCGGGATATCCCGTCTCGGGATTGACAATATGATGGCGAAGAAGATAACCATCGTCGATAGGTATATACACTCCTTGATAACCTCCCGATGTCGAAAAGGAGTATTGACCGTTACGATTAATATAAAAAGCATAAGGGGCATCTTCGCTCGGCCCAACTAGCTGCCACTGCCAGGGAGCGCCGCTATATTTGCTTCCGAGCGTCGAAATCGAGCTCGATCCACCATAGATAAATCCGTGTTCCAGTTCATTGTCAACTAATAAAGGGGCTAATACATCATTGGCATAGCCTTTGGCGATGCCCGCCAGAGTAATCGATAAATCCCCGTGAGGAGCGCCGTTAAAACTGTTGAACCGAACATAGTGATCATCACCGACCGTTTTCAGTTCCAAAGTTTCATCCACTTCCTGTTGATTCATGGGTATGTAACCGGTTAAGCGCTCGAGCAAAAGAACCTGATCGCTATTATAATAGGGGTCGCGATTTATGTAATCAGAACTATTTTCGATAATATCTTCCCAGAAGTTGACGACCTCGCCGACGAAAATATTGAGCTTAAAATCGGTGGCAATCGTTAATTCGAGGCCTCGTTTTAGAAGAAAGTACAAATGGTCAGGTATTTTTAGCCATGTATCGGAACCATAGGATTCGTTGACCATATAAAGATTATTGATAATTGGCGAAGAAACATCGTTTTCGTCGAGGCGATAAGCGTAATGGCAGTCGGCAACTTTATGAATGAACGGCACATTATCCACGTAGATGCCGCGCGCCATTTCGGCAAACGATTCGGGATACACTTTTTGATAGCGAATTTCGTATGATGTGTTGAAGATGTTGCGAATTTCGCCACCGCTCGTTTTGGCAAACACATCGTAGCCGATTCGCTCAAAGGGAATGTCATCGGGATCAAATTCATCGCTGTCGGGTTTAAATATGAATATCGAGGATACGAGTAATCCGCTAATAAGCAGTGTTGAAAGAAGGATTGTCCACTCGCGCGGATCAAGTAATTTTAAGAGAAACGCTTTAAAGCGTAATAGTCTATTTTTCATATTCATTAAGCGTTGTTGTTAAGCTCACGCGGCTGACCACTTCCCGGGCGATGAGGGCAATCAAAAGGCCGCTTGCGATTCCGGTGAAAAAAAGAATCGGCAAATAATTAATGATGTAGATTGTTTGATACAAAATGGCGACCATGACGATTTGTCCGACCCCGTGCATGACCGCGGACGCCATCGATAGACCAAAAATCGACAGACGGTTCCAATAATAACAGATAATGACGACGATACTCGCCAGGGCCCAACCCGCAAGAGCGATAAAAAAATTGAACCCGAAACCGGTGAATAAAGCAGTTAAAATAACTCGCAAAAACCCGATGCTTACATATTCTTTAAGACCAAAATAATACAAGACGATGAGGCCAATGGTATTGGCTAATCCTAATTTCACGCCCGGGGCGATAAACGCCAAAGGAAGCAGAACCGATTCTCCATAACTGATGACGACTCCGATCGCCAGCAAAAGGCCCAGATAAGTTATCTTTTGGATTGACGCCTTAATCATAATCTCTCCTCGATGATGACCATAAAGTAATTGGGAGCGCAGATAATCGGCATTCCCGAATCGTCAACCCACCCTTGTATCGAACAGTAGTTATGCGGCGATGTCTCTTCGGCGATGCGAACTTTTCCGTTGGTGATTTCAAGCGTTATATCATCTAATAATCGCGGATAATCATCTTTTTTATAGACGAATGACTGATTGGTGTGCAGTTCATGCGTATCAATAAGATTAAACTCATAATAAACATTGACGACCAAGTCGTCCGCGGGGCGATTAAAAACATTCGTAATAACGAGCATCAGCGAGGCAAAAAGCATCAAAAAACTAAAAGCATATATATCAAATCGAGTTTTTTTTAACGGTAATTTATTCATACATCTTTTTATAAAAAGGACCCTGCTATCAGGTCCTTAATTATACTTCTACTTTATTAACCTTTCCATCAGGACCGGGTGTGGAATTAATATAGTCGGCAATTAACTGGTGCGTTTCCTTTTTGGCCGGACGGCAGGCCGAAACCTTCTTCTGGTGTCCGTCAAGGAGGGCCGTGGCCATCGCCTCGCAGCCCGGATGACTGCAAAGTCCGCAATTGAGGCCCGGCAGCATTTTGGTCACGGCGGCAAGCCGTTCATCGGTTTTCACCGCTAATTTTCTATCGGCAAAAGCGAGGGCTAAGCCCAGTAAGCCACCCAGGCAGATCATGACGCCGGCGGCGATTAAAATATCGGTCCACTCCATAATCGTTAATCCCCCTTATCCTTATCGTGATTTTGATTGAGGCGGCAGGTGCTGATGGCGCATTGTGAACACTGATCAGTTTTTTCCAGATCGCATCCCTCGGGTCGAGGAACCTTTTTATTTAATAAATAACCGAGAATAAAAAGACCGACCAGCACTGCCAGCACCGCGATTGCTAATAATGTTTTGATGACTAATTCTGGCATTTACACTAATCCTTGAAAGCCGAAGAAAGCCATGGTCATGAGAGCGGTTATGATCAAGGCGATGGCGGCTCCTTTAAAAGCCTGGGGAACGCGGTTGAGCGAATCAATCCGTTCGCGAATGACGGAAAAGAGGATTAAAACAAGAAGAAAGCCGGCCGATACCGATAATGAATAGACAATCGTTTCTACCAGCGAATAATTATTTCCGATATTTTCAAGTGCGATGGCTAAAACGATGCAGTTTGTCGTGATTAACGGTAGATAAATTCCTAATGACCGGTATAGAGACGGGATGTATTTTTTTAAGAACATTTCGACGAACTGGACAAACGAGGCGATGATCAAAATAAAGCTGACCAGCGATAAAAATTCTAAGCCGAGCGGTTTTAACACCAGATGGTATAAACCATACGATAGTAACGACGAGAAAAAGACGACGAAAATCGTGGCTAAACCTAATCCGATGGCATTGCTGATCTTCTTTGATACGCCTAAAAAGGGACAAGTGCCTAAAAAACGCACTAAGACGACATTAGATACCAACATGGCCGATATGATTAATGTGACAATGCCCATAATTTCTATCCTTGCCCGCCTTTTGCAATTAGGGCTTCTTTCCGGCGCTTTTTATGGGAAGAAATAAGCATGCTTAAGGCGTTGATGGCCGCCAGCAATAATCCAAGGATTAAAAACGCGCCGGTATTGCTGACCATAAGCGATATCGCATAACGAGCATCAAAAATCGTCCAGCTGAAGACGGTCGCGTTAGTAAAGGGATTGACAAAAGTTAGTGATCCCGTTCCGATAATCTCTCTTAATAGAGAGAGCACAATGATTGAAATGAGATAGCCAAAGGCCGTCCCAAATCCATCTATTAAAGAATCGAGAGGCTTATTTTTACTGGCGAACACCTCGGCGCGGGCCATGATGATGCAATTGACGACGATAAGCTGTAAATAGACGCCCAATGTGATCGTCAGTTCCGGGGTAAAGGCTTTCATGAGCATATCGACGATGGTCACCGTCGAAGCGATGATGATGATGTAAACCGGTATGCGAATCTCCGCGGGAATGATTTTTCTTAGCAGAGAAATGATGAGATTAGTCATCATTAAAACAATCATCACCGCCAGGCCCATCCCCACAGCTGAAGAAAGGGTGCTGGAAGTGGCGAGGATTGAGCATAACCCCAAGAGCAAGACAAAGGTCGAGTTATTGCTAAAGGCGCTGCTAATGAAGATGTTTATCTTTTGTTTCATTAAGAAGCGTCCTCCAGCAAAGAAATGTAATGACTGGCCGCCGCCCATAAGGCCGGAACGAGGTTTCGTTCGGTATTCGTAACGCTTAATGAATTATCGGTTTTATATTGGTTTAGCGCGGTATAGAAGGCTGCTTCATCGTCAGCGGGTAAACCCGTGATTACGTCATCCAAATCATTTAAATATACACCTCCGTACGTTGGTGTCTCTTGATTGGAAACATTATTGTAACCGGCAAAAACTCCGTCTCTAAATCCGACTTGGAAAACGATTGGATTACTTGGATTTTTGTTATGGCCGCTGACCGAGCCGTTATAAACGATGCCGAACAGCGAATCATCGCTTTTATTTTCGTACATGACATAGTCGATGATGCCTTTTGCGCTGAGCTCCGCCGCGGCGGCAATCGTGCCTGATTCCGGAACGCGATTAAGGCTGGCATATTTGCTCTCATCAATTTCCAGAAGTTCGAGATAGCCAGCATCAAGAGCCATTTGTTCACGCAACGTAATTATCGGCAAAGTAAAATAATTGACACTCGCCAAAGCCGCCCCAGCAATCAGGGCAACCGTCGCTAAGAAGAGAGGCAATTTTACAAATTTATTCATTTGATTACCTCAACAACATAATCAGTTTTCAACTCTTCTGCCAGTAAGTCATTGGTAACTTCAAGCACCAACTGAGATTCTTCGGGTTCGGGATTCTGAACTTGCGTATTGTAGTATGCCAAACCTCCGTTTAAGGCTAATGACAGGAGCAAAACCGATAGGATAACCGACCATTTTTTTAAGTTATTATTATTCGTCATGCCGGTGGCAAAGCGATCGATTAACGGCGATACCAAATTAGCGATGGCGATGGCGAAAGTAACGCCTTCGGGATATCCGCCCTGAATCCTTATCAAAACCGTCATGAATCCGGCAATGACGCCGATTAAAATCTTGCCGAACATCGATGTCGGCGAAGTGACCGGATCGGTAATCATGAAAACCGCGCCGTACATCAGTCCTCCCATCGCCAGATGGAGCAAGATATATGTCCCGGGATTAAGGCCGGCAATTAAAGCGACGACAAGGGCCGTCAAAGTTACCGTCAATAAGTAAGCGACAATCGGTCGCCAGTTGCAAATTCTCCGCACGATCATATAAAGGCCGAGAAGGAGAATGAGGCCGGTAAACGTCTCACCGATCGCTCCTGAATAATTGCCTAACCATAATTGCCCCATGGTGACATTAAGGCCCGCCAGCGAATCGCTAATCCACTTGACTCCGAGGCTTGAAAAAGAAGTTGTTACCGTCGCTCCGACATCCGTCAGCGAAGCGATGTTGCCCGGAACAGTGCCGATAAAGGCCCTTAACTGCGAACCAAAAGCAAAAGTGACAAAGATGCGTCCGAAAACGGCGGGATTGAAGATGTTGGCGCCGAATCCGCCAAACGCATATTTGACGATTAATGTGGCAAATAAGCTGCCGATGATAATCACATAATAGGGCGTGCCAATCGGTAATGATAAGGCAAATATGAGAGCCGTTACAAGACTGTAATTTTCCTTAATCCTCGTAAATAAATATCGACCGAATGGTTTTTCTTTATCACGATAAGAGATAGCACCCACTAAAACATCACAAATCAGCGTTGTCACCACCGCCACAACAACCATCAGGATGGCTTTTAGCCCGTAGCTGGGGGCAATCGTGAAATTATAGACGATCGCGGCAATCCACAATAATCCGAGTAAAGCACTCAGTTCATACATGATGCCAGTCGTTGAACGTTGGCGGCGCGTAAAAGGAGGAGGTTGAACGATAAATTTCATTTGACCGCTCCTTTTTTGGCAATTTCAGATTTGGCATTTTGCAGGCGAACTCTGATTTTGGCGCGAATGACGGCGTCTGCTACTTCGATAAATGATGGGCACACATAGGAGCAGATTCCGCATTCGACACATCGATTCACATTTAGTTTCATTAAACGATCGGTATTATTACTATCGAGGGCCAGTTTGATTTCAATCGGCTGAATACCGGCCGGACACGCCGCATTGCAAGCGCCACATCGTAGACATGGCACCGAATGATAAGAGACGGGCTTAACTGCCGTATACCCGTTCATTGAAGCCTGGAGGACATAGGAATCGTCGCTGACAGGTCGCGATGTCATCGGTCCGCCGGTAAAGGCGATAACTTCATCGGTGGTATATCCGCCAACTTCTTCGACGATTTGCGAAATCGGAGTGCCGATCGGCGCTCGAATATTAACTGCTTGCGTGATGGCGTTTCCGGATATCGTAATAGTGCGGTGAGTAAGCGGCTCGCCATCGAGTAAAGCCTGCGCTGTCGCCATCGCCGTCGCGACATTATTGACGATGACATGTGCTTCTTTGGGAAAATCATTATATGTTCGATTAAGAATTCGTTTAACCAGCGCTCTTTCCCAGCCCATGGGATATATGTCTTGGACCAATCTGATGACCATGTGCGGAAAATCTTCTAAGTGTTTCTTAAGAACCTCGACAAGGGCTGTTTTATTCTTTTTTAGGACAATGATGGCCTGGTCCGCTTGAGCGGCTAATCGAAGTAGTTCGCCGCCCTTAATAACATCAAGCGCGTGATATTGAAGCAGTTTATAGTCGGTGGATAAATATGGCTCACATTCTACTCCGTTAATAATGACGGTATCGATATTACTGCTATTTTCATATTTAAAATACGCGGGAAATCCCGCTCCGCCCAAGCCGACGATTCCGGCTTCCTTAATGGCGGCGATGATTTCTTTGGCATCGCTGTCAAAAGAAATAGTTTTCAAGAGCTTAGCTCTCGTCTTTTTAAAATCATTAGCAATTTCTATATGCTCGGTGGTTCTGCCAACAAGCGGATTATACCTGCTCACTCGGCCTTTAACGATACCTGATACCGAAGAATAAATCGGCACATAAAAATCTTTCCTTCGCCCGATTAATGTTCCGACTGATACCTGATCGCCTTCTTTAACAAAGAAATCGATTCCCGCCCCGTTAGGGCTCACGACAGGAATAAATATTGATGCAATTTTATTCTCATCAATTGCTAAAACATCGGCTTCTGCAGCCTGCGATTTATGATCTTCCAGTCGAATTTGCGTAAAACTTTTAAATACGTTAATCATGAAATTTTATATATATAAGTATACAAAGGTTATGTGTCTGAAACAATGTTATTTACGCTAATGTAACCGTTTTTATATCCAAATTTTTACAGGTCTTATCTCTGAGAAATGAAATAGCGACTGAGGCACGCACTATTTTCTAACTATCGTTTGCCCCATGAAAAAAAGACCCTGAGGTCTTGATTTTTAAATGGAACCGCACGATAAATTTAATACAAAGTGCACCCCCTAGCAAATAAGCCGTTTAACGGGTGCACCCCCTACCCATTATCCGTTTAACGAGTGCACCCCCCTTCAAAACAAAAGACTCCAGCATCGTATAGAGCTGGAGTCTTTTTGCAGGGATTTTAGATTATCTTCTCTGTTACGGAAACGCCTGAGTAGAACCTGAACTCGATTGTGCTGTCGCTATGGACAATCGCCTCATCGAGCGCCGCGTTCCACAGGCTTTGGTCCCACTCGGAGATGGCATCGCCCTGGCTTTCGATCGCTTTCCTGAAGTCGGCGACTTCCTGGGCCTTGATGGAGTTCCTTGTCTTTTCGGCATTGAGCTCATCGACCTTTTTCTTGCATGAATCATACCTTTTGCAGAGCGCGTTGTACTTGACGGCGTACTCGTCCTGGGACTGGGCCTTAAAGGCGTTCTCGTTCACCATCTTGTTCGCCTTCCCGGAAACCACGTCGATTTCGGTGCTGAGGTCATTGATCTCGTCATCGATTTTCTTGGTGTCGCTCAGGTCGGAGATGATGAGGTCACATGTCTCGACAACAGACTTCTTCCTGCCTCCGAGCGAGTTGTAGGCCTCTAGGAACAGCCCCTTGATCTGCTCTTCGCTGAGGTGCGGCGTGCCGCATTGTTTCTTCCCCTCGGCGAATTTCTCGTTGCACTGGTATATCACCCTCCTGTATTTGTCGGAGGTCGAATGACAGACCTTCGGGCCGTAGCTTGCCCCGCACGCCCCGCACTTAATCTTTCCGAGGAACAGGTCCGTGCTGACGTGATAGCCCTTCAGCGAGGCTCTTTTCGCGAGCTCAAGCTGCACTGACTCCCAGTCATCGGGGCTGATTATCGCCGGATGGCTGTTGTGGACGTAATACTGAGGGACCTCGCCCTCGTTTTTCTTCAGCTTCTTCTCCAGGAAGTCCACGGTGAACCTTTTCTGCAGGAGCGCATCGCCCTTGTATTTCTCGTTCTGGAGGATCGAAAGGACGGTCGACTGCCTCCACTTGCTCATTCCCCTGGGCGTCTTGATCTCCCTTTTCTCCAGTTCCCCGCATATCGAGGCCGGGGTCTTTCCGCTGATGAAAAGCGAATAGATAAGCCTTATCGTCTTGGCTTCATCCTCCACTATCTCGATTTTCCCACTTTCGCCCTTCCTGAAGCCCAGGAAGCTTGAATAGGCGAGGTGGACCTTGCCGTCGCTGAACGACTTTCTCTGCCCCCACGTGACGTTCTCGGAAATCGACCTCGACTCCTCCTGGGCCAGCGACGACATTATCGTGATGAGGAGCTCCCCCTTGGAGTCCATCGTGTAGATGTTCTCCTTCTCGAAGTAGCATTCGACGCCTTTGTCCTTCAGCTTCCTTATGGTGACGAGGCTGTCTACCGTGTTTCTCGCGAACCTCGACACCGACTTTGTTATGATGAGGTCTATCTTCCCGCCAATTGCGTCCTTTATCATCTCGTTGAAGCCGGTCCTTTTCTTCGTGTTCAGGCCCGATATCCCCTCATCCGTATAGACCTTGACGAATTCCCATTCCGGATTCGATTTGATTCGCTTCGTGTAGTAGTCGATCTGCGCCGCGTAGGACGTGAACTGCTCGTCGCTGTCCGTTGAGACCCTGGCGTATCCGGCGACCCTCCTTTTGAGCCCGGAGGAGGCCATAAGCTGATGCGTTGAAGGATTGATCTTAGGTGGGATGACTGTTACTTTCGGCATGATGTTTCCTCCTTGTGCTCTTTTGCCTTGATGCTGGCCTTTTGCTTCATTTCGTCGGTCCATGATAATGACCTGGACTTGTAGGCCCATCGGTATTCGGCCTTGTCCCCCTTGTTGAGCTCGTAGACGAGCAGGTTATCGGGGTAGACGACCACTTGCCTCACTCTCTCGTCAAAGGAATCCTTGCTGAACGACTCTGTATTGAGGGCTTCCTTGAATCCATCGATCAGCGCTTCTTCGGGGACGTTCTTCGATGAGCAAGACGGCTTCCCCTCGTTGCTGCGCCTTGCACAGGTCCAGACGAATTTGTCGTGGTTCTTCTTCCTTATATATGACCAGCCGCATACGCCGCATCTGACTTTTCCCTTGAACAGGTTTTCTTCTTTGTTCGCCTTGTTGGAATGGAATCTCTTTGTCCTTCTTTCCATTTCCTCCTGGGCCTCCATGAAGGTCTCCTTTGAGACGATGGCCTCATGGCTTCCTTCCACGTGGTATTTGGGAAGGCAGCCGTTGTTCGCCCAGGAGCGCTTTTCGATGTAGTCCCTCTTGTATGTCTTCTGGAGCAGCAGCTCGCCCATGTAGATGTTGTTCTTCAGGATGACCCTGATGCAGCCCATGTCCCATTTGGCGTTCCCGAATCTCGTCAGCCTTCCGAGCTCGGTCAGCCTTTTGGCGATTCCCTGGAAGCCCATGCCCCCGATATAGAGTTGGAATATGAGCCTTACCGTATCTGCCTCTGACGGCTCGATGACGAGCTTTCGGTCCCGCAGCCTGTAGCCTAAAAAGGTGGCGCATCAGATCTGGCCTTCCTCGAAGTTCTTTCTGATTCGCCATTTCATGTTCTCGCTGACGGATTTCGCCTCTTCCTGCGCGAATCCGGCCAGGATGGAAATCATCAGCTCCCCGTCTCCGCTCATCGTATGGATGTTCTGTTCCTCGAAATAGACGTCGACCCCGAGAAGCTTCAGCTCTCGGACCGTCTCGAGAAGCACCACCGTGTTCCTGGCGAATCTTGATATGGATTTGGTTATGACAAGGTCGATTTTTTTGGCCCT
>Ga0208694_1004950_pt1 | contig 11644 bp, 13 predicted proteins | sample AD_UKC078_MetaG_FD_184442 | JGI IMG/M metagenome (GOLD analysis project Ga0208694, IMG submission 184442) | Active sludge microbial communities of municipal wastewater-treating anaerobic digesters from USA - AD_UKC078_MetaG (SPAdes) (version 2) | ecosystem: Engineered > Bioreactor > Anaerobic >...
TCTGAGGAGGACCCTCCCACCCGGGCACTTTTTGCAAAGGCATATCGAGATCTGGTGGAGTCGATGGGGGAACGCCACCGGGCGAGCACCCTCTATTTTTGTACACCGCTGCAGCGCACCGACCACTCTCTGACAGCCCCAAACGCCCAGGGATGGACACAGGTTGACCTTGCCCAGACGATTCGGGATATCGTTGGCGAATATCCCTTCGCCCATCTCATCGACTTGGCGCTCTACCCGATTGCAGCCGGTGACGGCTTCTTGACCGATGGGCTCCACCCCAGCAAGCGGGGCATGGAAACGCTCGCCTCACTGATGGAGGCGGCCCTCTGACGCTTCACGGCGAAGACGCGCCATCTCATATTCAAGGGTATTCTGGGCAGCAAGCTTCTCGAAGATCGTCCTCACCAGGGTAAAGAGGGATCCCGTCTCCCGGTAGTCGGCTCTTGTGTAGTAGTTGATGCGTCCCTCGTTCATCAGGCGCTGGGCGATGGCGAGCGTGTGATCAGTGTACACCGCGATGGAGGCGCCCCCGCTCTCCTTGACCAGCTTCATCGTCGGCACGTCGGTCATTCCATCACCGATGTAGATCATGTTGCGAAACGGGACGGGGCGGTCACCCTCGGCGGTGTAGGCGTTGAGCGGTTCATCCTCGCTGACGGAGAGCACCCCCTTGTTGATCCGGAAGAGAAACTGCGTCTTGGCCGTGTAGTTGACGGCGAGCTTGGGCCACACCGCCACCCCGTTCTCATCATAGAGGTACTCACAGGCGTAGATCCGCTCGAAGCGATCCCCGATTCTCGAGCCCTCGATGATCTCCTTCAAGCCGCTTGAGATGATGAAGTGCTGGACGGCGAGGCCAAGTGTCTCCCCTGCTCGGTTGACCACGGCAAACCACTCCTCCACACCGGGGAAAAACTCCAGCTCAGAGCCGAGTGCGACGAAGTCAGCACGCCGGATGGGCTTCTGCCTGCGCCGGGATTCATCGAGCATCAACTTCATGTAGGCGAGGATCCGGTCCATCTGCTCCTCGCGTGCCAAATCATTCGCCCTCCTCCAGAACTCCTCGGCGCTGAGGCCGAGGGCGGGGATGAAGGTGTACTCCTGCATGTCGCGGGTGGTGAGGGTCTTGTCGAAGTCATAGAGCAGGGCGATGGTCGGTCTTCTATCCATGGTGCTCCAGTATAGCACACCGGGAGGAGAAGAAACGGAGAAAAATATGAAGCACATAGTTGACGTGTCAACTAAATCTCGGTACAGTCCTTCTCATGCAGCAGAGCCTCGGCCGCTTGGTGGCCATCCTCCACCGACGCAACATCGCCTACCTCAACCAAGCCCTCAAACCGTATGCCATCACCAGTGCAGAGGTGGGCATCATGCGCAGCCTCTACAAGGCTGAGGACCGGTCGCAGGAGGAGCTCTCGCTCACCTTGACCATCGACAAGGCGGCCATCGCCCGGTCAGTGAAGTCACTGGAGGCGAAGGGGTACGTGCGGCGCATCAGCGATGAGCGCGACAAGCGCTGCAACCGCCTCTTCCTCACCGAGAAGGCACGAGCCTTGCAGGGTGAGATCGAACCGCTCATCGATGCGTGGAACAGTGAATGCAGAACCGTCATCGGCGATGAGGAGTATGCACACCTCTGCGCCGATTTGGGCACCCTACTGGGGTATACAGGAGAAGAACAGAACTGATATGAATACACCGACCCTCGCACAGAACCCCCTGGGCATCGAGCCCATCCCCCGCCTCCTCTGGCGTTTCAGCCTCCCGGCGATCGTCGGCATGATGGTCAACGCCCTCTACAACGTCGTCGACCGCATCTATATCGGCAACGCCCCCGGCCTCGGGGCCAACGGGATCGCCGGCATCACGATCAGCTTCCCCATCATGATCATCCTCCTGGCGGTGGGGGTGCTCTACGGGATCGGCGGAGCGACCCTCTTCTCCATCCGCCTCGGCCAAGGCCGCGAGGAAGATGCCGCCGTCGTCCTGCAGAACGCCGTCATCCTCCTCATCTCCACCGGAGCCGTCATCATCGTTGCCGGCCTCCTCTTCCTCGAACCGCTGCTCTCCGCCTTCGGGGCCAGTGAGCAGATCATGCCGTATGCCAAGAGCTATCTGAGCGTCATCCTCATCGGCTCGGTCTTCGCCGTCACCAGCATGGGGATGAACCACCTCATCCGCGCTGACGGCAGCCCCAAGGTCGCCATGCTCTCCATGTTCCTCGGGGCGGGGACCAACATCATCCTCGACCCACTCTTCATCTACGGCTTCGGGTGGGGGATGAAAGGGGCTGCGCTCGCCACGATCATCAGCCAGCTCTTCTCCTTCATCTGGGTGCTCTCCTACTTCTTGGGGAAGCGCAGCCGGGTGAAGCTCCGCCTCAAGGGCTTCCGGCCCCAGTGGCCGGTCATACAGATGATCATAAGCCTCGGCATCCCAAACTTCTCCATGCAGTTGGTCAGCAGCCTGCTCAATGTCATCCTCAACAAGACCCTCATGAAGCACGGTGGAGATCTGGGCATCAGCGCGATGGGAATCGTCAACAGCCTCCAGACCCTGCTCCTGATGCCGGTCATCGGCATCAACCAAGGGGTGCAGCCGCTCATCAGCTTCAACTTCGGGGCGAAGAAGTTCGACCGGGTGCGCGAAGCGGCCCGCCTCGGCATCATCTTCTCCACCGCCGTCGTCCTGGTCGGCTACACCGCCACCCGACTCTGGCCGCAGGCGATGGTAGGCCTCTTCAACCGTGAGCCGAATCTTCTTGAGTTGGGAACGTACGCGCTGAAACGGTGGTTCCTCCTCACCCCGCTCGTCGGCATGCAGGTCATCGCCGGCTCATTCTTCCAGGCCATCGGGCGCAGCAAGACGTCGCTGCTGCTCATCCTCAGCCGCCAAGGTCTCTTCTTGATCCCGGCGATCTTGATCTTTGCCAACCTGTTCGGCCTGCAGGGAATCCTCTGGGCCGCACCGGTCAGCGATGGACTCTCGTTCTTGATAACCAGCGGTTTCTTCCTCTGGGGGTACAAGAACCTGGAGCACATCGCCCCGAAGATTTAGAAGAGGATAGAAGGCTTGAGCCATCGTCCTGCTCTCCCGCATCATGGAGGAGCGAGGGGCGCCTGAGAATCGATGACTGGGAGATGTGGGAGGACATCCAAGCTGAAGTCGAGCGACGCTGGCTCCTCCAGCGGGCAGGCGAGCCGATCGGGGAGGGAGATCTTGAGGGATAATGGCCAATAGAAATGGTAAGAAATTAATCAACTATATGTACAATTACCGACTAAGGGTTGGTACCTATCGTGTCTTTTTTAATGTCTATAATGAGATAGAGATTATCAGTATTGAGGAGGTGAAAAAACGTGATGAGCGAACATAGTAAATATAGCCGCATTGTTGGTTCCGATGGGAAAACCCACTACTATCTAGTCCCAGTACATGAATTCCAACAACTTATCTCTCAGCAACTCGATTCTGACGAGTATACAATTCCTCATGAGGTAGTAAAAATGCATCTTCTCGATGAAATTTCATTGATTGCTGCGTGGAGGATACACTTGGGTCTCACTCAAGAGGAAGTAGGGCGGAGAATCGGAGTATCCCAATCCGCATATGCCCAGATGGAACGGGCAAAAAAACCTCGAATCGAGACACGGAGACGAATCGCCCAGGCCCTTGGCATCGATGTGCACCAACTCTCCCTGTAAGAGAGCGTTGCACCAGGTACGTGGCAACAATCGAGCCTATTTGCTATACTCAGGCCAATGCATACCTATCGATACGAGACCCATCTTCATACCCTGGAAGCCAGCGCTTGTGCCAAGAGCTGGGCAGTTGACTATATCCTCCCCTACCGTGAGGCCGGCTATAGCGGCATCATCGTCACCGACCACTTCTTCAACGGCAACACCAACATCCCCGCCTCCCTCAGCTGGGAGGAGCAGGTGCGGCGCTTCTGCAGAGGATACGAGCATGCCAAGGCGCGTGGAGACCGAGAGGGGCTCTCGGTCTTCTTCGGCTTTGAGGCCTGCTTCACCGAGGATGAGTACCTCATCTACGGCCTTGATAAGGAGTGGCTCTTGGACAACCCCTCCATCATGGAGTGGGACCAGGGGACCCTCTTTGACGAGGTCGACCGAGTCGGCGCCCTCATGATCCAGGCCCACCCCTTCCGAGAGCGCTCCTACAACTTTGGCATTCACCTCCACCCCTACGCCGTCCACGGCGTCGAGGTGGTCAATGGGGCCAACGACGTCGTCTTCGACCAGCGGGCAAGATGCTACGCCGAGCAGTACGGCCTTTCGATGACCAGCGGCACCGACATCCATGATGTCTCCAAGATCGGAGCCGATACCCGTGGCATGGCGTTCGACTATCCCCTCTCCTCGATCGAGGAGTTCATCGAGGCGGTGAAGGCCAAGGCGCACTACACCCTGCTCGCCACGGCCGAACATGCCAACACCCCACCCCCGGTTGAGCCGGACCTCCCGGTCCATCTCTTTGAACGCACCGACAAAAAACGGAGGGCATGATGGAGAAACTGGCACCGCTCTTCATGGCGATGGCTGCCTACGAAAGCCCTTCAACAGCGCGTATCGCCCACGTTGCCAAGGTCCATAACTATGCCCGCCAGATCGCGCTGCTTGAAGGCGTGGATGAAGCGACACAATTGATCATTGAAGCGGCCGCCATCGTCCACGACATCGGCATCAAGGTCTGCCTTGAGAAGTATGGCTCACACGCCGGCCATCTGCAGGAGACGGAGGGCCCACCGCTGGCCGAGGCGATGCTCGCCTCCCTCGGCTTTGACGAGGATGTCATCAAGCGCGTCTCCTTCTTGGTCGGCCATCACCATACGTATGACACCATCGATGGCATCGACTACCAAATCCTCGTCGAAAGCGACTTTCTCGTGAACCTCGAGGAGAAAGGAGAGACGGAAGAGACCATCAGGAGAACCTTGAACGATATCTTCAAGACTCCTACCGGCAAGCATCTCTGCCGCCTGCTCTTTGGACTCTGACGGGCAACTACGCTCTTGATAGATCATACAGTGTCGATGAAACCATACATACATTTTATATGTATCGGAGCATTGTATGTACAATCCACGCCATCTTGAACCTCATATTCTGGAAGCAAGCCGCTTCTATCCGGTGGTGATGGTCTGTGGACAGCGGGGGGTGGGCAAGAAAACCATGCTTCTCCAGATCAAAGAGAGCGAGAGGAAGTATGTCACCCTCGATGACATACATGCCCGCAATCTTGCCCTCAGTGACCCTGCCCTCTTCTTTGAAACCTATGGTTTTCCGTTGCTCATCGATGAATTCCAGCGTGCACCCTCTCTTCTGCTCGAAATGAAGCGGATCGTAGATCAGCGTGCGTTGGAGGGGAAAGATAACAGTGGGATGTACTGGCTCACTGGCTCGCAGAAGTTTCAGATGATGCCGCCCTTCTCTGAATCTTTGGCTGGCAGGGTCGCCATCTTTGAGATGGCCGGTCTCTCGACCGCTGAGATAGAGGGAAGGCCCGCCTCGCCGTTCAAGGCTGACATCGACTCCCTTAAAACACGCTTCTCTCAGAGTACGGCAAAAGATGTTCACGAGCTCTATACCCGTATCTTCAGCGGTAGCATGCCTCGACTCATCGCTGACGGCGTTGACCGAAATCTATATGAGCTACATCAACACCTATCTTGAACGTGATATCCAACAGCTCTCCAATGTCGGAAAACTGAACGAGTTTTCCTCTTTCCTCACCTACGTAGCTGCCCGCACCGCGCAGGAACTTAACTATGCCGATATCGCCAATGCCATCGGTATCACCACCCCTACCGTGAAAGCGTGGATCTCCATCCTACAGCGCTCCGGTGTCATCGCTCTGCTCGAACCCTATCACAACAACATCTCCAACCGCTTGGTCAAGCGACCGAAACTTTACTTCATGGATACCGGCTTGGCGACCTACCTCTCCAGATGGCAATGTCCACAAACACTTGAGGCAGGAGCGATGAATGGTGCCTTCTTGGAGACCTATGTCGTGACCGAGATCATGAAGAGCTATATGCACACAGGAGAGAAGGCACACCTCCATTACTATCATGATATCGACAAGAAGGAGATCGACCTCCTGATCATCGAAGAGAATCGCTTCTATCCCATCGAGATCAAGAAGGCGAAGCACCCACGATATGCCGACAAGAATTTCTACGCCCTCCAGCGCTTTGGCCTAGAAGTCCAAAGCGGCCTCATCATGTGCCTCTGTGACGACCTGTTGCCGGCAAATCGCAACAATTGGTACTGTCCGATCTCGGTGGTGTGACCACGCTCCAATCTCTTAATGTGTGATACTATGGACTAATGCAATAAATTGTCTTATAATTCAGACATTATGGCTCAGAAAAAACTTGTACTCCTTCCCTCTGTCGAACGAAAACTCTCTGTGATGGGAGAGCAGATCAAACTCGCCAGGCTCAGGCGCAAGCTCTCGGTCTCCCTGATCGCCGAGCGGGCCGGCATCAGCAGATCTACCCTCTGGGCGATCGAAAGAGGATCCCCCAGTGTCTCCATGGGTGCATATGCTGCTACTCTATTGGCCTTGAACATGGTCGATGATCTGTTGCTCATCGCCAAGGATGATGTGCTGGGGAGAACTATCCAAGATCTGGATCTACCGCTTGGCAAGCGTGCACCACGGAGGAGTCATGAGTGAAAAAAGGGTCATAGCCTATGCCGACTGGACTCCGTTTGAACATCCAATTCCGATTGGCGTGCTCTCTTTCAGGATTCTCAGAGGGGTGGAAGTCTACTCTTTCAGTTACAGTGAGGCATGGCTCAATACAGGTGTGCGATACTACCCCATTGGAGGAAGTCTCCTCCCGTTTGCTGGTAGGCAATACCCACCGGCAAACGCAAAGCCCTTTCCGATTCTCTTTGACTCCGCCCCTGACCGCTGGGGAAGGACCTTGCTCCTTCGCCGAGAGAGCTTGATCGCTCGCAAGGAAGGGCGTCGGCCTCGGACTTTAATGGAAAGCGATTTCCTTCTTGGTGTCCACGACAGTGCAAGAATTGGAGCAATTAGGTTTGCCACGAGTGAAGATGGACAATTTCTCAGTCATAGCGACATCCTTGCCACACCACCCATGGTACGACTACGAGAACTGGAACAGAGTGCCTCCATGTGGGAACAATACAAAGGACGTTCCAATGAGGAGAAGTGGCTCATGCAACTCATCGCACCCGGCTCCTCCCTTGGAGGAGCGCGTCCAAAGGCTACCGTCGCCGATGAGTATGGGAACCTGTGGGTCGCAAAGTTCCCTTCATCTCGTGATGTGATCGACAAAGGTGCTTGGGAGATGGTAGCTCACGACCTCGCCCGCAGTGTCGGTATTACCGTCCCAAAGGCGCAGGTACAGCGTCTATCCAAGAGCGGTACAACGTACCTCAGCCAACGCTTCGACCGCGCTGGAGATGGGCAGCGGATACACTTCTGTTCAGCCCTTTCCCTTTTAGGGAAACACGATGGAGAGCATGGCAGTTATCTTGAATTGGTAGAGTTCATCAAGTCAAACTCCTCCCAACCACAACAAGATCTGGAGCAGCTATTTCGCAGAATTCTCTTCAGCATCGCCATCTCAAACACCGATGATCATCTTCGCAATCACGGTTTCATGCTCACACGAGGAGGGTGGAGGCTGTCGATGGCGTATGACCTCAATCCCGATCCTTCTGTGCGCACCCTCAGTCTCGCCATCGATGAGACAGACCACTCACTCGATTTCTCCCTCGCCCTCGACCAGAGTCCGCAGTACGGCCTCTCCCGCCACCAAGCACACCAAATCCTCCAGCACGTCCTTGAGGGCGTTAGTACCTGGGATCAGATCGCTCGCTCGTATGAGATTCCACTCTCAGAGATTTCATTGATGGCCGATTCATTCCGCCTCAGTCAATGAATAGTTCCCCCACCGCGCTTCCATCTCTCGGTTGATGGCATCCCTGTCAAAGGGAATCTCCACAAGCTTCTGCTCATACTCCTCCATGAACGAGAAGGTGCCTTGATCTTGGTTCTCCAAGGCTTTGCGCTGCTTGTCGTACCCCCTCTTGCCCAACGCCTCCTCCCACGGAGAGGCGTACGCACCGCCGCTGCAGCGCACAGGAGCACCCTCTCCCCTTCGCCTGATAGCCGCCAACTCAACGGTAAAGGACCAGCGTTCATTCGGGCCATAGGTATAGGTGAGGCGTCGGTGCTTCAAGAAGACCGCATGGAGCGTCTCGCTTTCCTCCGGTGGGATATCTTTGTAGGGTTTGAAGGCATACTCCATCTCACCACTCCACCCGTACAAGAGCTGGATGATCGGGTGCAACTGAGAGAGAGAGGAAACGTCGCCGGGGCGATGAAGGAGCGCCGCACCGGATTGGAGGGAGTGAGGTCGAGGCTCACCGCTCCCTCTATTTCCAAGATACGCGCATCGACCAACTGGGTGCGCACCCTCTTGAGCGCCTCGATCATCGCGAGGCGGGGGATGATGCGCTTGGAGTGAACCACCGTCTCCCTGTCGTTGAGCGTTTGCAGCAACTCGCGAATCGTCCGCCCTCCGATTTGATCGACCAGCTCTTCTAGCTTGCGCCGCTCATAGCTTGCCACCATCCAAGAGAAGCGCACATCCTCTCCCGCCTCGAGGTAGCGATCGATCTGAGAATCCGGCACTCCGATCTCCACCAAGGCGGTGCGAAGCGTCTCCTTGAGGTCATCGGGATCGATCAACCTAAATGGCGATATGGTCGCGGTGATGATGATGAAAGCGGTCAGGTCGTTTCGCAGCACCACCAACTCTTGGCCCTCGGAGGAGGGGACCATCATCCCCTCCCAGACAAAGAGCGGGTCGTACGCCTCCCTGATCTCAGCATCACGGGGGAAGAGAAAGTAGCTGGGAATGCTGATCAACATACGCTAGCCGAACAGCCGCTTCAGGCGAGCGTTGATGTACTCCTGGTCGAAGGGAGTTTCTTTCCGTTCAAAGCCATCTTCGTCGTAGTCTTCATCTTCTTCATCGTACTCTTCGTCTACGGCGAAGGCATCTTCAATGACTTCGAACTCTTCGTCGCCTTCGTCTTCTTCATCGCCTTCGTCGTCTTCTTCTCCATCTTCATCGACTTCATCGTCTTCATCATCATCCCATTCTCTATCCAAGAGCCTAAGGAATCCCCATATGCCTCCACTATCCTCAACGGGGGCGCTCCCTTCTCCGGCGACGCAGATCGGAATTGGCTCTTCCTCGACGGTGATGACTTTCTCCAACGTGATGTCGTGGATCCAACTGTCACCAAAGTCATAGATGTAGGTCATCTTCTTCATGATGGCCTCAGCGAGGGTCACCTCCTCTTCATCGAGCAGTTCGCTGTCATCCCAGCCGAAGTCACGTTCGATGTCATCGCGCGGCATGATGCGCACCCACTTTCCGAGCTTGAATTCGTGCAGATGCGCCCCATCCCAACCGAAGGCGATCTGGATGATCTCGTGCAGGTCCCGATAGGTGAGATCTTTCGGCAAGTGAAAGCGCCTCCACACATGGTGGCCGGGGGAGAGGCGAAGGCGCACCTTCAACGAGATGGCTAAATGGAGCTCTTTGGTAATCTCTTTCCGGCGCTCCTTGAGCAGGTCACCAAAGAGCGCCTTGGCATCGACCTTGCGTCGGTTGATCGTCACCGGCAGGCTGCTGATGCTCTGCTGTGCCTCCTTGAGGCCGGTCTCCACCACCCAAGATGAGAGGTCCTTGAGCTTCTTGCGCTCGTAGGCGCTCTCGAACTCCTTGGTGAAGGTGCTATCCTCACCCTCCTGCAGGTAGAATGCCACATCCTCGCTGTCGAAGCCGTGCGCCGTCAACCCACGTTTGAGATACTCTCTGATCGTTTCCTCACTGATGATCGGGAGTTCCTCTCCGTCTGCGGTATCGAAGAGCAGGGCAAAGCCCGTGGCGCTGTTGCGCAGCAGGAGGTGGTAATGGAACCCCTCCGATGGTATGTAGGCTGCTCCCCATACATAGAGATCATCATAGATGGCACACGGCTCCCGATAGTCGTAGTGCAACCAGCTTATCAATTCCTTGGTACATCTCAGCAACATGGCAAATCCTCACGAGAATTTCATCAGGGATGGGAGGTGGTGACAGCACCCCAAAACTTGCATGATCGTCACCTCTTGGGGCGAAAGCGCCCCTCCTCTTAGAGCGCCGCCCTATTGCGCCCACTCTCCTTGACCTGGTAGAGGGCGCGGTCGGCGGCTTCGACGAGCTCCTCCTCTCCCGTGACATCCTGCTCGGGGAAGGACGCGGCCCCGATGGAGACGGTCGTGCGGATCTCCTGGTCCCCCCAGCTGATGCGCTTCTCCTCGATGGAGCGCCTGATGGACTCGGCCAAGGTGAGGGTATCGCTCTTGTTGGCCCCGATGAGGACCACCATGAACTCATCACCGCCGATGCGGGCGATGATATCTCCATCGCGCAACTGGCGCCGTGCGGTGGAGGCGATGGACTGCAACACCCGGTCTCCGACCGTATGCCCGTAGGCGTCGTTGATGGCCTTGAACTTATCCGCGTCCATCATCAAGAGCCCGATGGAGCTGTTCTGCTTCACCGCCCGCACAAACTCCTCATGGAGGCGGGAGAGGCCGAAGCGGCGGTTGTAGATTCCCGTCAATGGGTCGACTGCCGCCAGCTGCTGGATCTGCGCATAGGTCACGGCATTGTGGAGCGCCAAGGCGAAGCTCGCCGAGAAGAGGTCGAGCGTCTCACCCATCTCCTCGGCCACCAAATGCGTGGAAGCCAGCACGATGACCCCGAGGCCCACACTCTTGTAGACGATGGGCTGCACCACCACGAAGCGAGGGCGGAAGGTGGCCAACACCCCGTCAACCAGCAGATCATCATCCAACTCGATGACCACGCTCTTGAGCGTTTGCAGCGCCTTCAACACCACGGCGTTCTCACCGAGCGCCCGGTCCTTGACCAGGCCCACCATCGCCTGCTCCTTGAGCGCCCCGCCCTCCTCGACGAGGATCGCACCCCCGTCGAGCTCGAACATCCCCAGCATCGTGGAGAGCGCGCTCTCGCAGAGGGCGCCTGTCTCCAGATGGCTGGTCAGCATATTCGTATAGGAGCGCATCCGCTTCTCCAGCGCAAGCGAGGCACCGAGGGTATCGACGAGGGAGTTGAAGGCCTGTGAGCTCTCACCAATGGCATCGGCGCTGTCCACCGGCAGATGGCACGACTCGGGGGTGCACTGCATCTCCTCCCCCTTGCCGCTGATCTTCATCAGGTGGGTCTCCACCTGCTTCATCTTCTCCGCGATCATGATGAGGCGCCGGCCAACGATGGACTTGGCCAGGACGATATTCACCGCCCCGACAAAGAGGCCGGCCAGGATACAGACGGTGAAGAACCACCAGGTGTAGGCGATGTCCGGGCTCATGCCCAAGATCACCATGAAGAAGGGGAACGCGACCCCCACCAACATACCGAACCCCATCATGAAGATGGCAAGGTCGGAGAATACCCGCTTTGTAAGTCGTATCATCTGTTGTGCGTCCTCTGTGTAGTTGCGCACAGTGTATCAGAGTTTTCCGGTGACAGCTACAGAAGAATAGC
>Ga0208694_1004954_pt1 | contig 11642 bp, 16 predicted proteins | sample AD_UKC078_MetaG_FD_184442 | JGI IMG/M metagenome (GOLD analysis project Ga0208694, IMG submission 184442) | Active sludge microbial communities of municipal wastewater-treating anaerobic digesters from USA - AD_UKC078_MetaG (SPAdes) (version 2) | ecosystem: Engineered > Bioreactor > Anaerobic >...
TGACGCCGCCGGGCTTGAGCCCCGCGAGCCGCGCCAGGTCCACGGAGCCTTCCGTCTGCCCCGTGCGCACCAGAACGCCGCCCTTGCGGGCCAGGATGGGGAAGACGTGTCCGGGGCTGACGATGTCTTCGGGCTTCACGTGGTCGGCAATGGCCGTGCGGATCGTCGTGGCCCGATCATGGGCGGAGATGCCCGTGGTGACGCCCTTCCTCGCCTCGATGGAGACGGTGAAGGCCGTCTTGAAGCGCGACTGGTTGTCGTTGACCATGAGCGGGAGGTTGATCTTCCGGGCCAACTCCTCACTGAGGGTGAGGCAGATGAGGCCGCGGCCGTGCTTGGCCATGAAGTTGACGGCCTCGGGCGTGACGAACTCGGCGGCCATGCAGAGATCGCCCTCGTTCTCGCGATCCTCGTCGTCGACGAGGATGACCATCCTTCCGTTCTTGATGTCTTCGATTGCTTCGGGGATTGTGCTGATCGCCATATCACTCACCTGGTATCGGCTAAAGGCTTGAGGCAAGGGGCAAAAGGAAAGGAAAATTCCCCGAACCGTTCGCCTTACGCCATTTGCCATTTATTCGATAAACCCGTGCTCCCGGAGAACGTCCATGTCGACCCCTCTGCCCGGGCGCAGGAGCTTTTCCACGTACTTGCCGAGGATGTCCGTCTCGATGTTCACGGGATCTCCCGCCTTCTTTCCCGCGAGCGTCGTCTTTTCCGCCGTGTGGGGGATGATATTAACATAAAACCGGTCGCCTTCACACGAATTTACCGTGAGGCTGATCCCGTCGACGGTGACGGATCCCCTGGCGACGACGTACTTCGAAAGGCCTCTCTCCAGAGTAAACCCGCAGACGATCGAGTCCGCCCGCGCCGTCCGCTCGACGATCCGGCCGACGCAGTCGACGTGTCCCAGGACGAGGTGCCCGCCGAGGAAGTCACTCATTCGAAGGGCCTTTTCCAGGTTCACGCGGTCGCCGGCCCTGAGCCCGCCGAGCGTGGTCCTCGAGAGCGTCTCGGCGGAGACGTCGAAGGTGAAGCCCTGCGCCCCCAGGGCAGTCACGGTGAGGCAGGCGCCGCTGACGGCGATGCTGTCGCCGATCTTGACGTCATCGAGGGGCAGCGACGTCGTCGCCACCTCGATTAGGGCGTCTCCCCCCCTGCGGGTGAACTTCCGGACCGTGCCCGTGTCCTGGATGATGCCGGTGAACATAACAAAAACAGGCGTAAGGCGTAAGGCAAAAGGCTAAAGACCTGCCTCGCGCTCATCCGATGTGCGCCCGCTCCTTTCCGATGGATTCGCCGTCAAGTACCCTGTTGACGATCTCCTTTGTCCTGGGCCCTGAGACGTTAGCCCTTTGCCTTTCGCCATCATTTTGATTTCAGCAGATCCTTCAACTCGTCGAAGAACTCGTTGGCGTCGCGGAACTGCCGGTACACCGAGGCGAATCGCACGTAGGCCACCTTGTCGAGGTCGTGCAGCTCCTGCATGACCCGCTCGCCCACGAAGGTCGAGGGGATTTCCTTGAGCTGTGACTCCTGGCAGGCCCTCTCGATGCGCTCCACGACCGCTTCGATCGCGTCGATACTCACCGGCCGCTTCTCGCAGGCCTTCTTGATCCCCGTGAGGATTTTCGAGCGGTCGAAGGCTTCCCGCCGGCCGTCCTTCTTGACGACCATGGGGAGCACCTCCTCGACGAACTCGTAGGTCGTGAACCGCTTGCCGCAGGCGGCGCACTCGCGCCTCCTCCGAATGGCGTTGCCTTCCTTGCTGATCCGGGAATCGATCACCCGGTTCTCCGCATCGGCGCAAAAGGGGCATTTCATCGCTTCCTCACCCGGATGCCGGACTCCTCGAGCATGCGCGCGGCCAACTCGTCGCTGTAGCCGTCCCGGTAGACGATCTCCGTGATCCCTGCGTTGATGAGCATCTTGATGCAGATGCTGCAGGGGTGGTTCGTGCAGTAGAGGGTCGCCCCCCGGATGCTCACGCCGTGGACGGCGGCCTGGATGATCGCGTTCTGCTCGGCATGAAGCCCCCGGCAGAGCTCGTGGCGCTCCCCGGAGGACACCTTCAGTTCTTCCCGCAGGCAGCCGACCTCGAGGCAGTGCCTCAGACCGCTCGGGGCACCGTTGTAGCCGGTCGTTAGCAGCCGCCTGTCCTTGACGAGCACGGCCCCAACGCCCCGCCGCAGGCACGTGGAGCGGCGCGAGACGAGATCCACGATGTCCATGAAGTACTCGTCCCAGCTGGGGCGGGTGACGCCCGGATTCTTTGTCTTGTCGATCTTCATCGAGCCGCCGTCTGCCCCTCAGCCTTGCGGATGACATTACGCAGGAGATCGGGTACGGTTTCCGGGGCCCAGGGCATGGGATCCGGAGGAACCGGAAATGCTTTCATGGGGGGACTTTTCCCCATCCCGACACCCGAACCCCTTTCCCCGGCCCCTGCGCCCTTATCCCTTCGCGATGCGGTCCGCGTACAGCGGGAAGCGCCCGCAGAGCTCGCCCACCTCCTTGCGGACCCTGCCGATCGTCGTCTCGCTGCCGGGGTCCTTGAGGACCGTCGCGATGAGGCGGCCCACGAGCCTCATCTCCTCTTCCTTCATCCCGCGGGACGTGATGGCGGGCGTGCCGACGCGGATGCCGCTTGTCACCTGCGGGCCCCTCGTGTCGAAGGGGATCATGTTCTTGTTGGCCGTGATGCCCGCCCGGTCCAGGGCGTCGGCCCCCTCGGCGCCGGTCACCCCGACGGAGGTCACGTCGATGAGCATGAGGTGGTTGTCGGTGCCCCCCGAGACGAGGCGGAACCCCTCGGCCATGAGCGTCTCCGCCAGGGCCCGGGCGTTGTCGCGGATCTGGACCTGGTACTGCCGGAACTCCTCCGTCAGGGCCTCCCGGAGGGCAACGGCCTTCGCGGCGATGACGTGCATGAGCGGTCCCCCCTGCATCCCCGGGAACACCCTGCCGTCCAGGGCCTTCTGGTATTCGTTCTTGCACAGGATCATGCCGCCTCGGGGCCCCCGCAGCGTCTTGTGGGTCGTGGTCGTCACGAACTCGCACAGCGGGACGGGGCTCGGGTGGACCCCCGCCGCCACCAGCCCGGCAATGTGGGCGATGTCGAAGAGCACCACCGCCCCCACCTGGTCCGCGATCTGGCGGAAGGGCTCGGAGGGGATCTCGCGGGAGTAGGCGCTGGCGCCGACGATGATGATCTTCGGCCGGTGCTTCTTCGCCTGGGCCTCCACCTCGTTGAAGTCGATCCGCTCCGTCGTCCTGTCGACGCCGTAGTGCACGACGTTGTAGAAGCGCCCCGAAAAGTTGGCCGGGCTTCCGTGGGAGAGATGTCCGCCGTGGGCCAGGTTCATGCCCAGGATCGTGTCCCCCGGCTGCAGCATGGCGAAATAGACGGCCATGTTGGCCTGCGTCCCCGAGTGGGGCTGCACGTTGGCATGGTCGGCCCCGAAGAGCGTTTTGGCCCGCGCGATGGCCAGCGCCTCGACGATGTCGACGAACTCGCAGCCGTGGTAGTAGCGCTTGCCGGGGTATCCCTCGGCGTACTTGTTCGTCATGATGCAGCCCTGGGCTTCGAGGACCGCTTCGTCGACGAAGTTCTCCGACGGGATCAGCTCCAGCTTACCGGCCTGCCGCTTCGTTTCGGCCAGGATGGCGGCCGCCACCTCGGGGTCCACTTTTTTCAGCGATGACATCGTCTCCTCACCCTCCTGCTTTACTTGCACAGTCGTTGTTCCAGCTCCCGGATCTTGTCGAGGCGCATCCGGTGGCGGCCCCCCTCGAAGGGGGTCTCCAGCCATGCCCGGATAATGCGCGCCGCCGTGTCAGGGTCTGTCTTTCGCCCGGCCAGAACGAGCACGTTGGCGTCGTTGTGCCGCCGGGAGAGCCTGGCCGTCTCTTCGTCGAGGCACAGGGCCGCGCGCACGCCGGCGAACTTGTTGGCCACGATCGTCATCCCCACGCCGGAGCCGCAGACCAGGATCCCCCGTTCACAGGCGCCCGAGGAAACCTTTTCGGCCGCCAAGGCCCCGTAATCGGGATAATCGACGGGCGCCTCCCGGTGGGTGCCCGCGTCGCAGACCTCGCAGCCCGCCGCGGCCAGCGGCCCCTTCAGGGCTTCCTTCAGCGCATATCCCGCGTGGTCGGAACCGACGACGACTCTCATGCCCCCTTCCCTCGATCCCTGTATGTCCGGAAGGCCAGCACGGCGTTGACTCCGCCGAAGCCGAAGGTGTTCGACAGGGCCGCCTCGATGGTCATCGGCTTCGCCCGGCCGGGCACGTAGTCGAGGTCGCATCCCTCGTCGGGGTTGTCCAGGTTAATCGTCGGCGGGGCGATGCCGTCCGTGATGGCTTTGACGGCCACGATCGCCTCAAGGCCGCCCGCCCCGCCCAGCAGGTGCCCCGTCATGGATTTCGTGGAGGAGACGGCCAGGGTCCGGCTGTGTTCCCCGAAGACCTGCTTGATGGCCTGCGTTTCGTACACGTCGTTGAGCGGGGTTGCCGTGCCGTGGGCGTTGATGTAGCCGACGGCCGCAGGGTCCATTCCGCATGATTTCATGGCGATTGCCATGCTCCGGACGGCCCCCTCGTGTCCCGGGGGCGGCGCGGCCATGTGGTAGGCATCGGCGGTGCAGCCGAATCCGCAGAGCTCGGCGTAGATTCTCGCCCCGCGCTTGCGGGCAGCCGCCAGCTCCTCGAGGATGAGGATGCCCCCTCCCTCGCCCATCACGAAGCCGTCGCGGTCCCGGTCGAAGGGGCGGCTGGCTTTCTCCGGGTCATCGTTTCGGGTGGAGAGGGCCCGCATGGCGTTGAACCCCGCGATCCCGAAGGGCGTGATCGCGGCTTCGACCCCTCCGGCGATCATGGCGTCGGCCTGGCCGTCCTTGACCAGAAGGAACGCCATGCCGATTGCGCTCGCGCCGGCGGCGCAGGCGGTGACCGGGCAGCTGATGGGCCCCCTGGCGCCGTACCGGATGGAGATCTGCCCTGCGGCGAGATTGGGCAGAACGGCCGGGATGGTGAAGGGGGAGAGGCGCCTGGGGCCGCTCCGCTCGAGGACGGCGTGCTCCTTTTCGATGGTTTGAAGCCCCCCGATGCCCGAGCCGATGATCGTCCCCACGCGCTCCGCGTTGTGTCCGTCGATGACGATCCCCGCGTCCTTCACGGCCATCTCGGCGCAGGCCAGGGCGTAGACGATGAAGGCGTCGAGCCTCCGGAGCTCCTTTTTCTCGACGTAGAGAAGCGGGTCGAAGTTCTTCAGCTCCCCGGCAATCTTCGTGGCCAGCGGAGCCGCGTCGAACTTCGTGATCGTCCCGATTCCGGACCGGCCCGCGCAAAGCGCCGCCCACGTCTCGTCGACGGTGTTGCCGACGGGGTTCACGGTTCCCATGCCGGTGATGACGACGCGTCTCTCCAAGGGCTGCTCCGCGGATCGGGCCTAGCCGGCCAGGCCCTTTTTCTTCTTGATGTAGCTGATGGCGTCCTGGATGGTCCGGATCTTCTGAAGCTCCTCGTCCGAGATCTCGATGCCGAAGTTTTCCTCCATGGCCATGATCAACTCGACCAGGTCCAGGGAATCCGCGCCCAGGTCCTCTATGAACGATGCCTCGGGGACACACTCTTCCCGGGTCACATCCAGCTGTTCCACGATGATCTCGATTACCTTTTCCTCGATGGACATGAATCCGCCTCCTTCAGAAGTGTCAAATCCGTTTGGGCTCGAATGCTTCGCCTCGGGGCGGGGCGTCCGGCATCCGTGGCTACATGTAGAGACCGCCGTTGACCCCGATGACCTGTCCCGTGATGTATCCGGCTTCATCGGAGGCCAGGAACAGCACGACACCGGCGACATCGTCCGGTGTGCCCAGCCGGGAGAGAGGGATCCCTTCGAGGATCTTCTCCCGCTGCTCCTCCGTCATGGCAGAGGTCATATCCGTGTCGATGAGGCCGGGGGCCACGGCGTTCACGCAGATGGCGCGCGGCGCCAGCTCCCGGGCCAGGGACTTCGTCAGCCCGATCAGCCCGGCCTTCGAGGCGCTGTAGTTGGCCTGGCCGGCGTTGCCCGACAGGGCGACGAGGGACGAGACGTTGATGATGCGTCCCCCTCGCTGCTTCATCATGGCGTACGCCGCGGCGCGGCAGCAGTGGAAGGCCCCCGTCAGGTTCGTGTCGAGGACCCGGCCCCAGTCCTGCTCCTTCATGCGCACGAGCAGCCCGTCCCGGGACTCCCCCGCGTTGTTGACCAGGATGTCGATCCGGCCCTTCTCCCGGATCAGCGCCGCGATCGCCTCGGCGGTTGCCCGGTCGTCGGCGACGTCGAACCGCACGATCTTGCCGCTGCCGCCCGCCTGGCCGACTAGGCGCAGTGTCTCGCGTGCGGCCTCTTCGTTGCGGGCATAGTTGATGAACACGAAGGCCCCGGCTCCGGCGAGGCGCACACAGACGGACCGGCCGATGCCCCTGGAGCCCCCCGTCACGAGTGCGACTTTGTCTTTCAGCGTCATGTTCGTCCCGTGGCTGTCGAACGGGGTGCATTCTTCCGACCAGGGAAGGCAAAAAGGTGAGAGGGTGAGAACGTTCTCTCCACCCCTCTTACCTTCATGCCCTCTTACCCTCTGCCCGGAAGGGCGCCTTTCATCCAGGCCTTTTTGAACAGCCCGTCCTTCCCCTTGGAGGCGCCGATTTCGAAAGCAGGTCTGCGGTCCGCTCGAGGGAATCGAGGTTTTCCACGTTCAAGACCCGCAGGGTCCGGTTGATCTGCAGGGCGAGCGCCGACAGCACCCGCTTGGGACCCACCTCGATCACCGTGTCGATCCCCATCGCAGCCATCCGCTCGATCGTCTCGATCCAGCGCACGGGCTGGTGGATCTGCCGGATGAGCAAGTCCCTCGTCGAGGCGGCGCTGTGGAGGGCTTCCGGATCGCAATTCGGGATGACCGGGACGGCGCCGTCCCGGAAGTCGATCTCGCCGAGGGCGTCTCCGAACCGCCGTGCCGCCCCCTCCAGGAGCGCGCAGTGAAAGGGGGCGCTCAGGGGCAGCATCAGCGCCCTCCTCGCCCCCGCCGCGAGCGCTTTGGCCATGACCGCTTCCACCGGGGCGGTGTGCCCCGACACGACGGTCTGGTCCGGGGCGTTGTAGCACGAGGGACTCACGAGCCCCGCGTCGCCGCTCACCTCCCGGCACAGGCCCTCAATCGTTTCCCGTCCGAGCCCCTGGATGGCCGCGTTGGCACCCACCCCGGGCGGGACGGCCTCCTGCTGCAGGGACGCCCGCTTCCGGACGAGCCGCAGGGTGTCGGCAAAGCCGAGGGCCCCTGCGGCGCAGAGCGCCCCGTATTCCCCAAGGCTGTGGCCCGCCATGGCCGACGGGCGCACCCCGGTCTCGCGCTCGAGCACCCTCCAGGCGGCGATCTCCAGGGTCAGGGTTGCGGCCTGCGTGTTCTCGGTGAGGTCCAGCGTTTCCCGGGGGCCTTCGAAGCACAGGCGCCCGATGTCCGAGCCGAGCGCCGCCCGCGCCTCTTCGAAGCACGCCCTGGCTGTCTCGAACTGCCGAAACAGATCCCGGCCCATGCCCACGTACTGTGAGCCCTGCCCGGGGAAAAGGACGCCCAGCCTGGCCATAGGATTCCCGGCGGCGTTACTCGCCCTTGTCGACGTTCAGCACTTCCCGGCCCTTGTAGGTGCCGCAGTTCCGGCAGGCGCGGTGGGGCAGCTTCGGTTCGTTGCACTGGGGGCAGACCGAGCCGGCCGGCGCCTGGATGAAGTCGTGTGCCCTTCTGCTGTTGCGTCTCGATTTCGAGTGTCTTTTTACTGGGTTCGGCATGATGGGGTTCTCCGTCAGGATTGTTTTCTTGCCTTGAAGGTCTTGAGCGCGTCCAGGCGGCCGTCGACCGCACCGGGCTTGCATGCGCAGGATTCCGTGTTGAGGTTGACGCCGCACCGGACGCAGAGCCCGCGGCAGGTTTCCACACAAAGCGGTTTCATGGGGACCTGGAGCAGGATCTGCTCGAAGACCAGAGAGTCGAGGTCGATCAGGTCGTCCTGGTAATGCCCGAACGAGATATCCTCGTCGGAGAGTTCCTCCTTCCGGCCCTCCGGGGCGCGCGAGGGGACGAGCGTGTAGCGGAACCCGCTTCGCACGGGAAGAAGGAACGATTCAAGGCACCGCCCACAGTCGAGATCCAGGGACGTCTCCACGCGGATATCGAGGGTCACCGCGTCGAGGACCTTGTGGATCGTGACGGCGACGTCAGCCGGGCGGATCCGGAACTCGAGGACGCCGCCCTTCTGCAGATATTCCCGGTACCAGTCCCCGTCGAGCCTGTACTGGATCTGGCGCCCTTCCTCGGGAATGAGCGATACTTGAATCTTCAAAGAGAGACCCTTGCAAATGGAGTCACGCTTCCCGGAGGAAGCCTTCGCGAAAGAGTCTTTGTTAATTACAAAACCCTTATTTTGTCAAGTCCTTTTTCCTGCTTCGCCGGCAGGTTAACCCTGTCATATCGTGAATGAAACGAGCCGTTCCAGGGGCCGGCGCGGGGCGATCGGGGCGTGGCGGGGAATCCGCGATCCCGCCCTCCCGCGCGCGAATTTTTCACCTTGACATTTCAGAAGGTTTCGACTAGTTTCTCTTGCTTCCAGATGGAGGAGATCCTGGGGGATCGTCTAGTGGTAGGACTCAAGACTCTGGATCTTGCTACCAAGGTTCGAATCCTTGTCCCCCAGCCAAGGTCCCATCGTCTAGCGGTCAGGACGCTGGCCTCTCACGCCGGAAACCGGGGTTCAACTCCCCGTGGGACTACCAAAATAAAAACAATGGCTTAGCAATCCTTTTTAAGCCTCTATCGCATCAACTTGAATCCATTTCCAACCCTATTTCCAACCTCCAGCCTCAAAGCCGGTGTTTGCAAATCGGCAATATTTGCCGTTTTGTACCCCTCGCGCGTGCGTACTGGGGGGGCGCCCACGGGCACGGTCAGTTTGTCGGAACTGTTACCCCTCGCGCGTGCGTACTGGGGTTTGAACTTTCGCATTTGATAAAGTTCGATTACCTTTCCCCTCGCGCGTGCGTACTGGGGAGGAATGGGTACACCTTTTGACAATGTTGTCAAAAGCTGTGGGTTTGCTCCACCCGTAGATGTAGCCTGCTTTACCCTTGCCTTCGCCGCAATGAGTTCCTTCATTTTTATTGAGAATGTGCGCAATTGCGCACAAACACCAGCGGTTACCCCTCGCGCGTGCGTACTGGGGAGGAAACCTGCCGGTGTCTGCAAATTTCCGGTTTTCGTAATTTTGTCACTCCCCCATGAACACCGGCACAACCATTTTTCCTAGAGACGGCTTGACCTCATCAATGGCTCGTTGCCGGAAAGCCTCATCGGTTTCCCCTGCCTGCCGGGTGATTCGATAGCCATTAAAGCTCCAGCATTGAACAGGCACCGGCGGTTTAGCGTCAAGGCTCGCATCCTCGGGCTCATAAAACACGCCGTCAACTTTATTCTCATCATCGGTGCAAATCCGATTCTCCAACGCTTCAACGCGGGTTTCTATGGTTCGCATGGCTCCCCCTCTTCAGGCGCTGGCCGCACGATGACCATTAAAGGGTTCCCCGGTGTCGGCCGTTTGTTCAACCTTGCACAGTCAGCTTCACTCAATCCCTCGCAATAAAGAATCATCGGCGGTAATGGTTTCGGATTAACAACCGCCTCCAGCTTGTTCAATCGCTTTTCAAATGTGTTCATGCTTTCCCCCTCTCTTGATATTTCGCCAAACACTCAGGGCAACGGTGAACCATTACAAATTCGCCCTTTCCCGGCGCTGGCAATGGCCTGTCTCCCCAATAGCTCCCCCAATGACTGCAAAGTATTCTAAAGGGATTTACTGCCGGTGGTTCAACGAACGCCTCCAGCTTATCAACGCGTTTCTCCATTGTTGCCATTTTCAATTTCCCTTTCCAGACGCGACACCCGCGCCTCTAAATCGGAGTCCTTGATAACATCCCGAAGCACTGAGCATAAATAGCCCAACGTCCGCGCCTTGACTTCGGTGATTATATCCGCGTCAAGATCGTTCAGCACTCGCGCCATGAAGCGCCGAACGTCTCCCAGGTTCTTAAATCGGACTTGCGTTTTCCTTGCACCTCCCCCGGCCTCAGGGCGCAAGTCCTCAGCCGAATCATTTTTCACGCTTTTTTTCTTCACAAAAAGCACCACCTTTCAGCCGGTATACATGGCTATTATATTTATTACTTCACTATCGTGAACACGGCACATGAAAAAGCACCGGCAGCCCGCAAAAGTCCTTTCAGGCAAGCGCCGCGAGGCTTTCAGGCGCTTTCCTGCCTGTTCTATCAACTTCACTTTCGTGAACACGGCATTTTGCCGTTTTTGGCCTGTCAACTTCACTATTGTGAACATGACGGCTTCGCTTTAGTGAAGTTGATTTCAACTTTCGCGCTATATTCTCCCGAACGTGGAAATGTCCCGGCAGCTTCTTTTCTTTCGCTTTCTCCACAAATTCGGGAGTCTCATATTTGCGCCAACGCTCCGACAGCACATAACGGGAGTAATCCTTTTCCCGGTCATGTTTTTGATACCAGCCGCCTTGATGTGTAACGTCAAGGAAGCCAACGTCAATAAGCCGGTTAATGATTTTCCAGCACTGAGTATTTCCGACACCGCATAAGGCTTTTATTTCATTATACGGGAGAATGAACTCATCGTTAAGGTAAATGGGTTTTTTACCTCGTTTGGATTTCTCCCATTTGCGTTTCTGATAGCACCTCATCAATACGGTAATCGTAGCGCCCGAAGTCATGATTTTCCGGTATGCTGCCGAATATAGAATGTCGGCCTCCAACCTTACCTCTGACTTTATTTTAAAGTTTTCCATCTTCTGCCCTCGCGCACATATTGACTTGAAAAATCTTTTCTCAAATCCCTTGTCGCCATAAGGCGCTAGAGCAAAAGATTTGATTTCTGCCTCCGTGCCGCCCTCATCTTTTCCATGTGCGCCGGTGAAGGGTTTTTAGCAGCCTGCTTTTCTCTGTTCGGATTATAGGCCATGAACGGATAGAGTGGGCAATGAGTCATCCCGCAATCGGCTCTCCCGTCCGCATAGTAGCCGGTGCAATCGTAGCATTTCCCTTGAATGGCCTGCTTTAAGGACACCCGAAGCCCTCCCAGGTGCCTTAGAAGTTCCTTTTGTCCACGCGCCGCCTTGCCATGCTGCCGGATTTCCATGATTCGTTTCCCGTCCATTAGGCCACCTCCGCTTCGTCAAAGGCAATCCGCCGCGATTCCATAAATTTCAGGATGTCTTTTGTCGAATACCGGATAGAACGCCGCGCCACCTTCAGATAAGGCAAGCCGCGCCGAATGTGCCTCTCATTCCTGAGGGTGAACACGCTCCGCCCGGTGACAAGCGCCGTCTCTTTTTCATTCAGATAGGGTTTCTTCAGAAGTTCGGCAGGGTTTACAGTCTGGTTTGCTTCGGCCTTATTTTCTTGCATATCGCATTTCCCCTTTCGGTAATGTCCTAGCGGAGAAACGCGCAACCAAAAAAAAGGGCGCAACTTCCCGGCTTCGGACTAAAACGTTATTAACTTAGCCTCAGTCTTTAGCCGGA
>Ga0208694_1004961_pt1 | contig 11626 bp, 9 predicted proteins | sample AD_UKC078_MetaG_FD_184442 | JGI IMG/M metagenome (GOLD analysis project Ga0208694, IMG submission 184442) | Active sludge microbial communities of municipal wastewater-treating anaerobic digesters from USA - AD_UKC078_MetaG (SPAdes) (version 2) | ecosystem: Engineered > Bioreactor > Anaerobic >...
AATAACTCTCTTATTAACTGGCATTATTTCTAATGTCTGGCCACGTAATCTAAAAGTTCCCATTCTCAAATCATCTTTTACTCTCTCAAACTGCATATTAATTAATTTTCTCAAAACCTCTTTTCTGTCTATCTTTTGATTAACTTTTAATTCAAATAATGTATTTTTATACTCTTTAGGAGACCCTAATCCATAAATACAGGAAACCGAAGAAACAATAATGACATCTTTCCTTGTTAGTAGTGATTGCGTAGAGGCATGGCGAAGACGATCAATTTCTTGATTAATTTGTGCTTCTTTTTCAATATATGTGTCAGTGTTGACCATATATGTTTCCGGTTGATAATAGTCATAATAACTAACAAAATACTCTACCGCATTATGAGGAAAAAATTCTCTAAACTCATTACATAATTGAGCCGCTAATGTCTTATTATGCGAGATAACAAGAGTTGGTTTTTGTATTTTATTAATAACATTTGCAATAGTAAAAGTTTTCCCTGATCCTGTGACCCCTAATAATGTTTGCTTGCCTTTGGCACCACCTAGTGATAATTTTTCAATTGCACTTGGTTGGTCCCCTTTAGGCACTAAAGATGTTTCAAGTTTGAACTTCATAGCATATTATTATAGCACAAAAAAAGAGCCCCTAATAGGGGGCCCTTTTAAGTTAACTATTACTCACCTCTGAAGTTATTTTCCTTCATTGGTCTAGCTTCGTCAACGATTAATTTTCTTCCTTCGTGTTCTTTTCCATTGAACGTATCTTTAGCTTTTTGAGCGCCTTCCTCTGTAGACATTTCTACAAAGCCAAAACCTTTTGATCTCTTTGAAAATTTATCGATTATAATAGATGCTGATGCTACTTCACCAGCTTCTGAGAATAAATCTTTAAGAGACTCATCAGTTACAGAATAAGGAAGATTTCCTACGTATAGTTTCTTTTCCATTGTTTCTTTTAATAAATAATTTTTAAACGACCTACTCTTTTACGAGCATGCACTTAGAGTGTTATTGGCATCATAGTTTAATAATAGATAAATGTCAATGCCTATGATATGATATAAACAAGATATGAAGAAAATAATATTAATATTAATTGTCGCTCTTTTTTTCTTTTTTTTAACAAAGAACTATCTTTACGATATACCAAAAGAAGATGAGGAATTGAGAGATAAAATTGAGCAAATGTTGATTATTGGATTTAGAGGAACAACTGCTAATGAGTATATCACCCAAACATTAAAAGATATGAATCTAGGTGGAGTCATTCTTTTTGATAAAGATGTTCCTTCTAATGGAGAAATTGAAAGAAATATAATTAACCCTGACCAAACAAAAAAATTAATATCTGACTTAAAGGAAATAAGAAATGATATTTTTGTCGCTGTTGACGCAGAAGGCGGAAATGTTAATCGTCTGAAAGAAGAATATGGATTTATCCCCATACCATCGGCAGAAGAAATGGGAAAAAGTTCAGTCAAACAAACTAAAGAATATGGTCTACTTTTAGGCCAACAACTAAGTGAGTTAGGATTTAATCTAAACTTTGCTCCTGTCGTTGATGTCAATGTTAATCCAGAAAACCCTGTAATAGGACAATTAGAAAGATCTTTTAGTGATGACCCAGAAAATGTCTATAGCTATGCAAAAAGCTTTATAGAAGGTCTACATCAAAGTAATATCATACCAGCAATTAAACATTTTCCAGGTCACGGCAGTTCAACTAATGATTCACATTTAGGAATAGTTGACGTTACTAATACTTATAAAGAGGAGGAATTATTACCATATAAGTTATTAATTGAAGATGGATATAATGATATGGTAATGACTGCTCATATTATAAACAAAAATATTGATGAAAATTATCCTGCTACTCTTTCTCCATTATTTCTTCAAAATATCTTAAGGGAAGAATTAAACTTTAAGGGTGTAATTGTTTCAGACGATATGCAAATGAGAGCAATTATTGATCATTACGGATTTGAAGAAGGATTGATTATGGCAATAAATGCTGGCTGTGATCTTTTAATTTTATCTAATAATGGAACAGGTGAATATGATGAACTAATACCATACAAGGCAGTTAATGCAATTGTTGATGGAGTAAAAAATAATTTAATATCAGTTGATCAAATTAATCAATCATATAATAGAATTCAATTCCTCAAGAAAAATTATAATATCAAAAAATGATGACATATCGCCAAAAATGGTGTAGTATATATAATAATGAAAATAAAAGATCCATTTTCTGGTTTCAGCCATTTATTAGGATTAATCCTTTCTATTATAGGAACGGTTGTTTTAGTATATAATTCAAATAATTCAACTCAAACTATTGCTTTTTTAATCTTCGGCTTAAGTATGATTCTCCTTTATGCCTCAAGCGCAACATATCATCTCTTTGGACGTTCTCCGGAAGAAGTAGATATTTTTAGAAAGATTGATCACGCAATGATATATGTTCTAATTGCAGGAACATATACTCCTTTTTGTCTCATTGCTCTTGATGGTTTATGAAGATTAATACCAATGATTGTTATATGGGTTTTAGCATTAGCAGGAATTGGCACGGTTTTTCTTAAATCTTTTTGGTCAAAAACTCCAAGATGGCTTGCCACCTCTTTGTACATTTTAATGGGTTGGTTAGCTGTCGTAATAATTTATCCCTTATACTTATCTATTGGAATAAAACCAATTATAATCCTTTTATTGGGTGGGCTTTTCTATAGCATAGGAGCGATAATATATGCTATTAAAAAACCAAACATCACCAAAGGTTTTGGCTTTCACGAAATTTTTCATATATTTGTCCTTTTAGGAACAATCACACACTTTTTAGGAGTATATAATTATTTAGTTTAAAAATATGAACAAACACGATTGTCAAACTATTGTATTTCACTGTATTGATTTTAGATTAATCAATGAAACAAATGACTTTATTAAAAATAATTACGGCAAATGTGACATTGTATCTGTTGCTGGATCAAGTAAAGAAATTGCCGATGGAAATAATTATTTATTAAAACAGATAGAAATATCGCACAACCTACATCATTCCGTAAAAGTAGTTTTAATTCATCATAGTGATTGTGGAGCATATAAAGCATCTTATCGGTTTAATGATTATAAAGAAGAAAAAGAAAAGCAAGTTGAAGATATGCTTAAAACAGAATCAATAATTAAAGAAAAATTTCCTGATATGACTGTAGAAAAAGTATGGGCAGAATTAGAAGAAGGTAATGTAAGCTTCAGTAAAATATAATTACTGTTTTCTTTTTTGTCTTATTCTTTCAATCTCAGTTAAATACTGCTTTCTTAAGCGAACAAAATTGGGAGTAATTTCTAAGTATTCATCATCACTCATAATACTCATTCCTTTTTCTATATCCAAAACATCTGGCGGAGTTAATTTAATTGCTTCATCAGATCCAGATGCTCTCATATTAGAAAGCTCTTTTCCTTTTGTTGGATTAACAGTCAAGTCATTGCCCTTTGAAACATTACCAATCACCATCCCCTCATAGACGTCTTCTCCGTGACCGATATATAGCACGCCTCTTTCTTGAAGATTAAACAATGAAAAACCTGATGATTTTCCTGTTGCCATAGATACCATAGAACCAACATTTCTTTTTTCTATTTCCCCAGCATATTTTTTAAAACCAACAACTCTACTTGATAATATGCCCTCTCCGCGAGTATCTACAATAAATTCTGATTTGTAACCTAATAATCCCCTTGTTGGTATTTCAAAAATTATTCTTGTGTGAATTGTATCTGATTTTATTTCGATCATTGTTCCCTTTCTTTTAGATAATTTTTCAATCACTACCCCTGACATATCATTAGGAACATCGATAATCACTTCCTCGTATGGCTCTAACTTTTCCCCATTTTCTTCTTTGAAAATTACTTGTGGTTTAGATATTTGTAATTCATAACCTTCTCGCCTCATTTTTTCTAATAATATTGCTATGTGAAGCTCTCCTCTTCCACTAACCTTGTAATACTCAGTTGATGAAAAATCTATTTTCAAACCAACATTAACTTCAGTTTCTTTTTCTAATCTTTCTCTAATTTGTCTATTAGTTACAAACTTGCCATCTCTTCCGGCAAAAGGAGAATTATTAACTAAAAAGTTAAGTGAAATTGTTGGTTCATCTATATGAATAACCGGAAGCGATTCTACTTCTGGATTAAGACAAATTGTTTCGCCAATATATATATCCGGTATTCCTGCAACAATAACTATATCACCAGCAATTGCCTCGTCTAATTCCACTTTTTCTAATCCATGATAAGTAAACATTTTAACAATTTTACCTTTTCTTAATTGACCATCAATACTTTTAACAAAAACATCATCATTCTTTCTAATTTTACCTTCATATATTCTACAAACCGCCAATCTTCCTAAGAAATTATCATATCCTAAATTAAATGGTTGAGCTCTCAGTTCTTTATTAGTTAACTCGTCTGATGAGGCGGGGACAACTTTCTCTAAAATCAAGTCCAAGAGTGGCTCTAAATTATTGGACTTGTCATTAACATTCTTTTTAGCAATTCCATCTCTTCCGTTTGCATAGATAACTTCAAAATTAAGCTGTTCATCATTAGCTCCTAAATCCAAAAATAATTCATAAACCATTTCTTTAACCTCATCTGGTCTAGCGGCTGGTTTATCAATCTTATTAATCACAACAATTGGTTTTAATCCTAACTCTAATGATTTTTTTAATACAAATTTTGTTTGAGGCATTGGACCCTCTTGAGCGTCAACAACTAATAGCACAGAATCAATTGATCTTAAAACCCTTTCAACTTCTGAGCTAAAATCAGCATGACCCGGAGTATCAACTATATTAATTTTTGTATTTTTATAAAAAATTGAAGTATTTTTAGAATATATTGTAATGCCTCTTTCTTTTTCCAATTCATTTGTATCCATAGTAAAATTATCCTCGGCTAATCCTGATTGTTTCATCAAAGAGTTGGTCAACGAGGTTTTTCCGTGGTCTACATGAGCGATGATGGCGATGTTTCTTATTTCCATAACTTAAAAAAACTGCCCAAAAGCAGAATGCTTATTAAACATCTGTAGATTATACTATTAGAGTTTTTTTGTCAAAGTTATTTCCCACAACATTTCTTGTATTTCTTTCCACTACCACAAGGGCATGGATCATTTCTGCTTATCCCTGTTTTGTTTTTAGGAGTAGAATATTCCTCTGGCTTAGAGAGTGGCTGAATGTTGATTGTCGCTTTCATAATACTTTCTACCATATTGCGCTCACAATTCTCTAATAATTCCTTAAACAATCTATGACCTTCTTTTTTGTATTCAACCAAAGGATCTCTTTGTCCATAGGCCCTTAATCTTACAGAATCTTTTAAGCTTTCCATATTTTCTAAATGTTCAATCCAGATAGAATCAATTGCTCTAATTCCAGCTATTTTTTCAATTTGTCTCATATTTTCTTCGCCAACCTCTTTCTCCTTTCTATTATAATCATTTTCGCTGTATCCGTATTTAGAAAGCAAAGGAACAATCATATCTCTTAAGTTTTCGCGACCTAATATCTCATCTCTTTTTGAATAAATTGTATTTCTTTGTTTATTTAAAACATCGTCATATTCTAAAACATGTTTTCTTGAATCAAAATTAAATCCTTCAATTTTATTTTGAGCCGACTCAATACTTCTTGAAATTAAAGCGTTTTCAATTGGAGTATCTTCATCAATGTTGAATCTTTCCATTAATGCTTTTATTTTGTCTCCTCCAAATATTCTAATAACATCATCTTCTAGAGAAACAAAAAATTGCGTTTCTCCTGGGTCACCCTGTCTTCCTGCCCTACCTCTTAATTGATTATCAATTCTTCTTGCCTCATGCCTTTCTGTTCCTATCACACAAAGACCACCTAATTTTTTGACCTCTTCACTCTCTTCTGGTGAAGCTTGAACTCCTCCTAAGGAAATATCTACTCCACGACCAGCCATATTTGTGGCAATAGTAACTGCACCTTTTTTACCTGCTTGAGCGATAATTTCACCTTCCTGTTCATGATGTTTAGCATTTAACACCTTATGAGGAATTCCCTCTCTTTCTAATAATGCTCCTAAGTATTCATTTTTATCAATTGATGTAGTTCCGACCAAAACTGGCTGTCCCTTTTGGTGCCTTTCTTTAATTTCTTTAACAACTGCTCTAAATTTCGCCTCCTCTGTTTTGTAAATCTTATCAGGCAAGTCCTTTCTTATAATCTTCTTGTTTGTTGGAACAACAACAACTTCAAGCCCATACACTTTGTCAAATTCTTCAGCAGATGTTTCAGCTGTTCCTGTCATTCCAGCTAATTTGTCATACATTCTAAAATAATTCTGGAATGTTATAGATGCCAATGTTATTGATTCTGGCATCACCCTTACACCTTCTTTTGCCTCAATTGCCTGATGAAGCCCACCGGACCATCTTCTTCCAGGCATCATTCTTCCTGTAAATTGATCAATAATTATTATTTCTCCATTTTTGATAACATAGTCTTTTTCTTTCTTGAAAAGAATCTCTGCTTTTAGGGCTTGTTCTAAATGATGTAAATATTTTGAGCCCCTCTCGTCATAAATATTACCCATTGCTAAAATACTTTCCACCTTATCTATTCCTTTTTCGGTTAATGTTACTGCTCTAAACTTTTCATCAACTTCAAAATCCTCATCTTTCTTTAATTTAGGAATAATTCTTGAAAACTCTCCATACCATTTCGAACTCTCCTCATCAGGCGCAGAAATAATCAGTGGAGTTCTTGCTTCATCAATTAGTATGGAATCAACCTCATCAATGATAGCAAAATTAAATCCTCTTTGAGATTTACTTTTTAAGTCATAGACCATATTGTCTTTTAAGTAATCAAAACCAAACTCATTATTTGTTCCATATGTAATGTCTGCCGCATATGCTTCTTTTCTTGTGCATGGTCTTAAAAAATCTTCAATAACTAAAAAGTTCCCTAATTCATCTCTTACTTTGTCAGCTTCTTCTTTTTTATAATTAGGGTCATATAGAAATGATTGATCGTGATTGATGCAAGCAACACTAAGCCCTAATGCGTTATAAATCTGGCCCATCCAAACAGTATCTCTTCTTGAAAGGTAATCATTAACAGTAACTAAATGACAACCTTTTCCTGATAAGGCATTTAATGCCAACGGCAAAGTTGCTGTTAATGTTTTACCTTCACCAGTTCTCATTTCAGCAATTTTACCTTGATGTAAAACTATTCCACCAATTAACTGACAATCAAAATGTCTCTGGTTTAATGTTCTTTTGCTCACTTCCCTAGTTAGAGCAAATGATTCTGGTAAAACATCGTCTAATGTTTTCCCTTTTGATAATCTTTCCTTAAGTTCTTTTATTTTTTCTTTAATTTCATCTAAAGAAAGATTAGCAAAATCATCCTCAAAAGAATTAATTTTTTGAATTACCGGGTCTAAGCTCTTGATATATTTTTCATTGGCATCGCCAAAAAACCTCTCTAAAAATGACATAGTATAATACTATATCAATAATTGAAAAAGGTCAAAGTTTTTTTCTTTTCTTAACAGAATTCTTTTCTTTATACTTTTTTATCTGTAACATTAACTGCTCTTTAACATCATTTAGTGATAAGCGAAAATTTTCTCTACTTGACTCTGCTCTTAACATTTTCCCTTGAGGAACTTGAACTTGGGCCTCTGCTCTAAATATATCTCCTTTTGAATGACGCTTGGTTATCTTTTCAAGATCAACTTCCATAATTAAATTGGGATTTTCTGGTAATAACTTCCCTATCTTTTTAAGTTTTTGATCAACTAACTTTCTTAAATATTCTGTTAGCTCTAAATTAGTTGCTTTAATTTTTATTTCCATATTTTTAAAGTTATACCTAAAACAACTCTTAATGAGTTGCTTTAGTAGAAATTATTTTTTCTTCTTAGCTGGAGCTTTCTTTTTTACTACCTTTTTTGCAGCTGTTTTTTTAGCAGGGGCCTTTTTAGCTGCAGCTTTTTTTACTGCCATTTTTTTAGAAAAAGTTAAACTTACTAATCGACCTTTTCTTCTTATGAAAAATTCCAATTTCCTATTTACATTTTCCTCTTTATAAAAAAATTTGTCAATAGTTTTTATTAAAAAATTTTTATCTCTTCTTCAAGATCAATTGAAAATTTTTCTTTAACTTCTTTTTTAATAATTTTTATTAATTCTAAAACATCGTCTGATGTTGCTTCGCCTAAATTAATAATAAAATTTGCGTGCTCATCAGATATTTTAGCATCACCAATTTGTAATCCCTTAAGTCCTGCTTTTTCAATCAATTCACCAGCAGAAAAATCTTCTCCATTTTTGAAAATAGAACCAATTGAAAATCCTTTTGGTTGTTTTGACATTCTTTTACTTAAATTATTTTTTATTTTTTGTTTAACGTTTTCTTCGCTATCTTTTTTTAATTCTAAAATCGCTGATGCAATAATTAAATTAGAATTATTTTTAAAAATACTATTTCTGTAACTAAATTTACAATCTTCTTTTGAAAAATTCTTTTCTATAATTTGATTATCTTTAACTTCTAAAACTTTAACTTGTTTTATTAATTCAGACATTTCTCCACCAAATGCTCCTGCATTGCCATTAATTGCCCCTGCAACCGTTCCAGGAATACCAACAGCCCACTCAAGACCAGTATAGTTATTTAGTTTATTAATTAGATAATTAAGAGAAACACTTGCATCAACTTCTATTAGATTATCGTTGATTGAAAAAGTATTATTTGACTTAAAAACAATAACTAAACCATTATAGCCCTTACTTGAAAAAAGAATGTTACTTCCACCACCAATTACTATGAATTGCCAATTTAATTCTAATGCTTTTTGAATTACCTTTTTGAGGTCCTCGGCATTGTCTACCTCAATTAAATATCTTGCTATGCCTCCAATTCTAAAAGTTGAATATTCTGACAATAAAACATTTTCTTTTAATCTTCCCATGTTTTTATTTTATTTAATAACTCGCTATCGTTTGGATTTAGCTCAATTGCTTTTTTGTATTCTTCTAATGCCAAGTCCCTTTTTCCACTTTCCTCATACGTCCTACCTAAAGCGTAATAAATATCATAGTTTTGTGGCGCTAATTGTTTAGCTTTTTGATAATTGTAAATAATATCTTCTGTTTTTTCTTCATTTAGAAAATTAATATTTTCATAAAGGAGTCCTAATTTCTGCCATGCTTGAAAATTATTCTCATCAATTTCTATCGCTTTTCTAGCATATTTTTCTGAAAGAGCAATATTCTCTTCAATCATCTTCCTTTGTTCATTGATTTTTTCTTGAGTTACCCATCTCTCTTCAAAATATTGACTTGCGTTTAATAAATATAATTTTGATAATGCAATATAGTAATCACTTAATTTAAAAAATTGAATTGATTTTTCCATTTCATTTATAGATTTTCCCAATAACTCACCAGAAACAAAATAATTTAATGATTGATTATAATGATTATCTGCCTTGATGTAATTATAATAATTAAATCCAGCAAAAGCGAAGAAAGCTAAAAATATAATAACAACAATTTTATTAATTCCAATTTCTTTATTGTCTTTAATCCATGAATTTAATAATATAAAAAATATTAAAATTAAAAATATATCTATTTGAGCGAAAAAAAACAATAAAGAAAAGGAAAAAGCCATAGGAAAAATAATGTCTTTTTCTTCTAAAAATACTTGAAATCCTTTGAAATAGAAAAAGAAAAGAAGTGCCAATAATGAAACAACGCCCAAAATACCCATTGTCACAGCAAAAGTTAAAATCATACTTGAACCTTCATTAGCAACTAAGTAAGGATTAGTTAGATTAATTTCTTTATCTTTATACAAAGAAAACTGATAATGATAAGTTGATAACCCTGAACCTAAAAGAAAATTCTTTGGACTCTCTAATAAACTTTGCTTCGCGATAGAAATACTTTGATCATAAGGAATTCTTCCTTCTTCATTCTTGACTCCCAATGGTATTGGAATTAAAAAGCATATTAGAAAAACAATCAATATTAATAATAGTGGTATTGTTTTTTTAATTTGAAAATTACAATTGATAAGGTCTTTATAAAAAATTAAGAATGTCCCGACTGATAAAATAAACCAGGCAATTTTTATATCAACAAAAATTAAGAAAATAAAAAATAATATTACTCCACCTATAATTTTTTTATCCCTGTATTGGAGAATTAAAAACAATAAAGAAAGAGCGGCTATTATTGATAATTGAGTGATGTTAAAAATATCATTACCAATAAAGTGTTGAATAAAAAAATAAATAATTGAAACTATACTGCCCAATACAAAAAACTTAAACACTTCCTTAAAGTAATCTCTTCTAAAATAAGAAAAAATAATAAAAATAGATATAAAAGCAATTAGTGATTCTGCGCCCTTGCCCCAAAAACTCAAAAAGATGTTTTTTGAAAATATACTAGATAGCAAAACAAAAAAGAAAAATAACAACACCAATTTATGATAAACTATTTTCTGTGGCTTAAATAAGTTAAAAAGCAAAAGGCAAAAAGCAAAAATAATAACAAAAAAAGTATTAACTAAACTTGTTTGAGTAATTAGAACTAACGGTAAAAGAAATAAAAAAAACGAATATATATATTTAATCATCTTTTGTTGAGTTAATGCCGGCAACATATCCCGTAGTCCAACAAACTTGAAGATTATACCCTCCAGAGGGACCATCTATATCTAAAACCTCACCAGCAAAATATAAATTATTAATTATTTTTGATTTCATTGTCTTTGAATCAACCTCTTTTAATGATATTCCTCCCGAAGTAATCATTGCCTTGTCAAAACCTAACAATCCAGTAACATTAAATTCTATTCCTTTAATAACTTTTATTAATCTTAATCTTTCTTCTTTGGTAAGATCACTTATTTTTCTTGTTTTAGGAACACTACTAAAATTAAGAATAAATGGAATTAATTTTTCAGGCAAAAACTCTGATAAAAATGTAGAAAGAAATTTGTTTTTCTTTTTTTCAAATATCTTTTGAAAATATATATCAAGCTCTTCTTTATTCTTTGATGGAAAAAGATCTAAGAATATTTTATCTTTTGGCTTAATCTCTTTACTTATATCAAGAATTACTGGTCCACTCAATCCAAAATGAGTAAATAATAAATCACCACAATATCTTTTTTTATTTATTGTAATACAAATATCTTTTAGTGATATTCCTTGTAAAGATTTCACCCATGTTTCTTTTGTTTCGATAGGAGTTAACGCTGGCTTTAATTCAGTTATGTGATGACCAATATCCCAAACAAAAGCATCTCCGGTTGAGCCAGTCGCACTATATGATTTTCCTCCTGTGCAAATAATATATTTTTTACCTTCTATCTCTTCACCACTTTTTAATATTACTGATTTAATTTTATCATTATCTCTTTTAATTTTTAATACTGGTGAAGATGTTAATATCTTAACTTTATTTTCTTTTAGTTTTGATAGCAAAAACCTTAAAACATCTTTTGAATTATCACTTTCTGGGTATATTTTATTCCCTTCTTTTTTA